>JABLTH010082482.1_pt1 | contig 20777 bp, 15 predicted proteins | sample 7875711 | NCBI WGS metagenome assembly JABLTH01 (sample SAMN14941262, study PRJNA633318) | bioreactor metagenome | isolation source: bioreactor | place: China | collected 2019-03-05 | reverse complement strand
TCTGGTTGATGAAGATCACCAGCGTGCCGGACTTCTTGATGTTGGCGGTGAGCTTGCGCAGCGCCTGGCTCATCAGGCGGGCGTGCAAGCCGACGTGGGAGTCGCCCATCTCGCCCTCGATTTCCGCCTTCGGGGTGAGCGCGGCGACCGAATCGACCACCACCACGTCCACGGCGTTGGAGCGCACCAGCATGTCGGCGATCTCCAGCGCCTGCTCGCCGGTGTCCGGCTGGGAAATCAGCAGGTCGTCCAGGTTGACGCCCAGCTTCTCGGCGTAGGACGGGTCGAGCGCGTGCTCGGCGTCGACGAAGGCCGCGGTGCCGCCGTTCTTCTGGCAGTTGGCGATCACCTGCAGGGTAAGCGTGGTCTTGCCCGAGGACTCCGGACCGTAGATCTCGATGATGCGGCCGCGCGGCAGACCGCCGATACCGAGCGCGATGTCCAGGCCCAGCGAGCCGGTGGAAACGGTCTCGATGGCCTCGTTGACCCGATCGCCCAGGCGCATCACCGCACCCTTGCCGAACTGCTTTTCGATCTGGCCGAGGGCCGAGGCGAGCGCCTTGCGCTTGTTGTCATCCATCGTGGGAATCCTGCGTCAACGGTGAAAAAGAGGGTGGCGAATCTTCTACGGCGCGGAGCATGCGCTGGAGCCATCTCACAGGCTGCGATTCCGGAAAACGGAGTATCCCACACCGGTCAAGCCCGCCCCGGTCGTCGACCGGCCCCGCCCGCAGCGGGCTGGCGCCGACTCAGCCAGTCAGCTCCTTGCCCAGGCCGCTGAGCGCCGCGGCCACGGTCTGTCGACGGATCGCATCGCGATCGCCGTCGAAATGGAATACCCGTGCATGGGCGTAGCCGCCGCGCCGCTTCCAGCCGATCCACACGGTGCCGACCGGTTTGCCTTCGGTGCCGCCGGAGGGGCCGGCGATGCCGGTGACCGCGACCGCCGCCCCGGCGCCGACCCGGGCCAGCGCCCCCGAGACCATCTCCAGCACGGTCTCCTCGCTCACCGCGCCGGTGCGTTCCAGCGTCCGCGGGTTGACGCCGAGCAGCGCCTCCTTGGCTTCGTAGCTGTAGGTGACCACGCCGGCATCGAACCAGGCCGAGCTGCCCGGCAGGTCGGTCAGCACCTTGGCGATGAAGCCACCGGTGCACGACTCGGCGGTCACCAGCATCAGCTTGCGCTCGCGCATCAGGCCGGCGACCTCCTCGGCGAGCCGGCGCAGCGCCTCGTCGGTAGGAACGGATGCGGACTCCATGCGAGACTCCTCGGCTTCGGAACGGGCGCCATGCACGGCGCGAAGCGTCCCGTTCTACCCGTTCCGCCCGATCGAGCCAAGACCCGCCCGAAGCATGAGCCAAGACGATCTCTCCCAGCACACCCCGCTGATGCGGCAATACCTCTCGGCCAAAGCCGCGCATCCGGACGTGCTGCTGTTCTTCCGCATGGGCGATTTCTACGAGCTGTTCTACGAGGACGCGCGCAAGGCGGCACGGCTGCTGGACATCACCCTGACCCAGCGCGGGCAGTCGGCCGGAGCGCCGATCCCGATGGCCGGCGTGCCCTACCACGCGGTGGAGAACTACCTGGCGCGGCTGGTGCGCCTTGGCGAGTCGGTGGCGATCTGCGAGCAGATCGGCGACCCGGCGCTGGCCAAGGGCATTGTCGAGCGCAAGGTGGTGCGCATCGTCACCCCCGGCACGGTGACCGACGCCGCGCTGCTGGAGGAACGCCGCGACAACCTGCTGCTGGCGATCGCCGCCGGCCCGGGCGGCAGCTACGGCCTGGCCTGGGTGGACCTGTCCAGCGGACGCTTCCTGCTCAGCGAAGTGCCGACCGCCGAAACCCTCGCCGCCGAACTGGCGCGACTGCAGCCGGCCGAGACGCTGGTGGACGAGTCGGTCGCCTGGCCGAAGCTGGTCAGCGCCCTGCCCGGCCTGCGCAAGCGCCCGCCGTGGCACTTCGATGCCGACGCCGCCCGGCGCGAGCTCAACCGCTTCTTCGGCACGCGCGACCTGGGCGGCTTCGGCGTGGACCGGCTGCCGCTGGCGATCGCCGCCGCCGGCTGCCTGCTCGGCTACGTCGAGGAAACCCAGAAGAGCGCGCTGCCGCATCTGTCCGGCATGGCGGTGGAAAGTGCCAGCGAGACCATCGCGCTGGACGCCGCGACGCGCCGCAACCTGGAGCTGGACACGCATCCCACCGGCCGCACCGAGCACACCCTGCTCGGCGTGCTGGACGAGACGGTGACGCCGATGGGCGCGCGCCTCCTGCGCCGCTGGCTGAACCGCCCGCTGCGCTCGCGCGAGCTGCTGCGCGGTCGCCACGGCGCGATCGCCGCACTGATCGACAACCGCCGCTACCAGGGCCTGCGCGACACCCTGCGTGGCATCGGCGACCTGGAACGCATCCTCGCCCGCGTCGCGCTGCGCTCGGCGCGCCCGCGCGACCTGTCCACGCTGCGCGACGGCCTCGCGGCCGCACCGGAGCTGGGCGGCCAGATCGTGGCGCTGGAAAGCCCGCTGCTGCATGCGCTGGTCGACCGCATCGGCGACCACGCCGACCTCGCCGACTGGCTGGCCAAGGCGATCGTGGCCCAGCCGCCGGTGCTGCAGCGCGACGGCGGCGTGATCGCCGACGGCTACGACGCCGAGCTGGACGAGCTGCGTCGCCTCTCGACCCACGCCGACCAGTACCTGGTCGAGCTGGAGGAGCGCGAGAAGGCCGCCAGCGGCATCGCCACGCTGAAGGTCGGCTACAACCGCGTGCACGGCTACTACATCGAGATCAGCAAGGCGCAGTCGGACAAGGCGCCGACGCACTACACGCGCCGCCAGACCACCAAGAACGCCGAGCGCTACATCACCGAGGAACTCAAGCAGTTCGAGGACAAGGTGCTGTCGGCGAAGGAACGCTCGCTGATGCGCGAGCGCGCGCTGTACGAGGCTATGCTCGACCGGCTTATCGAGCACCTCGAACCGCTGAAGGCCGCCGCCTCGGCCATCGCCGAGCTGGACGTGCTGGCCACCCTGGCCGAGCGCGCCGACACGTTGGACTGGAACGCGCCCACCCTCACCGACGAGGCGGGCATCGCGATCGAACGCGGCCGCCATCCGGTGGTGGAGAAGGTGCGCGACGAACCGTTCGAGCCGAACGACCTGATCCTCGACGATGCCCGCCGCATGCTGGTGATCACCGGCCCCAACATGGGCGGCAAGAGCACCTACATGCGGCAGAACGCGCTGATCGTGCTGCTCGCCCACATCGGCAGCTACGTGCCCGCGAGCACGGCCAGGATCGGCCAGGTCGACCGCATCTTCACCCGCATCGGTGCCGGCGACGACCTCTCGCGCGGCCAGTCCACCTTCATGGTGGAGATGAGCGAGACCGCCAACATCCTGCACAACGCCACCGAGCACAGCCTGGTGCTGATGGACGAGGTCGGCCGCGGCACCAGCACCTATGACGGCCTCGCGCTGTCCCGCGCCTGCGCGGTGCATCTGGCCGCCAGCAGCCGCGCCTACACGCTGTTCGCCACCCATTATTTCGAGCTGACCGAGCTGGCCGGCGAGTACCCCGGCATCGCCAACGTGCACCTTGACGCGGTGGAGTACGGCGACCAGCTGGTCTTCATGCACGCGGTGAAGGAAGGCCCGGCCAACCGCAGCTTCGGCCTGCAGGTCGCCGCGCTGGCCGGCCTGCCCAAGGCGGTGATCGCCGACGCGCGGCGCACGCTCGCCGCATTGGAGAAGGGGGCGCATCCGGGGGGCTCGGCCTCACGCCGCGAAGAAGCCTCGCCCCAGCTCGGCCTGTTCGCCCCGCCGGAACCGTCGGCGGCGGAGAAACGGCTGGCCGAGATCGATCCCGACGCACTCTCGCCGCGCGACGCGCTGGCCGAGCTTTACCGGCTCAAGGCGTTGTCCTGATCGCCAGGGCCTGCGCGCCGGCCCGCCCCCGTCCGGAACCGCGCACCGTCGTGCCGACCGGTGGCACGCGCTAAGCATAGCCTCAGGCTATCGAATACATCGGAATAAACGAATTCACGCATGACGGCCGGAGGACTACCTTGGCCAGGTCGCGAATGCGGGCCAGCCGCCGCCAGCTCCGTCGCGCGCCGTTCCCCCACGCAGCGGAGGCATGCATGGCCCCGGACCCGTCCAGTGCGAGGCGTGACCTGTGCGCACCGGCGTGGCCGCCGACGGCATCCGTGCTGCGCACCGGCGACATCTCCTGCATGTACCACCGCGCATGCCCGCGCGGCGGAGCAGCGCGCGCCGAACGCGCCGGCGGAACTTCCATCCAAGTCAGGCAACCCGGCGCAGGAACCCACCGGAAAGCCGCACCACCAGGCCAGAGGGAGAAACATCATGTCCAGTGAAGCGAAGTGTCCGTTCCATCCTGCCGCCACCGGCACCACCAACCGCGACTGGTGGCCCAACCAGCTACGGCTCGAGCTGCTCAGCCAGCACTCGGAGAAGTCCGATCCGCTCGGCAAGTCGTTCGACTATCGCAAGGAGTTCGCCAAGCTCGACTACGCAGCGCTCAAGAAGGACCTGCTGGCGATGATGACGGAGTCGCAGGACTGGTGGCCGGCCGATTTCGGCAGCTACGCCGGCCTGATGATCCGCATGGCCTGGCACGCCGCCGGCACCTACCGCGTCGGTGATGGCCGCGGCGGCGCCGGGCGCGGCCAGCAGCGCTTCGCCCCACTCAACTCCTGGCCCGACAACGTCAGCCTGGACAAGGCGCGGCGCCTGCTGTGGCCGGTCAAGCAGAAGTACGGGCAGAAGATCTCCTGGGGCGACCTGATGATCCTGGCCGGCAACGTCGCGCTGGAGTCGGCCGGCTTCCGCACCTTCGGCTTTGGCGGGGGCCGCGAGGACGTGTGGGAGCCCGACCAGGACGTGTCCTGGGGCAGCGAGACCGAGTGGCTGGCGCTCAGCGGCACGCCGAACAGCCGCTACTCGCACGGCAAGCCCGGCGAGCGCGACCTGGACAACCCGTTGGCCGCGGTACAGATGGGCCTGATCTACGTGAATCCGGAGGGTCCGGACGGCAACGCCGATCCGGTGGCCGCCGCGCACGACATCCGCGAAACCTTTGCCCGCATGGCGATGAACGACGAGGAGACCGTTGCGCTGATCGCCGGCGGCCACACCCTGGGCAAGACCCACGGTGCCGCTCCGGCCAGCCATGTCGGCGCCGATCCGGAAGCCGCGCCGCTCGAACAGCAGGGCTTCGGCTGGACCAACTCGTTCGCCAGCGGCGTGGGCAAGGATGCGATCACTTCCGGCCTGGAGGTCACCTGGACCCGCACGCCGGTGCAGTGGAGCAACGATTTCTTCAAGTTCCTGTTCGACTTCGAGTGGGAGCTGGAGAAGAGCCCGGCTGGCGCGCAGCAGTGGGTGGCCAAGGGCGTCGACGCAATCATTCCCGGCCCCTCGGCGGATTCGCCCAGGCGCCGGCCGACCATGCTCACCACCGACCTGTCGCTGCGCTTCGATCCGGCCTACGAGAAGATCTCGCGCAGGTTCCGCGACGACCCTCAGGCCTTCGCCGAAGCCTATGCACGCGCGTGGTTCAAGCTGACCCATCGCGATCTCGGTCCGAAGTCCCGTTACCTGGGGCCGGAGATCCCGAAGGAAGACCTGCTGTGGCAGGACCCGCTGCCCAAGGCCACGCATCATCCGACTGCCGCCGACATCGCCGAGCTCAAGGCGAAGATCGCCGCCTCGGGACTGAGCGTGGCGCAGCTGGTGTCGGTCGCCTGGGCCTCGGCCTCGACCTTCCGTGGCGGCGACAAGCGCGGCGGTGCCAACGGCGCACGCATCCGCCTCGCCCCGCAGAAGGACTGGGCAGTCAACGCCACGGCCGTGAGGGCGCTGCCGAAGCTGGAAGAAATCCAGAAGGCGTCCGGCAAGGCTTCTCTCGCCGACGTGATCGTGCTGGCAGGCGGCGTGGGCATCGAGATGGCGGCCAAGGCGGCAGGCCTGAGCGTCGAGGTGCCGTTCTCGCCTGGCCGAGTGGATGCCAGCGCCGATCAGACCGACGTGGACTCCTTCAGCTACCTCGAGCCATTTGCCGATGGCTTCCGCAACTTCGTGAAGGGCAAGTCATCCGTACCGGCCGAGCACCTGCTGGTCGACAAGGCCCAGTTGCTGACCCTGACCGCGCCGGAAATGACCGCGCTGGTCGGCGGCCTGCGCGTGCTCGGCGCGAACTTCGACGGCAGCAAGGATGGCGTGTTCACCGACAAGCCCGGCGTGCTCGGCAACGACTTCTTCGTCCACCTGTTGGACATGGCCATCGAATGGAAGCCGGCCGGCGAGCGCTTCGAGGGTCGCGACCGCAAGACCGGAGCGGTGAAGTACACCGGCACGCGCGCCGACCTGGTATTCGGTTCGAACTCGGTACTGCGCGCGCTGGCCGAGGTGTACGCCCAGGCCGACGGCAAGGCGAAATTCGTGGCGGACTTTGTCGCGGCCTGGACCAAGGTGATGAATCTGGACCGGTTCGACCTGCAAGGCTGATCCGGCGAGACGGCGCGGGGCGCGGAGAGCACCTCCGCGCCCCATTGCTTTTGCCGGGCTCAGTCGCGCGTGGGCGTCGTATCGGCAGGAACAGGGGCCGCCGGCTCCTCGACCTGCGGATCCAGTGCGCCGGTGAATGCGGGGGCGATCATGTGCGGATCGTCCGCATCGGGTAGTGCGACGTCCGGGATGCTGTTGTCGATCGCCGACTCCACCGGCAGGTCCTGCGGCGGATCGAGCACCGGGTCGCGTGCGGGAAGCCGTCCCGCTTCCACCAGTTGCTGGATGCGCCCGAACACCTCGGCCCGACCGAACGGCTTCTTCATGAAGTCGTCGGCACCGAAGCGCTGCACGTAGAACTGCTCGGTAGCCTGCAGGTTGCCGCTGATCATCACGATCGGGATGCCGTGGGTGTCCGGCTCGCGGCGCAATGCGCGCAGCACGGCGAAACCGTTCATGCCCGGCATCACGATGTCCAGGAAGATCAGCTCGGGCTTTTCCTCGCGCACCAGGCGCAGGGCCGTCTCGCCATCGCCGGCCTTGGACACCACGTAACCGTCCTGGGTCAGCATCTTGCCAAGCACCGCGCGGATGGTCGGCGAATCGTCCACCACCAGCATACGCGTGCCGCGCACGGCCTGCGTGCGTGGCATGTGCTGGCGACGCTCGGTGCCCAGCAGGCGCTTGAACAGATCGAAGCCTGACATGGTGACCCTCCCCTCGTTACTCGCGCCTAGTCTCGGCGCCTGCAGCCCGGGACGCAATTGCCGCGTGCAGGCGGCGACCTGCATCTGCAGTTCAGTCCTGGTTGGATCCACCCTCTTTCAGGCGCCGCAGATCGGCGCGATCGTGCTTGCCGGGCCGGCCGACCGGCCGTGGCGCAAGCATCAGGCGACGGTTCGCGCGCGCGGCCTCTCGCGCAACGCGACTGGCCTCGCTCTCGCGATACAGCGCCTGCGCCACCGGTGCCGGGCCGCGCTGTTCCGACAGGCCCAGCACCTCGACTTCCATCGTCTCCTCACCGCGACGGACGATCATGCGATCGCCTACGCGCACCGGCCGCGCCGCCTTGCACGGTCCACCATTGAGTTCGACCTTGCCGCCGCCGACTGCCTGTTTGGCCAGGCTGCGGGTCTTGAAGAACCGCGCCGCCCACAGCCACACGTCGATGCGCACCTCGGGTAGGACCGGGTCGACTGCGGTCATCGATCAGCCTCCCATCAGCAGGTTGGCCAGCGGCACGGTGGCCAGCGACAGCACGATGCCGGCGCCCAGTACCGTGTTGGCCAGGCGCGGTTCCAGCTCGTACTGGTCGGCCAGGATCGCCGCGGAGATCATCGGCGCCATCGCCGCCTGCAGCACGCCGACCACCAGGGTCATGCCGGTGACACCGGCGAGCATGCCCAGCCCCCATCCGGCCAGCGGCGCAAGCGCCAGCTTCCAGGCCAGCCCGCTGGACAGCGCGCCGAGCTGGTCGCGGTGCAGGTGCAGCTTGAACTGCAGTCCGACCGAGAACAGCGCCAGCGGCGTCAGCGTCTGGCCCAGCTGCAGGAACAGGTGATCGAGCGCCTCCGGCCAGCCGCCGGCAAGACCGGCGAAGACGCCCACCAGCAGCGCGATGAACGCCGGGAAGGTGGCGATCCGGCGCACCACCAGCGCCACGCTGGGCTGGCGTCCGGAGTACAGCGAAGCCACCACGATGCCGCCGGCGGCCAGCAGCGGAAAACAGCCGAGCTGGTCGGACACCACCGCCAGCGCCAGCCCCGGCTGCCCGTGCATCGCCTGCACCATCGGGTAGCCCATGAACGAGGTATTGCCCAGGCCGCACACCAGGGTCAGCGCGCCGACGCGCGAGCGCGACCAGCCGAACACGCGCCCCAGCACCGCGAACAGCAGCCAGGCGCCGAAGAAGGTCACCCACATCGTCGCCACCGGAAACCACAGGTGCCGGTCGAAGTGCACGCGCGGAATCATCGCCAGCACCAGCGCCGGCAGCGCGATGTTCAGCACCCACCAGTTCAGCCCGGCCACGATCCCGGCCGGCGGACGGGCGAAGCGCGCCACCAGGGCGCCCAGCACCAGACACACGAACAGCAACAGCAACGCACTCATCGACGGCGACGGCCTGCGCAACGCAAAGCGCCATTAGACGCGATGCAACATGAGTCAGGGAAGCCGGACCAAGGTCGCGCCGGCGCATCGGCGATAATCCCCGGCCTGCCGCCTGATGATCGCCTGAGATGAACGACCCCACCCACCGCGTGCACGGCCTGGCCGGCGACGAGATCGCCCCGGACTGGCCCGCCCTCTCCGAGGCGGAGCTGTCCGGCGTGCTGGCCACGGTTCCCGCGGCCGGCGGCCGGCGGCGCGTCCTCTGGCACAGTCCGCGCCCGCTGTCCGCGGCCGGCCTGGTCGAGACCGTGCGCGGCGGCACTGTCTTCGTCAAGCGGCACCACATGAGCGTGCGCACGGCCGCCACGCTGGCCGAGGAACATGCCCTGCTCGCGCACCTGCACCGCCTTGGATTGCCGGTGGTCGAAGTGCTCGCCGACCGCGACGGTCAGACCGCCCTCGCGCACGGCGACTGGACCTACGAGGTCCACACCATTGCGCGCGGCGAGGACCTCTATCGCGACACGATCTCGTGGCAACCGCCCGACCGGCTCGTCCATGCGCGCACCGCCGGCCGCATGCTGGCACGGCTGCACGCGGCCTCCGCCAGCTATTCCGCCGCCCAGCGCGGGACGCACATCCTGGTCGCGCGCAGCGAACTGGCGACGGCCGCCGATCCGGTGGCCACGCTGCGCTCGCAGCTCCGGCAGCGCCCCGCGCTGGCCGGCTACCTCGCGCGCCGCGACTGGCCGCGCGACCTCGAGCGGCTGTTCGCGCCCTGGCGGTCTGCGCAGCCAGCGCTGGCGCGGCAGCCGCGGCTGTGGACGCACGGCGACTGGCACGTCTCCAACCTATGCTGGAGCGGCGCCGGCGACGACGCCGAGGTGACCTGCGTGCTCGACTTCGGACTGGCCGCCAGCAACTTCGCCCTGTTCGACCTGGCCACCGCGATCGAGCGCAACGCGATCGCCTGGCTGGCGCTCGACGCGGGTGACGTCGCCGCCCGCCCCGACATCGCGCGGGCGCTCATCGCCGGCTATCGCGAGGAGCGGCCACTCGGCATCGACGAGCTGCACCTGCTCGCCGACCTGCTGCCGGTGGTGCACGTGGATTTCGCGCTGTCGGAAGTGGAGTACTTCCACGGCATCACCCACTCGGCGCACGCGGCCGACGTGGCCTACGACACCTTCCTGCTCGGCCACGCCGCGTGGTTCGAGGGTGCCCCAGGACAGCGCCTGCTGGCGGCGATCCGCGACGCGGACTGAGCCGTGTAGCCGCCGACCCGGCTCCCCATCGCGCAGGCTTTCATGGTTCAATAGCGGTCTTGAAGCGGGGGTGCCTGGCGATGAGCCGGGCTGAGAGAGTCCCTTGGAACCTGATCCGGTTCGCACCGGCGTAGGGAGCTTGCAGCAACCATGGCGCACGTCCGTGCGTCGTGCGCGCGCCGTCGCTTCGTCCTGCCCATTCGAGACGACGACGACCATGACCCTGCCCCGCACGCCCCTCGCCACCGCCCTGCTCGCCGCCCTGGCGGTCGCGCCGCTGTGCGCCCACGCTGTCGACGACGCCGGCCACGACCCGGCGCAGGCGAAGAAACTCGGGACGGTGCAGGTCACCGCCAACGCCGACAAGGGCTACCACGCCGACAGCTCGCAGGTAGACACCTTCGGCAGCTTCGGCAACGCGCCGCTGCACGACACGCCGGCCTCGGTCACCGTGATCACCCGCGACCTGATCGACGACCGCCAGCCGCGCACGCTCAGCGAGCTGGTGCGCACCGACGCGTCGGTCGGCGACAACTACGCGCCAGTGGGCTACTACCAGGACCTGGCAATCCGCGGCTTCGTGCTCGACCTAGCCACCGCCTACCGCATGAACGACATGACCATCAACGGCGAGCAACTCACGCCGCTGGAGGACAAGCAGCGGGTGGAGATCCTCAAGGGCCTGGGTGGCCTGGAGGCCGGCATCATCGCGCCGGGCGGCATCGTCAACTACGTGACCAAACGCCCGGCCGACGTGCGCACAGCCACGTTGGGTACCGACTCGCACGGCTCGCGCTACGCCGCGGTCGACGTCGGCGGCTGGCTCACACCGAGCTTCGGCCTGCGCGTGAACGCGGCGCACGAGGCCATGCACTCCTACGTCGAGCACACGCCGGGCCGGCGCAGCTTCCTCTCGCTCGCCGCCGACTGGAAGATCAGCGACCGCGCCACGCTGCAACTGGACACCGACTACCAGACCAGCGGCCAGCGCTCGGTGTCCGGCTACCAGTTGCTCGGCGGCACGACGATCCCGACGCATCCGAGCAACACCCGCCTGCTCGGCTACGAGCCGTGGCAGCAGCCGGTCGGCATCCACTCCAGCAACACCACCGCGCGCTTCAACTACCGCTTCAGCGACCGCTGGAGCGCCCGGCTCTCGGCCGGCCACAGCCACACCGTGATCAACGACAACGTCGCGTTCGCCTACGGTTGCTTCTACGCCCCACAATGCGCCACCGGCGCCTACCCGGGCAATTTCTTCGCACCCAACGGCGACTACGACATCTACGATTTCCGCAGCCCGGGCGACACCCGCCAGAACGACGAGGTGCGTGCCGTGCTCAAGGGCGGCTTCGACACCGGCAGCATCAGCCATGAAGTCAGCCTCGGCGCCAGCGCCTTCCGCCGCACGCTGGACCAGCGGCCTTATGTCTATGACTACGTCGGCACCGGCAACATCGACCAGGTGATCCCGCCGTATTTCGCGCCTTCGCCGAACCAGCCCGGTCCGTCGGCGCGCACGTTCAGCAGCTGGCAGCGCGCACTGTTCGGCATGGACCGCATCCACCTCGGCGAGCAGTGGCAGGTGCTGGCCGGCGCCCGCTTCGTGCGCCTGCACGAGCGCGCGTGGGACGACAGCGGCCTGGTGCTCCTGCGCGACACCCGCCTGAGCAAGACCCTGCCGCAGGCGGCGGTGATGTGGCAGCCACGCGCGCCGCTGACCGTCTATGCCAGCTACAGCGAGAACCTCGCGCTGGGCGCCGAGGCGCCGTACTGGACCAGCAACGGCGGCCAGATGCTGGCCCCGCTGCACTCGCGGCAGATCGAGGCTGGCGTAAAGTACGACTGGAGCGACGCGCTGAGCCTGCGTGCGGCGCTGTACCGCATCCGCCAGCCCTACCAGTTCGCGCAGCCGGACCACTCGGCGGCCGGCTTCACCTTCGTGCAGCGCGGCCAGGAAGCGCACACCGGCCTGGAGCTGGGCGCCAACGGCCGGATCAGCGACGACCTGCGCCTCACCGCCAGCGCGAACCTGATCCAGGCCCGCGCCAGCCACAGCGGCACGCCGGCCTATCAAGGCCACCAGATCATCAACGTGCCGCGCCTGCGCACCTCGGTGTACATGGACTACCGGCTGCCGTTCGCGCACGCGCTCGGCCTGCTGGCCGGCTGGCGCTACGCGAGCGCCAATCCGGCCACGCCCGACGGCCACGTCCGCGTGCCGGCGTACAACGTGTTCGACGCCGGCCTGCGCTACACCACGACCTGGAGCGATCACCCGATGACCTGGCACCTGAGCGTGGACAATCTGTTCAACCGCTTCTACTGGCGCGACACCGGCAGCACCGGCGGCGACAGCTACCTGTTCCCGGGCGCGCCGCGTTTGGCGCGACTGTCGGTTACGGTCGGGTTCTGATCGTGTCCTGGGTCGAGCTGACCGGAGCGGTGATCAGTGCCTGGGCGGTGTGGCTGACCGCGCGCCGGCGGCCGCTGTGCTGGCCGGTCGGGCTAGCCTCGGTGCTGGTCTACGGCGGCATCTTCGTCGACGCCAAGCTCTACTCAGATGCCCTGCTGCAGGTGGCGTTCGCCGGCCTGATCGTCTACGGCTGGCAGCGCTGGCGGCGCAACCTCGACGATGACGGCCTGGTGCAGGTGGCTCCCCTGCGGTTCACCGAGGCGGCCGGCAACATCGTCCTCGGCGTATTCGGCGCGCTGGCGCTGGGCTACGCCATGCACCGCTGGACCGACGCCGCCCTGCCCTGGCTGGACGCTGCACTGACCAGCTTCAGCCTGGTCGCCCAATGGTGGCAGGGACGACGCCATCTGGCCGCCTGGTGGCTATGGATCCTGGTCGACGTGATCTACGTCGGCGAGTACGTCTACAAGGATCTGCTGATCACCTCGGTGCTGTACGCCGGCTTCGTGGTACTGGCCATCATGGGGCTGCGCGAGTGGCAGCAGGCGCGCGGCGAGGTGCCCGCCATCGCGACCTGAACCGGCGCCCGCGCGCCGGGCATGCGAAGATGGCGCCTCCCGCCCCCACTCCTTTTCCGTTGGACATGGCTTCAAGCAACTACGACTTCCGACAGTTCCAGGCCGAACTGGCCGCGCTGGACCAGGCCAAGGAAAAGGCGAGACCCGAACCGGCACCGGCCGCCCCCGCGGCAACGACACCGGCCGCGACCCCGGCCAAGCGCGGTCGCGGCCGCCCCAGCACCAAGGCCGCCGAGGCCGAGCGGATGGCCCGGGCCCGCGAGGAATTCCTCGCCCTGCGCGCGAAATACAATCTGGGTGTCGGCGACGTGGTGGCGTTCTTCCCGGAAGAGGAAGGCATCGCCTACCTTCAGGCCCTGCTGGCCCAACCGCAGCCGCGCCGCCGCCGCAAGCGGACGGACGATACCGGCAACTAGGCCTCGTCACCGCCCAGGAAGCGGTAACCCACCCCTGGCTCGGTCTTGAGCCAGCGGGGCTCGGCAGGATCGTCGCCAAGCTTCTGGCGCAGGCGCCCGATCACGATGCGCAGGTAATGGGTGTCCTGGACGTGGGTCGCGCCCCACACCTCGCGCAGCAACTGTTGCTGGCTGACCACCCGGCCGGCATGGCGCAGCAGCATGGCGAGCACGGCGTATTCCTTGCGGGTCAATGCGACCGGCTCGCCGTCGAGAGCGACCTCGCGCCGGAGCTGGTCCACCACGAGCCGGCCGTCGTCGTAACGCGGAGCGGCCTCCGGCGCAGTCGCCGCAGCCACCCGGCTGCGCAGCAGCACACGCAGCCGTGCCATCAGCTCCTGGATGCCGAACGGCTTGGTCACGTAGTCGTTGGCACCGTTGTCCAGCGCGCGCACCTTCTGCGCCTCGCTGTCGCGCACCGACAGCATCAGCACCGGCACCTGGCTCCACTGGCGCAGCTCGGCCAGCACCTCGTGCCCCTCGCGATCCGGCAGTCCGATGTCCAGGATCACCAGATCCGGCGACTGCGTGGCCGCCAGCGCCAGCCCCTCCTCCGCGGGGGCCGCCTGCAGCACCTGGTAGCCCTCGGCGCGCAGGCCGATATCGAGGAAGCGGCGGATCTGCGCCTCGTCGTCGATGACGAGCACGCGCGGTGCGGGGTGGGTCATGGACCTGGCTCCGGAGCGGGCGGCAGCGGCAGGACGATCCGGATCACGGTGCCACCGCCCTCGGCTGGCAGCGCTTCGACCGAGCCACCGTGCGCGCCGATCATGCCACGGCAGATCGACAGGCCCAGGCCGGTGCCCTTGTGACCGCGATCGCCACGCGAGACCGAATAGAACATATCGAAGATGCGCGCACGCTCGGCTTCCGGAATGCCCGGCCCGCGGTCGGCCACGCGGATCACCAGCCGCTCGCCAACCACGCCCAGGTCGACCTCGACCGGCGCGCCGGCCGGCGAGAAATGCGCGGCAGTCTCCAGCACGTTGAACAACGCCTGCTCGATCAACGCCGGGTGTACGTAGAGCAGCACCGTTGCCTCCGGCAGGTGCGTCTCGACCACCTGGTCCGGGTAATAGCGGCGCAGCCGCCCGATCGCCGCCAGCACGATCTCGGCGGCATCGACCCAGTCGCGCTGCAGCTTGAGGGTGCCATGGCCGAGCCGGGTCATGTCCAGCAGGTTCTGGATGTAACGGTCCAGCCGCTGGCCCTCGCCAAGGATCGACTGCAGCAACTCGCTGCGCTCGTGCGGGGCCAAATGGTCGTCGTAGCTGGCCAGGGTGCCGGCCGCACCGATCATCGCCGCGAGCGGCGAGCGCAGGTCGTGCGAGACCGAGGACAGCAGCGCGTTGCGCAGGCGCTCGGTCTCGCCCTGCACGCGCGCCGCCTCCAGGGCCTCGGCCAGGCGGGCTCGCTCGAGCACGCGCGCGATGTCGGCAAGCATCGCCAGCGCCAACTCCCGGCGCGGCATGTCCGGCCCCTCATCCTCGTCGGCCAGCCACAGCGCGACCACACCGGCCGCCGGCGCCATCGGATCGACCGGCAGCAACCAGCAGCCGATCGCGGGAAAGTTCGTTTCGTTGCGTCCGGCAGGACGCGCGTGGGCGGCGACCCAGCTCGCCGCGGCCAGTTCATCGGGGCCCAGTTCCGGCGCCTCGGAGGATGCGGCGACCACGGCCAGCGCGCCGCGCGCGTCGGGCGCGAACAACACGGCATTACCGGACAGGGCGCGCGCAAGCGCCACCACCGCGGTGTCACGCACCGGTTGCAGGCCGCCACAGGCGGCCAGCCGCTTGCCCAGGTCCAGCAGCGCTCGGGCCCGCCATTGCGCCTCGCGCAGGGTCTCGACCTGGGTCGACAGGCGCGTCGCCAGCCGGCTGCAGACCAGCGCGACGGCCAGAAACAACCCCACCGCCAGGACGTCGTCCGGCCGCTCGATCGCCAGGGTGTAGCGTGGCTCGGTAAAGAAGAAGTTGTAGCCCACGAAACACAGCAGTGCGGTGTAGACCGCCACCGTCATACGCGTGCGCACCGCCACCACCAGCACTGCGGTGAGGAACACCAGAGCCAGGTTCGCCACCGAGAGATAGCGCTGCGCCACAAAGGCCAGCGCGAAGCCAAGCAAGGCCACCGCGGTGGCGAACAGGTAGTCGCCCAGCTTGCGCCAGGCCGGTGGTGGCTGCGGACGCGAGACGTCGATCATGCGGTCGGACCCCAGGCTGCCGGCCCACGTTAGTGCATCGGCCAGGCCGGCGGCGAGGGTGCGCTCCGGACGGATACTCCCCTGCTCACCTCCCGGAGGCACGCTAGCCACGAGCCTAGATCTCCACCTGCGCCCCGAGTTCGATCAGGCGGTTACCGGGAATGCGGAAGAACGCCGTTGCCGGCATGGCGTTGCGAGCCATCAGCACGAACAGCTTTTCCCGCCACAGGGCCATGCCCGGCCGCCGACTGCCGGCCACGATGCTCTCGCGCGAGACGAAGAACGTGGTGTCCATCATGTCGAAGGCGATGCCGTTGCGCGCGCACTCGGCCAGCCGGGCCGGCACGTCCGGGTCCTCGGCAAAGCCGAAGCGCAGCCGAAGACGGCCGAAGCCTCCCTCGAGCGGTGCCCATTCGATGCGCTCGTCCGGCTCGGCCACCGGCGCCTCCAGCGTCTCGACCGTCAACATCACGTTGCGCTCGTGCAGCACCTTGTTGTGCTTGAGGTTGTGCAGCAGCGCGTGCGGCACCGCGTTGGCATTGCCGGTGAGGAACACCGCCGTGCCGGCAACGCGCACCGGCGGGTGCTCGCTCATGTTCACGATGAACGGCGCCAGCGCCAGTCCACCCTGCTGGATCTCGCGCACCACCAGCTCGCGGCCGCGGCGCCAGGTGGTCATCAGCAAGAACACCACCAGCCCAAGCGCGAGCGGGAACCAGCCTCCGGACTCGATCTTGATGATGTTGGCGCTGAAAAAGCCCAGGTCCACCACCAGCAGGCCGGTGCCGGTGGCGACCACCGCCGCCCAGCTCCAGCGCCACTGGATGCGCGCCACGGTCAGCGCCAGCAACGTGGTGATCACCATCGTGCCGGTCACCGCGATGCCATAGGCCGAACCCAGGTTGTCCGACGAGCGGAAGCCGACGACCGCCAGCACGATCAGCACCACCAGCGCACGATTGATCCACGGCACGTAGACCTGGCCGGACATTTCCTGCGAGGTATGCACCACCTGCATGCGCGGCACATAGCCGAGCTGCATCGCCTCGCGGGTCATCGAGAACGCACCGGAAATCACCGCCTGCGAGGCGATCACCGTGGCCGCGGTGGCCAGTCCGATCATCGGGAAGAGCAGCGTCCGCGGCACCAGGTGGTAGAACGGATTGGCGACCGTTGCCGGGTCCATCAGCACCAGCGCGCCCTGGCCGAAGTAGTTCAGCAGCAACGCCGGCAACACGAAACTGAACCAGGCCAGCCGGATCGGCCCCTTGCCGAAGTGGCCCATGTCCGCGTAAAGCGCCTCGGTACCGGTCACCGCCAGCACCACCGCACCCAGCGCAAAGAAGGCCTCGGCATGGTTGTGGGTGAAGAACTCGATGCCATAGGTCGGCAGCAGCGCGTACAGCACCGCCGGGTGCCGGGCGATACCGAGCACGCCGAGTGCGGCGATGGCGATGAACCACACCGCGCAGACCGGGCCGAACACCGCGCCGATGCGTGCGGTGCCATGACGCTGCAGCCAGCCGAGACCGAGGATCACGCCCACCGTGATCGGCACCACGTAGTGCGCCAGTTCCGGTGTGGCGACCTTCAGGCCCTCCACCGCCGACAGCACCGAGATCGCTGGCGTGATCACGCCATCGCCGTAGAACAGCGCGGCGCCGAACAGGCCGAGCAGTACCACGCCCCAGCGCAGCTGCGGGCGGTCACGCGTGCAGCGCTGGGCCAGCGCCATCAGCGCCATGATGCCGCCCTCGCCCTTGTTGTCGGCGCGCATGATGAACAGCAGGTATTTCACCGACACCACGATGATCAGCGCCCAGAACACCAGGCTCAGCGCGCCGAGCACGTTGTCGTGCGAGGCCGGTACGCCGTGGGGTCCAAACACTTCCTTCAGCGTGTACAGCGGACTGGTACCGATGTCGCCATAGACCACGCCCACGGCGCCCAGGGCCAGGGCGGCCATGCGGCGCGACGAAGCAGCTTGCATTGCGGAAACTCCCGGCGGCGGTCACCCGCCGCACCCAGAAAATCGCGACGGCGCCGCCCGGCGCCGTCATGCTGGCAAAGGACGTATTTTCTTTTGATTCGAGTAACAAGCGAATAGCAAAACCGGCCAATCGCATAAAATCCGCGTAAAAATGCCGCAACGCAGCAACCACCGCAACCATCCCGGAAAGCCCAGCCATGCAACTGAAAACCGTGTGCGTCTCGCTGCCCCGCGAGGTGCCCGATGGCACTCGGACAGTAATCACCAGCATCTTCAAGCAGCCGGTAGAGGGACCGGTCCGGGTCCTGGCCGAGCGTATGGAGGGCGACGGGCAGGCCGATCTGGTCCACCACGGCGGTGCGGACAAGGCGGTCTATGCCTACGCGCACCAGCACTATGCCTGGTGGGAACACGCACTGGGCCGGGCCGGCCTGGCACACGGTCAGTTCGGCGAAAACCTGACCATCGACGGGCTGGACGAGGACGGGCTCTGCCTCGGCGACCAGCTCGCCATCGGCAGCGCGCTATTCACCGTCACCCAGCCACGCGTGCCCTGTTTCAAGCTGGGGTTGCGTTTCGGCGACCGAAGCATGCCCAAGCAGTTCGCCGATTCGCTGCGCACCGGCATGTACCTGCGGGTGCTGCAGACCGGCGTCGTGACGGCCGGCGACACCGTGGCGTTGACCGCGCGAGGCCGCGGCAACATCACCGTCCGCCGGCTGTTCGCAGCCTGGCTGAAGCCGAACGACACCGAGGCGCTGGGCGTGCTGAAGCGGGCGCTGGATGTGCCGGAGCTGTCGCTGGCCTGGCGCGGATCGATTGAGCAACGGCTGGCGCGTCGCCACGTCGACGGGCCCTCCCCCGATTTCGGAGACAGCACATGAGCGTCCACGTCATCGCCCGTCCGAGCGCCAGGCCGGAACACCACGGCGATGTCGCCCGCGCGCCCGGCCCGCTGGTCGGCGGCAGCCGCGCCGAACCGGGCGACCGGCGGTACCACCTGTTCGCCGCATGAGCGCCAGCATGCCGACCAGGCCACCCCTGCGCGGCACCCACCACGTCGCGCTGATCGGCTCGGACTACGCACGCTCCAAGCGCTTCTACACCGAGCTGCTCGGCTGCACCGTGCTGGACGAGCACTACCGCGCCGCACGCGACAGCTGGAAGCTCGACCTGGCCCTGCCTGACGGCACCCGGCTGGAGCTGTTCTCCTTTCCCAGTCCGCCGCCGCGGCCGAGCCGGCCGGAAGCCTGTGGGCTACGCCACCTGGCGTTCGAGGTGGACGATGTGGCTACTTGGCAGGCGTATCTGGAGGCCGCCGGCATCGCCACCGAGGCGATCCGTGTGGACGAATACACCGGCCGGCGCTTCCTGTTTTTTGCCGACCCGGACGGCCTGCCGCTGGAGCTGTACGAAACCGACGACAATGTTTGGTGTGACGCCGCCGCTCAGCCGAGCAGCACGCGGTTCATCCGCTGCACGAAGGCGGCCGGGTCCGGCAACTGGGCACCGGCGGCAATCTCGGCCTGTTCCAGCAGCAGCAGAGCCAGGTCCTTCGCCTTGCCCTCGTCGCCCTCGGACGACACGCGCTGCACCAGCGCGTGCGCCGGGTTTACCTCCAGCGTCGGCTTGGCCTCCGGCATGTCGTGACCGGCCTCGCGCAGCAGGCGCGCCAGGTGCGGCGCCATCTCGTAGTCGGACAGGGCCAGGCAGGACGGGCTGTCAGTGAGGCGCGCGGACACCTTCACGTCGCCCACGCGGTCGCCGAGCAGATCCTTGAGCCTGGCCAGCAGCGGCTCGGCCGCCCTGGTGGCCTCCTCCTGCTTCTGCTTGTCCGCCTCGTCCAGCGGCAGCTCGCCCTTGGCCACGTTCTTGAGCTTCTTGCCGGCGTATTCGCTCAAGGAACCGACCATCCACTCGTCGATGCGGTCGGACATCAGCAGCACTTCGATGCCCTTGGCCTTGAAGGCCTCCAACTGCGGGCTGCCGGCGGCGGCAGCGTAGCCATCGGCGGTGATGTACCAGATGGTGTCCTGGCCCACCGCCATGCGGCCGACGTAGTCGTCCAGCGACACCGTCTGCGCACTGCCCTCGCCCTTTGTGCTGGCGAAGCGCAGCAGCCTGGCGATGCGCTCTCGGTTGGCGTGGTCCTCGGCAACGCCCTCCTTCAGCGTGTTGCCGAAGGCCGCGTAGAAGGTGGCGAACTTTTCCGGCTCGTCGCGCGCCAGCTTCTCGATCAGGTCGAGCACGCGCTTCACGCAGGCCGACTTGATGCGTTCCAGGTTGCGGTTCTGCTGCAGGATCTCGCGGCTGACGTTGAGCGGCAGGTCGTCGGCATCGACCACGCCGCGCACGAATCGCAGGTAGTTCGGCAGCAGCTCCTCCGCCGCGTCCATGATGAAGACACGCTTGATGTAGAGCTTCAGCCCCTTGCGCTCGTCGCGCCCGCCCATCATCAGGTCGAACGGCGGCTGCGCCGGCAAGTACAGCAGGGTGGTGAAGCTCTGGCTGCCCTCGACGCGATTGTGGGTCCAGGCCAGCGGATCGTTGAAGTCGTGGCCCAGCGACTTGTAGAAACCGATGTAATCCTCGTCGGAGATTTCGCTCTTCGGCTTGGTCCACAGCGCCGAGGCCGCGTTGGTGCTCTCCAATTCCTCGGTCGGCTTGCCGTCCTTCTCCACCGGCGTGCGGATCGGGAAGGCGACGTGGTCGGAATACTTGCGGATCAGCGACTTCAACTGCCAGCCCTTGAGGAACTCGTCCTCGTCGGCCTTCAAATGCAGGGTCACCGCGGTGCCGCGCTGCGGCGCATCGACCGGCTCAAGCGAATACTCGCCCTTGCCGTCGCTCTCCCATTTCACGCCCTCGCCTTCCGGCAGATCGGCGCGACGAGTGACAACGGTGACCTTGTCGGCCACCACGAAGGCCGAATAGAAGCCCACGCCGAACTGGCCGATCAGGCGCGCGTCGGCCTTCTGCTCGCCGCTCATCGCCTCCAGGAAGCGCTTGGTACCAGAGCTGGCGATGGTGCCGATGTTGGCGACCACCTCGTCGCGGCTCATGCCGATGCCGTTGTCGCGCACGGTAACGGTGCGGGCCGCCTCGTCCCAGCTCACGTCGATGTGCAGCTCGCCGTCGCCAGCCAGCAGCTCAGGATGGGCGATCGACTCGAAGCGCAGCTTGTCGCAGGCGTCGGAGGCGTTGGAGATCAGCTCGCGCAGGAAGAT
>JABLTH010001413.1_pt1 | contig 20801 bp, 18 predicted proteins | sample 7875711 | NCBI WGS metagenome assembly JABLTH01 (sample SAMN14941262, study PRJNA633318) | bioreactor metagenome | isolation source: bioreactor | place: China | collected 2019-03-05 | reverse complement strand
CAAATCATTTGGTACAACCAGGGAAACCGGCAGTGGTATGGCTACCGGCAAGAAACATATTGGCAATGTGAAGTATGAAGACATTGCTGCAAGAGAAACCGGCAGCGGCATGGCAACAGGAAAACGCAACAACATTCCTCCACGTGATATTGCCAGTGGTATGGCAACCGGCAAACGTATTTTGCAACCGCGTGACCCTGCAAGCGGTATGGCCACCGGCAGAAGAAATACGCCGCCAATTACCAACTTAACAGAAAACTGCGGACCGGTAAGTTTTAAAACCACCAGTCCTGATGGAACGGTGGAAGAAAAAACATTCAGTTGCCCGGCTGATGCGGCAAATTATGCAAAGCAAACACAGGGCACCAGCTTTGGTGAAAAAGTAAACCAGGGACTGCATGCTGCCGGCAGTGCCTTGTCACAAGGTGCTGCACGCAATGGTTCAAATATCATTCACCGTGATATTGCCGCACGCAATATCATTGCCGGTATTGTTACATGGAGTAACGGCAGCAGCAGTGGTATTGTTACCAACAAATCTGCAGGCAGTGGCGCTGCAGCTGCTTCCTATGCCGCAACAGGCAGAAGCATGAATGCGCCATCCGGTATCAGCACTACCATTCATACAAGGGAAGCAGGCAGTGGCATGGCCACCGGGCGCAGGCAATACCAGCCGGTATTTTTTGAAGGAGATGAAAACAATTGCAGCAACTGTACGGTAAAAGTACAAAGCAACCCGTTGTACCAGGACAAGGGCCTCAATGGCAGCAATCCCCTTCATAAAAGCGAAAGTTCCAGCAGCAACAATTGTAATGGTGTGGCAGGGCTGAAAGTATATCTTACCGATTTGTCAACCGGCGCAACAGTTGCCAGTACTGCCACAGAGGACTGCGGCGAATTTTATATTGCCAATGTGCCTGATGGCAATTACACTGTTACAATAAGCGGCACCATCAGTGCCGAAAAAAAATACGATGCCACCATCAGCGGCAAAGGCGGTTATGATGTGGCAGGAGAAATATTGCTGGCTGATGATTATTTCACCATGGAAGTCATCACGGCTACGGGCACACCCGAAGAAGCGGCTGCTGTGGTTAAAACTAAAACAAAATCCAACCAGTCAAACGACCGTATCATCAACACATCCCGTTCCAATATAAAAAATATGGCCATATCAGTTGCAGATACGGATGGTGATGGTGAGCCAGAAATATGGGCAGGTAATGCCTTAGTGGGAGGCGCATTACCCGGTGGCAATGTGATCAGTGCAGCCATGCGGCCCGGTAATCCTATTGGCGGACTGAATATCAAAGGCGGAAAAAATCCCGGAGGCAATGCACGCACCACCCATACCAACGAATATGGCGAGTTTGAATTTACCGGCTGGGATGAAGGCAGTTACAGCATCACGGCACAAATAAAATTCATGATTGCTGATGAAACCAATGTTGCTGTGGGTGATGATTACGCCGCCAATATCGTTACATCCGAATCAAACCTCAAGGGCGATGCAAAAATTACAGCATCACAAAACAGCCAGTCGCTCAAAACAATTAATAACGGCATGCCCAACCGCATATCCATGAATGTAACCGTGCCCAAACAAACACAGGGCGCCACATTTGGAGAGAAGGTAAATGCAGGCATGAACACGCCGAACATGAAGGCGCAAAACAATAATACGGTCAGAAGTAACCGCACCGATAATGCCATCATCATGGCCGACCTGGATGGCGACGGTGCCATGGAAAGCAGTGTGCTGAACTTTAATGGCGAAGTGGCCACCATCACCATCACGCAAAACGAGGTGGCAGGCAAAGTGGTTGAAAAAGCCACATCTGGATTGAAAGATGTTGTAAAAACACAAGTACGCATGGCCCGTGACCCTGCCAGGTGGACAGCTGCTGATGCGGCTTTAACACGTGTGCATGGCGACCCGCATGTGGACCAGAAAAATGGTTCACTGGTATTTGAAAACAGCAACACTCCTCCGCTTGCAAAAAACAAATGGCGTAGCGCACCGGTTGCAATTAAAAGTATACCATGCAGCAATGGCACCTGTGCGGTTATCACCGCCAGTGCAAATGATTATGCTGCTGCAACCATTTCACTCAACGGTTTGCCTCCCGGTGAGCCCGTGGCAAATGCCGCCGTATGGTTCACCGATAATAAAGGCAATACCTATACCGGGCAAACAGATGAAAAAGGCAGCATTGCGCTCAACGGCCTGCCGCCCGGCGAACCGGTACGCATGCTCATGAACATGCGTTGCAATGGCAGTGATGATATCATCATCACTTTTTCAACAGATGCGGGGGGTAATGCCATCAGCAATGTTTTAAAAACAAAACATGATACTGCCAAGAATAGCATTGGGAATATCCGTTAATCCTGATCATTGAACCAGAAAAAACGGGAAGAAGCAACGTCTTTACCCGCAGTATTGTCATGCTTTGAAACGGGCAATATGAAAGGGTTAGCACTTTGTGTTTTTAGCGCCGTGATTGTAGCCGGCTGCAAAAAAGAAAACACCTCAACAGTGTGCGAAACAAATATGCACGCCGTTGCAGGAATGTACCATCTTACAAAAATGGAACAGGTGGCTTACAGTACCGGCATTGCCACCGATGTTACGTCCACGCTCAGCAGCTGCGATCTGCAGGCGGTATACCAGTTAAAAACCGACAGCACCATCACTTATACAGAGGCCTTGCCCTGCAGCAGTAACGGCAGCGGGCACTGGCAGCTGGGTAATAACAACATCAGCATTTCACTTTCGCCTTGCAATGGCAGCAGGCTCAACATTTCCTTTTTTTCATCCTGGAACTGCAGTAGCCTGGTGCTGGTGACCGCCTTTCCCAGCGCACTTTACAACTACAGGTACACGCTTACAAAATTTCAGTAACGCCGGTGAAAAAAAACTGCTGCACAGGGTTTCATTTTAAAGAAAGACTTATTTTGCTTTAAAATTATACGTGCATGAACCAGCTCACCGTTCCCTATCCTGCCAACCCGCAGCAGGTGCCCGACTCCGTAACCGAACCCTCACCTGCATTTAAAAAAGAAGTAAGCAAAGTAATGGGCACTATCCTGCTCTTCTTTGTAGTGTACCTTGTACTGGTGGCTTTGTCGGTAGGGCTGGCCATTGCCTGTGTGTACCTGGGTGTGATGGTGATGGTGGGGCTGCGTCACTGGATTGGCATTGTGGCGGGACTGGGTATTATCAGTATTGGCATACTCGTATTTGTATTCCTCGTAAAATTCATCTTCTCTGTAAAAAAACACAATGAAGCAGGCTTAATAACGGTTACGGAGAACGAACAGCCGGTGCTGTTTGGGTTTATCCGCCGGCTTACAAAAGATACCCAAACCCCTTTCCCGAAAAAGATCGTGTTATCTGCCGATGTGAATGCAAGCGTTTTTTACAACGACAGTTTCTGGAGTATGATATTCCCGGTGAAAAAAAACCTGCAAATAGGTCTTGGCCTGGTGAACACACTTACCGTAAGTGAATTCAAGGCGGTGATGGCGCACGAGTTTGGTCATTTTTCGCAACGCAGCATGAAGCTGGGCAGCTTTGTATACAATGTAAACAAGGTTATCTATAACATGCTGTACGAGAACAAAGACTACGCGGCCTTCTTAACCGGCTGGGGCAATATTCATGCGGTGATAGGTTTTTTTGTAAGCATCACCATCCAGCTGGTAAAAGGCATACAGATGATATTGCAAAAAATGTATGGATTCATCAACCGTTCTTATATGGGGCTCTCCCGCCAGATGGAATTTCATGCCGATGCGGTGGCAGCAAGTGTAAGTGGCAGCGACAGCCTGGTAACTGCCCTGCGCAAACTGGAAATAAGCGATGTTTGTTACAGCACCGCCATACAAAAAGCCAATGACTGGCTCAAAGACAAAAGCCGCTTCACCAATATTTACAACCACCATAACACTGTGATGCATTATTACGCACAGGAGTTCAGCCTGCCAATGGAAAACAATGCACCGGTGGTAACCGATGTTTTCCTGAACCGTTTCCAGCAAAGCCGTGTAAATATCAAAAACCAGTGGGCTTCGCATCCTTCGAGGGAAGACAGGGAAGCGCACCTGAACCAGCTGGGCATTGATGCAGCTGCCGACAGCCGTTCAGCATGGATACTGTTTAACGACCCGGCCACATTACAGCAGCGGCTCACCGATTCGCTGTATGAACATGTTCCTGCAGACATGAAAGAAAAAAGCGTGACCGAAGGATTGTTCAAACAGCGTTACAACGAAGAGATGGACACCTTCACGCTGCCCGAAACATACAAAGGTTTTTATGATAACCGTTCCATCGCAGACATTGATATCGTCAAGGTTTTTTCTGGCACAACTACCGTCGTTGGTAAGGAAAACTTTGAGCAGTTACTTAGCGAACCTGTAATTGCCCTGCCCAAACAACTGCAGGTAAACAGGGGCGATGCACAGTTGCTGGAAGCCATCAGCAGCAAACAGGCCGATATAAAAACATTTGACTTTGATGGAGAAAAACACAAACTTGCTGAAGCCGCGGCAATACTTGAACAGCTGAAAACTGAAATAGAAAAACAGGAAAAAGACTTGCTGGCTGCAGATGAAGCGCTGGTTGCGTTTTTTTACAACGCCGCCCTGCAACAGGAGCACACAAAGGCTGTTGAATTAAAAGACAGGTACCAGCAGCATTTTAATAACCGTAAAAAAATGACAGAATATACCGCCTGCTGCCAGCGTGCCATTGATGCCATGGCGCCATTGATGGCAGGGCAACAGGTAAGTATTAACGCTGCGGAAGATATGGCTTCCACGCTGCGTGCCGAAAGCAACAGTATGAAAAACTACCTGAAAGAATGGATGAACAGGGATGTTTTTAAAGGCAATACAGCCATTAAAGAATCGGTGGGCAAATTCATCAATACCAATTACCGGTATTTTGGTGCACAGTCGTTTTTTGATACCGAACTGCGGCACCTGAACGACTTGATCGATGACAGCTGCAGGGAACTGGCCATTGTGCAATTCAAAAGTTTTAAAAACATCCTGCAATACCAGCTGGATATTTATAACAATATGCCCAAGCAGTAAGCCGGATTTTATTCGCTGTAAAAATCAATAAGGCTGCCGAAGTAATTTTCATTCCAGCCCTGCACCATTTCATCATATATCTCATCGGGGATATTGGTATGCAGCAGCTCTGCCGACGTGCCGTGTTTGTGCGGGTGCAGTTTGATGGTAACAATGGAATCGGCACCACTGCCTTCGAAATACCATTGCTGTACAATTTTTTTATTGGGTTCAAACTCCAGGTTGCGGCCAACAATGCTTTCTTCCCACAACGAAAATTCAGCACCGGGCTCAGTACTCATTTCCGCATCTTCGCCGCTCCACAATTTTATGGTATGCGGCACTGTTAAGGCAAGGTACACTTCTTCGGGCGGGGCCGGTATGATGAAATATTTTTTATACTCTTTCATGCAATGAAGATTTATCACGGTTAGTACTGCAAAGTTAACCGCGGCAAACATACAAAGATGCGGCTGATCCCATAGCTGCCTGTGAGTGGTTCAGCAACAGTTACAAAAACATAATAAGATAAATTATACAGCGGGCATGAGTAATATCAGTTTTAGAGTTGCAGCTTTCAACTAATTTGGGTTTTCTTAAACCACCTGTTTTTCCAATGAAATACATTCACCCGCCGGAAGCTGTTTTGTCCCGGCCGTCTTTTACACAGTGGCGTATTGTACAAACCTTTACCTGGATGCTGGGTGCGGGTATTTTATTTTGCCTTTTATTTTTCCCAACACTGGGCATTCTCCTGTTCTGGAATATTTTGATCCCGGTTGCACCTGCCCTTTTTGTGGTGGCCACCGGTCTCTGGCGCAATGTATGCCCGCTGGGTGTTACCTCTTTATTACCGCGGCATCTTGAAATATCAAAAAGAAAAAAACTCAGTACAACCCAGTCGGGCAAACTGAACCTGGTGGCCGTGGCTGCCCTGTACATCATTGTTCCTTTACGGCATGCCGTGTTCAACAGCAATGGCATGGCCACCGGCATGCTCATCATCCTACTTGCACTGGCAGGCACTGTGCTGGGCTTTTTTTACGAATGGAAAAGCGCCTGGTGCAGCGGTTTATGCCCCGTGCACCCGGTGGAAAAATTATATGGCGGCAATACCATCACATCATTACCCAATGCGCATTGCACAAAATGCATGAACTGCGTGGTGCCCTGCCCCGACTCCACACCCAACATCCACCCGCAGGCTTCATCCAAAACAATTTACCATACGCTCAGCGGCTGGCTCATTGCGGGCGGGCTGCCGGGTTTTATCTGGGGATGGTTTCATGTACCTGATGAGGCAGAACTTTCCAATATCTTCAACGCAATACTGGTGTACCAGATGCCGCTGCTGGGCATGGCCGTAACACTGGTGTTGTACACATTACTGATGCAGTTACTCGATGCAAAATACCACAACAGGCTGATCAGTTTTTTTGCGGCCGCCGCAGTTTCCTGTTATTACTGGTACCGCATACCGGCATTGTTTGGCTTTGGCAGGTTTGCCGGCGACGGGCTGCTCATTAACCTGCGCAACAACTTACCGCAATGGAGTATTACCGCCATTACAGTTTGTGTAACCATTTTCTTTTTTTACTGGCTGCTGTTACGAAAGCCCAATCATCAAAGCTGGGTGGTACGGCCTGCATTTGATGAAAGAGTGAAACAAAACAGCGCTGGAAAAAACTAACGGCTGTTAATATTAGTGTAAATATATTCCCGGCTCTTTTTGAGGAATTATTTTTGATGCAGTTTGCAAAAAAGCATTATGAAATATATTTACCCCCTGGTGCTTTTATGCACCCTTATTATTACCTCCTGCAAAAAACTGGATCCCGAAACAAAAATTGTGGGTACCTGGAAACTGGATGATGTGGTGCGCCGCAGGTTTTTAAACAACGACCACCTGCACACCGGTTACGAAAACGGCACTTTTACTTTTAACGACAATGGTACCGCCACTTATACCGACACGCTCACCATGCAGGGCAGCTGGAGCATGCGGCGTGAATGGCGCAACTATTACGACAACAACGGCGATTACAAAACGGAGCACAACCTGGTACTGCACATCTTCCTGGCCAATTTTGCTGCCAACCGCATCATCGACTGGGATTTTGACGACAGCCAGTTCAAGCGCAGCAGTAACCGGCTGGATGGTTTTATTTACTCAGCTTATTCCACTTACCAGTATTCGTTCAGGAGGCAGTAAAATGTTTTTACATTTGCGCTGCACATGAACACAACGCTGTTACTGAAAAATATCGCAAAGCATATTACGCTTACAGCGGAAGAAACCGGCCTGTTCCTTTCTTTGCTGGAGTATAAAGAACTGCCGCGTAAAACAATACTGCTGGCCGAAGGACAATCCTGCAGGCATATCAGTTATGTGCATTCGGGTGCCATCAGGGCTTTTTGTACTGATACAAATGGCAAGGAAGCCACCATTATGTTTGCATTGCCCGACTGGTGGGTGACCGACATGTATTGTTTTTTAAATGCACAGCCCGCCATGATGCAGCTGGAAACAATTGCAGACAGCTGCATCTTCCAGCTGAGCAAAGAAAACTTCGACAGGCTTTTTACCAGCATACCGGCCTTTGAAAAATTCTTCCGTATACTGATGCAGAATGCATACACAAGGGAACAGCTGCGCACCATTGAAAGCCTCACCCTTACTGCTGCTGAGCGTTACCACCGCTTCACCGGCAAATACCCGCAGGTGTCGCAACTGGTTACACAAAAACAAATTGCGTCCTACCTGGGCATTACACCGGAATTTTTAAGCGTTATCCGCAGTAAAAAAACAAAAGGATGATTTCTTAATCTGCATTAAGAAACTTTACAAATTTTCTTTCTTGCTTTGTAAAAAAACAGCTACTATGATGATACTTATTGCAGGCCCCTACCGCGGCGGCACCAACGACGATCCCCGGCTGATGCAACAGAATTTAAATTTCCTGGAATCGGTGGCATTACCACTTTTCCGCAAAGGTCATGTACCCATGATTGGCGAATGGGTGGCACTGCCGCTGTTGCAACTGGCCGGTTCACAAAAACCAGGCGATGCCATTTGGGATGAGATACAATATCCCGTAGCGCACCGCCTGCTGCAAAAATGCGATGCTGTGCTGCGCCTGCCCGGCGCATCCAAAGGTGCAGATGAAGATGTGCGTATTGCAACAGAACGCGGCTTACCCGTATATTATAATCTGGAAGAAGTGCCGGATGCGGTGTAAAATATCATTCCTTTAAAAACAGCTCCACTGTGGCATTCTTTTTAAAACTGCTCGAAAGACGCACTTCGTAACGTTTGCTTTTGGTGGTAACGATCATCAGTGCCGTGCAAGGCGGAATAGAACCCAAACTTTCGGCCACCAGCCGCAGGTGCGATATAGGGTTGCGTGTTTTGCTAAGGCTTACATACAGGGTGATGGGTGATGCGGTGATCATTTTCTTATTCACCAAAAGTTCGTTATCGTAATACAGCGAAACAGAATCGCCATCAATATCGCCGTTATCATATACCTCCACCTTAATAGAATCTTTATCGGCCGCTGCAATTTCCAAAAGCGACTGCACATCGGTTTCACGCTGTGTGATCTTTTCGGGCAGCGGGATTATTTTATTTTTTACCACCGGCTCCTGCGGCACCACGGCTGCCGGGGCTGTTGTTATAACAGGCGCTGTTTGCTTTTGCAGGGGATTTTGTTTGGGCACGGGCACAGGCTGCTGCGGCCTGGCAGGTATAAGATTTTTGTCTTTCGCCACAGGCGCCGGGGGCATTTTTTTCTGCAGCCATATTAAGGAATTACTGGTGCATCCCGGTATATTGGCCGTCCAGTAGCCATGCTGGAAAATATCCTTGCCTGATTTTTTAAGCGTGGTAATGTATGTACCCAGGCAGTTGCCATAAACACCCAGGTCAACCGCGATGGTGCTGGCCTCCCTGAACACCAGCAACGAATCTTTCTTGCTGTACCAGCCAATCATTTTATAATGCTCGTACTTATTGCCATTGTAATACAGGTGTGTGATGCCGGAAAAAAGCGAATCCTTTACATCATATATCTCCACCACCAGTTTTGGCACACCAAGATCTCCTTCATTGCTTAAAAAGCGGCCTTCCCAGATGCCCGCAATACCCTGCTGCGCACTGGCAGCAACACTCATTACGGCAAGAGATACCAATAAAAGAAAATGCTTAACACGCATGAACAGGTAAATGTATTTTATGCTTAATTCAAATATAATACTGGCGGCCGCAATTTATCCTGCTGTTGTGCAAATTTAACAGGCCTGTATATCATTTATCCCTTTACCTTTGTGCTATTGATTCAACCAGTGAATGATTATACCAATATGCTTACATTAAAAAGAACCAACTCCCACAATGAAGATTTCCGTTCCCTTGTGGCCATGCTGGATGCTGAACTGAAAGAACGTGACGGAGATGATCATGGCTTTTATGCCCAATTCAATACCATCGATTCCATCAAACATATCATTGTAGCCTATAACGATAAAGTACCTGTGGGCTGTGGTGCCATCAAGGAATATGAACCGGGTACCGCCGAACTGAAACGCATGTTTGTGCACCCGCAATACCGTAACATGGGCATTGCAGGCAGCATGGTGGCGGCGCTGGAACAATGGGCGGTTGACCTGGGATTTACCAGCTGCATTTTAGAAACAGGCATGAAGCAGCCCGAAGCCATTGCGCTGTATAAAAAAGTGGGCTACGCCGTTACTCCCAATTACGGGCAGTATAAAGATGTTGACAACAGTGTTTGCATGCGCAAGAGACTGATAGCAGTTTTACAACCATAAGCATTAAAACTTTCACCCCACATGCTGTATTACCGGGATGCCCTTGAAGGCGATCTTCCTGTTATTGTTGCCATTTATAACTCCACGGTTGCGGGCCGTATGGTGACTGCCGATACAGAACCTGTTACTGTTGAAAGCCGTAAAGAATGGTTTGATGAACACCTGCCACACACACACCCGCTATGGATGGTTAGTAATGATGCCGGCGAAATTGTGGGATGGGTGAGTTTTCAAAAATTTTATGGGCGCCCTGCCTATGATGCCACGGCCGAAATAAGCATTTACCTGGACGAGCAGCACCGTGGCAAAGGTTATGGAAAAGAGATTCTTCAATACTGTATAGAAAAAGCCCCGGATTACAATTTCAAAACATTGTTAGGTTTTATCTTCTCACACAACCAGCCCAGCATGCAGCTGTTCAAACAAATGGGGTTTGAAGAATGGGGCACATTTCCCAACATTGCCGTACTCGATGGCGTTGAAAGAAGCCTGAGTATTTTGGGGAAGCGGGTTGGTTGATTAGTTGACAGATGTTAGTTGATGGTTGATGGTTGATGGTTGATGGTTGATAGTTCATGGTTCATGGTAAAGACAGTGTATACCTCTTCATGTGTCCTTCCTTCTTCGCAATTCTCATTCACCATTCACCATTGACCATTGTCCATTCACAAAACAACCATTCAGCAATTAAAATAATGAAGATTGCTCCGCAATTGCCCATTCACCATTACCCATTCACCACTCACCACTCACCACTCACCACTCACTACTCACTACTTCAGCCGCTCCTCATTTTCTTTTCCTGCCACTTTTGGCGGAGGCGCTGTCTTGCTTACACCCACAATGAAATTATTGTACTTCCATCCCTCGGCATATTCCATCGTGCCGAGCACTGCCGCTGTAACCGTGGTATTACTGAATACAAAATTCTTTAAGGTCGATTGCTGGTACCCCACCGCATCAAACACCTGCCTGCAGTTACTGGCTTTTACATTGCTGATATAAAAATTCTTTGCAGCAGGAATCCCTTTTTCTGCCGGCGTTACTTTTTGCAGCATCGATTTCCAGTGCGGAGGAATGGAATCGTAATTGTATCCTTTGGGCAGTTCAGAATAACTGTATGCCGGATACCAGTTCAGGTTAAACTGGAACACATTTCGCACCGAATCAAGAACCGTATTTTGAAAATAAATTTCTTCCACGGTACCGCCACGGGTGAAAGCCGATTTTACCCGCAGTCCGTTATCTGTATTTTTTGCATAGAGATCCGTTGCAAGAATATGATGGATGCCTCCCGATGTTTCACTGCCCAGCGTAACCAGTCCGGCACCCCTTCTTGCCATGCACTTGCGTATCACCACATAAGCAGTAGGTTTATTCACCCGCAGACCATCCCAGTCGCGGCCGGCCTTCAAACAAAAATTATCATCATTACAGTCAATATCACAATTCTCTATCAATACCCAGGTGCTGCTGTCCACATCCACCCCGTCGGTACTCGGGCCGCTGCCGTCTTCATTATTTTTGATCACGATACCATCCACTGTAATTTGCGTGGAGTATAATAACTGCACCGTCCAGAAACCCGCATTTTTAAAAGTGAGTTCTTTCACTGAAACATCACTGGCGTTTTGCACCAGCACGGTACGCACCCGCTTCACATCATAATCCACGATCCAGCGCAGGCCTTTTGCATCATATTCCTTTCGTGTTTTCCAGTAAAGATCCCAGCAAAATTTACCCCTTGCATTCACGGTTCCCTTACCGGTAAGTGCTGCATTCTTTACACCGATCATATTGATGAGTGCCGCAGGCCATTTCATTTCAAGTCCGGCCACCCTTGTATCAATATCAGGATAATCATTGAAATTTTGGGAGCCCAGCAGCAACACACCTTTGTCAACACGCAGCTGCACATTTGATTTGATGAAAATGCTGCCGCTGACATAAGTACCCGGCTTGAATGTTACAATGCCGCCGCCATTTTTAGCACAGGCATCAATGGCTTTTTGTATGGCAGCCGTATTCACCGTAAGCGTGTCGCTCACTGCACCATAATCATTCACGCTGTATTCTTTTTTTGAAGCAGGAAAAGATTTGGCGCCCACTTTGGCAGCCCAGTCTGTTTTGGGTATTTGAGCAGTGGCCTGCAGGGAAACAAATGATAACAGGAACAGCGCTTTTTTCAGCGGGGCAATATCATATAACATAGCAGTAAAATTAAGTTTGTAAAGTACATGAACAGGTTTGCCAAAGTGTCCTGCTGCATCCTGAAACTGCCGCTTTATACCTAACAAGTTTTATCTTTAATCAAAACGCCATAAGGATCATGAAAATACCGGCAGCCATATTGGGAATATTATTGCTTACAACCGGTTTTGCGCAACAGAAAAAATTATTGTTTGCCGATGATTTTGATATAGACAGCATCAGCAGCAACTGGATCATTGAAACAACAGCTGTAAAAGGCTCATCTGTTTCGGTACTAAAAGGAAAACTGGTGCTGGATACAGAGAATGGTGTCACGCTCTGGTGCAAACAAAAACTCAGCGGCAATATTGAGATAGCATATACACGCACTGTTATTATGGACAGCGGCCGCAACGACCGCCTCAGCGACCTGAACCAGTTCTGGATGGCCACCGACCCGCAAAACAAACTGTTTACCCGCAAGGGCGGGTTTAAAGAATATGATTCGCTGCAAATGTATTATGTTGGCATGGGCGGCAATTATAATACCACCACAAGAATGAGAAGGTATGATGGCAGGGGCGAATTAAAAATTGTGGGAGAATTCAAAGACAGTGCACACTTATTAAAACCCAATATTCCTTACCATATAAAAATTTCTGTTATCAACGGTACCTGTAAATTTTATGTGAATGGTGAATTATATTTTGAATTTACCGACCCCGCTCCTTTTACCGAAGGCTGGTTTGCCATCCGCAGTACCAAAAGCCGGCAGGTAATTGATGAGGTGCGGATATGGCAACTGCAGTAGGTCAGCCCTGCTTTTTCATAATCCGCTTGCGATGCTGCACGCCCCAGGCACGCAGCGCATCCACCACGTTATCCAGCGAACTGCCGTAATCAGTAAGCGAATACTCCACCCTTACCGGCACACTGTCATACACCGTGCGTTTCACCAGCTGGTTTTGTTCCAGGTCACGCAATTCTTTAGACAGCATCTTATCGGTAATGCCATCGATCTCGTTGGCCATTTCACGAAAACGCTTGTTGCCAAACGACAGCGATACAATGATGGGCAGTTTCCATTTGCCGCTTAAAAACTCCAGTGCATCCCTTACCGGCAGCAGGTGTGCCTGGCATTGCCTGGAATTGTGTATGCCGCCCTGCGGATCTTTTTTTACAAGTGCCATAGTATAAAGTTAATGACTATCCCCGGGGATAGTGCTATACTGTTGTATAGTGCTATGGTAAAGTATAGTACTATCAAAAGTATAGCAAATGTAAATAAGTTTGCATTGCAAAACAAAACATTCAAATAAAAAATTTCAACAATGAGAAAGAACAACGTTATTTACTGGGCCAGCACGGGGCTGTTAAGCTTTATGATGCTCTTCAGCGCCTGGAATTATTTTACCAACCCGCAAATGAGTGCGGCGTTTAAACACCTCGGTTTTTCCGACTACTTCCGGTACGAACTGGCCATTGCCAAGATCATTGGCGCCGTGGTGCTGCTGGTACCGCAAATTCCGGTAAGGCTGAAAGAATGGGCCTATGCCGACTTTGCCTTTACATTTATTTCGGCAAGTATTGCGCATTACAGCAGCGGCGATTCTGCATCAGCCATTGTTACACCGCTGCTGTTTTTAGCCGTGCTGGCAGTCTCCTATGTTTTTCTTTTCAGGAAGAACAGCACAAACACATCCCGTATCAAAACATCCATTGCTTAAAATTTAAAACCATAATATATCATGGAACTGATAGAAAGTCTTAACTGGCGTTATGCCGTTAAAAGAATGACAGGAGAAAAAGTGCCTGCTGAAAAAGTGAACCACATACTGGAAGCTGCAAGACTAAGCGCTTCGTCTGTAGGCTTACAGCCTTACAAAGTAATTGTGGTGGAAAATGAAGCGCTCAAAAAACAATTGCAGCCCGCCGCGTATAACCAGCCGCAAATAGTGGAAGCATCGCACCTGCTGGTATTTGCCGCCTATGAAAAGATCACGGCAAAAGATATTGACGATTATATCAGCCTGCATGCTGCGGTTAAAAAGATCAATGCAGAAAGCCTGGCCGATTTTAAAAACAAGATCAGCAGCAGCATACTCAGCCGCACAGATGAAGTAAATTTTAACTGGGCCGCAAAGCAGGCATACATTGCACTGGGCACCGCTATCATTGCCGCTGCAGAAGAAAAAGTGGATGCCACACCAATGGAAGGATTTGATCCCGCTGCCGTGGATGAAATTTTAGGTTTGCAGCAACTGGGACTTAAAAGTGTTACCATTCTTGCACTGGGTTACCGCGATGCCGCCAATGACTTTTTGGTGAATGCGCCCAAGGTGAGAAGGGATATGAAAGATTTTGCGGTGCACCTGAATTAAACTGCAATATTTTTTCGCAAACGTTTTCGTTGAATTCGCCTGTTGCATGACTGCAGGCGGGTTCAATTTGTTTTATCTTTGTGTCGGTAAGACACATTTTGAACACCGCAGTATCAATATCATCACCACATCCCCGGCTCCATATCCGCATAGCAGTATCGGTATTCTTTTTTTGCCAGGGATTATGCTTTGCCAGCTGGGCCAGCCGCATACCGGATATTAAAACATCTATTGGTTTAAGCGAGGCTGCACTGGGAAGCATACTGCTGGGGCTGCCCGTTGGACAAATACTTACCATGTTCTTCAGCGGGCGAGCCGTTACACGTTTTGGCAGCAAAGCAGTATTGCGTATTGCAGCGGCATGCTATGCCATTGCACTTACCAATATTGGTCTTGCAACAAAACCCTGGCATCTTGCCTTATGCCTTTTTGTTTTTGGCATTTGCGGCAACATGTGTAATATTTCGGTGAATACACAGGGCATCAATGCAGAAAATTTATATGGACGATCCATCATGTCGTCATTTCATGGTGTATGGAGTGTATCAGGATTTACGGGTGCATTGGTAGGTGCGCTGATGATGCGTTTGCAGCTGGTGCCTTATGTGCACTTCTGGATCATAGCTGCGTTTGTGATAACTGCCGAATTATTTGCAGCGAAATATTTACTGGTTACTGCCACCAGCAAATCGGCAGGCTCCATCCGCAATATTCAAAAACCTGAAAAGCTGCTGATCAAACTTGGCATCATTGGCTTTTGCTGTTTGAGTTGTGAAGGATGTATGTTCGACTGGAGCGGTGTATATTTCAAGCAGGTGGTAAAGGCAGAGGGATCGCTGGTATCGCTGGGTTACGCGGCATTTATGGTAACTATGGCAACGGGTCGCTTTGCCGGTGATAAGCTGGCAGAAAAATTCAGCCGTAAAAGAATGGTGCAGGTAAGCGGTGTGCTTATTTTTTGTGGCATGATGACGGCGGTTTTATTGCCGCAATTAATAACTGCCACTATTGGTTTTTTAATGGTGGGATTTGGTGTTAGCAGCATCGTACCGCTTTTATACAGTACCGCAGGCAAGGCATCCAAAGCACCGGGCGGTATTGCCATTGCCACCGTAAGCAGTATTGGTTTTTTAGGTTTTGTGATGGGGCCCCCGCTGATTGGTTATATCGCACAGCTGGCAGGATTGCAATATTCTTTTATGACCATCGCATTTTTGGGACTTGGCATCAGCTACCTGGTAACAAGGGTAAAGGAGATTGAATAATTACAGGGATGCTTTCAATGTTTTAAACTCTTCTGCCGTAACCATAAAAATACTTCCATGCCGTATGCCTTTGGGAAGGGAAATTTTATCCGACACATCTTTCCAGTTTTTTAAATCATCTGATTGTACGGCGCCGTATGTATGATCTCGGTATTTATCAAAATAAACGATCCAGGTATTGCCCAGTTTTAAAGCCGTGGGACCTTCGGCCCAGTAATTACCTGTGATGGGTGCTGATGCATCTGTATAACCACTTGTAAGTTTTTTACTGGTGGCGATCTTAATATTTTTCTGCGGTGGTATCCTTGTTTCATCTTTGAGGAACATGATGTATTGTTTTCCATCGGGCACAATAGTGGCATCAATTACATTAAAGCCTTTATCGTACAGCATTTTTGTTTTGCTGAAGCGGTTGAAATCTTTGGTGGTAACATAATAAATGCGGTGGTTATACCCTTTCTCCACCGCCGTATCGGTTTTATATTTTCCTGCAATGGTGGTGGCCCAATAGATCATGTATTCTTTTCTCTTTGCATCATAGGTAATTTCGGGCGCCCAGCAGTTACGGGCACTGTCTTCCCCAGCCATTACAGGAATAAATTTTTGTTCACTCCAGTTTAGCAGGTCTTTACTGTTTGCATAACCAATACCCTTATCGTTCCAGCTCACCGTCCATACCATATGAAACAAACCATCTGCACCGCGGATGATGCTGGGATCCCTCATCAGTTTATCATTGGCCACTGCGGGTTTTAAAACCGAACTGTCGTTATGAAGCGCAGTCCATGTATAACCATCATTGCTGTATGCCAGGTGCAACCCGTCTTTACCATTATTCTTGAAATAACAGAACATGTACACATTATTTTGTTGCGCAAAGCCCTGCTGCAGTGCAAAGATCAATGCAAGCATCGCCGTGATTCTTTTCATCTTGTTGTATCCAGTTTTAAAATAACATCCCATACCTGTTTTAAAACAGGTATGCCGTTTTGTAAATGTTGTTTTCGTTTTTGCAACACCCTTTCGCCGGGGTAAATAACAGGGCTGTTCGCATATGCAGGAACAGACTGCTTATAATCACTGATGATGTTTTCCACCAGTGTTGCAACAGACGACGTGCTGCCGGTTTTTGTGATATCGATACATATAAATACCTGCGAGAGACCCAGCTCCGCTTCCTGCTTTGAAATGTCGTGCACAGATAATCCGCCTGATAAAACAGCCGCCAGTATATCCAGCAATAAAGAAAGTCCCGCTCCTTTCCAGTAACCAACAGGCAGCATTCTTTTAGAAGCAATAATGGCAGCAGGGTCTTGCGTAAGATTACCTGCTGCATCAAATCCTCCCGCAACAGTTAATGTTTCCGCTTTCATCGCTGCAAGCTGCAGCGCACCAAATGAGTATTGCGACATGGCCATATCCAGCACCACCGCATCGTCTTGGTATGGAATGGCCATCACCAGCGGGTTATTGCCCAGCCTTACATCCTCCGCTCTCCATGCGGGCATATTGGCAATGGTATTCGTCCAGCCAATAAAAACCATTCCCTGTTTGGCAGCATGCCGCCCATAAGTACCACCACGCATCCAGTGATGCGTATTGCGCAGTGTTACACAGCCAATACCAAATTCTTTCGCTAAAAGCATGCTTTGCTCTGTTGCAAACAATGCATTTAAAATTCCGGGCGCCAGGCAACCATCCCATTGTTCAATACCATTGCATTTATTTTTTAAAACGGGCACCGCGTTTTTGCTGATATATCCCTTTTGTAAATAATCCACAAAACTGGCAAAGCGGTTCACGCCATGCGTGAACACCCCATCCACCGTGCTTTCGGTAAATATGCGTGCACAGGTTTGTGCAGCCGCCGCACTGAGACCGTTTTGCTGCAGTATGCGGCAAAATATTTCCTGCATCACGGCAGGCAGTACCAGCAAATGATCATCCTGTTGCATATGAAGATGATTTGAGTTGAACAACTAAAACACATTATCCACCGCAGGCCGGGAATAATTTTCTTTATCCTGTGTTGTTTTGGGCAGACCAAAATAAAAATACAGTGTGCGTTTTTTTGTGCCGCTTACATGATTCAGTTCACTCATGGGTCCGTACACTTTTGTATTGGTGGTTAAACCCGTTGCCAGCTTGGTGCCGATGGGCGGTATACAATCGAGGAAAGAAATATTTCCAGCCGGCAGCTCAGGATGCGGTTTGGTGGCGCTTGTCAATCCATAAAAATCAAACAGCCTTACAAACAAACCGGTATCGGGCGAAGCGATGTATAATTTACCTTCCACGGTATTCAGTTCCATCCAGGTGATATCACCATAATACCCTTTGAACTCGGGATACACCAATGGTGAATAACCCGTTTGTGTATTGTTGTATAAATTCTGCCAAACATTTACCGGTGTGCCTGCCATGCGGTTCTTCCACTGGCGGTACGGACCTTTACCCAGCCATCTTGCACCCAGCACATAATTTTCAGGATAATTAAAACTAATACCTGTAAATGGCAGGTCGCCACTTACACTGTATTCATACTCCAGTGTCGTCCACCCGCTGCTGTTCATTTTCCATTTTACATATTTCATATCACCGCTGTAAGTAAACTCCACCACCGCATCATTGCCTTCTTTATATGCTTTGGATGCAACGACTGCCGTATTGCCTTTCAGCAATACCGGGCCGTTGTTGAACGACAGCACATAATCATTCGCTGTGTTTTTTGTGGTAACCAGGTTGCCTGTTTTTTTATCCAGCATCACACTTACCTCACCACCCGTAATGGTGTACAGTGTATCGGTTTCCTTAACCAAAGCTTCATCAGTTTTTACCGTAACAAAACCATTCAGCTGCGATTGTTTTGTTTTTATCTCTGCCGTCCATTTGTACAGTTCTTTACCAAAAGGATCTTTGGCAACGATCACCAGCGCATCATAATTTTTATAGTCAGCCGGTAACTGCAACTGCAAACTGCCCTGCTGCACCGGCGCAACGGATGGTACTGCTATGTTGCCTTTTTGCTTTACCACGTACCCATCAAAGCGGTCGAATGGTTTGCTGAAATCAACCAATGCCCAATAGAAACTGCACTGGCTGGTATTGGTAAAATGAAAACGGTTTTCCAATGCCACCTGCCCATTAAAATCGGCAGGCAGTTGTTTGGGTAATTTTAATTGTATGGGACAAAATATTTCACGCAGCGCATTAAAGCTGCCTTCTTTTTCACGGTGCGGCCCCATGATACCATCTGGTGCATTCAGCCCGTTTGCATCCAGCACATTGTTCAGATCGGTACGCACCACGGCCTCATCCACCATGGCCCATATAAACACACCACCGCTTTTTTGCGAACGCCAGTGCAGGTTCCACATATCTTCCATCGCCGAACCGCCACCGCCATCGTCCTGCGCATGCAGCATTTCGGTGGGCATGTATATGAGTGAATCCTGCAAAATTTTTTGGGTGCTGTAAAAATCTTCATAGTGATTGCAATCAATTCCGTTGAACTGGTTACCCGGCCTGTGATGCGGGTGTATTACGGGACGCTTTTGAAAATCCCATTTTACAAAATCGTCATCCAGTTCTTTATTGGTGCCGCCTTCATTACCATTATCCCAGAAGATGATGGAAGGATGGTTCAGGTCACGCAACACCATTTCTTTCACTAAAGGTTCTCCTGCTTTTGTTGAATACCATTTTTGCCAGCCCGCCAGTTCATCCAAAACATAAATGCCCAGACTGTCGCAAACATTTAAAAAATATTTATCGGGCGGGTAATGGCTGCAGCGCACTGCGTTCATGTTCATTTCCTTTAACAGCAATGCATCCTGCAACTGCTGTTCGTTGCTGAGCGCCCTTGCAGTTTCGGGCCAGAAGCAGTGACGGTTGGTACCCTTCATTTTTACCTGCGTGCCGTTGATATAAATGCCCTGGCCGTATTTAATTTCAATAGTACGGAAACCAAATTTTTCATTCAGATCATACAGTTTCTTACCGGCAACATCCAGCAACGCCACATTTACATTGTAAAGATTGGGCGTTTCAGCTGTCCATGCTTTCACATTTGCCACCTGCGCAACAACATTCACAAACGAATCTGCCTTCGGCATTTTAGAACTGATACTGGCAACAGCTTTTCCATTTGCATCTGTAATGGTGGTTAACACAGCAACTGCAGCTGTTGCATTTTTCGTCCACACACCCATACTGAATTTTCCATCGTGCTTTGCATCAATACCCACATAATCTATAAATGCTTTTGGCATGGCTTCCAAAAACACCGGGCGAAAGATGCCGCCAAACACCCAGTAATCGGCCAGGCGTTCTGCATTGTTCACACTGGCATCGGCACTCATCTTGCTAACGCTTACTTCCAGCAAATTGGTTTTATCATAATGCAGCAGGGAAGAAATATCATATTTAAAACGATAGAATGCCCCCTGGTGAATGGCGCCCGCGCTCTTGCCATTGATCTTTACTTCAGTGTCGGTCATGCTGCCGTCAAATACAATATTCACCACTTTACCCTTCCATGCTGCCGGCACCCTGAATTCATATTTATATTTTCCCTGCTCATCATAAAATCTTGCATTCTTGCCATTGGTTTTATAATCCCTTCCATAATTGTAATTGCCAAAACCCTGCTGCTCCCAGTTACTGGGCACGGATATTTTTTTCCAGGCGCCGCTGTTGCGGCCTGCGGTGCAATAAAAATCCCATTGCACGGTATGTGCAGCATCGGTACCGCTGAGGTACTGGATTTGTTTTTGCTGAGAATTTGCAAACAATGTTGTAAAACAAACAAGAGAAAGAAATGCTTTTTTCATTTTTTATATATTTTGTAACCAGCTTTAGTACTACTATTGAGCATCGTTGCGTCGCACACTTCAGCGACAATAATTTTATTCAGCTATCTTTCTCACTGATGGCACAGATTTGCACAGATTATCTGTGTGCATCAGAGAAATCTGTGAGAGATTATCAACCTGCAAACCAAATCGATTCAGCTATCTTTCTCACTGATGGCACAGATTTGCACAGATTATCT
>JABLTH010138016.1_pt1 | contig 20838 bp, 19 predicted proteins | sample 7875711 | NCBI WGS metagenome assembly JABLTH01 (sample SAMN14941262, study PRJNA633318) | bioreactor metagenome | isolation source: bioreactor | place: China | collected 2019-03-05 | reverse complement strand
GTCGTAGGGGCGGGTTAAGGCGCCGAAGGCGCCGCAACCCGCCCGAGGACGCCGATGACGCTGGACCTCGACCCAAGCAGCCCCGTCCCGCTCTACCAGCAGATCGTGGACGGTGTGCGCCGCCTCGTCGCCCGCGGCGCGCTGCGGCCCGGGGACCGGGTCCCGCCGGTCCGCGACCTCGCCCTGCAGCTGCGCATCAACCGGAACACCGCCGCGCGCGCCGTGCAGGAGCTCGAGTCCCTGGGCCTCGTCCGGACACGCGTCGGGCAGGGCACGTTCATCGCCGACGGCGTCGCCGAGGCGGCCGCCCGCTCGCGCGAGTCCCTGCTCGACGACGCGATCGACGGCCTCCTCGCCGAGGCCGCCCAGCTCGGCGTCCCGCCCGAGGAGCTCCCGGAGCGCGTCGCCCAGCGGATCCGCCAGCGCCGCCGCCACGCGAAGGAGAAGAGCTGATGCCCGCCCCCGCGCCGACGCCCCGCACCAACGCCCCTGCCCTGGTCTTCGACAACGTGACCCGCACCTACGGCCGCCGCGTGGCCCTGTCGGGATTCTCGTTAAGGGTGGAGCCCGGCACCGTGCTCGGCCTCGTCGGCCGCAACGGCGCCGGCAAGACGACCGCGCTGCGCCTCGCGCACGGCATCCTCTGGCCGGACTCGGGCTCCGTGCGCGTCCTCGGGCTCGACCCCGTGAAGCAGGGGATCGAGGTGCGCACGCGCTGCTCCTTGCTCGCCGAGGAGTCCGCGCTGTACCCGTGGATGACGGTGGGCGAGATCGTCGACTTCGCCTCGAAGCTGCACCCGCGCTGGGACGCCTCGGTCGCCGCCTCGTACATGAAGCGCCTCGAGCTCGACGCGAAGGCCAAGATCAAGACGCTCTCGCGCGGCACCAAGGCCAAGGTGGCGCTGCTGCTCGCGGTCGCCGTGCGCCCCGACCTGCTCCTGCTCGACGACCCGACCGCCGGCCTCGATCCGCTCGTGCGGCGCGAGGTGCTCGAGGGGATCCTCGAAGCGATCCCCGGCGAGGGCGGCGCGGTCGTGTACGCCTCGCACATGGTCACCGACCTCGAGCGCATCGCCGACCGCATCGCGTACATCGACGGCGGCCGCCTGCAGCTGTCGGGCACGATCGATGAATTGAAGGCGCGCATCCGCCGCGTGAGCGCGGTGTTCGACGGCGGGGCGCCGTCCGCGCTCGCGCTGCCGGGCGCGCTCGAGACGCGCAACGAGGGCCGCGAGCTCGTCGCCGTGGTCGACGGCGGGGCCGCCCTCTGCGCGCCCGCGCTGCGCGCCGCGGGCGCGACGTCGGTCGAGGAATCTCCCCTGCCCCTCGAGGACATCCTCGTGGCGTGCCTGCGCCAGCGCGCCTCGGACGAGCGGGACGAAGTACATCATGAGGTGCAACGTGTTTAGCGCGCTGTTCTGGAAGCACGTACGGCAGGTGCGGTCGCTGTTCTGGCAGGGAACAGCGTTCGTCGTCGTGACGCTCGTGCTCGGGTTCGTACTGAAGATCAGCGGCTCGCCCTTCGGCTTGGGGTTCGTTCCGACCAGCATCACCGAGTCGTGGGACGACATGGCGCCGTCCATGTTGATGCTCTTCGTGCTGCCGATGGCGACGCTCGCCTTCGTCGTGCAGGTCCTGTCCGGTGACGCGGCCGAGGGCTGCGAGGAGTTTCTCGGGAGCCGCCCCGTGCGCCGGGGAACGCTGTGGAGCGCGCGGATCGGCGCGGCGCTCGCGCTCTCGGTGATGCTCGCCGCGGCCTCCGCGTTGGTCGCCGCGCTGCTCGCCACGGGACACACCTCGCTCGCGGCCGCCTTCTGGATCTTCGGGAGCCTCGTGCTGCTCGCGGCGACGGCGGGGTTCCTCGTCGTCAGCATCGGGGCGCAGCGCATGAGCGGCATCATCGTCGGCTTCATGGTGATGCTCGGACTCACGACGATGTCGGTGGGTCTCGGCGACATGTTCGAGCCCGTGCGACGCTGGGCCGCGCTCTGGTGCTTGTTCGCGCCGTTCGCGATCTCGCTCGCGCTCCTGTGGACGACGCGCGCCATCGGCGAGCCCGCGGGGCGCGGCCGGTTCGCGCGGGGCGCGGCGACGCTCGTCGCGGGATGCGCGCTGTGCATCCCGTCGTTCCTCTACGGCGCGGACGTGCTCGCGCGGCGCCCGCCGCACGCGCCCGACGAGCTCGCGCGCGACGTGCGGCCGTCGCCGCGTGGCGACGCGTTCGTCGTCGGTGCGACGAACCGCAACGCGCTGCGCGCCTGGTTGTTGCCCGTGCGAGGCGATGGTCCGCGCGCATTCCTGCAGGCGCCGGTGCAGACGCTGGCGTGGACGCCGGACGGCGCGACGCTCGCGCTGGTGACGCGTGCGGGCGCGCACGGCACCGCGCGTTCCCGGCCGCTCGTGCGTTTCCTGGACGAACACGGCGCCGAGACCCGGCCGGCGGTCACGCTGTGGGACACGGGGACGCACCCGATCGAGGCCATGTGGGCGGGCGACCGCGTGCTGCTGCGCGCCTTTGCGACCACCGAGAAGCCCGACATCTGGGTCGTGCGCTCCGGTGTGCCCGCGTGGCGCTTCCATCTCGGCGACTTCGGCGCGGTGCGGCTGCTCGGAGCGAGCGCCGACGGCACCGCGTACATCGCGCAGTACGACGGCGGCCAGCGCCCCTCGGACTTCGCGCCGCGTGCCGAGCGCGAGCGCGTCGAGTCCGACCCGAAGTCGGCGGCGGTCCATGTCTGGCTCAAGGTCTTCCGCCTGCGTCCCGGCGCTGACGCGCCCGACGAGCAGCCCGTGCTCGCGGTTGCCGACGTGTCGACGATCCCCGGCGCGGCGCAGCTCTCGCGCGACGGGCGGCTGTTCTACTACCTCGAGCAGGGCACGCCGAAGGTCGTCGATCTCGCGACCGGCGCGGCGGTGCAGTTCGCGCTGAACGGCGCGGTGGCGAAGGTCGCGTGGCTCGACGGCAATCGCCTGCTGTGGAGCGAGGCTCCGGGCACGCCCGGCGAAGCCGCGGGCGCGTCGGCTGAGTCGCGCGTGTTCGTGGCCGGCGCGGGCGAGGAGCCGCGCGAGATCGCGCACGGGCTGCGCTGGATCCTGCCCGAGCCGTCGCCCGATGGCCGGCGCGTGCTCGTCACCGAGGTCGAGGGCGTCCAGGGCGGGCGCAAGCCGCTCGCCTACTGGCTGTACGACGACACGACGCAGCGCTGGTCGTCGCTCGACGCGATCGGCGGGCGCGGCGCATCGCTCGCGACGCGCCTGTGGTGGGCCGGGAACGACACGCTGCTGCGCACGACGGCCGACGCGATCGAGCTGGTGCCGCTGGCGGAGCCGGGGAAGGCGCGCCGGATCTGGGACTGAGCGACCGCCGGATCTGGGACCGAGTTACGCCTCTGCAGTCCACGCGTCGCCGAGCGGGCTCACGAGATCACCCTCGCGAACGATGCTGCCTTCGAGTCCGGCCGCGGGTCTCGCTGTGGCCGAAGTGATCCGGACGAGCGCCCGGCCGTCCCGCATGACGACGAGACAGCCATCGCTCTTGGACACCGACTCGAGGAGTTCGAGACAGCGCGTTTCGAACTCGGACGTCGTCACGAACGCGGTCTTGGTCTTCATGAGCGAATTGTACAGACGAGATCGCCGATCTGGTTACGAGCGCGCTCAGTTCTGCCACACCGCGAAGCCGTTCCGCCGCAGCTCCTCCGCGAGGCGCTTCTCCATCTCCGCGGCCTTGTCGAACGGCATCGGGTTCAGCGTGACGTAGTAGCCGGGCATCAGGTGCTCGCCGAAGCGCTTCACGATGCTGCACGAGCGCACGCCGGCCTTGTGGTTGGCGAAGCGCTCCTCGGGCGTGAGGCCGGTCATGCCGACGTAGACGCACGGCTTGCCGGGGACGTGACCGGGGTTCGCGAGCGCGAAGCGGCGCACCCTGAGGACCGCGTCGTCGAGGCGGATGACGTAGACGTTGTGGTGGACGCTCTTGGGAGTTGACTTCTTCTTGGTGGACGTCTTCTTCGCACGCGGGCTCATCGCGCGTGATTATACTGCGAGCGCACGATTTCCCGCGTTTTTCGCGGGCGCGCGCACGTCGCGCGTCGTACATTCCCTGCAATGTCCGCTGCTGCTCTCTTCACGACGCACTGGATGCTGACGCGGCACGAGTCGGTCTCGTGGGGCGCGCCCGTCGTCAATCGTGACACGCCGCACGCCGTTCGCGAGGCCAGCGTCGCGTACGCGTTCCCGCGCACGCGCACGTCGCGCGTCCACACGCTCGACGAGCTCGCCTGCGCGTTGCGCGCGGCGGCGGACCGCGTCGTGCTCCCGCTCGCGCGCGCGGCGGCCGCGTTCACCGCCGCGGAAGGGTGGCGCGCGTTCGGCGACGTGCGGCTCGAGGACCACGCGCGCGAGTCCTTCGGGCGCACGGCGCGCTGGGTGCGCGACCAGGTCCGGCTGCACGACGCGGTGACGCGCTTCCCGCGCCTGGGCGAGTCGCTCGTCGGCGCGGACGGCGGCGCGCCGCTCGGGAGCGAGAAGTCGAAGCTCGTTGCGCGCGCGGCGTTGCGCGACGAGAGCGCGCTCGAGGCGTGGATCGCGCGGGCGCGCGAGGTCACCGTCGGCGCGCTCAGGCGCGAGGTGCGTCACGCGCTCCAGGGCGACGATCCCGTGGCCGCGGACGAACTGGAGCCGCGCGCCCGGGTCGTGATCGAGGTGCCGCACGAGATCGCCGTCGCGTTCGAGGAGACGTGCGAGCTGGCACGCGCCTCCGCAGGTCGCGAGTTGGGGATGGCGGGCGTCGTCGAGGCCCTCCTCGCGGAAGCGGAGCCGCAGGTGATCGAGTCGGCCTGTCTGGCGACGAATGCGGATCCACGGACCGGCGCGGCGCCCGCGCTGCCGCCACCCGGCGCGGGCGCGTGGATCGAGCGGGTCGACGCCGCGCCGCGGTCCGTGACACGCGCCCGCATCGAGGCGGCCGCCGCCCTCGCGCCGATCGCGCCCGCGGACGACTCCGACGTCGCGCTGCGGGCGCGCACGACCCTGGCCGAGTTCCGCGAGCTCGCGGCCGCGGCCGGCCGCGGCGACGCGCACGCGCTGCACGATCAGCTGCGCCGCCTCGTCGCGCTCGAGGACACGATCATGCGCCGGCTCGGCGAGGTCGTCGGCGAGCTGGACGACCACGGCGCGTGGGCCACCCTCCCCTTCACGAACGTCGCTGATTATGCGGAGCGCCGGCTCGGCCTCGGCGCCACGACGGTCGAGGACCGCGTCCGCGCGGCGCGCGCGCTCGTGCGACGGCCGTTGCTGCGCGCGGCGTACGACGCGGGGCGCGTGTCGCTGGAGGCCGCGATGATCGCGTTGCGCGCCATGGGCCCGCGCGCGGCGGCGGCCGATGCCGACATCGAGAAGGCCTGGGTCGAGCGCACGCTCGAGGCCACCGTCAAGCGCATGCGCGACGAGTTGCGCATCGTGCGGCGGCGTCCCCGCGCGGACGCAGCGGTCGGGTGTTGCCCGGCCAGCGACGAGGAGTGGAGCGCGGCACGCCGGCGCGATCCGGGCGAAACGCGGCGCGCGGTGTTGGCGGCCGGGTTGGCCGCCGTGTTGGCCGACGCAGAGCGGCCACCCGAGGCGGACGTTTTCCTGCGCCTCACCCTGCCGGAGTCGACGGCGGGCCGGTTCCTCGCGGCGCTCGAGTCGGCGCGGCGCGGGCTCACGGCGCTCGCGGAGTCGGTGCCGTGGGACGAGCCGTGGCCGCATCCGGCGACGCTGCCGTCCCTCCTCGCGGCCCGGACGATTTCCACGCGCGCGCGCCGCGTGCCCGCGTGGGTCGGGCTGCTCGCGCTGCTCGAGGACGCGACGCTGACCTGGGACGACCCGCGCGCCACGCCGCGCCGGCCCGGCGACGACGTCTATCGGCGCGCCGGGTACCGGTGCGAGGCGCCGGGCTGCACCTCGCGAGCCAACCTGCACGACCATCACGTGGTGTTTCGCGCGCACGGCGGCGGCGACGGACTCGAGAACCGCATCGTGCTGTGCGAGGGCCACCACCGGGCCCTGCACGACGCGGGCACCCTGTCGGCCCGAGGCGCGGCGCCCGTCGACGTGGTCGTCGTCAAGGGCCGCGTCCGACGCGTCCGGTTCCGATGCGAGCGCCGCATCGATACGAATTGAGAGACGCGCTCTATCAAACGAGAGTCCCGCACACCCGCGGCGCGCCAGATTGAACACGATCCGCGTCCTGCGACCCGTTCTGCGCTGGCACCGTTCTTGAAGAACCGTCGGGTCTCCAGGAGACCTCGGCGTGGGCCACGTGCGCGTACTCGTCACCATCCTGTTCCTGCTCGGCGCGGTGGCCGCCTCGGTCGCAGCCCCGAAATCCGCGGCGCCCCCGCTCGACAACGCGGGCGTGGTCAAGCTCTGGAGCATGGGCCTCGGCGAACGGTACGTCATCGCGAAGATCGCCAAGGCCGACGCGGTCGACCGCACGGTGACCGACGTGCTCGGCTTCACGATGATCTACAGCGACCACCCGGCCGCGCACGCCGCGGCGCGCACCAACGATCGCCGGCCCACGCTCACGGTCGAGGCCGCGACGAATCCCGCCGCGACGATGTGGCTCGTGAAGTGCGATCCCGACCGCGGCGCGAACAAGCGCTCGGTGAAGATCGGAGGAGTACGGGTTGTACGTGCAAGGGGAGCTGTTCGGTTTCGGAGTCGACAAGTGACGGGAGGAATTCCGCGATGAACCGCAGTGCGATCCTGAAGTCCATCCTGCTGTGCGGCGCCGCGTCGGCCGCGCTCCTCTTCGCGACCCCGCCGGCCGCGGCCGGCGCGAAGCCGAAGAAGTTCGAGCCCGCGATGTTTCCGGACGAGAAGGCGATCGCCAAGCAGGCGCGCAAGTTCTTCGACGACGAGGACCTCGAGGACATCCAGAAGGCCGGCCCGCGCCAGCTCGTGATCAGCGAGTTCGCGGTCGACTTCGTCGCCCAGGAGACGAAGAAGGGCAGCGGCGGCATCCTGCAGCTGGCCGGCGTCGGAAAGAGCGTGCTCGAGTTCGAGGAGGACTACAAGAAGACGCTCCCCGACACGCTCTACGACGGGCTCGTGAAGGAGCTCGAGGCGGCCGGGTTCAAGGTCGTCCCGCGCGACCAGGTGGTCGGGCACGAGCTCTACAAGGAGTTCGTCGGCGCCGAGGACGCGGCGTCCGCCAGTGGCCAGACCGGCGCGATGAAGGGCGCCTACCAGCACCTCCTCGTCTACCCGCCGCAGGGCATGAAGCTGCTCGAGACGAAAGGCGACGCCGAGGACAGGAACAAGGACGTCGAGGCGCGTCTCGCCGATGCGCTGGGCGTTCCGCTCGCGCTGCGCGTGCACGTGAAGGTCGGCCTGTGGGACCGCGAGGAGGCCTCGATCGAGTCGGGCTCGTGGCTCCTCGCCTCGCTGACCCCGAAGAAGAAGGTCAACAAGAAGACGCAGGCGGTGACCTGGGAATTCGACAGCGACGAGAAGTGCGAGATGAAGGACGGCCTGCGCGTCGAGGGCAGCGTGGTCACCGCCAGCGACTTCGAAGGCGGCAAGGGCAAGGTGCTGTCGATCGACACGGCGAAGTTCCAGGGCGCGCTGATGCAGATGTACCCGACCTACGCGAAGATGGTTGCCGCGCTGCTCAAGAAGGACTGAACGCGACCCGCTCCCTCGACGTCACCGACTCGACCGACGACGGCAACGATCCGGCGGGCGCGCGTCCCGGCGCGCCCGCCCGTGTCTACGCGCAGACGCGCTGCCGCGCCGCGTGCACGCGCGCGAGCGCTTCCTCGGGCGATCCGCCGACCGCGGACAGATGACCCATCTTGCGGCCCGGCCGCGCGATCTTCTTGCCGTACAGGTGCACGCGCACGCCCGGCACCTCGAGCCCGCGCTCGAAGGGCGGCGCGCCGCCCGCGTCCCACGCGTCGCCGAGCAGGTTCGCGATCGCCGCGGGCTGCACGACCTCGACCGAGCCGAGCGGCAGGTCGCACACCGCGCGGACGAGCTGCTCGAACTGCCCCGTGACGCAGGCGCGCTCGCTCGCGTGGTAGCTGTTGTGCGGCCGCGGAGCCAGTTCGTTCACGAACAGCCGTCCGCCCCGCGCGACGAACATCTCGACGACGAGCAGGCCCTCGACGCGCGCCGTCTCGGCGATCTCGCGCGCCATGGCCTGCGCGCAGCGCGCGAGGGCCTCCGGCACCGGGCCGGGCAGGATCGACCAGTCGAGCACGCGGTCGCGATGGCGGTTCGCCGCGACCGGGTACACGACGGACTCGCCGCGCGGGCGCCGCGCGACGAGCACCGACAGCTCGCCTTCGAGGTCGAGCGCCTCTTCGACGAGCACGGGCCCGCGCCCGAGCGCGTCCCACGCCGCGTCGGCGTCCGCGACGCCGTCGACGCGGACCTGCCCCCGGCCGTCGTAGCCGCCGGTCGTCGCCTTCACGTAGCACTGCGGCCCGACGCGCGCGAGCGAGAGCACGAGCTCGGCGGGGGTGCGGGCCTCGGCGAAGTCGGGCACCGGGAAGCCGTAGCGGTCGAGCCAGCGCTTCTGGCGCGCGCGATCGCGGATCATCGCGAGGAGCGCGGCCCCGGGCCGCACGGGCGCGTGCTGAGCGGCGGCGTCGAGCACGGCCGGCGAGACCTTTTCGATCTCGAGCGTCACCACGTCGCACTGCGCCGCGAAGCGCGCGGCCGCATCCGCGTCGTCCCACGCGGCGGTGACGCAGCCGTCGACGACGCCGCGCGCGGCGCAGTCGGGGTCGGGGTCGAGGACGTGCACGCGGTAGCCCATGGCGCGGGCGGCGAGCGCGGTCATGCGCCCCAGCTGTCCGCCGCCGAGGATGCCGAGCGTCGCACCGGGAAGGATCGGAGCCGTCCTGGTCATGCGAGGTCCTCCTCGGCCTGGGCCAGCACCTCGTCGCGGCGCGCGCGGCGCCAGTCGTCGAGACGTGCGGCGAGGTCCGGGTCCTTGATCGAGAGGATCGAGGCCGCGAAGAGCGCCGCGTTGGCGGCGCCGGGCTTGCCGATCGCGAGCGTGCCGACGGGCACGCCCTTCGGCATCTGCGCGATCGAGAGCAGCGCGTCGAGCCCGTTCAGCGCGGTGGCCGGCACGGGTACGCCGAGCACGGGCAGCGACGTGTGCGCCGCGATCATCCCGGGCAGGTGGGCGGCGCCCCCCGCGCCGGCGATGATCACCTCGAGGCCGCGGTCCCGCGCCGTCTTCCCGTAGTGGGACATCCAGTCCGGGGTCCGGTGCGCGGACACGATCCGCACCTCGTGCGGGACGCCGAGCTCGGCCAGGAGCTCGATGGCCGGCCCGAGCGTCTCGCGATCGCTCTTGCTGCCCATGATGACGCCGACGCGGGGGGCACCCGTGGAGGGGTGGAAGGAGGGGGGTGACGAGGTGGACTCGATCGACATGCGTCGTTTGTACGGCACCCCGATCATGAGTTCCAATAGATAATGTGCATGAGATCGATAGGTTTGATCTAATGATCGCGAGGGCGCCGTGGCTCCCCCTGCCGACTGGCTGAACTACCACCACCTGCTCTACTTCTGGACCGTCGCGCGCGAGGGTTCCGTGGCCCGTGCGGCCGCGCGCCTGTCCCTCGCGCAGCCCACGGTCAGCGCCCAGGTCCGCGCGCTCGAGGACGCGCTCGGCGAGCCGCTCTTCACGCGCACGGGCCGGCGCCTCGTCCTGACCGACGTCGGCCGCGTCGTGCTGCGCTACGCCGACGAGATCTTCGCGACCGGCCGCGAGCTGCTCGACGCGGTGCGCGGCCGGCCCACCGGTCGGCCGATCCGCTTCGCGGTGGGCGTTGCCGACGCGCTCCCGAAGATGATCGCCTATCGCCTCCTCGAGCCCGCCTGGCACCTCGACGAGCCGGTGCAGGTCGTCTGCCGCGAGGACAAGCCCGAGCGCCTCCTCGCGCTGCTGTCGCTGCACGAGCTCGACATCGTGCTGTCCGACGCGCCCGTCGGCGCCGGCGTCAGCGTGCGCGCGTTCAGCCACCCGCTCGGCGAGTGCGGGGTCAGCCTCTTCGCCGCGCCCGCGCTCGCGGACCGTTACCGGCGCCGCTTCCCGCAGTCGCTCGACGGCGCGCCGTTCCTGCTGCCGGCCGAGGGCTCGCCCCTGCGGCGCTCGCTCGAACAGTGGTTCGAGCAGCTCGGCGTGCGGCCGCGGATCGTCGCGGAGTTCGACGACAGCGCGCTCCTCAAGGTCGTGGGCCAGGCCGGACACGGCCTCTTCGCCGCACCGTCGGTGATCGAGCGCGAGGTCGCGCGCCAGTACCGCGCGCGCCTCGTCGGCCGCGCGCCGTCCGTGCGCGAGCGCTTCTACGCGCTCACCGTCGAAAGGCGGCTGCGCAATCCCGCGGCGCTCGCGATCTCGAACGCGGCACGGTCGGAGCTGTTCCCGGGGTGACGCCGAGAGATCAGACGAGCCCGCGCGCGAGCCGCAGCGCCCCGCCGACGCCGACCGCCGTCACCGGCAGCGTCCCGTTGTTGATCGCGAGAATGCGCGAGAACACTTCGGGCGACGCGGCGAGCGTGCGGATCACGCGCCGCCGCAGCCACGGCCGGCGCTGGATCCAGAGCAGGAACGAGGTCATCGCCCAGTAGTCGCGCAGGAGCGCGCGGTGCACGCGCGCGTAGGCGCCCACGGTCCCCGCGGCGATCGCGTCGGCCAGCGCCACGGCCTCGCGGAACCCGAGCGCGAGCCCCTCGCCCGTGATCGGGTCGAGGTACCCCGACGCGTCGCCGACGAGCGCCACGCGCCCCCGCACGACCTCGCGCACCGGCGTGCGGAACGGGCCCGCGCCGCGCAGCGCCGAGGTGACGGGCACGCCCGCGACACGCGCCGCCAACTCCGGGAACCGCGCGATGGCCTCGTCGTACGCCACGTCGCCCGTGCGCCCGGTCAGCGCGATGCCGACCTCGTCGGAGGCGACCGGCGTCACGTACGCCTCGATCCCGTCGGCCCAGTGCACCTCGACCCACGGCGACCACGGCGCGATGCGGTAGTGGCGTCGGACACCGAAGCGCTTCCGTCCATCGCGCCCGTCGGGCGGGTTACGCTCGCTTCGCTCGCTAAACCCGCCCCTACGGGTCCTGCGGCCATCTTGTCGTGTGTCCATGCCGGCCCACGCGCGCACCTTCGAATGGAGCCCGTCCGCGCCGATCACCCACGTCGCGCGCACGGGCCCCGCGGCGGTGTCGACGCCGGTCTCCAAGCCGGTCTCGACGCCGGTGTCGACGCCGGTCTCGACGCCGGTCGCCACGCCGTCCCCGCGCAGACCGGTGACCGCGACGCCCCAGCGCAGCTCCGCGCCCGCCTCCGCCGCCCGCGCGGCCAAGGCCTCGTGGAGCACGGTGCGCCGGATGCCGAGCCCCGGCCCCTCGAGGAACGCGGCCTCTGCGGCGGGCGCGCCCGGATCGTCGGCCGACACGTAGCGGATCCCGCGGAACGGCCGCGCGCGCAGCGCCGCGACGTCGACGCCCAGCGCGGCGAGCGCCGGGATCCCGCCCGGCATCAGCCCCTCGCCACACGCCTTGTCGATCGGCGGCCGGCGCCCGTCGCACACCACGACCGACAGCCCGCGCGCGCGCAGCGCGATCGCCGACGCGAGCCCCGCGGGCCCGCCGCCGACCACCACCGCGTCGTATCGGTCTCCACGACTCATGACGACACGCTCACCCGCGCGGCACGAACCGCGGCACGTGATCGAGACCGTCGCCGTAGCCGCCGACCTGCCGCAGGAGAGCTTCCTCGACCTTGATCCGCCGTGCGAGTAGAAGCGCATTGAGAGCGCTGAACACCGCGGCCGTGATCCACGCCGTGTGCACGAGCGGGATCGTCGCGATCTCGACGATCACCGCGACGTAGTTCGGGTGGCGGATGAACGCGTACGGCCCGCGCGTCACCGAGAGCGTCCCCGGCACCGCGATCACGCGTACGGTCCAGCGGTTGCCGAGCGCACGGATCGCCCAGGACCGCAGCCCTTGCGCCGCGAGACACAGCGCGAGCGCCGGCCAGCCGATCCACCCGACGAACGGCCGCGCGAGGAGCCACACCTCCGCCGGACACGCGACGAGGAAGGCGACGTGCAGCGCCACCATCAGCGGGAAATGCGCGCGCCCCGCCTCGACCCCGTGCCGCGCGAGGAGCGCCCGCGTGTTGCGCCGCGCGAGCCGCATCTCGAACAGGCGCTGCACCGCGATCAGCGCGACGAACGCCGTGTACCAGGCGCGCGTGTCCATCACCATCGCGTGTCCATGGCAATGCGCGTGTCCATTACCACGTCACCATTCGAGCAGCACAAGCTCGGAGCAGAACCCAGGCCCCATCGCGAGCAGGAGCCCCTTCGTCCCCGCCGCCGGCCGCACGCGCTCCATCGTCTCGTTCAGGATGAACAGCACCGACGCCGACGAGAGGTTCCCCACCTCGCGCAGGCTCTTCCACGTGACGTCCAGCGCGCCCGGAGGCGTCTCGAGCTCCGTGCGGAACGCCTCGAGCACCTTCGGTCCACCGGGGTGGCAGACCCAGCAGCCGATGTCGCCGCGCGTGAGCCCGTGCTCGCCGAGGAACGCGTCGATGTCGTGCTTGAGGTGCCGCCCCACGACCTGCGGCACGTCGGCCGACAGCACGATGCGGAAGCCGCGCTCGTTGATGTCCCAGCCCATCACGCCCTCGGTCTCGGGATAGAACACCGAGCGCGTGTCCAGGATCCGCGGGCCCGCTGCTGTTCCCGGCCCCGCCCCCTTCCCCGATGCCCGATCGCCCGACACGATCACCGCGCCCGCGCCGTCGCCGAAGAGCCCCGTCGCGATGAGGTTCGCGACGGACAGGTCCCCGCGCTGCAGCGTGAGCGAGCACAGCTCGACCGCCAGCAGCAGCGCGTGCTGCTCGGGGAACGCGCGCACATAGTCGGCCGCGCGCGCGATCCCCGCGGCCCCCGCCACGCACCCGAGCCCGAAGACCGGCAGGCGCTTGATGTTCGGCGAGAACCCGATGCGGTTCACGAGCCGCGCGTCGATCGACGGCGTCGCGATCCCCGTGACCGACACGAACAGGATCAGCCCGATGTCGCGCGGCTCGAGCCCCGCGCGATCGAGCGCGCGCCGCACGGCCTCTTCGCCGAGCTCGAGCGACACGCGGATCCACGCGTCGTTCGCCTCGCCCCAGCTCTGCATGCGCGTGTACTGCTCGATCGGCAGCGCGAGGTGCCGCCCGCCGACGGTCACGCTGCGGTGCAGCGCCTCGAGTCGCTCCATGTTGTGCGACGTCCGGGACCAGTGCGCCTTGAAGGCCGCGAGCAGCGTGTCCTGGTCGTAGTAGTGCGGCGGCAGGGCCGTTCCCACGGCGGCAACGCGCATGGTGCCTCCTGTCGCGCGAGTGTAACGGAGCGGGTCCGTCGTGGCCCGCCCCGGGGACGGCGGGCGACGTCCGTCCCCGTCGCCGCCACCGACCGTGCGCGCCCGCCCCCGTAACCGGCCGCGTTCCGATGGCATCCTTGGGGCACCGGGCCCCGGGAACCGGGCGCCCGAGCGGAGATTCCAGCCATGACCGTCGAAAACGCCGTTCGCGCCCTCGCGGGCACCTTCGTCCTGGCCAGCGTGAGCCTGGGCTACTTCGTGCACCCCGGCTTCCTGCTCTTCACCGGTTTCGTGGGCTTCAACCTGCTGCAGTCCGCGTTCACCGGCATCTGCCCGGCCGCGGCGATCTTCAGGAAGCTGGGCCTCAAGACCGCGTCCGCGTGAATCGATCCTTCACAACCCGAAAGCACCCTCGCCGCACTCGTTGACGGCCCCGACCAGGTAGAACAACGACCCCGGCGGCGCCCCCGCCCCGCCGTCGGTCCACTGGATGCCGGGCGTCGTCGCGTCGCCGTCGGTCACGTTCTGGGCGAACGGCGCGCCCCACCCCGCGGGATTCGGCACGCCGCCGCGGTGCACGGTCCACGTGAGCCCCGCCACGGCCGGATCGGCCCACGACAGCACGAGGTTCGCGCCGGCGCGCCGCAGCGTGAGCTGGCCCGGCTCGGCCGGGCGCACGCACGGCTCGTCGAGCGTCACGAACTGGTTGGCCGCGACGTTCAGCACCTCGGTCGTCGACAGCGCCTGGTTCGGCCAGCGCACGCGGATGCGATCGATCGTCGTCGCGGCCCCGATCCCGAACGACAGCGCGAGCGGCGCCTGCGGCCCCATGTGCCCGTTCCCCGCGTACACCTCGCGCGTGTACGTCGTCCCGCCCGCGGTCACCTCGACGCGCGCGCCGATGCCGGCGCGGTTGGCGTGCTTCGCGACGCCCGCGCCATGCACGGTCACGGTGATCCAGTGGTTGAGCGTGCCGACGTCGTTGCGCCACAGCTCGATCGGCGTCACGTCGTCCGCGAACCCCACGAGCAGGTCTTCGTCGCCGTCGAGGTCGTAGTCGAGCGCGATCACGTTGTGCGGCCGCGGGTTGCCGGGCAGCGTGTTCACCGCGTTGAGCCCCGAGGCGACCGTCACCGGCGAGAACGTGCGGTCCGCCGCCTGCTTGAACAGGTAGATCCGGTTGTTCTCGCCGCCCGCCGGCTGCGTGTAGCAGCACTCCGACAGCGCGAAATCCGCGAGCCCGTCGTTGTCGTAGTCGAACCACGTCGCGTAGTGGTCGCCGTGGTGCGTGAGGTCGGTGTCTTCGGTCGAGCGGTTCTTGACCCGGAAGAAGTCCCACGAGAACACGTTATTGGTGTTCGTGAGCACGGTCGAGTGCACGGTCCCGTCGCCGTCCCCCTTGCCGTGCGTCAGCACCTCGAGCAGGTCGATGTCGCCGTCGTTGTCGTAGTCGCGCGGCATGCTCCCGAACGACGCCATCCCCGTCGGGAACCCGGTGTACTGGCTGTACTTCGACGTGTCCTCGAAACGCGTGAACGTGCCGGTGAGGTTGTTCTTCCAGTGGATCGACTTCGAGCCGATCACCGTCCACCCGTAGTCCGCGGCGAAGAAATCGGCGAACCCGTCGTTGTTCCAGTCCGCCGACGCCGCGCCGTAGACCGCGCTCGCCGCGCCCGCGATGCCGGACGCGGCCGTCACATTGGTGAACGCCCCCGTCCCCGCGCCCTTGTAGAGTTTCTGCTCGATCGGCAGGTCGCCGGTGTTGTACCAGTTGGCGAGGAACAGGTCGACCTTGCCGTCGTTGTCGTAGTCGGCGAAGACCGCGGCCGCCGTGTTCCAGATCGGCTCGGTGTGGAACGTCGACAGGGGCGCGAGCGTGAAGTGCCCGAGCCCGTCGTTGAGCAGCAGGTCGTTGCGCCCCTTGTCGAGCGTGTAGCTGCGGTGCACGTAGGTGATGCTGAACATGTCGAGGTCGCCGTCGTTGTCGACGTCCGCGAACACCGCCCCGTCCTGGTGCCGCCCCTCGCTCGTGCCCGCACGGTTGGCACGGATCCCCGAGCCCGCGGTCGCATCGACGAAGACACGGCAGTGCGGATCCGGGTTGCCCGCACACGGCTGGTTGAGGAACAGGTACTGCTTGTTGAGCACGTCCCCCGTCGCCTCGTCCTGCGAGCGGTGCAGCAGGAGGTCGGGGTACCCGTCCCCGTTGACGTCGGCCACGGACAGCCGGAACCCCGGCGTGTTGAGCCCGACGTCGGTCGTCACGTTGGTGAACGACGCCGCGAACGCCGCCGGCGCGAAGACCGCCAGCACAGCTGCCAGTACACCGACCACGATCCGCCTCATGCAATCCTCGTAGGGGCGGGTTAAGGCCCCGCAGGGGCCGCAACCCGCCCTCGTCTTCCGCGATCAGAACCGCGAGGTCGCGTACTCCAAATTCTCCTGGACCAACCCGATCCTCATCGACGTCACGAACGACCCGTACTGCAGCGTCGCCGTCGCCTCGCGTCCGTTGCGCTGCGCGTACTCCGCCAGCCAGCGCCACTGGTGCCGCGCGTTCGGCGTCATCGGCACCATCAGGCGCAGCTGGTCGTCGAGCATGAGGTTGTAGTGCCCGAAGATCGGCATCGACTCCGACACGCCGCCCTGCGAGGTCAGCGTCAGCGAGGTGTTCGACGCGTCCATCGGCACGAGGTACGCGGTCTGCCCACGCCACGACGTCACGATCAGGTTGGCGATCTCCGCCGCAAGGTCCTGCGAGCGCGGCATCGCCAGCCGGTCCCCGCACTCGCCCGTGCGGGAACTCATGGCGAGGATGATCTCCATGCTGCGGTAGCCCGAGCACTCGTACTGCCCCTGGTAGTCGAAGGGATCCGACGGCTGGCCTTCGCGGGCGGGATTCCACGCACGCATCAGCTCGCACCCGTCGTAGCGCCAGTCACAGTACGTGTCGTCGAGGAACAGGACCGACGCGGTCGGATCGTAGTTGTTGAAGGTGTAGATCATCTGGTCGCCGCACTGGTTCTGGGACACCGTCGAGAACAGCTCGTCGGATCCGTCGAACCAGATCGTCGCCTCGTGCCCGCTCGGGATGATGTACGCGTTGTGCCCGGTGCGGATCACGCCGCTGTAGTCGCCGCGCGTGTCGGTGATGACGGGGTAGTCGGTGATCCCGCAGCCGCACGCCGCAGGCAGCGTGACGAGGAACGCGGCGCGCGCCACCATCGAGCGGATCGACATTCTTCCCCCAACTCTCGTGCCGGGACCCCGGCCGGGACATGGCGGGAAGATACGGCGAACCAGGAACCGCAGCTGACGACTTGATCAGGTGCTGGCGTCGGCCTGCGGCTTCCGCCGCAGCCACGTCTCCCAGACCATCAGGACCAGCCCCGCCACGAGGAGCACGTCGGCCAGGTTGAACACCCCGGTCCGGATCTTCCCGAAGCCGAGGCTCATGAAGTCGTGGACCAGCCCGTTGTTGACGACGCGGTCGACGATGTTCCCGAACCCGCCGCCCCCGATCAGCGCGAGGGCCACGGCGGTCCGCGTGTCGGACTGCCTGGTCGACAGCGCGAACAGGAGCGCCCCGATCAGCCCCAGCGAGGCCGCGCCGACGAACAGGATCCGCCGGACCTCCGGGCTCATCCCGGCCCCGAGGCTCAGGGTCGCGCCGGGGTTCTGCACGTAGCCGATGCGGCAGAAGTCCCCGAGGAGGCGGATCACCGGCCGGCCCTCGAGCAGCGGCCGCAGCACGGCCTTCGAGGCCTGGTCGGCCGCGACGGACGCGAGCGCGATCGCGAGGACGAGCACGGCACGGCGGACGGCGACGGACATGGGCTCTCCGGGGCGCAGCAACGAGCGGGAAATTTACGTCAACCCGGCCCGCCCGCGCAGGGCGCAGCGCAGGATCCGCGTGAGAAACCAGGCCGGCAAACTTCTTGGTAATCCACATCCAGTTCGCAGAAAAAGTTCCGTTTCAAACGCCATCGCGGGTAACTTTCCGTCAGATCAGCGGCGGAGCCGAGACGGGCCTTGGGCGGGAGGGCTCACCTTCCCGTACGAAGCCCGCGTCGTGCCGCCCGAGCGAAGGACGGGGACGATGGGGAGCCTCTTCGAGCACCTCGAACACTGGACCCGGATGCAGCCCGACCGGAACGTCTACACGTTCCTGGACGAGGACGGCTCCGAGCGCGAGGTCTGCAGCTACCTCGCGCTGAACGAGCGGACGCGCCTCGTCGCCGCGCACCTGCGCGGCCTGGGGCTGAAGAAGGGCGAGCGCGTGATGCTCGTCTACCCGCCCGGGCTCGAGTTCATCGTCGCCTTCCTCGCCTGCGCGCGCGCCGGGCTGATCGCGGTGCCGGTCTATCCCCCGACCCCGATGAGCTTCGAGGCCGGCCTCCTCAAGCTGGCGTTCGTCACCAAGGACTGCGGCGCGTCGACCGCGCTCACGACGCGCGGGTTCTATCGCTCGTACCAGCTGCTGCTGGCGCGACGGAAGATCTCGTCGATCTGGAAGCTGGCCCCCGCGCTGCCCAAGCTCGAGTGGCACACGACGGACGACGTGCGCGGGATGGCGCCGGCGTCGTGGAGCGACGATCCGGGCGACGTGCTGTTCCTGCAGTACACGTCCGGCTCGACGAGCGATCCCAAGGGCGTGATCGTCACGCACGACAACGTGATCCGGAACGGGCAGTCGTTCCTCGACCACCCGCCGGTCACGGTGTCGTGGCTGCCGCAGTACCACGACATGGGATTGATCGGGTACTACCTGTTCCCGATGCTGATGGGCGGCGAGACGACCGGCTTCTCTCCGCTCACGTTCCTGAAGCGCCCGGCGCTGTGGCTGCAGACGATGAGCCGCGTGCGCGCGACGTACGCGTCGTCGCCCAACTTCGGGTTCGAGTACTGCCTGCGCGAGGACAAGCTGCCCGACTCCGCGCTCGAGGGCGTGGACCTGTCGACCCTGCGCGTCCTCATGAACGCGGCCGAACCCGTGCGCGCGGAGACGTACCGCCGGTTCTACGAGCGCTTCCGGAAGTTCGGCCTGCCCGCGCAGGCGCACTGCGTCGCCTTCGGCCTGGCCGAGAACACGCTGTGCGTCACCAACCACGGGCGCAACATCGTCACCGTCAACAAGAAGCTCTTGCAGCAGCGGCTCCTGCACCTCGAAAACCCGCAGGGCCCCGCCGCAGGGGCCGAGCTTGCCCGGCCCTCGGGGAACCAGCTCGAGATCGTCAGCTGCGGCCCGCCGATCGACGGCGTCGAGGTGCGCATCGTCGATCCCGACACCGGGATCGCGAAGGGCGAGAAGCAGGTCGGCGAGATCTGGCTCGCCGGCCACAGCACGAGCCGCGGCTACTGGAACCGCGACGAGCTGAACGCGACCGTGTTCGGGAACCGGCTCGCGAACCACCCCGACGACACGAACCCCTACCTGCGCACGGGTGACCTCGGGTTCATGTACGAGGGCGAACTGTACGTCTGCGGCCGGATCAAGGACCTGATCATCATCCACGGCGTCAACTACTACCCGCAGGACATCGAGGCCATCGTCGAGGGTGCGTCGAAGCAGGTGCGGCGCAACGGCGTGGCCGCGTTCGACACCAACGAGGGCGGCGGCGGGCTCGTCGTCGTGGCGGAGGTGCGCAGCGCGGACGCCCTGCCGGACGCCGCGGAGATCGCGCGCGCGATCCGCAGCCAGTACTACGTCGAGCCGCGCGCGCTCGTCTTCGTGCCGCACGGCGCGGTCGCCAAGACGACGTCGGGCAAGATCTCGCGCAGCAAGACGCGGGAGAAGTGGCTCACCGGCGAGCTGAAGGTGCTCGGGCTCTACGAGAGCGCGGTGCGCGCCGAGGCCGCGGGCGAGTACGCGGGGCTGCGCGAGCGATTCCGCTACATCGTCGAGGTGTACAACCTGACCGGCCGCGAGGAGTACACGCTGGCCGAGATCGGGATCGACTCGCTGACGATGGTGCAGCTGCTCGAGGACCTCAAGGTCCTGCTCGAGGAGCACGGCGCGGGCGCGCTGGTCGAGGAAGTCGACCTGCGGCTGATGCAGCGCCTGACCGTGGCCGAGTTCTTCTCGATGGTCGACGAGTTCGAGAAGAAGGCCGCGGAGCCGCTGCGCGCGCTGCGCTTCGTGCTGAAGCGCGTGCAGAAGGAGAACGACGAGTACGAGCGCGACTGCATGCGCTCCGACGCCGAGCTCGCGGCCCAAACGGCTTCGGTCGAGCCGGTCGAGCGGCCGATCACCGACGTGCTGATGACCGGCACGACGGGCTTCTTCGGGCCGTTCCTCCTGGCCGGCATGCTGGCCAAGACCCCGTACACGATCCACGCGCTCACCCGCGGGAGCGACCCCGCGCACGGCCTCGACCGCATCAAGGCCGGCATGCGCCGCGCGCGGATCCTGACCCCGGCGATGGAGCAGGCGCTCGAGGAGCGCGTCCGCGTCGTCTGCGGCGACCTCTCGCGTCACAACCTCGGCCTGCGGTTCGAGCAGTGGGACGGGCTGGTCGACACGGTGCAGGCGGTCCTGCACAACGGGGCGCTCGTCAACTACGTCCTCAACTACGACGCGCTGCGCCCACACAACGTCGACGGCACGCGCGAGATCCTGCGCTTCGCGTTCACCCGTGCGCCGAAGCAGTTCCACCTCGTCTCGAGCACGTTCATCTTCGGCTGGACGGTGAAGGGCGTCCTGTGGGAGACGGACTTCAACGCCGAGATGGCGAACCTCGACTTCGGCTACGCGCAGAGCAAGTGGGTCGCCGAGCAGCTCGTGTACGAGGCCGGCCGGCAGGGCCTCCCGATCCGCGTGTACAGGCCCTCCCTGATCTCTCCGTCGACCGGCGGCGTGGGGAGCCGCGACGACATCGCCACGCGCCTCCTCGCGTTCATGATCAAGTACGGGGTCGGCGTGAACGCGCTCAACCAGATCAGCTTCCTGCCGGCCGACATCGCGGCCGACAACATCGCCGCGATCTTCCCGCAGCGCGTGACGCCGGGGAACACGTTCCACGTCACCGTCGACGACTACTACAACATGAAGGACGTGACGGAGACGATCACGCGCGACTACGGCTACGCGTTCCGCTACTTCGACATCCCCGAGTTCATCGGCGAGATGAACCGCCTGTGCACGCGCGAGGACCCGCTGTACCCGCTGATCGACTTCTTCAACCGCTCGCACCGCAAGCTGGCCGCGATGGCGCACAAGCGCTACAACAACGACCGCTACCGCGCGGTGCGCGCGCTGGGCGGCGGCGTAGGCGATCCGCGGCTGCCGGACACGGTGGCGTACCTCATGAAGTTCATGCTGCACGAGGGCATCGTGCAGCCGCTCGGGACGCGCGGCGCGGGGCCCGGCTACACGGACCCGCGGAACCAGACGTACAGGCCCGAGTAGACGACGACGAGGAGCAGCACGTAGGCCACGAGCGCCCG
>JABLTH010043661.1_pt1 | contig 20887 bp, 22 predicted proteins | sample 7875711 | NCBI WGS metagenome assembly JABLTH01 (sample SAMN14941262, study PRJNA633318) | bioreactor metagenome | isolation source: bioreactor | place: China | collected 2019-03-05 | reverse complement strand
TCCTTCTGGCCGGCGTGGGCGGCATGAACCTCACGCACGGCGAGCCCCGCCCCGCCTTCGAGCAGCGCTACGGTGAGCGCGCCGCCGCGATTGGGCGCTGGCTCGACACGTTCGACGCCGACGCCCTGCGCGCCTGGGCGCGCAGTCTGGGCGTGGAGACCTTCGTCGGCACCTCCGGCCGCGTGTTTCCCGCGGACCTGAAGGCCGCTCCGCTGCTGCGCGCATGGGTCCACCGCCTGCGCGAGAGCGGCGTACGCTTCCACGTTCATCACCGCTGGCTGGGCTGGACGGACGACGGTGCCCTGCGCTTCGGCACGCCCACGGGTGAGCGCTGCGTCCGTCCCGACGCCACCGTGCTCACCCTCGGCGGCGGCAGTTGGCCGCAGCTCGGCTCCGATGGTGCGTGGCAGCCATGGCTGGCCGAACGCGGCGTCGACGTGACGCCGCTGAAACCCTCGAATTGCGGCTTCGATATAGGCTGGAGCGCCCACCTGGCCGAACGCTACGCCGGTGCGCCCCTGAAGCCGGTCGTGGCGCATTGGCAGGACGCCGACGGACGCGAACATCAGCGCCAGGGCGAATGCGTCATTACCGCCACCGGCATCGAAGGCAGTCTCGTGTATGCGCTCTCGGCCATGTTGCGCGATGCGATCGCCCGCGACGGCCACGCCACGCTCACCCTGGACCTGGCACCCGACCGGTCGCTGGAGCGGCTGGAGAAAGATCTGGCCAAGCCACGCGGCAGCCGCTCGCTGAGCGAACACCTGCGGCGCCAGGCCGGCATCGCCGGCGTCAAGGCGGCGCTGCTGCACGAGACGCTGGACAAGGCGCGACTTCAGGACAACGCCGCGCTGGCGCGGGCGATCAAGCACCTGGAGCTACGGCTGAAGAATCCACGCCCTCTCGCCGAGGCGATCAGCAGCGCCGGCGGCGTGAGGCTGGAGGCGATGGATGAGGAGCTCATGCTGAAAGCGCTGCCCGGCACGTTCTGCGCCGGCGAGATGCTGGATTGGGAAGCGCCGACCGGCGGCTACTTGCTCACCGCCTGCTTCGCCAGCGGCCTGCGGGCCGGCCGCGCTGCCGCGGCATGGGCGAAGGCCCGGCACTGAGCCGGGCCGCGCGCCTTACTTGAGGTTGCTCTTGCTGGCGTCGATGTCGGCCTGCAGCTTGGTCGCCAGTTCCTTCGAGGCATTGCCTAGCAGGCTGACGAACAGCTTGGCGTAGTCGGTCTGCGCGTTGACCTCGGCCGAGGGCTCCAGGTGCGGCTCGCTGCGGGTGACGAAGCCGCGCGCATTGGTGGTGCAGCGCATGCTGATGTCGAGCGTGGCGACGGGCGGCTTGTCGTCCTCGTGCCGTACGCGCATATCGGTCTTCACCCGCTCGCAGGCCAGGGTGAGGTTGGAGATGTAGGCCGGCTGCAACGCCTGGCGCAGCTGCGCCTGCAGCACTTCGGACACCGGGCGCGACGGGGTCAGGACGACTTTCTCGTCCAGTCCGCGCACTTGCAGGTCGCCCTGGGTGGGTTCCACGCTGATCCACGGCGCGAAAGCCGGCACCACCAGCGCGTCCACGGGCACGGTATCGCGCACCTTCTGCCCCCCGCATGCGCACAGCGCCGCGGCCATCGTCGCCAGGCAGGCTGCCCGGATCATCATCCGTTCGCTCATGGATCCCCCCATGCAAAATTTCTGGGAATGTACATGCGCGCCCGCGGCCGATCAACGCCGGCCATGCGCCACTGCGCACCTGTTCGCAGGAATCGGCACGGCGCATTCCTGCCGTGCACATCCGTCTAGCCGTCCATTTGCGGTCGCGCGCTCAGGCGACCCGGTAGTTGTCCACCTCGCGGTACCGGCGCGCGTAGGCGCCGAAGGCGAGCGCGGCCAGCAGCGCGAAGGCGGCGAAGAAGAACATCTGGAAGGCGTCGATGCTCAGCCCCGTGGCCGCGATGTGCCCGGTCACGGTGTCGTTGCGCACGGCCGCGTTGGCGATAAGGACCCAAAGGTTGCCGATGGTGGTCGCCCGGTACCAGAAACTCATCATCACGCCCTTCATCGAAGCTGGCGCCTGGCTGTAGGCGAACTCCGGCCCGGTCGCCGATACCAGCACCTCGCCGAAGGTAAGCAATAAATAGGGCAACACCTGCCACACGATCGAAAGGTCTTGCCCATCGTCGAGCAGCAACTGATAGCCGCCCACTACGATCCACGCCAGGCCGGCGAAGGCGATGCCCGCCGTCATCTTGCGCAGCGCGGTCGGTTCGCAGCCGCGACGGCGCAGCAGGGGGAACAGCACCAGGTTGTTGAAGGGAATCAGCAGCATCACCAGCAATGGGTTCAGCGCCTGCATCTGCGCCGGATGGAACCAGGACGGCGCGCTCATCGCGCCACCCTGCAGCACCCAGGTGGAGGCCTTCTGGTCGAACAGCGAGAAGAACGGCGTGGTGAGCGCGAAGATCACCAGCACCCGCAAGACATTGCGCGCGCCGTCGACCGCGGCATCCGGATGCGCACCGCGCGCCCGCGCCATCTGCAGCCAAGCGCCGCCGCCCACGCCGCCGATCAGCGCGACGATGGCCAGGCACAGCGCAATCACGAAACCCAGCGACGGCGTCAGGGCCACCGCCGCCACGGCGGCGAGCACGCCGGCGCTCGCCAGCCACAGGCCGGGCCGCACCTGGCCGCGCGCATGCGCGAGCAGGGCCGTGCGCAGCACACGCGAGAAGGCGTGCGGATCGGGCGGCGACGGCGGCACCATCACGTAGCGGCGGCGCCCCAACCACAGCACGAACGTAGCGGCGAACATCAGCGCGCCGGGAATGCCGAACGCCACCGCCGCGCCGTAATGGCGCAGGAACATCGGCATCAGCAGCGACGCGAAGAACGAGCCGAAGTTGATGATCCAGTAGAAGGCGTCGAACACCGTCTTGGCCAGGTACTTGTTGCCCTGGTCGAATTGGTCGCCGACGAACGACGCTACCAGCGGCTTGATGCCGCCCGCGCCCAGCGCGATCAGCCCCAACCCGACGTAGAAACCGGTGGGATGGTGCTCGAACAGCGCCAGGCAGAGATGCCCGAGGCAATACACCAGGCTCATCCACAGGACGGTGTGGTACTTGCCGAAGAAGCGGTCCGCCAGCCAACCGCCCAGCAGCGGACAGAAGTACACGCCGATGACGAAGGTGTGGAACACATCCTTTGCCGCGCCCGGCCGCTCCGCTTCCGGCAGGTGCAGCAACAGCGAGGTGATCAGGAACGGCGTGAGGATGTTGCGCATCCCATAGAAGGAAAAACGCTCGCAACCTTCGTTGCCGATGATGTAGGGGATCTGTCGCGGCAGGCTTCCGCGCGCGGATGGAAGGGCGGCGCTCATGCGTGCTCCGGGACCGGCCAAAAGCCCGGAGTGTGCCGCAATTTCCTGCGACCACCAAGGCAAAGGCCGGTCACGCGCCCCTGCTAAGCTGCGCGCCACCCACAGGCGGGACATCCATGCGTTCACTCAAACCCTTGCTCGTGCTGGTCGCGTTAGCGATCGCGGCGATCTGGTGGCATCGCCAGGCGCCGTCCTCCGTCCCGGTTGGCGCGACGCCCACGGCAGCGACCGCCCAGACGCCGGCGCAGCACCCGACACCGGCCGCGCTGCCGCCGTCCCCGACCGCAGGCGCGGAACCGGCCGCTGCGCGAACGGCGGCCCTGCCCGGCTTCCTGCCGCCGGAAGCGCGCGACACCCTGGCCCTGATCGCCCGCGGCGGGCCTTTCCCGCATCGCCAGGACGGCATCGTCTTCGGCAATCGCGAAGGCAGGCTGCCGCAGCGTCCGCGCGGCTATTACCACGAGTACACGGTGGAGACACCCGGCCTCGACTATCGCGGCGCGCGGCGCATCATTACGGGCGGTAACCCGCCGGTGGTCTACTACTACACCGACGACCACTACCGCACGTTCCGCGCATTCGAGGTGCCGCGATGACCGACCAGGACCATGACATCGATTTGACCGACGCCTCCGCCGGCGGCGTGTTCTTCGTGGTAGAGGAAGACCTCGGCCCGCTCGCCGCGCAGGGCGCCGCGCAGGGTCTGTTCGTCGCGCGCACCAGCCTGCGCGGCTGCACGGGCAAGCAGGAGCTGATGCGCCGCCTCAAGGCCTCATGGCAGTTGCCGGCGGATTTCGGCGACAACTGGGACGCGCTCTCCGACTGCGCGCGCGACCTGGCCTGGCTGCCGGGCGAAGGCTACCTGCTGCTGTTCGACCACGCCGACGACCTACGCGACGCCAACGAGGAGGACTTCGACGTCCTGCTCGACATACTCGACGAGGCCGCCGAAGAGTGGCAGGAAGACGAGAAGCCGTTCTTCGCCTTCTTCGCCATGCCCGAAAGCGCCTTCAACGATCCTGACTTCTGAGCCGATGCACTCTCTCGATTTCGAACTCGACGACCGCCACGAATACGTGGAACTCAACCAGCTGCTCAAGCTGACCGGCCTGTGCGACAGCGGCGGCGCCGGCAAGGCGATCGTGGCCAGCGGGGCCGTCTATGTCGACGGCCAGCAGGAGCTGCGCAAGACCTGCAAGATCCACGCGGGCCAGGTGGTGGAGATCGACGACGTGCGGATCGAGGTCAGGCGGCCAGGCTGAGGCACGCGCTCAGGCCGACACCGGAAGCGCGTCGAAGCGCGCCAGCACGTGCGACAGGCGCGGTACCTGGATCAGGAATTCCTGCTCCAGCACGTCCAGGATCTCCTCCGCGCTGCCCAGGTTGCGCCGGACCGATTCGCCGCCGAGATGGTGCACGGTGAAGTCGCGGCTGCGCAGGTTCAGGCGCTTGCCCGGCACGCTGCGCGCAATGGTCAGCTGGTGCAGGAAGTGCGACTGCGGGAAGGTCGAGGTGTAGTGGTTCGCCACCACATAGTCGACGTCCTGCCGCGGCTGCAGGTCGAAGCGGTACAGCGTCGACCACTGCCCGCGCACGAGCGCCTGCATGCGCCATTGCCCATCGTCCTCCAGCAGCCGGTAGGGCTCGTGCGCGCTCGGCTGCTCCACGTCCGGCACCAGGCGCAGCGCGCCGGACAGCACCATGCCGCCGAAGCCTACGTCGACCAGCCAGCTCTCGCCGTCGATCTCCACGCGCAACAGCATGTGGCTCTGTGCCGTGATGTCGCTGTCGTCGCGCTGCCACAGCACGCGCGCGATCAGGCCGCTGACGGAATAGCCGATCGCGCGCAGCGCTTCGCGGAACAGGAAGTTCTGCTCGAAGCAGTAGCCGCCCCGGCCATACTGCACCAGCTTGCGCTCCAGTCGCGGCAGCTCCAGCACCACCGGCACGCCGAGGAAAGGATCGAGGTTCTCGAACGGAATCGATGCCACGTGCGCGACGGCCAGCGCGCGCAACGTGGCGACGTCCGGCTTGACGGGCTGGGTGTAGCCGATACGTCGAAGATAAGCCGGGAGGTCGATGGCATGCGTCATGGGGGATGGGGGCTGGGGAAAGGCGGCACCATACCACCGCGCCCCGGCGTAACCGAAGGAGGCGCCATGGCGAAATGTGGGAAACCCTATCCATGGAGTGCCGTCATGTCCGTCCCACGCCTGCCTCGTCTTCGCCTGCTCGCCGGCCTGATGCTCGCGGCCGGCACCGTCGCCTGCGGCGCCGTGTCCGCCGACAGCGCGGCCGTGGCCGCGCCGCCGCCCGCTCTCGATGCCGCTCCCGCCACGCAGCACGGCGAGCAGACGGCCGTCTTCGCCGGCGGCTGCTTCTGGGGCGTCGAATCGGTGTTCGAGCACGTCAAGGGCGTCAAGAAAGTATGGTCCGGCTATGCCGGCGGCGATGCGGCCACGGCCGACTACGAGCAGGTATCCAGCGGCCGCACCGGCCATGCGGAGTCGGTGAAGGTCGTGTACGACCCGGCCAAGGTGAGCTACGGCAAGCTGTTGCAGCTGTTCTTCTCGGTCGCCGCCGATCCCACCCAGCTCAACCGCCAGGGCCCGGATGTCGGACCGCAGTACCGCTCGGTGATCTTCTACGCCAACGACGAGCAAAAGCGCATCGCGACCGCGTATATCGCGCAGCTCGACCAAGCCCACGTATTCCACGCCCCGATCGTCACCCAGGTCACGCCGCTGCCGGCGTTCTACCCGGCGGAGGCCTACCACCAGGACTTCGCGCGCCTGCATCCGAACCTGCCCTACATCTTGATCAACGATGCACCGAAGGTCCGCCACCTGAAGGAGCTCTTCCCCGCCGACTATCGGCCCGAAGAGAGCGTGGTCGACGTCCAGCTGCACTGAGTGGCGGAGTGTGGCCGAGGCCAGCCTGGGCTGCGCGCTTCCAGCCTCTATCGCCCGTCCCCTACCGCTTGGGCGGCACCAGCCTCAGCTTCGCCGGCCGGGGACTGCGCGCGAGCTGGCGCTCGATCTCCACCGCGGCCTCCGGACGGGAATAGAAGAAGCCCTGCCCTTCCGCGCAGCCCGCCTTCAACAGGAAGTCGTGCTGTTCCTGTGTCTCGATACCTTCGGCGATCGGCCGCAAGCCCAGGCTGCGGGCGATCGCTAGCATCGCCTCGGTGATCGCGGCGTTGTTGGCGTCGTGCGGCAGGCCGTTGATGAAGGAGCGGTCGATCTTGAGGAAGGCGATCGCCGACAACTTGAGATAGGCAAGCGAGGAATAGCCGGTGCCGAAATCGTCGATCGCCACGCCCACGCCCAGCGCGTGCAGCGCATGCATGGTGCGGTCGGTCTGCTCGCCCAGGCGCAGGATCGCGCTCTCGGTGATCTCCACCAGTAGCCGCTTGCCGTCGAGCTGCTCGGCTTCGAGCGCGGCGCCTAGCCGCTCGATGAAGGTGCGATGGCCGAAGGTGCTGGCCGAGACATTGATGGCCATGCGCAGCGCAGGCAGGTGGGCCTGGTCCCAGCGCCGCACCTGGGCGCAAGCCTGGCGCATCACCCATTCGTCGATCTGCCGGATCAGGCCCAGGCTCTCGGCCATGGGGATGAATTCGTCGGGCAGCAGCACACCCCGCTCAGGATGGCGCCAGCGCAGCAACGCTTCCACCGCCACGATCCGGCCGGTGCGCAGCTCCACGTTCGGCTGGTAGACGAGGTAGAACTCGTCGCGCACCAGCGCCTGGCGCAGGTCCACGCCAAGCATCAGGCGGCGGCGCGCATCCGCGTGCATCAACGGGGTGTAGAAACGGAACGCATTGCGCTCCTCGGTCTTGGCCACGTACATCGCGGCATCGGCATTGGTGATCAGCGTGATCGGATCGCCGCCGTCGAGCGGATAGCCGGCCACGCCGATGCTGGCGCTGAGCGCGATCTCGTAGTCGCCCAGCAGCACCGGCTCGGCCAGCGCGCCGAGCAGGCGGTTGGCCATCGCGCGCGCGTCTTCGCGGGTGGGCAGTTGGCCCAGCAGTACGGTGAATTCGTCGCCGCCGATGCGCCCGGCCACATCGTGCGGCCCCAGCGCCCGATCGATGCGCTCGGCCACCTTCACCAGCAGGCTGTCGCCGATGGCGTGGCTATAGCTGTCGTTGACCACCTTGAAGGCGTCCAGGTCCACGAACAGCACGGCCACGGCGGTGCGTTCGTGCGTGGCATTGAGAATGGCCTGCTCGCATAGACGCTCGAACTAGGCTCGGTTGACCAGGCCCGTCAGCGGATCGTGCGTGGCCAGATGCTCCAGCCGCAGGCGATCCGCCTTGATCGCGGTGATGTCGGTGAGCACGGCGACGTAGTGCTGCACGCGGCCGTAGGTATCGCGGATGGCGCTGATGCTGAGCAGCTCCGGATAGTTGCTGCCATCGCGGCGCCGGCTCGACACCTCGCCCTCCCAGTTGCCGCCGTTGGCGACGGTCTCCCAGATCGAGGCCGGCAACGGCGTGCCGTCCGGCATGCAGCGTGTTTCGTCGAAGCGGCGCGCGCGCACTTCTTCGGCGTCATAGCCGGTGATGCGGCTGAAGGCGGTGTTGACGGTGGTGATGCGCCGCTCCGCGTCGGCGATCACCACGCCCTCCGCGATGCCCGCAAGCGCCTCCGCGGCGATACGCCGCTCGTGCTCCATGGCCAGCCGCTCGGAGACGTCGCTGATGATCGCCTGGCGCACGAACCGGTCGCCCCATAAAGCCAAGGCGCTCTGCATCTCGACCGGCCGCCCTTCGCCGGCGGTATCGCGCAGCAGCGCGATGGCGCCGTCCTGCGGCGCCTCGGCCGAGGTGAACAGGCGGCCGAACGACTCGCCCACCAGTTCGTCGGCGCCACGCCCCGTCCAATGCGAGGCGGTGCGGTTGGCGTCGAGGATGTGTCCGGAGGACTCGTCGACCATCACGATGGCCGAGCCCGCACTGTCGAACAGCAACCGGTAGCGCTCCTCGGTACCGCGGATGCCTGCCAGGATGCGCCGCGCCATGCGCAGCCACAGCAGCCCAGCGATCAGGGTCACCAGGAACACGCTGGCGAACAGCACCTGGCCCAGCCAGGTAGCGCCGTTGGCAATGTGCAGGGAGAAGCTGCTGCTGCGCGGCTCGATGAAGTCGTTGAGCTCGTGGATGCGGTCGCGCTGGCGCGCCATTTCCGCCGGCGTCATGCCATGGCTGGCGTAGGTACGCTCCAGCTGATCCGCGATGCCGCTCAGTTCGGCGATCTGGCCGTCCACCGAATGCCAGGCGGCGAGCGCCTCGCGCATGTGCGGCGCGGCGGAGAAATACTGCAGCATGAAGACCATGCCGGGAATCGCCGAGGGGATCACGCCGCCGCGGCGGAAGGCTTCGATGACGTCGGCGCGCTTGAAATGACCGCTGTCGATCTTGTCGCGCGCGTAGCGGTCGGTGATGAGTACCGCGTAGTTGCGGCGGAAGCTGCGCAGGTAGGCAGGATCGCCCTTGACCGCGTAGTTCTCCAGGTCCACCACCGCCTGCTTCTGTGATTTGGACCAAAGACTCTCGCCGTTGAGAAAACCGGCGAGAGTCACCTGGAGCTGCAAGGCCCCCCACGTAAGGGCGAGGATCAACCCGAGCATCGCCGCCAGTGCGTAGGCCAGCGGCAGCAGCCTCTGCAGCAGGGGTCTTCGCAAGCCAGTACGAGCGTTACGCATCGCGTCCCGTGTCCTCATTCAAAGCCGACATCCACTGCCATGCGATGCGTACCGCCTTGCGACTACGCAACGTCAGGCTGCGGCTTCACTGACTGACCACGGATCCTGGCGCACGTCAAGGCAGCGGTCCAAGGTGATCTGCATGCTGACGTAGCTGCGTCGCACGCATTCCCCCAGATAAGCCACCTCGGCCGGCGTCGGCGCCGTCCCCATTAGCGTACACACTATTTCCAGCGCCTCCCACGGATGAGTATCGTCGTACGCCGCGTGAAGCTGAAGCCAACGCAGCCCCTTGCCCCGGCTCTCCGCCGCGAACGCTTCCTTGTAGGGGCTCTCGTAGACCTTCTGCGACCACTCCCCGGTCGCCCCTTCCACCGCGTAATTGGTGGCAATCATGCCTGCGGCCAGGGACGCCTTGGTGCTGACCTGTTCACACCAGTCAGGCAAGGCCCCCGTCCCATGAGGCGGCTGGCCGTGCAGGACCTCGTCCCGGCTGATGCCGGCCGCCTCGGCCCAGTCCAGCCAGTACTCGGCATGGTTCTGGTCCACGCGGATGTTACGGACCAGCCAGCGCCTGGCCAGGTTGTCCCCCGGGCTCCGCCCGTACTGAGTCTTAAGCAGGTTCAGTGCCATGTAGGCGGGGAAACGCTCGATGACGGGCCAGATGCCCACCATGAAATCGCGTGTGGAGGAAGCGTGAAGACGATTGTCCATCATCATCCCCCAGATCTCGTGGTCGACCACCTTGCGCTTGGTCTCCTCGCAGGCATGGACGACGTCCTGCGCCCAGGTCGGGTAGCTGCTCAGCTCGGTCCGCGCGCCAGTGCGTTCGAATTGCGTACTCATAGTGCATCTCCAGTGTTTTTGACTACAGGCAGCGCCGGCGCATGGCCGGCGCCCGGCGCCACGTCGGCGCCGGAACGTCATAGTCTTCGCACTGGGGGGTAGCCGAATATGGGAAGTGCGTCGGAGCGCTCCGCCGCCATTCGCCATACGCATCCGCCGCGGGTTTCGACCGATGTGCGGCCCGCACGCGACGGGCCGGGATGCTCCATGGCCAGGCCCTCACCGGAGCCTGGCGTCCTGTCACAGCATGGGCAACTTGAGGCCCTGCTCCTTGGCGCAGCGCACGGCGATGTCGTAGCCCGCGTCCGCGTGCCGCATCACACCCGTGCCCGGATCGTTCCACAGCACGCGAGCGATGCGCTTGTCCGCCGCTTCGCTGCCATCGCAGACGATCACCACGCCCGAATGCTGCGAGTAGCCCATGCCGACGCCGCCGCCATGGTGCAGCGAGACCCAGGTGGCGCCGCCGGCCACGTTGAGCATGGCGTTGAGCAGCGGCCAGTCGGACACCGCGTCGCTGCCGTCCTTCATGGCTTCGGTCTCGCGGTTGGGGCTGGCGACCGAGCCGGAATCGAGGTGATCGCGGCCGATCACCACCGGCGCCTTCAGTTCGCCCTTGCGCACCATCTCGTTGAAGGCCAGGCCCAGCTTGTGGCGCTGCCCCAGGCCCACCCAGCAGATGCGCGCCGGCAGACCCTGGAAGCTGATGCGCTCCTTGGCCATGTCCAGCCAGCGATGCAGGTGCGGGTCATCGGGAATCAGCTCCTTGACCTTGGCGTCGGTCTTGTAGATGTCCTCCGGATCGCCCGACAGCGCCACCCAGCGGAACGGCCCCACGCCGCGGCAGAACAGCGGACGCACATACGCCGGTACGAAGCCGGGAAAGTCGAAGGCGTTCGCGCAGCCTTCGTCCTTGGCCATCTGCCGGATGTTGTTGCCGTAATCGAACGTCGGCACGCCCATGGCCTGGAACGCCAGCATCGCTTCCACGTGCGTGCGCATCGATCGCTTGGCCGCCTTGGCGGTGCCGGCCGGATCGCTCTTGCGGCGCTCGAACCACTGCTCCACCGTCCAGCCGCTGGGCAGATAGCCGTTGACCGGATCGTGCGCGCTGGTCTGGTCGGTCACCGCGTCCGGCTTCACGCCGCGGCGTACCAGCTCCGGCAGTACGTCGGCGGCATTGCCCAGCAGCGCGATCGATTTGGCTTCGCCCGCGGCGGTGTACTTGGCGATGCGCGCCAGCGCGTCGTCCAGGTCGGTCGCCTGCTCGTCCACGTAGCGGGTCTTCAGGCGGAAATCGATGCGGCTCTGCTGGCATTCCACGTTGAGCGAACACGCGCCCGCGAGCGAAGCGGCCAGCGGCTGCGCGCCGCCCATGCCGCCGAGACCGGCGGTGAGGATCCACTTGCCCTTGAGGCTGCCGGCGTAATGCTGGCGGCCCATTTCCACGAAGGTCTCGTAGGTGCCCTGCACGATGCCCTGCGAGCCGATGTAGATCCACGAGCCGGCCGTCATCTGGCCGTACAACATCAGGCCCTTCTTATCGAGCTCGGTGAAGTGTTCCCAGTTCGCCCAGGCCGGCACCAGGTTGGAATTGGCCAGCAGCACGCGCGGCGCGTCCGGATGGGTCGGAAACACGCCGACCGGCTTGCCGGACTGGATCAGCAGCGTCTCGTCGTCGTTCAAGTCGCGCAGCGCGCGCAGGATGGCGTCGAAGCACTCCCAGTTGCGCGCGGCGCGGCCGATGCCGCCATACACCACCAGTTCGGCCGGGTTCTCCGCCACTTCCGGATCGAGGTTGTTCTGCAGCATGCGGAATGGCGCCTCGGTGAGCCAGCTCTTGCAGCTCAGCTCGGTACCGCGCGGCGCGCGAATGGTGCGGGTGGTGTCGATACGCGTCGGGGCATTCATCGGACATCCTGACTGGCGAGTGGGGAAATCCCGATTATGGGCGCCCGTTTTCGGGACCGCCAACTGCAGTGCGGCAAAAGTACCGTCGCGTGACGCGGCTTCGACCTTCCGCGGTGTTCCGCGCCCGCCCCCTCTCGCACGGGCGGGTTCTTAAAGCCGGCCATAGCTCTGCCTATTGATGTCCGAAAACGGCGAGTCCAGCGTCTTGGGCGGTACTAGCCTTCGCATATGGCTACCGCCCCCGATGCCCCCCTTTCCGACCGTCTCTGCGAACAGGCACGCCTCAGTCGCGACGCCCGTTTCGACGGCCTGTTCTTCACCGCCGTTACCAGCACGCGCATCTATTGCCGCCCGGTCTGTCCGGCGCCATCGCCGAAGGCGGAGAACGTGCGCTATTACGCCAGCGCCGCGGCCGCCGAGGCGGCCGGCTTCCGGCCGTGCCTGCGCTGCCGCCCGGAGCTCTCGCCCGGCAACGACAGTTGGCAACGCGGCGACCACGTCATTGCGCGCACCCTGAAACTGATGGAACAGGGCGTGCTCGAAGACGACTCGCTGGAAGAAGTCGCGGCGCGCATCGGCATCGGCGCGCGCCAGCTTCGCCGCGTGTTCGTCGAACGCCTGGGCGCGCCGCCGATCAGCGTGCACACCACCCGCCGCCTGTTGTTCGCCAAGCAGTTGCTGACCGAGACGGACATGCCCGTCACGGATGTCGCGCTCGCGTCGGGCTTCCGCAGCCTGCGCCGCTTCAACGCGGCGTTCCAGCAAGCGAACCGGATGCCGCCGCGCGAGCTGCGCCGCCATCCGGCCAAGGCGGCGGGCGATGCGCTGGTCTTGCGCCTGGCTTACCGGCCGCCGTACGACTTCGAGGCGATCCTCGCGTTCCTGCGCACGCGTTCGCTGCCGGGCGTGGAGCAGGTCGATGCGCACAGCTACGCCCGCGTGTTCGGCCCCGCCGACGCCCCGGGCTGGCTGCGGCTGAGCGCGTGGCCCGGCGGCGAACACGCGCTGAAACTGGAGCTGCAATGCCCCCGGCCCGCGCAGCTGCTCGGCATCGTGTCGCGCCTGCGCCGCATGTTCGATCTCGATGCCGACCCACGCGCGATCGGCGACGTGATGGGCGCCGGCGGCGTGCTGAAGCCCTTGCACCGGCGCCGTCCCGGCCTGCGCCTGCCCGGCGGCTGGGACGGTTTCGAGATCGCGGTGCGCGCCATCCTCGGCCAGCAAGTCAGTGTGGCCGCCGCGCGCACGCTGGCGATGCGCATCGTGCAGCGCTGGGGCACGCCCGTGGCCCCACCGGGCGCGCCGGGCCTCGAACGCCTGTTCCCTGGGCCGGAGATCCTGGCCGGCGTGGACCTGCGCGAAGTCGGGCTCACCACGGCGCGCGCGAACACCGTGCAAGGGGTGGCGCGCGCGTTGCTCGATGGCCGCATCGATTTCCGCAGCGAACAGCCGCTCGACGAATTCGTCGCGCGCTGGGTCGAGCTGGCCGGCATCGGCGAGTGGACCGCCCATTACATGGCCATGCGCGCGCTCAGCCATCCGGACGCCTTCCCCGCGGCCGACCTCATCCTGCGTCGCATGGCGGCCGGCGACGGCCCCGAGCTGACGACGAAGGCGCTGACCGCCCTGGCCGAGGACTGGCGTCCTTGGCGTGCCTACGCGGTGATGCACCTGTGGCGCGCCGCCAGCGATGCGGCCGAGCGCGACAAAGCCGCCCGCGACCTGGCCAAGGGGCGCAAGCCATGAGCGGCGCCGGGACGATCTGGTACGACGAGTTGCCCACCCCGATCGGACGCCTGCGGCTGGTCGCGGATGCGCAAGGCTTGCGCGAGGTGTGGTTCGAGACCGGCCGGCACCGCAAATCGCCGCAGCCGGACTGGCTGCTGGCGCCGGAACGCCTGGCGACTCCGCGGCGCCAGCTCGAAGAGTATTTCGCCGGCACGCGCACGCAGTTCGACCTGGAGCTTCACCCGATCGGCACGCCATTCCAGCTTGCCGTCTGGGCGGAACTCGGGCGCATTCCCTACGGCGCGACCATCAGCTATGGCGAGTTGGCGCGGCGCATCGAACAACCCCTCGCCGTGCGCGCGGTGGGCGCGGCGAACGGACGCAATCCGCTGCCGATCGTGTTGCCTTGTCACCGGGTGATCGGCAGCAATGGAAACCTCACGGGGTTCGGTGGCGGACTGCCGACGAAGCGATTCCTGCTGTCGATGGAAGACCGGGTAGCCCGGGGAGATCTGTTCGCATTGCCGCCGTAGGAACGGACGGATCGAAGATCGCCGCCGGCATCGGGCGGCACCGCGGCGTCCGTCAACTCTCGCGCAACCATCCCTCTCCCCGGCAGGGAGAGGGATGAACCGTTGCATCGATGCTCAGTGCACCTCATCCAGTCCCGGATCGCGGGTCACCTTGAACACCTTCTCCGGCTGCGGCACCGCGTTCAGCTGCAACCGCTGTGCGCTGGCCTTGGTGCAGGCATTGCCGCCGCTGACGAACACGCCGCCCTGGTTGCACTTCCAGTCGTAGAAGTTCTGCAAGCCAGCCGCCAGCTGCAGGCTGTAGTCGGTGCTGAGCGCCTTGCCCGGATCGAACGGATAGCCCGCCGGCTCGTTCTGGAACCAGCGCATCCAGGCGGGCGAACCCACCGGCGGCGGATTGGCCTGGAAGGTCGGGTTCATCGGCGACACCGCCGGAGCTTCCGCCGTCATGTGGCAGCTCATGCAGGCGCTGACCGGATTGTCCACCGGGCCATTGAGGCGTCCGTTCCAGCCCAGGTGCGTCGGCGGTAGTTCCTTCGTGTTGGCGTTGATCGCCGTCTCGCGCAGATTGGGGTTGATCTTGGTGACCGACGGCTGCGGATTGGTGTACGTGTTGCCGTTGTCCTGCGGATCGTTACCCCACATCACGCCCACCGGCACCAGGTTGTCCCAGCCCGGCTTGCCGGTCTTCGCGCCGTTGTACTGGAACGTGCCGAAGATCCAGCCCGTGCCCGGCACGCGCGTGTCGCGCACGGCGAAGTCCATCTGGATCAGCGCCACCTTGCGGATCACGCGATTGTTCGACTTGAACGTGTCGGTGATGTACGCGTCCCACTCCACCGGGTTCTGCAGGAACGGCACCTGCGACTGCACCACGTCGGCGAACAGCGCTTTGCATACCACGGTGCCGTTCGGAAAGCTGTTGGGCTTCGAGGTGTAGTGCGGATCCGGATTCTGCGGGTCCTTCCAGACCTGGCCGAAGGTGTAGCCACCGATGTCGTTGTAGATGCCCACCGCGTAGGTCTGGCCGGTGGTGGTCTGCGTCGGCGCCAGCTGCTTCACCTGGATCTGTGCCTCCTTGGTGAGGCCGTGAATGCCCTCGCGGCCATCCGGGCCGTAGTGCTGCCACGGCGCGTGGTACCAGCGGCGCACCGGGTTCTTCTGCACGACCCAATCGGTCTCCACATTGCCTTCCAGGCAGTACTTCTTCACCGCATCCACATAGGGCCGCCACTTCTCGAAATCGTTCGACAGCGGCTTCGGCAACTGGCCGAAGAACGCCGGCGGCGTCGAGTTGGGCATCTGCTTGGGATAGTCCTGGCTCAGCTGGAACAGCGCCCCCTTGTAGCTGGACGGCGGCTGGTAGCCGAAGTCAGGAAACGTCCCGGCGTTCGCGGCCCCTACGGCCATCACCAGCGCGGCCAGCGCGCCCCATGTCCTGCATCGATCAATACGCATGATCTGCTCCCTGTCATGTGAACCCCCTGGGCACGGGCCTTGCGCCCGCGCCTCCGATTGTCCGGATACAGCGACCCCGGACCGGCCTGCTGCCGATTGCTCGCCGGCGACCTGCGTCGCCAGGAAACCTGGGCTGGGAGATGGTTTGGACTTGCCCCCTGTGGCGCCCCCCTGGCGCGGCGGCGGTAAGGTCGCGCCGGGCACGTGCAGGTGGCGTGATGCTGGCCGGAACGCTGTATCGCAGCTTCTGCGAATGGACAGCGGTAGCCTGGGCATGCTCGTGAAGGGCGCGTACCACCCAACCACCGAAGGGGGAAACGTCATGCATCGATTTAATACGCCACGGCGCCGGCAGCTCCTGTCCGGTCTGCTCCTCACACTCGCGCTGCCCGCGGCCGCCTGGGCCGCGCAGCCGGCTTCCGGACTCGGCCAAGCCTGGCCGAATGCACCGGATCTTGCGGCCAGCCCGCATTGGCACGTCTATGCCTTCGACCGCGACGGTGTGCGCTTCGTACAGATCAACGATGCGTACGGCCGCGTGCTCGGCGCGTTCGCCACCGCCGGCGGTCAGTTCCTGGTGCTGCCCATGGGCACCGGCGCCACGCTCACCATCGCCTCCGGCACCGCGGCGCCCAGCACCGGCGAAACGGTGTACCGCGACAGCAATGTGCAGGTGACGGCCACGACGGGCGCGGACGGCACGCCGCAGTTCCACGCCATCAATGCGCCCTGCACCGACCCGGTGGAATGCAGCACGCACGTCGCATCGCCTTGACGACCTTCTGCCGGCGGCCGCGTGCCGCCGGCATTCACGGCGGCCTCACGGCCCCGCCGGCATATGTCCCGCGCCCGGCGCGGGGAACGCCGGTGCGTGCGTTTTTTCCGGTAGACACCATGTTGGCGAGACGACGATGCGCGAGGTGGCGACCGTGCCCGATGGCCCTGTCACCAAGCGATTCGGCTCGCCGATGTCCCGGCCGCCCGCGCCGAACATGCCCTAAACCGGTCCTCGTAACGCGCGCCTCTCCACCCCTGTAGGCGCTCTTTCCGCGCCCGCCGCCACACCCGGCGGACGCGGTTTTTTTTGCGCTTTCGCAAGCGCAGTGTCACTGCCGGCTTGTTTGCTAACGCGGTCCCGCCGCGGGCTGGCGCGCGTCCGGCGCGAGCGAGATGCTGACGCGCAGGCGGCCGTTCTGCACGAACATGCGCAGCCCGCGATAGCGCACCAGATAGCGCACGCCGACCGCGACCGCGGCAATGCCCGACAGCGCGCCCAATCCCAGCGACCAGCGCGGCCCGAACGTATCGGCCACCCAACCCACCAGGGGCGCGCCGATCGGCGTGCCGCCCAGCGCGATCGCGAACTGGATGGCGATCACACGCCCACGCATCGCCGGCTCCGTGGAGAGCTGCACCAGACTGTTGGTGGACGTGGTGTACATCTGCGCCGCCATGCCGACCGCCACCAGCATCACGCCGAACCACACATAGGTGGCCATCTATGCGGCGACTACGCAGCCCACGCCGAAGCCGAGTGCCGCGGCGATGAGATAGCCCAGCCGCGGCCGTGCCTGCTGCGCGGCAAACAAGGCGCCGGCCACCGAGCCGGCCGCCATCAGCGAGGTGAGCAGGCCGTACTGGTCCGCTCCGCCATGAAATGCCTTCACCACCATCGCCGAGATGAAGATCGGGAAGTTCAGGCCGAACGTGCCGATCAGGAACAGCATCAGCAGCACCGCACGCAGATCGTGCCGCTGCCATACGTAGCGGAAACCTTCCATCAGCGCCCCGGGCCGCCGCTGGGGGCGCAGGCGCGGGTGCAGCTCGTGCGGACGCAGCATGAACAGCGAGGCCAGCACCGCCACGTACGACACGGCATTCAGCAGGAATACCCAGCCGGAACTCATGCCCGCCAGCATCGCGCCGGCGACGGCCGGGCCGATCATGCGCGCCGCGTTGAACGAGGTGGAATTGAGCGCGACCGCGTTGGAGAGATCGTCCTCGCCGGCCAGTTCCGACACGAAGGTCTGCCGCGCCGGCGCATCGAAGGCCGCCACCGCGCCGAGCAGACCCGCGAACACATACACGTGCCACAGCTTCACCCAACCGGCGAGCGTGAGCAGGCCCAGGCCCAGCGCCAGCAGGCCGATCAGCCCCTGAGTGGCGAACAGCAGCTTGCGCCGGTCGAAATGATCCGCCGCGTAGCCGGTCAGCGGCAGCAGCACCAGCTGCGGACCGAACTGCAAGGCCATCACGATGCCCACCGCCGTGGCGTTCTTCTCGGTCAGCTCGGTGAGTACCAGCCAGTCCTGCGCGGTGCGCTGCATCCAGGTGCCGATGTTGGACACGAGTCCGCCGGCCGCCCACACGCGGAAGTTGTAATTGCGCAGCGAGCGGAACGCGCCTAGCACCGGCGTGCTGTCCTGGATGCTGGAGTGGGGTCGCTCATGCGCGCGTCGAGCCGCTCGACGATCTCGCGCACGGTGCCGGTCTCGCCCAGGCGCGGAAAGATGCGCGTCACGCTGTTCTCGTGCGCCTGCGCGTTCGTATCCGTCATCGCGTCGATGGCCAACGTCACGTTGAAGCCGCCCTCGTAAGCCTGGCGCGCGGTGGATTCCACCCCGATGCTGGTAGACACGCCGCCGATCACCACCTGCGTGACGCCCTGCCCGCGCAGATGCTCCGCCAGCCCGGTGTTCACGAAGGCGCCCCAGCTGCGCTTGCTCACGCGGTGGTCGCCCGGCTGCGCGTCGAGTTCGGGCATCAGCTCCGCCCAGTCGGCCGGACGCTCGCCGCCGGCGCGCTGCTGCTGGACGCGCCCGGGCGCGCCGCCAACCACATTCACCAGCACCACCGGCAAGCGGTGCCGGCGGAACGCGGCGGCCAACTCGCCCGCCCGCTGAAGCACGTCCTCGATGGGATGCGCGGCCTTCTGGGCGACGATGCCTTTCTGCAGGTCGATCAGGATGAGGGCGGTCTTGTCGTCGATCGCGGTGAGGTTCATGGCGCAACTCCGTGGCGGGGGCGTGACGGCGCGCCACGCGGGCGCGCGGGGGAAGCGGTCAGGGTACGCGGGGCTCCGTCGACGCATCGAGCAGACGGCGCAACAAGGGCATCGCGGCGGCCAGCCGTGCCTGCTCGCGCTCGTCCAGCTGCTCGCGCAGTGCGCGATCCAGCCAGTCCTCGCGGGCCGCGCGGCTGGCCCGTACCAGTTCATGGCATGCGGGCGTGAGCCGCCACAGGGTCTGGCGGCCGTCGGCCGGATCGGGCGACCCGGCCATCAGGTCCAGCGCTTCCAGCGAGGCGACGGTGGCGCCCATCGATTGCGGCCGCACGCCCTCCGCGTGCGCCAGCGCGGTCACGGTAGCGGCGCCGTGCCGTTCGAGCTGGATCAGCACGGACGTCTGCGCGGAACTCAATTGGTCGGTGCGGCCCTGCTTGCGCAGGCGCCGCGCCAGCTTGCCGAGGACCACGCGCATCTCCACGGCGAGAGCATGGGTGGCGTCGGTTCGGGATGGCTGGGCGGGCATGGGGCCGCATCGTAGTTGGAGCGAAGGAAAACTGCAAAGGTTTCCTTCGTATTTCACGCCAGACCGGACCATGGGGCGAGCTCCGCGGAAACGGCCTGAGGCAACGTGTCGATTCGCTGCTCCGCCATTCGTCGCCAAGCAGAACCCAACCGCACGGAATCCCCATGGCCTTGCAGCTCTACGCCCACCCGTTCTCCTCCTACAGCCAGAAAGTGCTGATCGCGCTCTACGAGAACGGCACCCCGTTCGAATGGCGCCTGCTGTCACCCGACCAGCCCGAGGCGATCCAGACCTGGCTGGCCATGTGGCCGGTCAAGCGGTTTCCCGTGCTGGTGGAAGACGGGCACATGGTCACCGAGGCCAGCACCATCATCGAACATCTGGGCCTCCACCATCCCGGCCCGGTGCGCCTGCTGCCGGAGGATCCGCGCGAGGCCTTGGAAGTGCGCGCGATGGACCGTTTCTTCGACAACTACATCGCCACGCCGCAACAGAAAGTGGTGTTCGACGCGATCCGCCCGGAAGGCACCCGCGACGCATATGGCGTGAAGGAAGCGCGCGACATGCTCGACGCCGCCTACGGCTGGCTGGACCGCACCATGGCCGGCCGCGAGTGGGCGGCCGGCGACCGCTTCACGCTCGCCGACTGCGGGGCGGCCCCGTTCCTGTTCTATGCCGACTGGACGCACCCGATCGACCCGGCGGTCGCCCATGTCGTCGCTTATCGCCAGCGCCTGCTCGCACGCCCGTCGGTCGCGCGCGCGGTCGACGAGGCACGCCCGTACCGCCCGCTGGTCCCGCTGGGCGCACCCGACCGCGACTGATCTTTCCACCCGTGCAGGAGAATGACCCCATGAGCTCCACGCCCCTCGTTCCCGCGGCCGAACTGGCCGCCCGCGCCGGCGTTACCAACGCCGGCGAAAGCGCTGCCTACCGCAAGGCGCGCACCGCGCTGCTGGCGGAGGAGATCGAGCTGCGCCGCCATATCGAACGCGTCGCGCAGCAGCGTCGCGCGCTGCCGCCCGGCCCGGCTATCGACGGCGATTACCGCTTCGAAGGCGAGCAAGGTCCGATCGACTTCGCCGGCCTCTTCGGCGACAAGCAGACACTGCTCGTCTATGGCTACATGTTCGGCGCCCAGCGCGAGCGCCCCTGCCCCATGTGCACCTCGCTGCTGGGCGCATGGAATGGCGAGGCGCGCGACATCCAGCAACGCGTCGCCCTGGCGGTGGTCGCGGGCGCGCCGATCGAGCGCCTGCAGGCTTTCAAGCGCGAACGCGGTTGGCGCGACTTGCAGCTGTACACGGATGCCAACGGCTTTTACACGCGCGATTTCCGCGGCATCGCGCCGGATGGCAGCGATATGCCTTCGCTCAATGTGTTCACGCGGTGCGATGGGACGATCCGCCATTTCTGGGGCGACGAGATGACGATGTCTACGGCGGATCCCGGGCAGGATCCGCGCGGGGCGCCGGATCCGATGCCGATCTGGACGTTGTTGGATATGACGCCGGAGGGGCGGGGTACGGATTGGTATCCGAGGTTGCAGTATGACTGAGGGTGGTGAGCGGCTCGCTGGCATCGCGCCATTCCGTAGGTTGGGGTGAGCCTCCGGCGAACCCCAACGGGGGCGCTTCGATTCAACGGTCCGCCACCTATCCCGTCATTCCGGCGCAGGCCGGACGGAGCGCGTAGCGCGGAGAACGCCTGGAGGGCGGCCCCGAAGGGGCGAGCGGAGCGAGTCATCCAGTGGCGATTTCGCTCGGTTGTCGCGTGTATCGCCAGTCGTGTCTCGCC
>JABLTH010028405.1_pt1 | contig 20915 bp, 17 predicted proteins | sample 7875711 | NCBI WGS metagenome assembly JABLTH01 (sample SAMN14941262, study PRJNA633318) | bioreactor metagenome | isolation source: bioreactor | place: China | collected 2019-03-05 | reverse complement strand
GGAGCCAGGCGGCGACGCCTGGCCGAGAGGAATGACTGTCGCGCCGCAAGGCGTACAGAACCCGGCTTACAGGCCGACTCCACCTTTTCCACCCCGGGCGGGACACTGCCCGGGGTTTTTTGTGGTGCGGACGGTCCTGAATTCCGGTTCATCCCGGGTGGCGTGCAAAGTGCGTCGCTGGCGCGGAATAAAAATTCCATGGTTTCAATCATCTTGCCAGGCTTCCTCAGGTAAGAGGTGAAATTCGGTCACCTCTTTGCCTTTACTCCTTGATTCACAAAAGAAATTCCCTTGACAGTCTCAGGGGGCGAGACTATCGTGGGTTTCGGTGTGAAATTGTGGGTTTTTGTGGAGCCAATGGGCCGTGTTCCAGGGCGAGACCGCCATCAGCGTTGACGACAAGGGCCGACTGGCCATCCCGACGATGTATCGGGAGCTGGTCGCGGGCGCCTGCGCCAACCGCCTGGTGATCACCTATAACCCCTTCGAGCACGGCTGCCTGTGGCTGTTCCCGTACGCCGAGTGGGAGCAGGTGCGCGACCAGGTCAATGCGCTCCCCAGCGTCAAGGCGGCCCATCGCAACCTGCAGATGAAGCTGGTGGGCGCGGCGGCCGTGGTCGAGCCGGACGGCGCTGCGCGGATCCTGTTGCCGGCGAGCCAGCGAAGTACCACGGGAATCGAGAAAAAGGCGGTGCTGCTGGGCATGGGCAACAAGTTCGAGCTGTGGAGCGAGCAGGCCCATCTGGCAAAGATCCGCCAGACCATCGGCGAAGACGACATCACCAACGAAATGGCAGATCTGCGCCTCTGAAATTCCAGAGGACGCGACGACAAGGGCGGGACGGGAGCGGGAGTGCGGTATGGGCGAGAGCCGGATGACAAATTCAGGCTCGGCCCCGCTGCAGCACATTCCGGTGATGCTGGACGAGGCAGTGGAGGGTCTCGCCGTGAAAACGGGCGGGCGCTACCTGGATGGCACGTTTGGACGCGGCGGGCACGCGCGCGCCGTGCTGTCGCGCCTGGGGCCCGAAGGCCGGCTGCTCCTGATGGATCGCGATCCCCAGGCCATTGCCGCCGCCCAGGCCGCGTTTGCGGACGACCCGCGCGTCTCGATTCGCCACGACAATTTCTCCGGGTTGGCCGACTGGGGTGCGACGGCGGCCGGGCTCGACGGTGTGCTGCTCGACCTGGGCGTGTCCTCGCCACAACTGGACGAGGCCGCCCGCGGCTTCAGCTTCATGGCCGACGCGCCGCTGGACATGCGCATGGACCCGACCCGCGGCGAGAGTGTCGCGGACTTCCTTGCGCATGCGGATGAGCGGCAGATCGCCGATGTGCTGTGGCAGTTCGGCGAGGAGCGCCAGGCGCGCCGCATCGCCCGCGCCATCGTGGCCGACCGCGAGACCACGCCGTCTACCCGCACCGGCCAGCTGGCGGCACTGATCGAGCGCATCGTCGGCCGTCGCGAACCCGGCAAGCACCCGGCCACCCGCAGCTTTCAGGCCCTGCGCATTCACGTGAACGGTGAGCTGGAATCGCTGCAGCGCGGTCTCGAGGCGGCGCTGGAGCGCCTGAACGTGGGTGGACGATTGTCCGTGATCAGCTTCCACTCGCTGGAGGATCGCGCCGTGAAGCTGTTCATCCGCGACCACTCCGGCCGTACCCAGGGCAGCCGCCGCGGTCCGCCGGTGGCCGCGGCGCCGGCGCGGCTGGCCGCGATCGGCAAAGCGCAGTTCCCCTCGGCTGCCGAACAGGCATCCAATCCGCGCTCACGTTCGGCGGTGCTGCGCGTGGCAGAGAAGCTCGCATGAGGGTATTCGGCGCCATCGCCCTGGTCGGCCTGCTCAGCCTGGTGCTGCTGAGTGCGCTCGGCGTGGTGTGGACGCGCCACGAGAGTCGCGTGCTGTTTGTGCAATTGACCGCCCTGCAGAACCAGCGCGACGCCCTCAACGTGGAATACGGCCGGCTCGAACTCGAGCAGGCCACCTGGGCCGAACCGCGGCGCATCGACGAAGAGGCGCGCAGCAAGCTCGGCATGGTCACGCCTGCACCGCAGGACATCCAGTTGGTGCGCCGATGAGCCGGCCGCGCAAGGTCGTGCCCGCGAATATCGGCAGCGGCCGGCGCCGAGCCGTGGCGCCCAGTGCCCGGCGACGCCTGACCCTGGTGGTCGGTTTGCTCGGACTCGCCTCGCTGGGTCTGGTCGCGCGCGCGTTCGACATCCAGGTGATCCGCAAGAACTTCTACCAGGAGCAGGGTGATGCCCGCTTCCTGCGGGAGGTGCCGATCCCGGTGTCCCGCGGCACGATCTTCGACCGCAATGGCGAGCCGTTGGCGGTATCCACGCCGATGGTGTCGATCACCGCGGTGCCGTCACAGGTGCTGGAGAACGACGACCAGTTGCCCGCGCTCGCCGCGGCGCTGGGCACTTCCACCGATCAGTTGCGGACCTATCTCGAGCAGCGCGCCAACCGCGAGTTCGCCTACCTCAAGCGCCAGATGAGCCCGGAGGCGGCGCAGGCGGTACTGGAGCTGGGCATTCCCGGCATCAACGGCCAGCGCGAATACCGCCGCTACTACCCCTCGGGCGAGGTGACCGCGCACGTGCTCGGCTTCACCAATATCGACGACCACGGCCAGGAAGGCCTGGAGCTGGCTTTCGACGACTGGCTGTCCGGCCAGCCGGGCAAGAAGCGGGTGATCCGCGACAACAAGGGCCACATCGTCGAGGACGTCGAGCAGATCCGCGCGCCGAAGCCCGGCCACAACCTCACGCTCAGCATCGACCGACGGATCCAGTTCCTCGCCTACAGCGAGCTGAAGAACGCGGTGGAGAAGTCGGAAGCGGACTCCGCCTCCATGGTGATCCTCGACGTGAAGACGGGCGAGGTGCTGGCCATGGTCAATCTGCCTACCTACAACCCGAACGCGATCGGCTCCAGTACGGCTTCGTCGCGCCGCAACCGCGCCATGACCGACGTGCTCGAGCCGGGTTCGACGATCAAGCCGGTGCTGATGGCCGCTGCATTGTCCAGCGGGCAATTCACCCCGACCAGCCCGCTGATCGACACCACCGGCGGTCACTGGTACTTCCAGGGACACGACATCCACGATACCCACAATTGGGGCGTGCTCACGCCCACCGGGGTGATCACCAAGTCGTCCAACGTCGGCGCGGCGCACATCGCAATGACGTTGGACACCAAGCTGATGTACGACACCTACCGGGCGTTCGGCTTCGGCAACAGCACCGACAGCGGTTTTCCGGGCGAGGCCTCCGGCTACCTGAAGATCGGCCGCGACTGGCGCCCGCTGGAAAAGGCGATCATGGGCTACGGCTACGGCCTGAACGTGACCGTGCTGCAGCTGGCCAACGCCTACGCGACCATCGCCGACGGTGGCGTGATGCATTCGCCCAGCTTCATCAAGGGCAGCGACTCGGCGCCCAAGGCCATCATCTCGCCGCAGATAGCGCACCAGCTGATCGGGATGCTGGAGACGGTGATCCAGCCGGGCGGTACCGGCGCACCCTACGCCTACGTCGCCAACTATGCGGTGGCCGGCAAGACCGGTACCGCGCACAAGGCCAGTGCCGGCGGCTATTCGAAGAACAGCTATACCTCGGCCTTCGTCGGCATCGTGCCGGCGACCAATCCACGGCTGGTCGGTGCGGTGGTGGTCGACAACCCCAAGAAGGGCAGCTACTACGGCGGCCTCGTCTCCGGCCCGGTGTTCGCCAAGGTGATGGATGGCGCACTGCGGCTGCTGGACATTCCGCCGGACAACATCGGTCGCTGGTACGTCGGCCAGCCGCTGCAGGACAAGAACGGATTGATCGGCAGCAAGGCGCCGGAGGCACCGGACATCGAGGAGGCCCCGGTGGACCGGGTGTCGCCATGACGACCCAGCGCCTCGACCAGTTGTTGCTTGGCCTTGCCGACACCGCCCCGCTGGGCGGTCTCGCCGTTTCCGGCCTCACGCTCAACTCGCGCGATGCCCGCCCCGGCTTCGCCTTCGTCGCGCTGCGTGGTACCCGCCATCACGGCGTGGCGTTCGCGCCCGACGCGGTCGCCCGCGGTGCGGTGGTCGTCATCGCGGAGGCCCCGGCGCCGGCCGGAACGCCGGCGCTGGACGTGCCGGTAGTCTGGGTGGACGGACTGGCCGCCCAGGTCGGCGAGATCGCCGCGCGCTTCCATGGCAGGCCGTCCCGGCAGTTGCGCGTGCTGGGCGTGACCGGGACCAACGGCAAGACCTCCACCGTGCAACTGCTGGCGCAGGCGCTGCATCTGCTCGGCCACCGCGCAGCGACCATCGGCACGCTCGGTACCGGGCTGGTCGGCCGACTGCGCGAGGGCGAGCGCACCACGCCCGACGCGATCAGTGTGCAGGCGACCCTCGCCGAGTTCCGCGACGCCGGCGCCAGCCACGTGGCGATGGAGGTTTCCTCCCATGCGCTGGTGCAGGGCAGGGTGAACGCAGTGACCTTCGAGGTGGCCGCCTTCACCAACCTCACCCACGACCATCTCGACTACCACGGCACCATGCAAGCCTACGGCGAAGCGAAGGCGCGCCTGTTCGCCTGGCCAGGGTTGAAGGCTGCCGCGATCAACATCGACGACGCGTTCGGGGCGTCTCTGGTTGAGCGTCTGCCTCCCGGCGTGGCATGCCTGGGCGTCAGTGCCGCCGGCCTGCCCGGCGCCGAGGTGGCTGCAGAGCAGGTGGTGACTTCCGGCGAGGGGCTGGCCTTCCTGCTGCGCACGCCGTGGGGCTCGCGGCCGGTGCGCAGCCCGCTGCTGGGGCGTTTCAACGTGGCCAATCTGCTGGCCGTGGTGGCCTGCCTGGGCGCACTCGGCGAGCCGTTCGAACGGATCGTGGAGGTCGTGCAGGCGCTGACCCCGGTGAACGGGCGGATGAATCGCCTCGGCGACGGCCTGCGCCAGCCGCTGGTGGTGGTGGACTACGCGCACACGCCGGACGCGCTCGAGCAGGCGCTGACCGCCCTGCGCGCGCATTGCGCGGGGCGCCTGCTGTGCGTGTTCGGTTGCGGTGGCGAGCGCGATGCCGCCAAGCGCCCGGTGATGGGGGCGATCGCCGAGCGGCTGGCCGACCTGGCGATCGTCACGGACGACAACCCGCGCGGCGAGGACGGCGACGCCATCGTCGCGCAGATCGTGGCCGGCTTCGCCGATCCGTCGCGGGCCCGCGTCGAGCGTGACCGCGCGGCGGCGATCCGGCAGGCACTGTCGACGGCGCGCGCCGGTGACGTGCTGCTGGTGGCCGGCAAGGGCCACGAGACCTATCAGGAGGGGGCGCACGGCAAGCGTCCGTTCGACGACATGGAAGTGGCGCGTGCCGCGCTGGAGGCCTGCGCATGATGCAACTGGACACCATCGCCATGTGGACCCGCGGGCATCGCTACGGTGCCGACGTGGGAGTGCATGGCGTGGCGATCGACACCCGCCGGCTCCGCGCCGGCGACCTGTTCGTGGCGCTGCCGGGCGAGCGGGTGGACGGGCACGATTTCGTTGCCGAGGCGAAGTTGCGTGGCGCGGTGGCCGCGATGGTCACGCGCAAGCTGGACATCGACCTGCCGCAGGTGCTGGTGAACGACGCGGCTGCTGCGCTGGGTGACCTGGCCAGCGCCGTGCGCGCACAGCGCAACGTACGTGTGGTCGGCATCACCGGATCGAACGGCAAGACCACGGTCAAGACCCTGGTCGCGTCAATCCTTTCCTATCACGGCCGCACCCACGTCAACGCCGGCAACTACAACAACGAGCTGGGCCTGCCGCTGACCCTGCTGGCGATGCCGGAGGATGCCGAATACGCCGTGCTGGAAATGGGCGCAGGCAAGCCGGGCGACATCGATTACCTCGCATCGATCGCCCGGCCGGACGTGGGCGTGATTACCTGTATCGCGCCGGCCCATCTCGAGCGCATGGGCAGCATCGAGGGCGTGGCCGAAACCAAGGGCGCGCTTTACCAGTCGCTGCCGGCCGATGGGGTGGCCGTGATCAATGCCGACGACGCCTTCGCCTCGTTCTTCAGCGGTCTCGCCGGTGGTCGCAGGGTCCTGCGCTACGGCCTCGACCATGTCGCCGATGTCGGGGCGGAAATCGTCGACCAGCGCGTCGACGGATCGCGCTTCGTGCTGAGTACGCCGGTGGGCGACGCCAACGTGTCCCTGCCGTTGGCCGGGCGCCACAACATCGCCAACGCGCTGGCCGCAGCCGCCGTGGCGCTGGCGCTGGACGTGCCGCTGGACACCATCGTGGCCGGCCTGGAGCACGTTGACGGCGTTGCCGGCCGGTTGAAGGTCGAGGCGATGCCGGGAGGATGGACGCTGATCGACGACAGCTACAACGCCAACCCGGGCTCGGTCGCGGCTGCCATCGACACGCTGGCGCTGGCCGCGGGCGAGCGGTTCCTCGTCCTCGGCGACATGGCCGAACTTGGCCTCGATGCCCGCGCGCTGCATGCGGGCGTGGGAACCCGCGCCAGGGAGCGTGGGCTCGATCGCCTGTTTGCGGTGGGCGTGCTGAGTGCCGCCGCGGTCCAGGCATTCGGCGACGGTGCGCAGCACTTCGCCAGCAAGGAAGCACTCGTGGCCGCGCTGCAGCCGCTGCTGCACGCCGGCGTCACCTGCCTGGTCAAGGGCTCGCGTTCGTCGGGCATGGACCAGGTCGTCGCGGCCTTGCGCCCCCCATCAGAACGAGGAGGCGCAGAGCATGCTGCCTGAACTGGCCGACTGGATGGCCCGCCACTTCACCGCGATCCATCTGTTCCAGTACATCACCTTCCGCACCATCATGGCGGCGCTGACCGCGCTCGCGCTCTCGCTGCTGTTCGGCCCGGCTGTGATCCGCAAGCTGGCCATGCTCAAGGCAGGGCAGGTGGTGCGCACCGATGGTCCGCAGACCCACCTGACCAAGGCCGGTACGCCGACCATGGGCGGGGTGATGATCCTGCTGTCGGTGGCGGTGTCCACGCTGCTGTGGGCCGACCTGCACAACCGCTACGTGTGGCTGGTGCTGGCGGTGATGCTGGGTTTCGGCGCGATCGGCTTCTACGACGATTACCGCAAGATCGTGTTGCGCGACAGCCGCGGGCTGGCCTCGCGCTGGAAGTACCTCTGGCAGTCGGTGTTCGGGCTGATCGCCGCCTGGTTCCTTTACCACACCGCGCAGATCCCGGCCGAGACCGCCCTGTACGTGCCGCTGTTCAAGCAGGTCGCGGTGCCGCTGGGCGTGCTGTTCGTGGTGCTGGCCTACTTCATGATCGTGGGCTTCTCCAATGCGGTGAATCTCACCGACGGGCTGGACGGCCTGGCGATCATGCCGACGGTGCTGGTCTCCGGCGCGCTGGGGGTATTCGCCTACCTCGCCGGCAACAAGGTGTTCTCCGAGTACCTCGGCATCCCGTCGATCCCGGGCGCAGGCGAATTGTCGATCTACTGCGGCGCGCTGGCCGGCGCCGGCCTCGGCTTCCTCTGGTTCAACACCTACCCGGCGCAGGTGTTCATGGGCGATGTCGGTGCGCTGGCAATCGGTGCGGCACTGGCGGCGATCGCGGTGATCGTGCGCCAGGAGATCGTGCTGCTGGTGATGGGCGGCGTGTTCGTGATGGAAACCGTCTCGGTGATGATGCAGGTGGCCAGCTTCAAGCTGACCGGCAAGCGCATTTTCCGGATGGCCCCGATCCATCACCACTTCGAGCTCAAGGGCTGGCCCGAGCCCCGCGTGATCGTGCGCTTCTGGATCATCAGCGTCGTGCTGGTGCTGATCGGGCTGGCCACGTTGAAGGTGCGCTGATGTTCGGACTCGGCAACAGCCAGGCGATCAAGCGCACCGGTCCAAGGGGCAGCTACGACCTGTGGCTGATCCTCGGCCTGGTCGGCCTGGCGAGCATCGGCGTGGTGATGGTGGCGTCCAGCTCGATCGCGGTCGCCGACGCGGATCACCTCGGTGCGTTCTACTACCTGAAGAAGCACCTGGCGTACCTGACCCTCGGGGTGATCCTGGCCGGCGTGGCGATGCGCGTCGAGCTGAAGCTCCTGGAGAAGTACTCCGTGCCGCTGCTGCTGGCCGGGGCGTGCACGTTGCTGGCGGTATTCGTGCCGCACTTCGGGATGAAGATCAACGGCGCGCACCGCTGGTTGAACCTCGTTGTGATCAGTTTCCAGCCGGTGGAGGCCATGAAGCTGATCCTGGTGGTGTATGTCGCCAGCTTCCTGGTTCGCCATCGCGACAGCGTGGAAAACACCTTCTGGGGACTGCTGCGGCCGATCATCGTCGCCGGTGTCATCGTGCTGCTGCTGTTGGCGCAGCCGGACTTCGGCTCGGCCACCCTGGTCATCGCAGTCACCATCGGCATGGTCTGGCTCGGCGGCGCGCGTCCGGTGTTTCTGTTCGGCATGGGCCTGCCGCTGATGCCGCTGCTGGCGATCGCGGCGACCAGCGAAAGCTACCGCATGAAGCGCCTGACCTCGTTCATGAACCCGTGGAAGGACCCCTTCAACGACGGCTTTCAGTTGACCCAGTCGTTGATGGCGATCGGACGCGGCGAGTGGACCGGCGTCGGCCTGGGTTCGAGCGTGCTCAAGCTGTCCTACCTGCCGGAAGCGCACACCGACTTCATCCTCGCGGTGATCGGCGAAGAGCTCGGCCTGGCCGGCGTGATCGGTGTGATGGCGCTGTTCGCGCTGGTCGTCTCACGCGGACTGGTACTCGGCCTGCGTGGCGTGGAGGTGGGGCAACGCTTCGCCGGCTACGTGGCCTTCGGTATCTCGATGATGATCGGCCTGCAGGCGCTCGTGTCGATCGGCGTGAACCTCGGCGCATTGCCGACCAAGGGGCTGACCCTGCCGCTGATCAGCTCGGGCGGCTCGTCGGTGCTGTTGACCTGTGCCATGGCGGGCGTGCTGCTGCGCGCGACCTACGAGATCAACCGCGCGCTCGACGCACGGCAGATGGCTACGCGCATGCCTGCGCTGGCCGTGGCCGATGCCAATCCGGCGAATGCGCCCCGCGAGCGCGAAGCGGTGGCGGCATGAACGCGATGCAGCGGCCCGTGCTGATCATGGCCGGCGGTACCGGCGGCCACATTTTTCCCGGCCTGGCCGTGGCCGACGTGCTGCGCGCGCAGGGCGTGCCGGTGGCCTGGTTGGGGGCGGCCGGGGGCATGGAGACCCAGGTCGTGCCCGCGCACCGGCTTCCGCTGCATGTTGTCCCGGTCGGCGGACTGCGTGGCAAAGGCTGGCGGACCCGGCTCGGTGCGCCGCTTATGCTGGTGCGCGCCCTGCTGGCTTCGCTGCGGGTGCTGCGCGAGCTGCGCCCGCGCAGCGTGCTGTCGATGGGCGGCTATGTCGCCGGCCCTGGAGGTGTTGCCGCGCGCCTGACCGGCACCCCGCTGCTGGTGCACGAGCAGAACTCGGTGGCCGGCTACACCAACCGCAAGCTGGCCGGCTTTGCCCGCCGCGTGCTGTGCGGTTTCCCCGGCGCGCTGCCGGGCGGCGATTGGGTCGGCAATCCCGTGCGCCAGGCGATCGCCGCGTTGCCGCCGCCGGCCGAGCGCATGGCCGGCCGCACCGGAGCCGCCCATCTGCTGGTGCTGGGAGGAAGCTTGGGCGCCCGGGCGTTGAACCTCGCCGTGCCGAAGGCATTGGCGATGTTGCCGGAGTCCAGGCGGCCGGTGGTGCTCCATCAGTGCGGCAAACGCGGGCTGGACGAGGCACGGCAGGCGTATGCCGATGCCGGCGTGGCCGCGGACGTCGTCCCGTTCATCGAGGACATGGCCGCCGCCTACGGCTGGGCCGATCTGGCGGTGTGCCGTGCTGGGGCGTTGACCCTCGCCGAGCTCACCGCCGCGGGCCTGGGCGCACTGCTGGTGCCGTTCCCGCACGCGGTGGACGACCACCAGACCCGCAACGCCGAGGCGCTGGTCGCCATCGGCGCCGCCGAGTTGACCAAGGAACACGATCTGGACGTACAGAAGTTGGCGCAGCGCCTCGATGCGCTGCTGGCGAGTCGCGACACGCTGGACGCGATGGCCATCGCCGCGCGCACCCTGGCCAAGCCCGGTGCTGCCGAGGAAATTGCCCGCGCCTGCCTGGAGGTGGCCGCATGACCCCGCGTCGCCTGCTGCAGCACGAAGACCTGATGACCACCTTCCGCCGGGTGCATTTCATCGGCATCGGTGGCGTCGGCATGAGCGGCATCGCCGAGGTGCTGCACAACCTCGGCTACGCAGTGTCCGGCTCGGACAAATCGAATTCGGCCACTGCACAGCGTCTGGCCGGGCTGGGTATCGATGTCCGCATCGGGCACGAGGCGGCGCATGTGGGCGATGCCGACGTGGTGGTTACCTCCAGCGCGATACGCGCCGACAACCCCGAGCTGATTGCCGCGCGCGAAGCGCGCATTCCGGTGATCCCCCGCGCGGAGATGCTGGGTGAGCTGATGCGCTTCCGCCGCGGCATCGCGATCGCCGGCACGCACGGCAAGACCACCACCACCAGCCTGGTCGCCAGCGTGCTGGCCGAGGCCAACTACGACCCGACCTTCGTGATCGGTGGCCAGCTCAATGCAGCCGGCGCCAATGCGCGGCTCGGTACCGGCCAGTACCTGGTCGCCGAGGCGGACGAGTCGGACGGCTCGTTCCTGCTGCTGTCCCCGGTGGTCGCCGCGATCACCAACATCGATGCGGACCACCTGGAGAACTACCACGGCGATTTCGCCGAGGTGAAGAAGGCCTTGGCCACCTTCCTGCACCGGCTGCCGTTCTACGGCCTGGCCGTGTTGTGCCTGGACGATCCGGAGGTGGCCGAGCTGGCTCGCGACACTTCGCGCCGCATCATGACCTACGGGATCGAGCGATCCGACGCCGACGTGCGTGCGGCAAACGTGAGCCAGCGCGGCTTCACCATGCATTTCGACCTGCTCCTGCCCGGCCGGGCAGCGCTGCCGGTGCAACTGAACCTGCCGGGTCGGCACAACGTGCTCAATGCGCTGGCCGCCGCCGCTATCGGTTGGCAGCTGGGGGTCGAGGCCGAGGCGATCGGGCGTGCGCTGGCCGGTTTCCAGGGTGTCGGTCGCCGCTTCCATGCACGCGGCGAGCTGGCCTTGGACAAGGGGTCGGCCCTGCTGATCGACGACTACGGCCATCATCCGCGCGAGCTGGCGGCGGTGTTTGCCGCTGCCCGGGGCGGCTGGCCGGATCGCCGGCTGGTGGTGGCCTTCCAGCCGCACCGCTACAGCCGCACGCGCGACCTGCTCGACGACTTCGCCAACGTGCTGGCCGACGCCGACGTGCTGGTGCTGACGGAGGTCTATCCCGCCGGCGAGGCGCCGATCGCCGGTGCCGACGGCCGCGCGCTGGCCCGTGCGGTGCGTGCGCGCGGCAAGGTCGATCCGGTGCTGGTCGAGCATCCCCGTGATTTCAAGGAAACCCTGCCGACCCTGTTGCGCGACGGGGACCTGGTGTTGCTGCTCGGTGCCGGCGACATCGGCGCCGCGGCACTGGAGCTGGCGCAATCGGCCAGCCTGAGGACGGACAAGTCATGAGCAAGATCAACGATCCCGCCCAGTTCGGGCGCGTAGCCGTGGTGATGGGGGGCAGTTCGGCCGAGCGCGAGGTGTCGCTCGATTCCGGGCGAAACGTACTGGCTGCCCTGAAGGCGCGCGGCGTGGACGCACACGGGATCGATGGTATTCCCGCGTTGCTCGATGCCCTGCGCGCAGGCCATTTCGCGCGCGTGTTCAATATCCTGCACGGCCAGCACGGAGGCGGCGAGGACGGTGTGCTGCAGGGCGCGCTGGAGTCGCTCAACGTGCCCTACACCGGGTCGGGCGTGCTCGGCTCGGCGCTGTCGATGGACAAGACGCGCTCCAAGCGGGTGTGGCAATCGCTTGGCTTGCCGACGCCGAGGTTCGTGGCGCTGCCTCGCGGTGCGGACGTGCATGCGGCCGTACGCGAGATCGGCTTCCCGTTGATCGTCAAGCCGGCCAGCGAGGGGTCCAGCGTGGGCGTGACCCGCGTGTTCGAGGACAAGGATCTCGATGCGGCGGTCGAGCTGGCGGCCCGGTATCCCGGCGACCTGTTGATGGAGACGCTGATCGAGGGTGACGAGCTCACCGTGGCGGTGCTCGGCGGCGAGGTGCTGCCATCGATCCACATCGTCCCGAAGGGCGCCTTTTACGACTACAACGCCAAGTACATCGCCGAGGACACCCGCTACATCTGCCCGGGCCTGGACGGCGAGGCCGAGCGGGAACTGCGCGCACTCGCGCTGGCTGCGTTCGATGCGCTGGGTTGCAGCGGATGGGGCCGCGTGGACGTGATGCGCGACCGCCAGGGCCGCAACTGGCTGCTGGAGGTCAACACCGCGCCGGGCATGACGTCGCACTCGCTGGTGCCGAAGGCCGCCGCGGCCGCTGGCATTTCCTACGAGCAATTGTGCTGGCGCGTGCTGGAAACCAGCGTCGACCGGGATCTCGGCATCCCCGGAGGGCGCCCATGAGGGGAAGCCTGCGCCTCGTCGCCTGGTGCCTGGCCATCACGCTCGTGGTGCTGCCGGTCGTGGGCGTGCTGCGCGGGTGGTTTGCCGCCGATCGCTGGCCGGTGACCCAGCTCACCGTGCAGGCCGAGTTCACCCACGTGAAGGCTGAACAGGTGCGCGCTGCAGTGCTGCCGCACCTGGGGCACGGCTTCTTCGCGCTGGACCTCGATGCGGTGCAGAAGGCGGTCGCGGCGCTGCCGTGGGTGGAGTCGGTCGAGGCAAGCAAGCGCTGGCCGGACACGCTGCTGTTGCGCATCTACGAGCGTCAGCCGTTCGCACGCTGGAACGACAAGCAGCTGATCAGTCGCCAGGGCCAGGTGTTCAGCGTGCCGGCGGACGAACTGTCGCCCGACCTGCCCAGCCTGCACGGCCCGGACGACCACCTCGCCGAGGTGGTGAGCTTCTACGCCGATGCGCGCAAGGCGTTCGCCGGCACGCACCTGCAGATCACCGGTGTCGCCTTGACCGAGCGCGGCAGCTGGAGCCTGGTCACCGCCGATGGAGCGCAGATCGTGCTGGGCGACCGCGAGCAGGCCGGCAAGCGGCTGCGGCGTTTCCTGGACGTGTATCCGAAGGTGATCGCCGGGCACGACACCGGATTCGCCTACGCGGATCTCCGCTACACCAATGGTTTCGCCGTGCGCTGGATGCCGCCGGCCACGAATTCCGCCGACAGGGGCGCGCCCCGCACATGAAGAACTGCTGCCTATGAAGACGCGCAACGATAAGCAACTGGTCGTCGGACTGGACATTGGCACCTCCAAGGTGGTGGCGATCGTCGGCGAGTACGAGCCGGGCGAGCCGATCGAGGTGATCGGCATCGGCTCGCACGTGTCGCGCGGTCTCAAGCGTGGTTCGGTGGTGGATATCGAGTCCACCGTGCATTCGATCCAGCGCGCGGTGGAAGAGGCCGAGCTGATGGCCGGCTGCGACATTCGTTCGGTGTTTGCCTCGATTTCCGGCAGCCACCTGGAAACGCGCAACTCGCACGGCACCGCGGCGATCCGCGATCGCGAAGTCACGCCAGGCGATCTGGAGCAGGTGCTGGAAGCGGCCAGTGCGGTGGCAATCCCGGCCGACCGCAAGGTGCTGTACAAGGAATCGCAGGAGTACCGCATCGACGGCCAGGACGGCATCCGGTCGCCGGTGGGCATGAGCGGCGTGCGGCTGGAAGCTTCGGTACATCTGGTCACCGGCGCAGCCGCTGCGGTGCAGAACATCACCAAGTGCATCCAGCGTTGCGGCCTGTCGGTGGACGAGCTGGTGCCCTCGGCGGTGGCCAGCAGCAAGTCGGTGCTGACCGACGACGAGCGCGAGCTCGGCGTCTGCCTGGTCGACATCGGCGCGGGGACCACCGACATCGCGATCTACACGCAGGGGGCGATCCGCTACACCAAGTCGCTGCCGGTGGGCGGCGATCAGGTTACCAATGACATTGCCTACGGCGTGCACACGCCGACCGCGCACGCCGAAGAAATCAAGATCAAGTACGCCTGTGCGCTGGCCCAGCTGGCCCATGCCGACGAGACGATCCAGGTGCCCAGCGTGGGCGACCGCCCGCCGCGACGTCTCGCCCGCCAGTCGCTAGCGCAGAGCGTGCAGGCGCGCTACGAGGAAATCTTCGAGATGGTGCAGGACGAACTGCGTCGCTCCGGCTACGACAGCCTGATTGCCGCCGGTGTGGTGCTGACGGGTGGCGCCGCAAAGATGGAAGGCGCGCTCGAGCTGGCTGAGGAGATGTTCCACAAGATGGTGCGTGTAGGCGTCCCTCAACACGTGGACGGCCTGGGCGAGGTGATCAGCAACCCGCTGCATTCCACTGGCGTGGGCCTGCTCCTGCACGGCGCACGCAGCGTCGGCGTGCGCCACGGCGGGCCGGTCGGCGGAAGCATGGGCGGTTCGCTCGACAAGTTGCGCGGATGGTTCAAGAAGAATTTCTGACGGAATCGGCGGTGCCGGATGCGCCGCCTCGGGCGAAGGGAGACGCCCACCACCACGCCAGGACAGGAGTCGCCGGCCGTGGTTACAACGACAACGAAAGCTCTACGGAGGACGGGAAATGTTTGAACTGATCGACAAATTGACCCCCAACGCGGTCATCAAGGTCATTGGCGTGGGCGGCGGTGGCGGTAACGCCGTGGCGCACATGCTCAATGCGAATATCGAAGGCGTCGAGTTCGTCGTCGCCAACACCGACGCGCAGGCCATGAAGAACTGCGGCTCGCGCACCCACCTGCAGCTCGGAGCCAACGTCACCAAGGGGCTGGGTGCGGGCGCCAACCCGGAGGTCGGCCGCCAGGCCGCGCTGGAAGATCGCGAGCGCATCGAGGAGATGCTCGAAGGTGCGGACATGGTGTTCATCACCGCCGGCATGGGTGGCGGCACCGGCACCGGTGCCGCGCCGGTGGTGGCCCAGCTCGCCAAGGAGAAGGGCATCCTGACCGTGGCGGTGGTCACCAAGCCGTTCCCGTTCGAGGGCCGCCGTCGCATGCAGGTCGCGCTGAAGGGCATCGAGGACCTTTCCCAGCACGTCGACTCGCTGATCACCGTACCGAACGAGAAGCTGCTCTCGGTGCTCGGCCGCGAGGTCACGCTGCTGAATGCCTTCAAGGCGGCCAACGACGTGCTGCAGGGTGCCGTGCAGGGCATCGCCGACCTGATCACCGCCCCCGGCCTGATCAACGTCGACTTCGCCGACGTGCGTACCGTGATGTCCGAAATGGGCATGGCCATGATGGGCTCGGGTACCGCCCGCGGCGACGACCGTGCCCAGGCGGCAGCCGAGGCGGCGATCAACAACCCGTTGCTGGAAGACGTCAACCTCCACGGCGCATGCGGCATCCTGGTCAACGTCACCGCCGGCCCGAACCTGACCATGCGCGAGTTCGACGAGATCGGCCGGGTGATCCACGATTTCGCCTCCGAGGACGCCACCGTGGTCATCGGCACCTCGCTGGACCCGGAGATGCAGGACGATGTCCGCGTCACCGTGGTGGCCACCGGCCTGAACCGTGCGACCGCGCGCCAGCCGGTACGCCCGGTGCAGACCCAGCAGGTGGAGATGCGCCAGCGCCCGCGGCCGGTGGTATTGCGCACGGGTACCGGCAACGAGGTGGTGGATTACGCCCAGCCCGACGTCGTGGCATCCAGTCGCCATGAAAGCGCCCCGGCCAAGTCCGCGGATTCGAGCTTCGACTATCTCGACATCCCGGCGTTCCTGCGCCGGCAGGCGGACTAAGATGCCTGCGGCCGGAGCCGGGGGACCCAACCCTCGCCGTTCTGGTCGGAGCATCTTCGGCGGCGATCGACCGGACCGATGCCTTGGCCGGTCGGGCAGCTTGCCGGCCCAGGCAGGTCGCTGACGGCTTCAAAAATGTGAAGGCGTCGGCAAGGCCGCGTGTCCGGATGACTCGCGGCAGGCCTCATGGCCGGACTCCCGTCCCCGGCCATGAGGTCCCTTGTTTTGAGCAAGTAGATGTTTTGTCGCGCTTTTCTTACGGGGTTCCGCCAGGTCGGCGGATGGAAAGCATGAAGGACGGTTAAAGACTGTACGGTCCGGTTTGCTATTGTCCGAGGTTAAGACTGTGTTAGCATCCCCGTCCATTCTGGCTGCTACCTTTCACGGGTACCCATAAAAATGATCAAGCAGCGTACGCTCAAGAACATCATTCGCGCGACCGGCGTCGGCCTGCATACCGGCGACAAGGTCTACATGACGCTGCGTCCTGCGGCGCCGAACACTGGCATCGTGTTCCGCCGCACCGATCTGAGCCCCCCGGTGGACATCCATGCACGTCCGGACTGCGTGGGCGATACCCGCCTGTCGACTACGCTGGTCAACGGCGATGTGCGCGTGTCCACGGTCGAGCACCTGCTTTCGGCGATGGCCGGTCTCGGCATCGACAACGCCTATGTCGACCTGTCGGCTCCCGAAGTGCCGATCATGGACGGTAGTGCCGGCCCGTTCGTGTTCCTGCTGCAGTCCGCCGGCATCGAGGAACAGCCGGTCGCCAAGCGCTTCATCCGTATCAAGAAACCGGTGAAGGTGCAGGAAGGCGACAAGTGGGCGAGTTTCGAGCCTTTCGAGGGCTTCAAGGTCGGCTTCTCGATCGAATTCAATCACCCGATCATCAATAAGCGTACCTCGCGCGCGGAAATCGACTTCTCCACCACGTCGTTCGTGAAGGAAGTCAGTCGTGCCCGCACCTTCGGCTTCATGCGCGACATCGAGATGTTGCGCGAGCACAATCTGGCGCTGGGTGGCTCGATGGACAACGCGGTGGTGCTTGACGACTACCGCGTGCTGAACGAGGACGGCCTCCGCTACGAGGACGAATTCGTCAAGCACAAGATCCTCGACGCCATCGGCGATCTCTATCTTCTCGGCCACAGCCTGGTCGGCGCCTACCACGCGCACAAGTCGGGCCACGAGCTCAACAACAAGCTGCTGCGCGCGCTGATTGCCGATGCCAGCGCCTGGGAAGAGGTCAGCTACGAGGACGATCCTGCCACTGCGCCGATTTCCTACGCGCACCCGGCCCAGGCGATCTGATTCGACCGATCCGCGGGAAATTACCCAGGAAAGCCAAGCGGCCACGCCAGAGAGCGTGGCCGTTTCGTTTTGTGGGCGCGATCACGCAAGAGATCACGAGCGCTTCACGCTGCGTCCACCCGGGGTTGGCATGCCTTCATATCCCCGTGCTATAAACCGTACGCGTCGTCCGATCCCGTTCGGGCGATTATTTCGATGCCGAAGGTGTCGATGAGGGGGCGGCGGGTGGATTCGCCGACGCTCCGCAGGGGCTCAATCAGCAGTTTCGGCGAGGGACGCCAGCTCCAGGAACAGTGCCCGCAGTTCGGGGTCTGTGACTGACACTGCAGCTGCTTTGAGATGGACGGCTGCAGCAGGCGAAAGCGGTTTTGACCGGTCCGGTTCCGTTGCAACCGGCGGTTGGGGGGCCACTTTCACGGTGACTGAACTGGCGTGCGTGCCAAGGGCGCGCGCGGTGGCAAGAAGTTGCGCCTGCATCAGGCGCAGACGGGAAGCCCATGCCGGGGAAGACGCCAGAAAGACGAGGCGGTCGCCGCGCTTTTGTGCGAAACGCACATGATCGCGCAGCGATGTCGGCAACGTCTGGCGCAGGGCTCGGTCCAGCGCATCCAGCTCGGCAGCCTTGGACGCCAGCCGAGCAAACGCGCCGCACTCGGCGAGGGGCTTGAGCCCCGAGACCGGGCGGCGGGGGATGGGTGGGGCGGTGCGCTGCATGGTGCCGACTTCTTCAACGTGAAAACGCATGCAAATCATACTTGTGTCCCGCACCAAGAAGGTGCCCAAGACCCTCGATTTGGCCAGCCGGCGCATGCGGTGGCGGATCGGTGCGCTGGCGGCCGTTGCGGTCGGCACATGCATGGCGCTGGGGGCTGCGGTGGCGCTGGTGGCAGCCAGCCCGCGTGACCGGGCGCTCGCCCAGGTGCATGCCCTCGAGGGAACGGTTGCGCAGCAGAACGTGCAGCTGGCCGAGGTAAAGCGCGACGCCCAGCGAAACCTGGACGCGCTGGCGATCAAACTTGGGCAGTTGCAGGCGCAGTCCACGCGGTTGAACGCGCTCGGCGAGCGCCTTGCGCAAATGGGCAAGCTGGACGACGGTGAATTCGACTTTGACCAGGCGCCGCCGGTGGGCGGCGTAGAGGATTCGGGCGGCTCGTCCTACACCCTCCCGCAATCGCTCGAGTCAAGCATCGACCAGCTTTCGTCCCAGTTCGATGCGCAGCAGGCCCAGTTGACCGCGCTGCAGAGTCTGCTGATGGACGCGCGCATCGAATCGAACCTCAAGCCCACGGGCATGCCGGTGCAGGGCTACATCTCCTCCTACTTCGGTGGTCGCCCGGACCCGTTCACCGGCCATGCCGCCCGCCATACGGGGATCGACATCGCCGTCCCGCTAGGAACGCCGGTACATGCGGTGGCGGAGGGAATGGTCACGTTCGCCGGCGTTCGCAACGGTTACGGCAAAGTGATCGAGATCGATCATGGCAATGGCTACATGACCCGCTACGCCCACAACAGCAGGCTGGTCGCCCACCCGGGCCAGCGCGTCCGCGTCGGCGACGTGATCGCCGATGCCGGCTCGACCGGTCGCTCGACCGGTTCCCACGTCCATTTCGAGGTCTGGTACAAGGGCCGCGTGGTCAATCCGCTGGCCTACGTCCGCAGCCACCGCTGAGCCCGGCGGTCCTGCGTCCCGAGGGCTTGAAACCGCCCCTGTCCGCCGCCACCCCTCTCCGAGGCGAGTGGACCTGGGTTGCCGCGTTTCCTTGCGCTTGCCCGTGCGTTTGGGATAGCCGCCAGACCCTAGTATCATCGTGAATTTGCCCCAGCCAGCCGCGCGCTGGCGGGGTTCTCCTGTCTCCAGTCACCGGATGATCGATGTTCAATCGTGCCCTGACGAGCCTTTTTGGCAGCCGTAACGAACGCGTACTGCGCCAGCTCTCCAAGACCGTCGCCCGCATCAATGCGCTGGAGCCCGAATACGCCGCCCTCGGCGACGACGCGCTGCGGGCCAAGACCGACGAGTTCAAGCAACGCCTTGCGGCCGGGGAAACGCTGGACAAGCTGCTACCCGAAGCCTTCGCCACGGTGCGTGAAGCCGGCAAGCGGGTGCTGGGCATGCGCCCCTACGACGTGCAGCTGATCGGCGGCATGGTGCTGCATATGGGCAAGATCGCCGAGATGCGAACCGGCGAAGGCAAGACCCTGGTCGGTACGTTGCCGGTTTACCTCAATGCGCTCGAGGGCAAGGGTGTGCACGTGGTCACGGTGAACGACTACCTGGCCCGCCGCGACTCGGCCCAGATGGGCAAGCTCTACAACTTCCTGGGGCTTTCCGTGGGCGTCGTCTATCCGGGGATGGACCACGCGGACAAGCATGCCGCCTACGCTGCCGACATCACCTACGGAACCAACAACGAGTTCGGCTTCGACTACCTGCGCGACAACATGGCGCTCTCCAAGGAGCAGCGCTACCAGCGCGGCCTGAACTACGCGATTGTCGACGAGGTCGACTCGATCCTGATCGACGAGGCGCGTACGCCGCTGATCATCTCCGGCCCGGCCGAGGATTCGCCGGAGCTGTACATCAAGGTCAACAAGATCGTCCCTCGCCTGGTGCGCCAGGCCGAGGAGGAAGGTGCCGGCGACTACTGGGTCGACGAGAAGCAGAAGCAGGTGCACCTGTCCGAAGAGGGCATGGCGCACGCCGACGAACTGCTGCGCCAGGCCGGCGTGATCGAGTCCGGCAGCGGCCTGTACGACGCCAAGAACCTGGCAGTGGTGCATCACCTCAACGCCGCGCTGCGCGCCAACGCGATCTATCAGCGCGACGTGGACTACATCGTGCGCGACGGCGAGGTGATCATCGTCGACGAGTTTACCGGCCGCACCCTGGCAGGGCGCCGCTGGTCCGATGGCCTGCATCAGGCGGTCGAGGCGAAGGAAGGCGTGCCGATCCAGCGCGAGAACCAGACGCTGGCCACGGTCACCTTCCAGAACCTGTTCCGCATGTACACCAAGCTGGCCGGCATGACCGGTACGGCGGATACCGAGGCGTACGAGTTCCAGCAGATCTACGGCCTGGAAGTGGTGGTCATTCCCACCCACAAGCCGATGATCCGCAAGGACAACCCGGATATGGTGTTTCTCGCGCAGACGGCGAAATACCGCGCCGTGATCGAGGACATCAAGGACTGCCACAAGCGCAGCCAGCCAGTACTGGTCGGCACCACGTCGATCGAGGTGTCCGAGCTGTTGTCCGGCCTGCTCGACAAGGAAAGGATTCCGCATGAGGTGCTCAACGCCAAGCAGCACGAGCGCGAGGCGCACATCGTGGCGCAGGCGGGTGCGCCGGGGTCGGTGACGATCGCCACCAACATGGCCGGGCGCGGCACCGACATCGTGCTGGGAGGAAGCCTCGAGGCGGCACTGGCGGCGCTGCCGGCGGAGATCACCCCGGACGACCGGGAGCGCGTGAAGGCCGAGTGGCAGCAGCGCCACGACCAGGTGCTGGCGGCTGGCGGTCTGCACATTATCGGCACCGAGCGCCACGAATCCCGGCGTATCGACAACCAGCTGCGCGGTCGTTCGGGACGCCAGGGCGACCCGGGTTCCTCGCGCTTCTACCTGTCGCTCGAGGACAACCTGCTGCGCATCTTCGCTGGCGACTGGGTCGGCCGCTGGATGCGCATGTTCGGCATGAAGGAGGACGACGCGCTGGAGGACCGCATGGTCAGCCGGCAGATCGAGAAGGCGCAGCGCAAGGTCGAGCAGCACAACTTCGACATCCGCAAGCACCTGCTCGAGTTC
>JABLTH010099722.1_pt1 | contig 20917 bp, 18 predicted proteins | sample 7875711 | NCBI WGS metagenome assembly JABLTH01 (sample SAMN14941262, study PRJNA633318) | bioreactor metagenome | isolation source: bioreactor | place: China | collected 2019-03-05 | reverse complement strand
CTCCGCCGCGTCGTAGCACGAACGGCAAACCCGGACTCCGTCGGTTACCGAGCCCGACTGACGATGCGGCGTTGTGGAGCAACCCACGGCGAGTGCCGCGAGAGGAACGAGTGAGCCCAATACCCAAATACGAGTTTTCGAGTGCATGTGTGAACTCCTTTGACTCCTGATTGACGACCGCGGACAGCTACGCTGGCTGTCAATGGTGCTTGTACCAACCGACCCCCTTGATGTCGTTCCACGAGTTGGTCTTGTGGCAGAGGTAGCACTGGCTCACGTCCGCGCTCTCGATCCGGGCGACCTTCATCGACACCATCGAGAAGTGCTCCATGTAGTGGCTGGGCGGCGCCTGATGGCACTGCGCGCAGTCGGTCGAGAGAACGGACGGGTGGCGGAACTCGCGGATTGCCCACCCGCCGTCGGCCGCGCTGGTGGCGTGGCAAGAGGCGCAGCCGCTGCCCATCAGCCCCCGGTGCGGATCCTGATTGGCGTGGCACGCGTTGCAGTCGAGCGCTAGCTCGCGCGGGGTGATCCGGGCGTGCGGCACTGGTCTCGATGAGGTCACGCCGAGGGCCGCCAGGATGGAGCGGGTGTCTGCCTCGGTGAGCGAACCGCTGGACGCCGACTTCTCGGCGTGGTCGACGAGGGCGGCGTGCACCATGTCGATCGGGCGGCGCTCGCGTCCGAGGTGCTCGACATGACACTCCGAGCACGTCCCGATGTCGGCGTGGAACCGCGTGCTCTGCTTGGCGAGAAGGCCCTCGGTCGCCGGGCCCGATGCGTGGCACGCCACGCACTTGTCAGCCGTCGGCCCCTGGTGCGGAGTGTGGCACGCCTCGCAGCGGTCGGCAAGGAACTCGTGCTTCAAGGAGAGTCGGCCAGGGTTCACGAACTCGCCCCACCCGGGCGCCGCGGATGTGCCCCCACGGTGTGACATCAGCGGCAGCGCCGCGGCCGCAGCCAGAGCGCCGAGCGTCACGACCGCGTAGATGATCTCGATTCTCTTCATGGGAGCCACCTGATCCCGAAGTACCACGCCGACCAGACATGGATGGCCAGGAGCGCGTAGAGCACGATGGCGATGACGATGTGGCACGCGAGCCACCGGCCGAACGCGTCCTTGACGACCTCGTGGGACTTGATGGCGTACTCGAGGTCGGCCATCGACTCCGACAGCCGAATCGCTCGTTCGCGCACGCCGGGTCGGCGGCCAGCGCCCGCGGCGGGATCGGCCACGAAGAAGGGGGCGGCCAGCCGCGAGAAGAACCCCGCGAACGGCCGCAGGGCCGCGGCGGCCTCGGGCTCCTTGGCCAGCTCGCCGGACGTCCGCTCGTAGGCGACGCGCATTCCGGCGAGCATCTGCTGCTGCTCGCGCGTGTCGGCGCTCAGGCGGCCCATGAGGTAGCGTCCGACGAAGCCGCTCACGGCGACGATGAGCATCATCGCGGTCAGCGCGATCCCCAGCGGGCTCTCGAAGCGGTGCCCGCTGTGCAGCACGCCGAGGATCGGCCCGAGCATGCCCGCGTAGATGTGGACGGCCAGCAGGGTGCGCATCGACACAACACGCGTCACCCGTCCCTTGAGGAACGGGATGCGTTTGACCACGAGGTACGCCAGCGGCACCAGCATCAGCGCGGCCGCGGAGATCCCCAGCACGCCGCCCGCGAGGCTGCCCGGGAAACGCGGGTCGCGGTGGACGGAGAACCCGAGCGCCAGCACCAGAAGGAGCAGCAGCAATCCAGTCACGATGGTCCGTTCACGTTCCTGCATCGGTCAGGCCTCCACCTCGAGGTTGGTCGTCGCCCGGGCCTGGCACGCGAGCACGATGCCGTTCGCCTTCTCCTCGGGCGACAGCGCGTCCTCGACGGCCATCGTCACCGATCCCTTCCTGAGCCTGACCTTGCATTGCCCGCAGGTTCCCGCCCGACAGGAGTTGTCGATGGCCACGCCAACGTGCTCGGCGGCCTCGAGCACGCTCGTGCCCGCCGGTAATGGCGCCGATCGGTTGGAGATGGTGAACGCCACCACGGGCGTCGCTGGCGAAGGCTCGACCATCGCGGCCTGGACCGTCGCCTGCCGGTCGCCCTTGCTGCCCGCCGGGCCGAAAGCCTCGGTGCGGATCTGCTCACCGGGGACACCGAGCTCCAACAGCATCGCGCGCGTGGCGTCCATCATGGCTGCCGGGCCGCAGAGGTGGACCCTTCGACGCGCGATGTCCGGCACGGACTGAGTGATGAGCTCCTTGGTGATGCGACCCTTCGGGCCCATCCATGCGGTGCCGTCGGCGCGGGACATAGTCGCGACGACGTGCAGGTTCGGGTGCCGCTTCTGAAGGCGTTCGAGTTCTTCCCGGAACACGAAGTCCGCCGAGGTGCGGCAGGCAAAGAGCAGGAAAATGTCCTTGTCCCAACCCCTGTCCGTGAGCGATCGCACCACGCTCATCAGGGGAGTGATGCCCACGCCACCGCCGATCAGCACGATCCCGTCGGCCTCGGCGCCCGTGAACGAGAAGCGGCCCTGCGGCCCGGCGACCTGCAGCAGGTCGCCGGGCGTAACGCGGTCGTGCAGGTACCGCGAGACCACACCCTTCTCCTCGCGCTTGACCGTGATCTCCACATATCCCCGCTGCTCGGCGGAAGACGCGATCGTGTACGAACGCTTGGTGGTGCTGCCCGCCTGGGACACAGCGAGCGTCAGGAACTGGCCGGGGAGGAACTCGAAGGGCACTGGCCCGCCCGTCGGATTGACGAGCCTGAAGGTCTTGATCCCCGGCGTCTCGTCGAAGACGTTGGCGACGCGGAGCGAGCCGCTCCAGGTGCTTGGCGACTGCTGCACGCGATCGGACACGGAGGCCGCGGGTGGAGCGGACTGCGGCTCGACGCCGGACGACCTTGTGACGGGCGGGGTGGAGGTCGATACAGCAACCACAGCGCCCGGCGGCGGTTCCGTCAAGCGTGTCAGCAGAACGGCGGCCCGCCTCATCTTGACGACGTACATAAGCACCATCACGACCGCGAACCCAATCAACAGGACCATGACCGTCCAGTGCCACAGGGACCAGCCCAGCCACCCGTGCGTCATGGGGGGCACGGGCATTAGCAGGTTCAGTTCTCTCTTGAACCACTCGAGCGCGATCTGCTGGGGCGAAGCGCCCGCGGCGGCGGCGCGGTGGGCCGCGAGACCGCTGTCGAACCGGGCGACGCCCTCCCGCATTCGTCCTACCGCGTCCTGCATCGCGGCGTAGTCGTTTCGGGCCGCGGCTTCCTGGAGCGACTGGAGCGCGTCCGAAACGGCCCGCGTCCCGGACTCCATGCGTGCATGTGCGTCGCGCTGCAGCTCGGCGAGTTGTTCCGGAGTGAGTGCGGGGAGCCCGATGAGACGCGGGTAAAGCTCCTTCGGCGGTGTCGTCCCCATGCCCTGCATCATGTCCGCCATGCCCGACATCGCGCCCGTGCCGGTGGAGGTTGCTGGCGGAGACTGCGGCGATCCTGCAGGCGCGGGATGGTGCTTGGCGTGCTCCTCGGGACTGACCTGCGCGGCCACAGAGAGCGGCAGGCAGAGCGCGATGCCGAGGCCGAGCGACAAGGCAGCCTGCACGCGTCTCATGCGTTGACCTCCTTGAGCGCGGGCGTGCTTTCTGACTCGAAGATGTCGCTGGCGGCGGCATGCCCGACGACCGCGCGCAGGGCCGCGAATGCCGTGGCGTCGATCTTGCTGCCGCTCAACGCGGACATCGCCGCGATCGCTGTGTTGGTATCCGCAGGCGTGTGGTAGGGCCTCGGTTCGGTGAGTGCCGCGTAGACGTCGGCGACGCGCAGAATGCTGGCCGCAGGGTCGACCGCGTCGGCCAGCAGCCCGCGCGGATAGCCGCTGCCGTCCGGACACTCGTGATGCTGCGACACGATCCTCGCGATGGCGTCGGTCCCCGGGATGGCGCGGAGCATGGAGACGGCGAGGTCGACGTGACTCCGCATCACGACCGTCTGCTCCTCAGAGAGGCGCCCGTCCTTGAAGAGAATGTCGTCGGGCACGCCGGCCTTGCCGATGTCGTGCACGAGCCCCGCGAGGCGCAGGTCGGAAACCGCTCCGCGGTCCAGGCCCATGTGCTCACCAACTCGCACGGCGATCGCCGCAACCCGGCGAGAGTGCGCGAGCGTGGCGGCGTCCCGCACGCCCAGAGCCGTCAGGAGGCCGGTGAGGCCTTGCACCATCTCGGTGCGCTGAGACCTGCTGATCACCTCGTCCCGCTGCCACTTCCGGTAGTTGGCGGTGTGAACAAGCTGTCCGGCGGTGAGTCCGACCACCACGTACACCACGGGCCACGCGAACTGGTCGGGATTGGACATGGGCGAGTTCCGCCAGTTGAGCAGGAGATGCAGCAGGTAAATCCCGCTGATCGCCGCGGCGGCGGCGAGCGCGCCGCGCCGCTCCATCGCCACCGCCGCGATGATGATGGGCACCATGAACAGGCCTGCCAGCGCGATGTGCAGGCCGTGGACGGTGTGCGTTCGCGTGCCGAGCGCAAAGTGCACCGCGGTGAGGACGACGGTCCACACGACGGCGCTACGAAGCTGGCTGGCTTTCTCGGGGTCCATGTGGAGTACTCACAGCCTCTGGCCGACGGCCAGCGTCGCACCTGCGGACGGTTCCTCGACGATCAGCACACGGTTCATGGTGCCGTGCTCGTTGGGGACGCAGCCCGGGCAGCCGTCGAACGCCTTGTCGCACCCGGGCTCGCAGCACCACTGGCCGTCCACGACGAACTTGTACTCGTAGGTTCCGGGCGCCAGATCGAGGTCGAGCACCCAGTGGCCGTCGCGGGTCGTTCGTTTCATGGGATGGGCCGTGGTGCTCCAGTTGTTGAACGTGCCGGCGACAAAGACCTGCTTCGCGTCGGGGGCCTTGATCGACACGACCGTGCCTCCCGGCCTGCAGTGGGGGTCTCGCTTGCTCATGGTGTGTTCTCCTGGTAAGTCGCCAATCAGGGACGCTGGTTCACATGTCGCTCATGCCGCCGCCGCCACCCATGCCGGGCATGGCAGCTGGCTGGTTCGCCGGCGCGGGAGCGGGCGGCGCCATGCCCGTGAGCTGCTTGCGCTGCTCGTCGGTGAGCACGGCGGCGGCCTTGCCCACGTCGCGGATGAACTCGATCCGCTGCTCGCTCTTGATCTGCTCGATCTCGCGCGCCTTGGCCTCGATCTTGGACGAGTCCGGCGCGTCGCTCCCGGTCAAATCCCACAGCTCCTGCTCGGCCTGGTCGATCTTCCGCTGGAGCGTCGCCTGGTTGAGCAGCGACTGCTCCTTGATCTCACCGAGCTGCTTCTGCTGCTCGACGGTCAGCGTGATGTGCGAGCCGTGGTCGATGAAGAAGCCGGTCGCACCGAGGTGGTAAATGTGCGAGACGCCCGGGAATCCAGGGAGCGCGGACGCCATCCCGCCGGTGCTCATGCCGCCGCCCATGCGCGACGCGCCCATGCTCATCATCTGATCCATCATCCCCATCATGCCGCCCCCGCCCCCACCACCCCCACCAGGCATGCCGGGCGCGCCGACGGATCCGCCTCCCATCCCGCCCATCATGTTGTCCATCATGCCCATGCCGCCCCCGCCCCCTCCGCTCGGCATGCCACCACCGCCGCTAGCCATCCCAGACATGCCCGACATCCCGCCGCCGGCGGGAGGCATCGACCCGCTCCCCATCCGCTTCATCCCCATGCCGGGCCCCATCGGCACGCGGCCCGAAGGCATGGCCGGCTGCATGCCGCCTGCTGCCTGCGGCGCACCTCCAGACGCCTGTCCCTTCGCCAGAGCGGACTGGAGCTGAGCGATCTGCGCGCGGAGCTCGGCCAGTTGCTTGACGAGCTCGGCGTTGTCGACGGGCTGGGCCGCGGGCGGCACGTGCGCGCCCGCCCCTTGGGAGACGTGAGCGGCGTGAGTGGCCGGGTCGACGCCGGCGGGCGGCTCGCCGGAAGACGCGGGCTGCGACTGGGCGAGGGCGGCTGCCGTCAGCGCGGTGCCGGCAGTCAAGGCGAGGACGATGATGCGTGCACGGTTCATGTGTGATCTCCTTTTCGAGAGGCGACAGGTTGAGGAGAGGCCGGCGCGGTGGTCGCGTCAAACATCCAAAGCATATCCTCTTTGGATATATACCGTCAAGACGCTTCGGAAGTTCGCGCCCTGGAACTGGGAATGGCGACGGTCCTTGCCACGCGTGCGGGACGCGGAAGCGCCCCGACGCGCAGAAACCGCCAACAGAACGCCGATACGATGACCTTGTCGTACTTGAACCAGCCGCGAGTCCCCAGCAGCCCTAAGGCCCATCAGGAAACCCCGATGCTCACCCGACAAGTTGGAGTTGCCGCGACCTGTCTGGGGCTCATCGCCCGGGCCGGAGAAGGCGGGCTTCAGATCCCGCAGATCGCCGAGCGAACCGGGATCTCCAAACCGACGCTGGCGAAGGTGATCTATGCGCTGGCCCGCAAGAAGCTCGTCAAGACCCGGCGCGGGGTCGGCGGCGGAGTCGCGCTCGCCAGGCCGGCGTCGAGCATCACGATGTACGACCTGTGCGTGCTCTTGGACGATCCGGTGGTTGAGTGCCGCTGCATGTTCGGGTTCGGCCACTGCGCCGCGGACGGAGCGTGCCCGCCCGGGTGCCCGTGCATGGCGATGCACCACAAGCAGATCGAGTTCCTCAAGGGCACGACGATGGCGGACGTCTCGTCGCTGATGCTCTCGCATCTGTGTCACGACGGAGAGACGAGAGGGAGCACCCCGAAGGGTCGCTCCGCGCGAGCACGTCGAACGAAGAAGTGAATCGCCGATGCTGGCTGGCTTTGCGTGATGCGGGCGCAGCGTGATCACGGGCCACCACCTTCGACTGCATGCGGAGACACCTCGCGACCTTCAGTTTCTGAGAGCCGTCCCCCGACCGCGTATTCGAGTTCGATCCGAGCAAGCGCCGCATCCCGCTCCAGTTCGTTGAGCCGGATCCGCGCCTCGATGACGCCGCGCTGCGCTTCGAGGAGCACCGTCACATCGTCCTGGCCCGCCGCCACCGACCTGGACGCCAGCTGAAGGTTGGTCTCGGCGAGAGCGATCAGGTCACGGCGGAACTCAGCCGCGATCGCCTCGGTGCTCTGCGCCTCGACGAAGGCGACGCGGGCTGCTGCGACGGCGCGCTGGGCGGTGTCCTCGAAGGCGGCCAGGGACGCCCGCGCGAGCGAGCCCGCCTTCGCGATCTGGGCCTGGTTCAGGTCAAAGATGGGGATCGCGACCTCGATGTCCGGGCCGACGAACCGCGCCTTGTCCTCGGTCTGCTCGAACGCCACGCCGAGGCCGAGGCTCTTGATGCGGCTCCGTTCCTGCTCGCTCAGCTCCGCGGCGCGGGCCTCCACGACCGCGCGAGCGGCGGCCACGTCGAGCCTCTGGCTCGTCGCCAGTACCACGACGGCCGATTCGTCGAGCCCCGTCGGTAACTGCGGCCGATGGACCGGATGGTCGTCGTGGTGCTCTTCCGACGCCGTCCACGCCGCATCATCGCCCGCGTGCCCGATGAGCAGCAGCAGCCTCCGCCGCTCCTTGGCCAGGTCCCGCTCCTGCAACGCCAGATCCGCTCGCAGCGACAGGAGTTGCTGCCGCGCTCGGTTCGGGTCCAGGGGCGTGCCCTCTCCGCCCCGCACACGGTCTTGGAGCGCCACAACCGAGCGCTCGACCATCGCGATGTTCTCCCGCGTGAGCGCCACCGCCCGCTGGCCGAAGACCACCCGTGCGTGCGATGCCTTCACGTCGGCCACCAGACGCAGCGCCGAATCCGACACCGACAGCACAGTCTCATTGAGCCGGGCGTCCGCGGCACGGATTCGGCTGGGGCGCAGCCACAGGGAGACCAAATCCTGCACCACCGTCGCACCGACCTGGGAGTAGCCCGCGACGGGATCCACAGGGAATCGCAGCGCCAGCGCGAGAACCGGGTTGGGCAGGAGGCCGGCCTGGACAAGATCCGCTCTCCCGGCAGCGATCTGCTCGACCTGGGATCGAAGAGCCCGGTTGTTCATCAGCGCGGTGGTCGCCGCCTGCTCCATCGAAAGGGGCGACTTGCCGTCCCACGGCGGGTTCCGATCCGCCCACGGCACCGTCCAGTCCACGGGCAGGCCGGACCGATCCCCGACGACCGCGCCCGCTCGCCGCAGATCCGGCGAGGGATCGAGCGAGGCGCAGCCGCCCGCGAGCGCGACCAGTGTGAGCGTCGCGGTGGCGAATCCGCGAGAGAAGCGAGGGGTGACAGACAGAGCATGGCTGGTCATGAACGAAATCTCCGAGGGTGCGGCGGAAGAGCAGCGGGGCGGGAGCACTCACTTGGCGGTGCGCGGCACGCACCGGTCGCAGTCAACACCCTCGGGTGCGCACGACGCGCAGCGCACCTTGAGCACGCCGGCCTGTTCGTAGATGCTCATGTCGCTCTTGCATTCGTCGCACCGGTGCGTCTTGATGACGCGGTCGCCGGTGTACCCCGTCCGCGGGTGGTACGTGCCGCGCACCTTGGTGATCTCGTCATAACACTTGGTGCACACGGAGACCTGCCCCGGCTGGGCCGGCGTCATGGCGTGCTTGTCGCTGGCGCAGCCGCCCGCGAAGAGCACGGCGGTGAGGGAGAGGATGAAGACGAAAACGACGGGACGTGCGGAAATCATGGGACCATCTCCTGAAGGAATCCTGCCTCGGCCCGCCGAACCGTTCGGCGAGCCTTGGCTCGTGCAATCGGCCCGCGCCGCGTCGGCGGGGCGGGACCGTGGTTGTGGTTACTTGTGCTCGTGGCCGCCGCTTGTACCGTGCCCCGCGTCGGGCGTGGCACTGCCACCTGCGGCGGGCTTCTTCTCGGCCCGGCTCGACCAGTGAAGGTGCGCGATCTTCGGCGAACCGCCTTCATCCACCACGACATAGGTCACGGCGGCGAGGTACTTCCGCGGCGCATCGGGATGGTTGGGGTCGGGCACGGTGAACGAGCCGATCTGCCGCACGATCGAGGTCGTGCCGAAGGTCTGCACGTCTTCCTTCGCCACGGTCATGACGAAGCCGGGCATCTCCTTGAGTTCCGGCATCAGGTGGTGGTCGCGGTACGTCTCCCACGTTCCCTCATCGCCCGCGTTCTCGCTCACCGTCGCGCGGCCCTTGTCGAGGAACAGCGCATTCAACGCCGTCACGTCAGCCTTGCCGCACGCGGCGAGGTACTCGCGGGCGACCTTCAGAGCCGGGTTGCTCGCCGCGTTGATCGCCGCGACGGCCTCCGGAGCGGCCTTGGTCAAGAGCGCCATCTTCGCCTCGTCGGACTTGCGGTCCCACTTGCGGTCACAGCCGGGGCAGCAGAAGCCGATGGTGACGCCCTTGAACTGCCGCGTGGGTGCTTCGGCATCCACCTCGTTTTCCATGATCGGGCAGAGCTTGTTGACGGGTTTGGGCGTGGGTTGGGCCTGCGCCGTCGCGGCCGTCGGCTGGGGCTCCGCTGCCCAGGCGGCGGCGCTGACGATGCCTGCGCCGAGCACAAGCGCGGCGAGTGAACGAACAAACACGGTGGGGGATTTCTTCACGGGATGGACTCCGGAGAACTTGGAATGGATCGGTTGAACGGATAACGGATGGCCCGACAGGTTGAGCAGGCGGGATGCCGCCGTGCCGGCTTTCGCCCGGCGCGGCGGCGACGATTACTTCTTGATGTACTCGCTCGGATCGAGGACCTCTTTCGGCGAGGTCTTGGCGAGCAGCACGTACTCATCGATGCACGGGGGGCAGCAGAACTCGTAGGTCTTGCCGCCGATGATCCAGGTGAACTTGGGGTTCGCCTTGGTCATCGTGATCGGGCAGACCTTGTCCCCGGCCTTGGGCTTCATGTCGTGCTTGGCCATCTTGCCCTTGTACTTGTCGCCCGCCGTGACCGAGCCGTTGGCCTTGATGTCGGCCTCGGTGTAAACGCCGCCGGGCGTCAGGTAGAGCGCCCGCTCATCGTCTGCGCTCACGCCCGTGGGCATGGAATCGTCGCCGTCATGCCCGCCCTTGGCGGACGAGGCCGCGATCGCCGCGACAAACTTGCTCATCTTCTCGGTCTCGCTCAACTTCTCCCACGCGGCGGCGGAGGCCGGATCGTGGAACGCGACGGCCTGGCCCTTGAAGTCGCGGGTGATCTTGGCATCCGCCGCATCGGCCGTGATGGGGCAGACAGTGTTGGCCGGAGCTGCGCTGTGCTTGTGTTCGTCCTTGCCCTTTTCACCGTGCTCGTCCTTCCCCTCGCCCTTGGCGACGTTGAACGTGAAAGGCACGGTGATGACCTTGCCGTCGTGCTGGAACTGGGCCCAGCCCTTGTAGACTCCCGCAGCCTTGAAGTGGGCCTCGAAGTCCACCTTGGGACCGCCCTTCATGTCGGCGTGGCCCTGCTTGGCGTGGTCGTGGTCCCCGTCGGCGTGCTCGTGCGGATGGCTGTGCACGAACTGCTTGAGGTCCTGGCTGATGATGACCAGGTGCCCCATCGCGCCGAGGTAGGGCGTCAGGTCGTTCACCGGCTTGCCGTCCTTGCTGATCGTGTAGGAGAACGTCGCGGGCTTCCCGATGGTCACGGGGCCGCCGGTGTCGAGCGTGACGGTGTACCCGTCCACGGTCTTGGGCTTGTCCGAGTCAACCGCGAGCGGCTTCGCGGCCCTGGCCGGCCCGTCGACCGTGAGCGTCACCGGCACGACCTGCATGCCGACGTCCTTGGGGGTGAAGTCGTGGAAGAGCGTGTACTCGCCGCCGGCGGGGAAGGTCCAGGCGAGCGTGAACGTGCCGTCGGGCTGCAGCTCGGGGTGCTCGTGGGCGTACCACGACAGGTCCTTGCTTACCATCAACAGGTGCAGCGGCTTTTCGTGGACGATCTCCACGCCCTTGACGGCCATGCCCATCGGGTCCTTGAGGGTGAAGACCAGGTTGGCCGGCTTGCCGGCCTCGATCTTGCCGCCGACCGGCTTGACGCTCACGGAGAACTCCTCGCTGGTGAGCTTCTTGAGCTTCATGTGGCAGACCGGGCACTCGCCGGGCTTGTCGTAGGTCTTGCTCCCCTCGCAGTGCATGGGGCAGAAGTACTTGGCGGGGGCCGCGGCGGCGAGCGAGTCGATCTGGGCCTTGCCCTTGGCGAACGCGGCCTTGGCGGCGGCGGTGTCCTTCTTCTCGCCCGCCTCATGAATGGCGTCCATCTGCTCGGCGATGGCCTTGCCGGCGTTGTTGATCTCCTTGACCTTCGCCTTGTCCACGCCGGAGTCGGGCTTGAGGGCCAGCGCGCCCAGCGAGCGGGCAATCGCGGCGATGGCGTCGCCCTCATCGTGGGCCGCGTCGAGGTCGCCCTTGTTCAGGGCCTCCTCGACTTCCTTGGCGCGGGATGCCATCTCCGCCACGGCCTTGGCGTAGGTGTCGGGGGCTTTGGCCGCCGGACCGTGGCTGTGTCCGTCATCTTTGTGCCCGGGTTGGGCCTTTTTGTCGTCGCCGTGACTGTGCTGGGCCAAGGCCGACGGCGCGGCCAGCGCGAGCGCAGCCCCGGCGGTGAACAGTGCGAACAGGATGGAACGTTTGGTGGTCTTCATTTCAGGACTCCTTGCAGGGGTTGTGGGAACCAACGACAGGTGCTGGAACCCGGCGGCTGACACGGCCGCTCGGGCGGGTCATCGGCCGCGAACGCCGCGGCCGGGTGGTTACTCGGTGGGATGCGTCGGCGCCTCCTTCCCCGCCCGCGCGGGGAACTCCACGACCGGCTCGGGCCGTGTCGCGGCGTTGCCGCCCGATGTGGCCGGGTGCGTGAGGTCCTCGAAGATATCGTGCACGCCCCGGAAGGCGTCCACGGCGACCGCGACGATCAGGTCACACTCGGAGGCGGGCAGGGTGAGAATGTCGAGCGCGGCCTTGAAGTACGACCAGCGCTCCCGCTGCCGCTCGCCGTGGGGCTCGAAGTACTCGGTGCCGGAACCAGGCCCGCCCGCGGCGGGCAAGTCCAGGGCCTTCCGCACCGCCGGGGCAAGGAAGCGTCCGCCGTTGGTCGAACCCTCCAGCACGTAGAACGTGCCCAGGAGCGCGACCGCGTCGTCGTCGGCGAGGGCGCTGATCCGCCCGCAGAACAGACGTGTCGCCGCCAGCGGCGGATGGCCGTCCGCGTGCTCGCCCAGGGTCGCCAGGTCCGCCCGGATCGCCGGCTCGTGCAGGTATTGCTCGCGCACCACCACGGCCAGGGCTCCGTGCTTCTGGGCCCCGGCCCGCAACGCGGCGTCGAGGGTAGCGTGGACGTGCCGCATCTGCCCGAGGTAGCGGGCGTACATGGCGCGGTCGATCCGGCCCGAGACCATCGCGGCCATGAGCGGGTGCGTCTCGGCGCGGCGGTGCTCGTCGCGGGTCTCGGCCTTGAGGCGCTCGGAGAGCGGCCTTGGAACGCGGTCGGGAGCGTGGGACGTGCGGTGGTCGATCATGGCGGATGCTCCAGCGTGCGGCGGACGGGGTGAACGGTGAGCGGGGAAACGCGCGGGTTACTTGGCCCGGGCCTTGGCGAGCAGTTCCTCGGCCTCGGCGACGTAGTACTGGGTGGCGGCCACATCGAACTTGGAGAACGCGCCCTTGGCGTTCGCGCCCGCGATCTTGTCGTGCAGGGCCTTGACGTGCTCCAGGTGCCGCCGGGCCGCGGCCTCGCCGCGGTCCTTGGCGAACTCGACATCGCGCTGGGCCTCGAAGCGGCGCAGCGACCAGAGGTACGAGTGCTCGACGGTCTGATGCGCGATCGGAGAGCCGTCGGCGAGGTCGTGCAGGAACATGCACGCCTTCTCGGCGGCGGCCAGCCGCGCCGCGGCGCTGGGCGGCTCGGCTCCGGGGGCGGGCGCGGATGGCTGGCCCCCCGCCTGCCCCAGCGCGATGGCGGCAGCGGCGGCGAGCAACACCACGGCGGCGGATCGGGTGACGATGGTCATGTCAGGACTCCTTGGAAAGATGGACGGACGGACAAACGTCATTCGCGCAGCGACCGGCGACACACCGGCCCGCGCGGGGCCTAGGGACGGGGACACGGGCATTCACCACCGAGGCGGGGAGACATGGAGCGGGGCCGAGGGCATGGACGTGGGGATCGCGGGGGTGCGCGCCGGGACCGCGCGGTTGGCTGGGGCGGTCGTCCCACCGCGTGGGACGGGCGTCCGGTTGAGCGGGACGGGCGTGCGGGTGATGTGTACGGGCGTGCCAGCAACCAGGACGGGCGTTCGATTGAAGTGGCCGGTCGTTCCGGTCGATGGAACGGACGTCCGATTGGCTTGCTCGGGCGTGCGGGCGGCCCGCGCGAGCGTGAAGGCCGTGCGGAAGGCCGCGTGCCTTCATTTGGCCATTTGGCCATTTGGCCATTTGAGCCTTTGGCCCTTTGGAGTCCTCTTATGCCCGAACAGCGCATCCCAAGAGCCGACGGCGACTTCGCCGCGTACGCGAATCACTACTACGCCGCCGTGGAGAAGTTCTGGTCCGTGCAGGGGCTGGATGAGAGCGACCTCAAGCCGCTCAAGGAGGCCCTGAGCGCGTGGAACGCGGCCTACCCCAAGCACGTCGCCGCGCAGAACGCGGCGGAGGCGGCCCGGCAGAGCAAGGACGCGGCCAAGCGCGAACTCGAGCGGCAGATCCGGCCCGTCTCCGCCTTCGTGCAGAGTTACCCCAAGACCACCGACGCCGACCGCGCGACGATCGGCCTCACGGTGAAGGACACCAGCGCCGCGCCCACGCCCGCGCCGACCTCGCGCCCGCTCCTGCTCATCGACGCGGGCAGCCGCCTCACGCACCGCCTGCGCCTGGTGGACGAGTCCACACCCACGAGGTCCGCCCGCCCGCGCGGCACGCTGGGCGCCGAGGTCTACGTCGCGCTGGTCGCGCCGCGCCAGACCCCGCCCGCCGACCTCGCCTCGTACAAGTTCGTCCGCACCGTCACCCGCGGCGGCGCGGAAGTCTCGTTCCCCAGCGAGCAGGGCGGATTGAGCGCGGCATATCTCGTGCGCTGGGTTTCCGCCACCGGCGAGCCGGGGCCGTGGGGCGAGACCGTCACGGCGACGGTCGCGGCGTGACCGATTCACGTCGTCCGCGCCTTGCCTCGTGCCCGCCGCTGGTACACTCACGCCATGTCCGACTGGTGGCAGACGATGGACTGGAAGTTCGAGCTGGTCATGGCTGGCCGCGCGGTGCTGGCCGCGCTCCTGGGCGGGGCCTTGGGCATCGAGCGACAACTGCTCGGGCGCGAGGCGGGCGTGCGGACCTACGCCGCCGTCTCGCTGGGCTCGTGCGTCTTCGCGCTGGTCTCCCTGCACGCGCTTCCCACCCCCAGCCCCGTGATCGCCGCCGGCGTGGTCACCGGCGTCGGATTCCTCGGCGCGGGGATGATCCTGCGCGAGGGCGGGCACGTGGTCGGCCTGACCACCGCCGCCACCGCGTGGGCGACCGCCGCCGTCGGCATGCTCGTGGGCTTCGGGATGTACCTGCTCGCCGCGGTCTGTTCGGCCCTGCTCCTGGGCATCCTGCTGGCGCACCACCTCCCGGTCTTCAGACGCTGGCGCGATGCGCACTTGGAGCGGAACGGCCCCGACGGCCGGCGACGCTGAGGAATCATCCACAGCCTCGCTGCCGCCTCCGCATGGAGCCATGATGTCAAGTGCATCGCTCATGACGTCCCCTCCCGTTTGTTCCCGTCGGCTTGGCCGTCTGTCACAGTCGGCGGGCTGACGGCGGGCGCGGGGTTTGGAGCGGTCGGCATCGCAGCGGTGTTCGTCGCGCTCACCGTCTTGCCGTCATCCTTCCGGCCTTCCTCTGAGTGCTCTGTGTGCTCTGTGGTAAGTGCCTTTTCCTGGCCCGCCGCGTGCGGGTGCTTCTCGGAGTGCTCGCGCGCCAGCCGCTCGGCGGCGGACTTGCCGAAGCGGTAGAAGATCGAGGGGGTGACGAAGAAGTCCAGCAAGGTGCTGGTGATGAGCCCGCCGAGGATGACGACCGCGACCGGGTACAGGATCTCCTTGCCCGGCTCGCCCTTGGTCAGCACCAGGGGGATCAGGCCCAGCCCCGCCGTGACGGCGGTCATGAGCACGGGCGCGACGCGCTCCTGGCTGCCCCGGATGATGAGCTCCTTGCTCCAGGTCTGCCGCTCCTCGGTCATGAGGTGGATGTAGTGGCTGACCATCAGCACGCCGTTGCGGGTGGCGATGCCGGTGAGGCTGATGAACCCCACCAGCGAGGCGACGCTGAACGGCTCGCGGGTGATCGCCATCGCCGTCACACTGCCGATGAGCGCGAAGGGGACGTTGAGCATGATCTGGGCCGCGACCATGCCCGAGCGGTAGTGGGTGAAGAGGATTACGAAGATTGCGATGAGCGAGCCCGCGCCCAAGGCGAGCAGCAGGCGGGTGGACTCCTGCTGGGCCTCGTACAGGCCGCCGTACTGGATCGTGTACCCCTGCGGGAGTTGGACGTCCATCGCGATGGACTTCTTGATCTCCTCGACCGTCGAGCCCAGATCGCGGCCCCGCACGTTGGCGGAGACCACGATGCGGCGGCGGAGGCTCTCGCGCTGCACTTCGTTGGGGCCGAGTTTCTCGATGATCTCGGCGACGTCCTGCACGAGCACGATCGCGCCGGTTGGGGAGACCAGACGCACCAGGCCCAGCGCGGTCGGGTCGGTGCGGTGGTGGTCGTCCAGGGTCAGCGTGATGTCGAAGACCTTCAGGCCGTCGAGCACCTGGCCCACGACCTTGCCCTTGGTCGCGGTCTCCATCGCGTCGGTGAGCGATGCGGGCGTGAAGCCGACGCGGGCGGCGGCCGCGCGGTTGACGCTGATGTGCAACTGCGGGATCAGCACCTGTTGCTCGACCTGCAGGTCGGCGACGCCGGGGATGCCCTCCATCGCCGCCTTGGTCTGCTCGGCCAGCGTCCGGAGCGTGCCGAGGTCGTCGCCGAAGATCTTGATGGCGACCTGAGCGCGGACGCCCGACAGGAGATGCTCGATGCGGTGGCTGATGGGCTGGCCGATGCCCGTGGCGACGCCGGGGAAGGCCGCAAGTTTTTCCTCGATCATCGAGAAGACCTGCTCGCGCGGCAGGATGTCCTTGACCGGAGGCGGCCGTCGGCCTGCAGTGGTCGCGTGCTTGTCGGGGTTCTTCGCTTCTTCCTTGGTCCAGAAGTCCACCTCGATCTCGCTGGCGTTCACGCCAAGGGCGTGCTCGTCCTGCTCGGCGCGGCCGGTTCGGCGGGCCGTGCTCTTGACCTGTGGGATCGAGAGGATCATCTCCTCGGCCTTGGTGCCGAGCTTGTTGGATTCCGCGAGCGAGATCCCCGGCTGCTGCATGAACGAGACCACGGCCGTGCCCTCGTTGAACGGCGGGAGGAACTCCGAGCCCAGACGTGTGACGACAAAGAGAGCGACCGCCACCAGCACGCCGAGCGTGCCCAGCACCGCGACCGGGCGCGGCATCGAGATCGAGTAGGACTTGAGCGCCAGCCACTTGCAGGCCCGCAGCAAGGGGCCGTCCTTGCCGTGCTCCATGCGCTTGATACCCGGGAGCAGGTAGTACGCCAGCACCGGCGTGACCGTGAGCGCCACCAGCAGCGAGGCGAAGATGCTCACGATGTACGCGGTCGCCAGCGGGGCAAAGAGCCGCCCCTCGATGCCCGGGAGGAAGAACGTCGGCAGGAAGACGAGGTTGACGATGATCGTGCCCAGGATGATCGGGTTGCGGATCTCGCTGGACGCGTCGAAGACTACCTGCGCGATGGGCTTGGGGCTTGCCGCGCGGCGGTTCTCGCCCAGGCGGCGGTAGACGTTCTCGACATCGACCACCGCGTCGTCCACAAGTTCACCGATGGCGACCGCGAGCCCGCCCAGCGTCATCGTGTTCACGCTCATGCCCAGCCAGTGGAAGACCAGGAACGTCGTGATGATCGACAAGGGAAGGGCCGTGAGCGTGACGATCGTCGTCCGCACGTTCATCAGGAACAGGATGAGCACGATGACCACGAGAATCGCGCCATCGCGGAGCGCCTCAACCACGTTCCCGATGGCCGACTTGATGAAGTGCTCCTGCCGGAACACGTCGGCGTTGATCTCGATCCCCTTGGGGAGCGTGGGCCTGAGCTGCTCAAGCGTCTGGTCGAGCGCCCGCGTGAGCGTGATCGTGTCCGCGCCCGGCTGCTTCTGGATCGCCATGATGACGGCGGGCGAGCCGTTGTCCGAACCGTCGCCGCGTTTGATCGTGGGGCCGGCCTCGATGACCGTCGCGACGTCTCGGACCAGCACGGCCCTCGGCGGGCTGGCGTGATCGCCGGGCTTGGTCGCCACGAGGGAGAGCGCGATGTCGTCCGCGGTCTGGACTCGGCCGATGTTCCGAACGACCAGTTCCTGCGCACCGCTGACGACAAAGCCGCCACCGGTGTTCTGGTTGGCAGCGGCGAGCGCCTTCTCGACGTCCTCGATAGTGAGGTCAAACAGACGGAGCTTGTCGGGATCGACCTGGACTCGAAACTGCTTGAGGTCGCCGCCCATCGCCGTGACTTGGGCGATGCCGGGAATCGAAAGGATCGCGGGTCGGAGCGTGAACTCGGCCACGGTGCGCACGTCCATCGGCGTCAGAGACTTGCTCGAAACGCTGATCAGGGCGATCTCACCCATGATGCTCGTCGCGGGCGTCATCACAGGCACGACGCCGGGGGGCAGCTTCGCGGTAATGGTCCCCATCCGCTCGGTGACGACCTGGCGGTTGTACTTGAGGTCCGTGCCCCACTGGAACTCGACGAAGACGATCGAAAGGCCCAGCGACGACACGCTCCGCACCCGCTCGACCCCGGGCGAGCCGTTGACGGCGGTTTCAATGTTGTACGTGACCTGGGCCTCGACCTCCTCGGGCGCGAGGCCGGGGGCTTCGGTCATGATGGTCACGACGGGGCGGTTGAGATCGGGCAGCACGTCCGTCGGCGTCCGGAGCGTGACGTAGAGCCCGTAGACGGAGACGAGCAGGGCCGCGATCAGCACCAGCACGCGGTTGTTCAAGGATGATCGGATGATCCAGTTGAGCACGGGGAGTTCCTCGGGTGGCGGTCGGGCTTGTGGCGTGAAAGGGCGTGTTCAGTGGGAGTGGCCGTGACCGTCGCCGGACTTGGCGGGCTCGGGGACGGGTTCGGGAGCGCCGGGAACGAACCCGCGGAGCTGCGACAGGCTGAACGCGCCGCCGACCGCGACGACATCACCGGGCACGAGCCCGCTGAGGATCTCGACGACGCGGTCGTCCCGGGCGCCGGTGGCCACGTCGCGCTTCTTGAAGACCACGTTCTCGGCCTTGCCCTCGCGCACAAAGACGTACTGAACCGGGCCCTCCTTGACGACGGCCGACGCGGGCACCACCACGGCGCTGTCGTTGCTCGAGATCACCACACTCAGGTCCACGAACTGGCCTTGCCGCAGCAGACCCTTCGGGTTGTCCACGTCGACGATGACGTGCGCGGTGCGTTTGGATGCGTCGATCAAGGGGCTGAGGAACCGCACGGCCCCTTCCGCCACGACATCGCTCGACGCGGCCACGCCGCGCCGTACCCGCACCTTCGCATTCGGTGCTCCCTCCACGCGGGAGAGAAGCCCTTCAGGAAGTTCTCCTTCGATCTGCACCCGCGAGAAGTCGCCGATGGTCACGATGGGGCTTCCAGCGGCGACGCCCTCGCCGATAACTCCAGGGCGGCTCACCACCACGCCGTCCAGCGGAGCGACAAGACGGATCATGCTCGCGGTCGTGCTGGAAAGACTTGCTGGGAGAGTTCCGCGCAGGGCTTCGGCCGACGCCTTGGTGGCTTCCATCTGTCGTCGGAGGGATTCGGCCTCGATCCTGGCCTGTTCAAGCGCGACCCGCCGAAGGCCGGCCTCCGTCCGTGACCGGATCGCTTCGGCCCGTCGCTGCGCGAGCAGATTCGCCGACACGCTCTCGCCTGCGCTGGTCAACCTCGCGACCTCGGCCTCGGCGATCGCGGCGCCCTGCTCGGATGCCGGCGACTCGATCTCCAACGCCGCGATCTGGGAGCTGGCCCGCTTCGCCTCGGACGCGAGCCGCTCGGCTTCGGCCTCTAGCCGCTTCACCTCGAATGCCGCACGGGCAAGCTCTGGCGACTCGATCTCCGCGACGACATCGCCCGCACGCACGGAGTCACCCGGCTGTACTGTGATGGAGCGGATGACGCCCGCATAGGTCGCCGACACGCTGGCCAGGGAGCCGGGGCTGGCCCGGACCATACCGGTCAGCCGGACCACATCTTCGACGTGCCCGAAGTCCACCTCCGCAGTCTTGAGACCGATGGCGAGTGCGGTCGCCTCGCTGACCTTCTTGGGCGCGTTGGGGTCGAACGTCGCGCCGGTCGGTTTTCCGTGACCTTCGTGCGCGTAGACAGGAATCAGGATGGCCGCGGTTGCGAGCGCCAATGCGCCCGCAGCCAGGGCCGCGCGTGAGCGGACCATGAGCGATCTCCGGGGAAGGAACTGGGATGGACACTGGATGTGAGGAGGTTGGCCGATCGCGGCGGCGATCAGGCTCGATGCGCCGCGACGCTCGCCCAACAGCGGGGAGACTCCCCGAGGTGGCAAGCGTTGATGGGCGTAATGGCTACACGATCAGCGCGCAATGCAGGCGCAGCAGACTGGTCGGAGGTCTGACGGCGGCCCAAGTCTCGCCATTTGTGAACGGGCGGGAAGGCTCCGCAGCCGAAGACGGCATCGCAACCCAGTCGAGGATCGCGACCAGAACGACGGTCGGCAGCTCGATGGTCGGCTTCTCGGCTGACAGCATCTTCGCTTCGTGCTTGCCGCACGTGCAGTCCTGGTGATCCCCATCCGAAGGCGTGTCATGATGATGGCGGGTTTCCGAGTCTGAGCGCTCGCCGCTTTCGTCAGCGTCTTCGTGGTTGTTGTGCGCATGCCCGTTCGCGGCCGCTGCGTGGCCATCATGGCCCGAACAGGCAGGGATGCACGCCTCGCAGGCGGTCAGAAGCGATTGGAAGTTGCAGCAGCAGAACGGCACCACGACCGCCAAGAGCAGGCTGAGGCAGGTCCGGAAATGGCTGTTGCGGGGGAACATACTGCGGGGGAGTATACGACGTCGTAGATGCTACGTCAACGCTTCGGCTTTGGTTCGAAAGGAATGGAGACTGGCACCGATGTTGGCCTGGCAGCGCTGTGTTCCGGGGTCATTTCGCCACTTCAACTGGCGAGTCTGGAGCTTTTTGACCATCTGGCGTCCCAACGAATGCGGTTTCCGCCTGCCCAGGTTAACGACCCGTGCAGATCACACATCCATCCGGCCACCCCGAGAGTGGTCGGCCAACCCTCCGAAACGGTCTTGTACAGGGAGTTTTCGACGGCCCCGCCCCTGGCGGGGCCGTTTTGGTTAGGGCTGAGCGGGCCGACGCGGCCCCGGCCTGGCCTCGCCACAAACCCCGCCGTTTCCGCGACTTCGGCGACCTCGCCGCCCCCGCCGCGGCGCTCTCGGTTCGATGCCGGCGGAGAGGGTCCGATCGGAACAGTCCACAGTTCCGATCGCCACCCCCGTGAGAACTCTCGAACTCTCGAACTCTCCGGTTCACCACCCCACAGGTAGACAGGACCGTTCCGATCGGACCCTAAGCAGGACGCGGAATCGCCCTGCCCTGCGCTCGTTTGGCCAGCGCATGTCTGGACCAAGAATGACGGCGCGGACACAGTGCGCTCCAAAAGGAGGGGCCGCATGCCTGCAATCGAGATGACTGAACCACGATTCGACTGCCCAACATCCGGTCAGATGCTGCGCGGCTTCATTCACGCGCTTCAACTCGGCCAAGGGGACGCCGAGTCACCCACGGCAGCGCTGGTCGGCAGCGACGAAGGGCAGCGCAGTGAGCG
>JABLTH010039966.1_pt1 | contig 20930 bp, 19 predicted proteins | sample 7875711 | NCBI WGS metagenome assembly JABLTH01 (sample SAMN14941262, study PRJNA633318) | bioreactor metagenome | isolation source: bioreactor | place: China | collected 2019-03-05 | reverse complement strand
TAGACGGGCAGGCCGAAGTCGCTCGGGTGGACGACGTACTCGCGCACCTCGCCGTTGACCAGCTCGCCGATCATCGTCTCGCCGGACAGCGAGATTTCGTCCATGCCGTTCATGCCGTAGACGACCATCACGTGCTCGGAGCCCAGGCGCTGCAGCACGCGCACCTGGATGCCGACCAGGTCGGGATGGAACACGCCCATCAGCTGGTTCGGCGCGCCGGCCGGGTTGGTCAGCGGCCCGAGGATGTTGAAGATCGTGCGCACGCCCAGTTCCTTGCGCACCGGCGCGGCGTGCTTCATCGACGCATGGTGGTTGGGCGCGAACATGAAGGCGATGCCGCATTCGTCCAGGCAGGCCGCCACCTGTTCCGGGCTGAGGTTGATGTGCACGCCCAGCGCCTCCAGCACGTCGGCGCTGCCGGTGCTGGACGAGACCGCGCGGCCGCCATGCTTGGCGATGCGGGCGCCCCCGGCGGCGGCGACGATCATCGCGGCGGTCGAGATGTTGAAGGTGTGCGCCGAGTCGCCGCCGGTGCCGCACAGGTCGACCAGGTGGGTCTTGTCGGCCACCGGAACAGGCGTGGCGAACTCGCGCATCACCTGGGCGGCGGCGGCGATCTCGCCGATGGTCTCCTTCTTGACGCGCAGGCCGATGGCCAGCGCGGCGATCATCACCGGCGACATCTCGCCGCTCATGATGCGACGCATCAGCGCCAGCATCTCGTCGTGGAAGATCTCCCGATGCTCGATGACGCGCACCAGCGCGTCGGTGTTGCTGATCGTCATGGCAGGCCTCGTCAGGTGGGGTTGGCGTCGAAGAATTCGCGCACGGCGGCGATGGCGGTGTCGATGCCGGCGGCGTCGACGTCCAGGTGCGTCACGAAACGCAGGCCGATCAGCCCGGTGGCCAGCACGCCGCGCGAGGCCAGGTGGGCGAGCAGCGCCGCACCGCGGCCGCCGGCGACCTGCGCGAAGACGATGTTGGTCTGCGGCGACGTGACGCTCAGGCCATCGATGCCGGCCAGCCCTTCGGCCAGGCGGCGCGCCAGCGCGTGGTCGTCGGCCAGGCGATCGATGTGGTGGGTCAGCGCATGGTCGGCCGCGGCCGCCAGCAGGCCGACCTGGCGCATGCCGCCGCCGGCCATCTTGCGGATGCGCCGGGCCCGGGCGATCAGCTCGCGCGAGCCGCACAGCGCCGAACCGACCGGCGCGCCCAGCCCCTTGCTGAAGCAGACCGAGACACTGTCGAAGTGGCGCGCGATCTCGCGCGCCGGCACGCCGGAGGCGACCGCGGCGTTGAACAGGCGCGCGCCGTCGAGGTGCGTCGCCAGCCCGCGGCGGCGGGCCAGCGCCGTCGCCTGCCCGATGTAGTCCAGCGGCAGGACGTTGCCGTTCCAGGTGTTCTCCAGGCACAGCAGCCGGCTGCGCGCGAAATGCGGGTCGTCGGGCTTGATCGCCGCCTCGATGTCGGCCAGCAGCAGCGTGCCGTCGGGCTGGTTCGGGATCGGCTGCGGCTGCAGGCTGCCGAGGACGGCGCCGCCGCCGCCCTCGTAGCGGTAGGTGTGGGCCATCTGGCCGACGATGTACTCGTCGCCGCGGCCGCAGTGGGCGAGCAGGCCGCACAGGTTGCTCTGCGTGCCGCTGGGCATGAACAGCGCCGCCTCGAAGCCGAGCATGTCCGCGATGCGCTCCTGCAGCGCGTTGACCGTCGGGTCGTCGCCGAACACGTCGTCGCCCAGCGGGGCGGCCATCATCGCCGCGCGCATCGCCGCGGTCGGCTGGGTGACGGTGTCGCTGCGCAGGTCCACCACGCCGCCACCAGCCCGGCCGGCGCTGCCATAGTCCACCGCGCTCATGCCCGCACCTCCTGCCGGCTCATCGCGATGAAGTTGCGCAGCATCGCGTGGCCGTGCTCCGAGAGGATCGACTCGGGGTGGAACTGCACGCCTTCGAGCGGCGTCGCCGTGCCGGCCAGCCCGCGGTGGCGCACGCCCATGATCTCGCCATCCTCGCTGGTGGCGCTGATCTCCAGCGCCGCCGGCAGCGTCTCACGCTCGATCGCCAGCGAGTGGTAGCGGATCACCGTGAAGTGCTGCGGCAGGTCGCGGAACACGCCGCGGCCGTCGGTCTCGATGCGGCTGACCTTGCCGTGCATCTGGGTCCGGGCGCGCACGATGCGCCCGCCCAGCGCGGCGCCGATGCTCTGGTGGCCCAGGCAGACGCCGAGGATGGGCAGCTTGCCCATGAACTCGCGGATCGCCGGCACGCAGATGCCGGCCTCGGCCGGCGAGCAGGGCCCGGGCGACAGCACGAGCTGGTCGGGCTTCAGGCCGGCGATGCCCTCGAGCGTGATCTCGTCGTTGCGGAACACCCGCACCTGCTCGCCCAGCTCGCCGAAGTACTGCACGAGGTTGAAGGTGAAGGAGTCGTAGTTGTCGATCATCAGCAGCATGGCTCGCCCCTTCGCTTCAGAAGCCTTCCTCGACCAGCTCGGCGGCGCGGATCACCGCCCGGGCCTTGGCCTCGGTTTCCTTCCATTCCAGCTCGGGCACCGAATCGGCCACGACGCCGGCGCCGGCCTGCACGTACAGCGTGTTGTCCTTCACGACGCCGGTGCGGATGGCGATCGCCACGTCCATGTCGCCGGCGAAGCTGAGGTAGCCGCAGGCGCCGCCGTAGATGCCGCGCTGGGTGGGCTCCAGCTCGTCGATGATCTCCATCGCACGGATCTTCGGGGCCCCGCTCAGCGTGCCGGCCGGGAAGCTGGCGCGCAGCACGTCCAGGCTGGTCAGGCCGGGCTGGAGCAGGCCCTCGACGTTGCTGACGATGTGCATCACGTGCGAGTAGCGCTCGATGCCGAAGGCCTCGGTGACCTTGACCGAGCCGGTCTGCGCGATGCGGCCGATGTCGTTGCGCGCGAGGTCGATCAGCATCACGTGCTCGGCACGCTCCTTCGGGTCGGCCAGCAGGTCCAGCTCGTGCTGGCGGTCGGCCTCCGGCGTGGCGCCGCGCGGGCGGGTGCCGGCGATCGGCCGGATCGTCACCACCTCGCCTTCGGCGCGCGTTTCCTGCCGCACCAGGATCTCCGGCGACGCGCCGACGATCTGGAAGTCGCCCATGTCGTAGTAGTACATGTAGGGCGAGGAGTTCAGCGAGCGCAGCGCGCGGTACAGGCTCAGCGGGCTCTCGGTGTAGCGCTTCTTCAGGCGCTGGCCGAGCACCACCTGCATGCAGTCGCCGGCGGCGATGTACTCCTTGGCCCGCCGCACCGCCGCCTCGAAGTCGGCCCGGGCGAACTCGCGCTCGACCGCATGGGAGGTTCCGCGCCGCACCTGGGGCGCGGTGACGCTGTAGCGCAGCTTGTCGGTCAGCTCGGCAAGGCGCTTCTTGCCGTTGAAGTAGGCCTCGGGCTGGGACGGGTCGGCCCAGACGATCAGGTACAGCCGGCCCGACAGGTTGTCGATGACGGCCAGTTCCTCGGTCTGCAGCAGCATCAGGTCGGGCGTGCCGATGCCGCCCGGCTTGTGCGTGCCGGCCAGGCGCGGCTCGATGAAGCGCACCGTGTCGTAGCCGAAATAGCCGGCCAGGCCGCCGCAGAAGCGCGGCAGGCCCGGCCGCAGCGCCGGCTTGAAGCGGCGCTGGTAGGCGGCGATGAAGTCCAGCGGGTTGCCGTCGTGGGTCTCGACGACGCGGCCGTCGGTGACCACCTCGCAGCGCGGGCCGGTGGCGCGTACCAGCGTGCGCGCCGGCAGGCCGATGAACGAGTAGCGGCCGAAGCGCTCGCCGCCGACGACGGATTCCAGCAGGAAGCCATGCTTGGCGCCGCCGACGAGCTTGAGGTAGAGCGACAGCGGGGTTTCGAGGTCGGCGAAGGCCTCGGCGATGAGGGCGACGCGGTTGTAGCCTGCGGCGGCCAGGCTCTTGAATTCGAGTTCGGTGATCACGGGATCGGGTCCTCCGGGGCCCGCGGCCGCGGATCGGCGTCGATCACGCGGGAGCGGCACGGGCCGGTTCAGATGGCGGGGGCGGCGACTGCAGGCCGGTTCCCCGGGGGGACCGGGGCGCGCCGTTTCGGTCGAAGCGGGGCGCGCCCTCGGCAGACGGATTCAGGCCGGCCAGCGACGCCAGGGCCAGGCTCCCCGGTCGTGCGACGACGCCATCCATCTGCGTGAAACGAACATGATGTGGAAAGTGTAGCAGTCCGCCGCGATTTCTCGGGTTCGGACGCATGGACAAGCCTCGCCCCGCTGATTCACACTCCGCGGCTCATCGACCGGGGGAAACCAGTGCTCCCCGGCGCCGCGCCGCTGGCGGCGTCGCCCCCGGAACAGTTCTCGGAAAGGTCTGCCCATGTGGCGTCGTTTGGGTTCGAGCGCCATGCTCGCGTTGGTCATGTCCCTGGGGTCCGTCACGGTCGCGTCGGCCGAGACGGTCGAGCTGGCGGGCGTCAAGTACGAAACCGTCGAGCAGGTGGGTGGCGCCAAGCTGGCGCTCAATGGCGCGGGCATCCGCTACAAGGCCATCTTCAAGGTCTACACGGCCGGGCTGTACCTGCCGACCAAGCTGTCCACGCCCGAGGCGATCTACGCCGCCACCGGCGCCCCGCGCCGCATCCACATCGTGATGCTGCGCGAGATCGACGGCAACGAACTGGGCAAGCTGTTCACGCAGGGCATGGAGAAGAACTCGCCGCGCGAGATCTTCGCCAAGTCGATCAACGGCACGATCAAGATGGCCGACCTGTTCTCGAAGCGCAAGAAGCTGACGGCGGGCGAGTCCTTCACGGTCGACTGGGTGCCTGGCACCGGCACCGTCATCTCGGTCAACGGCAAGGTCGAGCTGGAGCCGATCAAGGAGCCGGAGTTCTACACCGCGCTGATGAGCATCTGGCTGGGCCCCTCGCCCGCCGATTCGCAGCTGAAGGAGGCCCTGCTCGGCAAGTCGCGCAGCAGCCGCTTCGGCAGCGATCAGTGACCCATGCACGCTTCTTGCTCGCGGTCGCGCCTGGCGCGGCCGGTGTGTGCTGATTCGACCCCGGCTTCGCCGTTGACGTGAAGTGGCGCGTCGGTGCGCGATCCGTGCCGATGCCTGGTTCGCAACGCCCGTGCGCCGCGCCGACCGCCGGCCACGGCAACCTGTGAAGATGCCGATGACACACCTTGTCCGACACCTGCTCGTCGCCGGGTCGCCGCTCGTGCTGGCGGCCTTCGCGTCCCTGCCCTCGCCGGCCCTGGGCCAGTCGCCGGCGTCGCCGGCCGGCGTTCCGGAGCCGAGCGTCAGCGAGCGGGTCAAGAAGGACGCGGCGAGCCCGTTGTACTGGATCCGGCTGAACGCGCAGAAGGCGGACGGCAGCCCGGCCAAGCCGGCACCGCGCATCGCCGAGATCCGGCCGGTGGCACCGGCACCCCGCCCGGTGCAGGCCCCGGTGCCGGCCGGCGGCGGGGGTGGCGGCAACCCGACCGCCGGGATCGGCGGCGGCGCGCCGGCGGCGGCCGCACCCGGCGGCGGCGGCGAGACCACGGTCGCGGCCGAAGCCACCGGCGTACTGGCCGCCCCGCCGGCGCTGGCGGCGCCGAACCCGGCCGCGGCAGCGGCGGCAATGGTGGCGCCGGCCGCCTCCTCGGCCGCCGACGCCGCCCGCGCCGCGGCCGCCGCTGCGGCCGAACCCGAGGAGCCGGACGAGCCGCTGACCCTGACCCAGGCCAACGAACCCGAATTCCCCGTCAACATGATGCGCCGCCTGCGCAAGGGCACGGTGCAGGTCCGTTTCGACGTGCAGCCGGACGGCAGCGTGGCCAACGTGGTGGTGGTGCAGACCAGCAACCGCGGCCTCAACCAGTCGGCCATCGAGGCGGTGAGCGGCTGGCGCTTCAAGCCGGTGCGCAGCCCGCGCAGTGCAGTGGTCGACCTCGGCTTCGACCTCGACAGCTGAAGCTGCCGGCGCCCCGGCCGTCTACAGCTCGTCGAGCCGGTCGATGACCCGGTCGGCGCCAGCCGACTGCGCCGGCTCGCCGTGGTTGTAGCCGTAGCTGACCAGCACCACCGGGCAGCCCGCGCCGCGGGCGGCCAGCACGTCGTTGCGCGAGTCGCCGATCATCAGCGTGCGGGCCGGCGTGCTGTCTAGCGCCCGGCAGGCTTCGAGCAGCGGCAGCGGGTCAGGCTTCTTGCGGGCGAACGAATCGCCCCCGAAGCAGTGCACGAAGGCGTCCGCCAGGCCCTTGGCGGCCAGCAGGTCGCGCGCGAAGTCCGCCGGCTTGTTGGTCAGGCATGCCAGCCGCAGCCCGGCGGCACGCAGCCGGGCCAGACCCTCGGCCACGCCGGGAAAGAGCGCGGAATGCCGCCCGTTGACCGCCCGGTAGTGGTGCTGGTAGCGCGCCCAGGCCTGGTCGTAGTGCGCCGGCGCACCACCGGCCTCGGCCAGCGTGCAGCGGATCAGGTGCTCCGAGCCCTGGCCGACGGTGCGCTCGATGAAGGCCCGGCCCACCGGCGGCAGGCCCAGGTCGTCCAGCGTGCGGGCCAGCGCGACCTCGAAGTCGCCGATCGTGTCGACCAGCGTGCCGTCCAGGTCGATCAGCGCCGCTTCGATGAGACGGCCGTCGGCCGTGCACGGCAGGCGGCCCGGCGCGGCGTCCGGCCGCGGCGCCCCGTCGCCCGCGCTCACCGCGCCAGCTCGGCGCGCATCGCGTCGATGACCTGCCGGTAGTCCTTCTGGCCGAAGATCGCGCTGCCGGCGACGAAGGTGTCCGCGCCGGCGTCGGCCACGCGGCGGATGTTGTCGACCTTGATGCCGCCGTCGACCTCCAGCCGGATGTCGCGCCCGCTGCGGTCGATGATCTGGCGCACCTTCTCGGTCTTGCGCAGCGCGCTGTCGATGAAGCTCTGGCCGCCGAAGCCGGGGTTGACGCTCATGATCAGCACCAGGTCGACCTTGTCGATCACCCACTCCAGCACGTCCACCGGCGAGGCGGGGTTGAACACCAGGCCGGTCTGCGCGCCTTCGGCCTTGATCAGCTGCAGCGTGCGGTCGACGTGGGTGCTGGCGTCCGGATGGAAGCTGACCAGGTCGGCGCCGGCCTTGGCGAACGCCTGGGCCAGCGCATCGACCGGCTGCACCATCAGGTGCACGTCGATCGGCGCCCGGCGACCTTCGGGCGTCACCGCATGCGGCCGCAGCGCCTGGCACACCATCGGGCCGAAGGTCAGGTTCGGCACGTAGTGGTTGTCCATCACGTCGAAGTGGATCCAGTCGGCGCCGGCGGCGAGCACGTCGCGCACCTCCTGGCCCAGGCGGGCGAAATCCGCCGACAGGATGCTCGGGGCGATGCGGTAGGTGCGGCTCATGGCGGTCCCGGTGCGAGGCGTAAAGGGGCAATTTTAGGTGCCCGGGGCCGGCTTCCTAGAATGTGGCGCATGGCCCCACCCGAGTTCACCGTCACGGTCGCCACCCGGTACCTGCCCGAGCAGTCCAGCGCGGCCGACGACGTCTACGCCTTCGCGTACACGATCACCATCCGCAACACCGGCGGGGTGACCGGCCAGCTCGTCGCCCGCCACTGGGTCATCACCGACAGCGCCGGCCACACCGAGGAGGTGCGCGGCCTGGCGGTGGTCGGCCACCAGCCGGTGCTCAAGCCCGGCGAGCAGTTCGAGTACACCAGCTGGACCCGCATCGCCACGCCGCGCGGCCGCATGCAGGGCACCTTCTTCTGCATCACCGAGGACGCGCACTGGTTCGACACGCCGGTGCCGGCGTTCGAGCTGTCGCAGGCCCAGGCGCTGCACTGATGGCCGCACGCGGCCCGACCCGCTGGGACCTGAGCGCGCTGCTCAACGCGGCCGACCCGCGCGCACCGGCGGCCGAGCAGCGGCTGTGGCTGGTGCGCTGGCTGCAGTGGCTGCGCGCGCCCGGCCCGGCGGATCGCGCTGCCGGCGAGGGCGCGGGCGACGCGCCCGGCACGCCCTGGCCGGTGCGGCGCCTGCGCCTGTTCGTCGACGTGGTCGAGCGCCATGCCGAGCACCGCCAGCGCATCCAGGCCTTGTGGCAGACCGTGCTGGCGGGCGTCGACCCGACCGGGCTGCTGGCCGACTTCGGCTTCGCGCCACGCCAGGGCTTCGTCAGCGAGCTGGCCGAGCGCCTGCGCCTGGGCTGGCTGCCCGGCACGCCGCAGACGGACGACCTGGGGGCCTTGTTCACACAGCTGTTCCCGGCGGCCGGCGACGCCGACTGGGTGGCGGCGATCGACGACCGCACCCTGCAGCGGCTGCTGGCCCTGGCCATGCCGGCCGGCGCCGCGGTGCCGGGCCGCGAGCCCTGGCGGCCGGCCATGGTCGAGTCGATCCAGCTGCTGGCCAGCCAGATCCGGGCCTCGGGCCTGTCCGGCCCGATGCGCCAGCGCATGGATCCGGCCCGGCTCGCGAACCGCCCGTTCCACCAGGTCGTGCAGGCCGCCGAGGCGCTGCGCGCCGGCCACCTGGAGGGCGACGACGCGGCGACGCGGCTGCAGCAGGCGGCCTACCTGCGGGCGGTGCTCGAGGCCTGCCGCGAGGCGGCGGCCAGCGTGCGCGACCACCTGGACGAGCACGGCATCTCGGTCGACCTGGTGTTCCAGATCGAGCAGCTGCGCGAGCGCGGCGAGCGCATCGAGGCCCTGCTGGCCTGCCTGGTCAGCGACCTCTCGGCGGGCACGTCCGGTGCGGCCGGCACGGCGGGCGCGGCGGCGGCCCCGGGCGACGCGGCGGCCCCGGCCGGCGCCGCCGAGTGGCGCGCGCTGCTGGTCGCGCTGGTGCGCTGCGCCGAGCAGCGGCGCTCGCTGGCCGGCCTGTTCGGCCGCCACTACGCGCTGCTCGCGCGCAAGGTCACCGAACGCAGCGCCGAAACCGGCGAGCACTACATCACCCGCACCCGGGCCGAGTACCGCGCGATGCTGGCCCAGGCCAGCGGCGGCGGCGCGGTGATCGGCGTCACGACGCTGGCCAAGTTCGCGCTCGGCACGCTGGCGCTGTCGGCCTTCTGGTCGGGCTTCGCGGCCGGTCTCAACTACGCGCTCAGCTTCGTGCTGATCTACCTGCTGCACTGGACGGTGGCCACCAAGCAGCCGGCGATGACCGCGCCGGCCATGGCCGCCCGGCTGGAGGGCGTGTCGGCCAGCGACGCGGCGGTCGAGGCCTTCGTCGACGAGGTGGCCCACCTGCTGCGCTCGCAGGTCGCCGGCATCGTCGGCAACCTGGCGCTGGTCGTGCCGGTGGTGCTGGCCGCGCAGGGGCTGGCCTGGTGGCTGGCCGGCGCGCCGGTGGTCGGCGAGGCCCAGGCCCGCTACGTGCTGCACTCGCTGCACCTGCTGGGCCCCACGGCGCTGTTCGCCGCCTTCACCGGCGTGCTGCTGTTCGCCGCCAGCCTGATCGCCGGCTGGGTCGAGAACTGGTTCGTCTTCCACCGGCTCGACAGCGCGATCGCCTGGAACCCGCGCATCCGCGACTGCCTCGGTGCCGAGCGTGCCGGGCGCTGGGCGCGCTGGTGGCGGCAGCACGTCTCGGGCCTGGCGGCCAACGTGTCGCTGGGCCTGCTGCTCGGCGTGGTGCCGGTGGTCGGCGCCTTCTTCGGCCTCGCGGTCGAGGTGCGCCACGTGACGCTGTCGATGGGCCAGCTGGCGGCGGCCGTCGGCGCCCTCGGGCCCTCGCTGCTGGCCGAGCCCGCGTTCTGGTGGTGCCTGGCCTCGATCCCGCTGGTCGGGCTGCTGAACCTGGGCGTCAGCTTCACGCTGGCCTTCCGCGTGGCGCTGGCCTCGCGCGGGCTGCGCGTGCACGACCGCGGCCGGCTGTATGCGGCGCTGCGGCGGCGCGTGCGGCAGGCACCGGCCAGCTTCCTCGTGCCACCGCCCGGGCCGCCGGCCACCGGGTGATCAGGCGCCGTCGTCGCGGCGGCCGGTCGGTGCGGCCGGCCCGTCGCGGTCGGCGGCCTCGTCCGCCGGTGGCTCGCCGCCGCGGCGCCCCGAGAACATCGTCCACCACACCATGAACACCAGCACACCGCCGGCGGCGAGTGCCTCGAAGATCAGCCAAGCCATGTCGAAGATCCCGCGCCGTGACGGCGCCCGCCGGCGATTGTCTCGCGCTGCGACGGTGCTGGCCGCCACCGCGTGGCTGGCCGGCTGCTCGCTGCTGCAGCGCCAGCCACCGGTGCCGGTGGAGGAGCGCGGCGCGCCGCCCCCCGCGCCCGCCGCCAGCGCGCCGGCCCTGCCGGCGCCGCCCGGCACGCTCGAGCGCGCCCATGCGCGCTGGGTGCCGGCGAGCTTCGCCGAGCTGCCGGGCTGGGGCCAGGACCGCGTCGCCGAGCTGTGGCCGGCGCTGCGCCTGTCCTGCGGCACGCCGGCCTTCGCCAACGGCGGCGCGGCAGGCGCGGGCGCCGCGCCGGCGGACAGCTGGGCCGCGGTCTGCGCGCAGGCGCGCCAGTTCTTCCCGGCCGACGACGGCCAGGCCCGGCAGTGGCTGGAGCAGCGCTTCAAGGTCTACCGGCTCGAGTCGCCCGAGGGCGACCCGAACGGGCTGGCCACCGGCTACTTCGAGCCGCTGGTCGAGGCCAGCCGGCGCCCGGGCGGGCGCCGGCGGATGCCGCTGTACGGCCCGCCGGCCGACCTGGGCCAGCGCCGGCCCTACTGGACGCGGCAGGAGCTGGACACGCACCCCGCCGCGCAGGCCGCGCTGAAAGGCCGCGAGATCGCCTGGGTCGAGGACCCGATGGACGCGCTGCTGCTGCAGGTGCAGGGCTCGGGCCGGCTGCGCCTGACGGAGGCGGACGGCAGCACGCGGCTGGTGCGGCTGGCCTTCGCCGGCCACAACGACCAGCCCTACCGCTCGGTCGGCCGCTGGCTGATCGAGCAGGGCGAGCTGGCGCCGGGCGAGGCGAGCTGGCCGGCGATCAAGGACTGGGCGCGGCGCAACCCGAAGCGGCTGAACGAGGCGCTGTGGCAGAACCCGCGCATGGTGTTCTTCCGTGAAGAGCCGCTGCCGGACCCGGCGCTCGGGCCCCGCGGCGCGCAAGGGGTGGCGCTGACGCCGGGCCGCTCGATCGCGGTCGACCCGCTGGCGGTGCCCTACGGCACGCCGGTGTGGCTGGACACGACCGAGCCGCTGTCGAGCCGGCCGCTGCAGCGGCTGGTCATGGCGCAGGACACCGGCGGCGCGATCGTCGGCGCGGTCCGGGCCGACTACTTCTGGGGCTGGGGCGACGAGGCCGAGGCCCAGGCGGGGCGGATGAAGCAGCCGCTGCGCGCCTGGGTGCTCTGGCCCCGCTGACGCGGCCCGGTCAGGGCAACACGGTCAGACGCAGCTGCAGCGCCTGGCCGGTGCCATCGGGCCGCGCCCAGTGGCCGACCACCTGCCAGGCGGCCAGCGGCAGCCACAGCTCGCCGTCGAGCTGCTGGGCCGCGTCGCCGCGCGCGACGCCATCGGCCCCGTCGGGCAGTGGCTGCGAGAAGCGGAACGCCAGCTGCGCCGGCGCCCGCCCGCCCGCCCACTGCACGCGCACCCACAGCGACTCGCGCCGGGCCAGGCGGCGCGGCGCGGCCTGCAGGCCCTGGCCGCCCTGGGCGGTCCAGATCCACTCCGGCGGCGCCGAGGTGTCGTCGCGTGCCAGCGCGATCTGCGCCTGGCCGCCGTTGCGCAGCGGCAACCGCTGCTCGGGCACGGCGGCGGGGGCGGTCTGCACCGTCACCGACCCGGCAGCCGGGGCGGTCGCCGGGGCGCCGGCCGTGCCGACCGTGACGGTGCCCGCCGGCCATGCCGGCACAGGCGCCGGCGGCCAGGGCACCAGCCGCCACTCGAGCGCCAGGTTGACCGACGGCAGCTCGGCCGCCAGCGCTGACGGCGCAGCCGGCGCGGCCAGCACCCCGGCGGCCAGCGCCTGCAGCAGGCGGCGGCGCGAGGCGGATTCGGGCGGCGGGCGAAGGTCCATCGGCAGCGCCCACGGTAGCACGGCCACGGCCGGCGCGCCGCCGCGCTACTTCAGGCCGCCGGAGAGGAACTGCTGCAGCCGCTCGCTGGCCGGCCGCACCAGCACCTCGCGCGGCGTGCCCTGCTCCTCGATCAGGCCCTGGTGGAGGAAGATCGCCTGGCTCGCGACCTCGCGCGCGAAGCCGATCTCGTGCGTGACGACCAGCATCGTGCGGCCCTCGTCGGCCAGGCCGCGCATGACCTTCAGCACCTCGCCGACCAGTTCCGGGTCGAGCGCCGAGGTCGGCTCGTCGAACAGCATCACCTCGGGGTCGACCGCCAGCGCGCGGGCGATCGCGACACGCTGCTGCTCGCCGCCCGACAGCTGCGCCGGGTAGCTGTTCTCGCGGTGCGACAGCCCGACCCGGGCCAGCAGCGCCCGCGCGCGCTCGCGCGCCTCGGCGGCCGGCTGGCCCAGCACGTGGATCGGCGCCTCGGTGACGTTCTCCAGAGCGGTGCGGTGCTGCCACAGGTTGAAGCTCTGGAACACGAAGGCCAGGCGCTAACGCCAGCGCCGCAGCTGCGCCGGGTCGGCGGCGGTGAGGCTGCCGTCGCGGTCGCGCTTGAGCGCCAGCGTCTCGTCGCCGAGCTGCAGCCGGCCCTCGTGCGGCTGTTCCAGCAGGTTGAGGCAGCGCAGCATCGTGCTCTTGCCGGAGCCGCTGGCGCCGATGATGGCGACGACGTCGCCGGGCCGGGCGGCCAGCGAGACGCCACGCAGCACCTCGCGCTCGCCGAAGCGCTTGTGCAGGTTCTCGACACGCAGGCCCAGGTGGGACGTCGGATGGGGCGGGTTCATGCAGAAGGCTCGGGCAGGACTCAGGCGGACAACAAGGCGCCGGTGCGACGGGCCTCGCGGCCGGCCACCTTGCCGATCGGCATGCCGGCGATCGCGAAGCGCTTGCATTCACGGGCGAAGAACAGGCCGTCGACGGGCGCCGGCACGAGGCTGGCCAGGCCGCTGATCGGGTCGATCACCTCGGCCAGAGGCTCGCCGGCGCGCACCCGCTCGCCCAGCTCGCGCAGGAACACCAGCACGCCGCCGTGCGGCGCGTTCAGCGGGATCGAGCCGGCCAGCGGGGTCGGCTCGCAGACGGCATCGGGCAGCGGCGGCGCCGGCTCCAGCCGCACCGCGCCGCGGTGATGCAGCCAGGTCAGGATCGCGTCGGCGTCGCGGGCGGCCAGGTCGTGCGTCACGTCGTGCTCGCCGCGCAGCTCGATCGTCGCGGCCAGGCACGCCGGCGGCAGCGGCTGGTCGGGGCGCAGCTTCGCGGCCAGGTCGCTCCAGACCATCGAGCAGGCCTCGTCGAAGGGGTCGCCGCCGGAGCGGTCCGCCAGCAGCGCGACCTCGGCACCCAGGCAGCGGGCCAGCAGCTCGCCGTGCGGCGCCCAGGTGGCGTTCGCCGTGTACAGGTGCAGGCTGGCCTGGCCGTCGCAATGCAGGTCGAGCACCGCGTCGGCGTCGATCGCCAGGCCGAGCAGCGTCTGGCGCAGGTGCTCCAGCGGGGTCGCCGCCGGCAGCGCGGCCACCGCCTCGCGCAGGGCCGCGCGCACGCGGGCCACGTTGGCCTGCGGGTCGGTGCCGAGCTCGGCGCCGACCCGCTCGAGCACGGTCGTGGTCAGGTCGGCGAAGTGGCGGTTGAAGTTCTCGCCGCTGGCCCATTCGAAACGGCCCTGCGGCGAGCGCAGCATCCACTGCGCCAGCCCGATCGGGTTGGCCGCGGGCACCAGCACGACCTCGCCGGTGACGCGCCCGGCCGCGTCGAGCGCCTCGAGCCGGCTGCGCAGGTGGTGCGCGACCAGCATGCCCGGCACCTCGTCGGCGTGCAGCGAGGCCTGGATGACGATCTTCGGGCCGCGCCCGGCCGTGCCGTGGTGCAGGCTGACGAGCTCCTGGCGGGTGCCGGGCGTCGCCGGCCGCAGGGGGTGGTGTTCGATGCGCATCGGGATCGTGGATCGGGGGTCAGGCGCGCGCGGTCAGCGGCGCGAGCCAGCGTTTCTCGGCGGCGCGGAACAGCGCCACCAGCACGAAGGTGATCAGCAGGTAGCACACGCCGGCGGTGATGAAGGCCTCGAAGGGCATGTAATAGCGCGAGTTGACCTCGCGCGCCGCGCCGGTCAGGTCGTACAGCGTGACGACGCTGGCCAGCGAGGTGCCGTGCAGCATGAACACCACCTCGTTGCCGTAGGCCGGCAGCGCGCGGCGGAAGGCGGACGGCAGCACGATGCGGCGGAAGGTGGTCCAGCGCGACATGCCGAGCGAGCGCGCCGCCTCGACCTCGCCGGCCGGAACCGCCTTCATCGCGCCGTGCAGGATCTCGGTGGTGTAGGCGCAGGTGTTGATGGCGAAGGCCGCGACGGCGCAGAACCAGGCCGACTGCAGCCACGGCCCCAGCACGCTGGCGCGCACCGACTCGAACTGCGCCAGCCCGTAGTACAGCAGGAACAGCTGCAGCAGCATCGGCGTGCCGCGGATCACGTAGGTGTAGGCCCAGACCGGCCGCCAGGCCCACGGCGACGGCAGGCTGCGCAGCATCGCCAGCGGCAGCGCGAAGACCATGCCGATGCCCAGCGACAGCGCCAGCAGCGCCAGCGTGACCAGCGCGCCGTGGCCGTACAGCGGCAGGCTGTCGACGATGACCTGGACGTCCATCAGAGCGAGACCTGTCGCACGCCGATCGCCAGCCGCCGCTGCAGCCAGGCGAATGCCAGCTCCGACAGCGAGGTGAAGGCCAGGTAGATGCCGCCGGCGGCCAGGTAGAACATGAAGGGCTCCCGGGTGGCGCCGGCGGCCTGGCCGGCTCGGCTCATCAGGTCCGACAGGCCGATCACCGAGACGATGGCCGTGCTCTTGATCATCACCAGCCAGTTGTTCGACAGCCCGGGCAGCGCATGGCGCAGCATCTGCGGCCCGACGACGCGCACCAGCACCTGGCGCGGCGTCATGCCGAAGGCCAGCGCGGCCTCGCGCTGGCCCGCGGGCACCGCCAGGAAGGCGCCGCGCAGCACCTCGGTGAAGTAGGCGCCGAAGATGAAGCCGATCGTCAGCACCCCGGCGACGAAGGGGTCGATGTCGACGTAGTCCCAGCCCAGCCGGTCGCCGATCGTGTTGACGAGCACCTGCCCGCCGTAGAAGACGGTGAGCATCATCACCAGGTCCGGCACGGCGCGGATCAGCGTCGTGTAGCCCTGGGCCAGCCAGCGCAGCGGGCGCACCCGCGAGAGCTTGGCGATCGCGCCGAACAGGCCCAGCACCAGGGCAATGGCCAGCGAGGCCAGCGCCACCGCCAGCGTCAGCAGCGAGCCCTCGAGCAGGCTCGCCCCGTATCCGTGCAGCATCGGTTCAGGCCCCGCGCGTCACTGGCCGAAGATGTCGAAGTCGAAGTACCTGTCCTGGATCTTCTTGTAGGTGCCGTTGGCGCGGATCGCGGCGATCGCCGCGTTGAACTTCTGCAGCAGCGCGGTGTCGGACTTGCGCAGCGCGATGCCCGAGCCGACCCCGAAGATCGCGGGGTCGTCGATCGGCGCGCCGACGCGGGCGAAGCCCTTGCCCGCCGGCTTCTTCAGGAAGCCGAGGTCGGCGGCCACCGAGTCGCACATCGCCGCGTCGATGCGGCCCGCCGCCAGGTCGAGGAAGACTTCGTCCTGCTTGGCGTAGCGCACGACCTCGCTGTCCTTGAAGTGCTCGGTCACGTAGCGGTCGTGGGTGGTCGTGCGCTGCACGCCGATCTTCTTGCCCTTCCAGGCGGCCGCAGACTGGTCGGGCGGGGTGCCGGCCCGGGCCACCAGCCAGGCCGGGGTGTTGTAGTACTTGTTGGTGAAGGCGACCGACTTCTTGCGTTCCTCGGTGATGGCCATCGAGGCGATGATGGCGTCGAACTTGCGCGCCTGCAGCGACGGGATCATGCCGTCCCACTCCTGCTGCACCAGCACGCACTCGGCCTTCATCTCGGCGCACAGCGCGTAGGCGATGTCGATGTCGAAACCCTTGAGCTTGCCGTCGGTGCCCACCTCCGAGAACGGCGGGTAGGCACCCTCGACCCCGATGCGGACCTTCTTCCAGTCCGGCGCCTGGGCCGACGCGCCGGTGCCGGCGAGCGAGAGGACGGCCGCGGCGACGGCGGCCAGGACGGTGGTGCGGCGAAGCATCATGGGTTGCAGGTCTCCACGGAATGTCGGGCGGCCGGGCGCCGGTTCAGCGCCCCGCCCACGGTGCGAACAGCGGCCGGCTGATGCGCACGGGGGTGATGTCGAGGTACAGGTTGGCGACGGAGTACTCGTCGCCGCCGGAGTCGTCAGAGTACCAGCCCAGGCTGTCCTTTCCCTTGTACAGGCGGAAGGAAAACCCGAGATCGGCCAGCGGGTCGGTGGCCGGGGCCTTGGGGTCGAAGCTCAGCCCGCGCAGCTCGGTGCGGTTGCTGTCGATCAGGAAGCCCATCGCGTTGGCGATCGTCGTGTCGCCCAGCATGTCGATGTAGAACGGGTCGGCGCTGTATTCGGGCTTGTAGCCGGGCGAGTTCGGGTCGAGCAGCTGGCCGCGCAGCTTGCGCTCGGACGGCTCGATGCGGCGCAGCCCCAGGTCATAGCGGTCGCCGCGGTCGAGGTAGGTCAGGCGGGCGCCGGCCACGTTCAGCGCACCGATGGCCGGGTCGGTCTTCACCTCGGTCAGGTCGACCAGCAGCGCGCCCTTGCCGCCGATGACCTCGACCATGTCGCCTTGCACGATGGCGGCCGAGTTCTCGTCGATGCCCAGGCCGAGCTTGTAGCCCTTGGCGAGCATCAGCGGGATCATGCGGCCGAAGCGGCCGCGCTTGAGGAAGTGCTGGTCGACGAACAGGTTCGGGCCGACGAAGCCCAGGCCGTGGTCGATCTCCTTGCCGTCGCGCAGCTGGCCCTTCATCACGTTGATGACGCTGAGCGCGTCGCGGAACATGATGGTGCTCATGACCGCCGCCCCGGCCGAGGTGCCCGCCACCACGCCGCCGCGGCGGTAGACCTCCCAGATCACGTTGAGCATCGGCGTGTTCTGGCCGCCGGGCTTGAAGGTGTCGACGATGCGCTCCTGGGCGCCGCCGGTGAAGAAGATGCCGTCGGCGCTGCGCACCAGGTCGAGCAGTTGCGGGTCGCGCACCGCCTTGGCGAGGTCCACCCACTTCAGCTGCGGCGCGACCGGCATCGGCTCGGCGACCGCGCCGCGCTTCTCCAGCAGCTCGGCGGCGCGGCGCGCCGCCTTGTCAGGCGTCTCCGACGCGGTGCCGAACACCACCCAGCGCGACCCCTTGCCACCGGCCAGCGCGACCATGCGGCCCCAGATCTCGTCGTTGTCGGCCTTCAGTGCGCCGCCGATGATGACGGCGTAGCCCTTGGCCGGCTCGCCGATCTTGACCTCGCGGCTCGAGGTGGCGGCGCGTGCGCCGGCGCTGGGAACGACCGGGCTGGTGGGGGCGGCAGGGCCTTGCGCCCAGGCCGCCGACGCGCACAGCGTGATGGCGGCCAACCCGCGCAGGATGCGGGCGTTCAAGCGTGAATGCATGGCAACAGACGTGTCCTTTTCGCGCCGGCATCTTGGCATCGGCCATCCGGCCGACGAGCCAAGAACGAGGGATGGACGCGCATTTTGGCGCCGAGTTGCGCCGGTGCGACGCGATGCCTCGGTTCGGTTGTCCGAATCATGCGCGGCTTCATAGACTGGCAACGAGACCGTGCCAGCCGCGCGCGGCCGCCCCACCCGCTCATGAAAGTGAACTGCCGATGACGCCTGCCTCACGCCGCTTCCGCCCCGCCCTGCATCGGCTCGCCCAGGTGGCGCTGCTGGCCCTGGCGGCCTCGCCGCCGGCCCATGCCCAGGCCGGCGCGGCCGACGAGGCCGCGGCCACGAAGCCGCAGCGCATCGAGATCACCGGCTCGGCGATCAAGCGCATCGACGGCGAGACCGCGCTGCCGGTGCAGGTGCTGACGCGCGAGGACATCGAGAAGGCCGGGGTGACGACTGCCGCCGAGATCGTCGGGCGGCTGTCGGCCACCGCCGCCAACCTGACCGACGGCATCAGCATCGCCGCCGGCGGCTACCGCGACCAGATGGGCTTCAACGCGGCGAACCTGCGCGGCGTAGGCGTGTCGTCGACGCTGGTGCTGCTCAACGGCCGCCGGATGGCCAACTTCGCCTCGCCCGGCGACGACGCCGGCGTCGACCTGAACAACATCCCGGCCGCCGCGATCGAGCGGGTCGAGGTGCTGCTCGATGGCGCATCGGCCATCTACGGCAGCGATGCGATCGCCGGTGTCATCAACTTCATCACCCGGCGCGACTTCCAGGGCGTCGAGGCCAGCGTCTACGCGGGTGACACCCAGGAAGGCGGCGGCGGCAAGCGCGCGGCATCGATCGCCGCCGGCTTCGGCGACTACGGCCGCGACGGCTTCAACGTGATGGCGGTGGTCGACCTGCAGCAGACCGACCGGCTCGCGTCGCCGCAGCGCAAGTTCGTCGAGCGGCTGAACATCCCCGGCCGCCTTCCCTACCTGCTGCTCAGCCGCACCTTCCCGGCCAACATCGACATCAGCGACGAGCAGCTCGCCGTGCTGCAGGCCCACGGCTTCACGCTCGGCGGCCAGCCGCTGACCGAGACCCGCTTCAACCTCAGCTGGCCGGACTGCAACCCGCCGGCCAACCTGCCGCTGCCCGACGGCATCGGCGGCCCGCAGGGCTGCACCTACAACTTCATGCAGGACGTGGAGCTGTACCCCAAGACCGACAAGCAGTCGCTGCTGGCGCGCGGCGTGCTCGACCTCGGCGGCGGCCACCAGCTGTTCGGCGAGGTCTCGTACGCCCGGGCCACCAGCTGGTACGTCGCGCTGCCGGCGCCGTTCACGCCCGACATCGACCTCAGCGTCACCCACGTCGACGGCCTGTCCGGCTTCGGGCTGGAGGACCCGGGCAACGACCCGGTGATCTCGGCGCGGCTGCGCTTCGTCGAGGCCGGCCGGCAGTCGAGCGAGCTGGTGTCCACCGGCCAGCGCACCATCGCCGGCCTCAACGGCACGCTGGCGGCCTGGGACTACGAGGTGGCGCTGAACCACAGCACCAGCACCGTCTCCGACCGCGCCGCCCACGGCTACCTGAACGAGGCGATGATCGACGAGGGCCTGGCCGACGGCCGCATCAACCCCTTCGGCCCGTCCGGCGCCGCCGGCCAGGCGCTGATCGCGCAGGCGCAGATCACCGGCGAGGTGCGGCGCTCGACCGGCACGATGGACGCGGTGGACTTCAAGTTCAGCCGTGCGCTCACCCGGCTCGCCGGCGGCGACCTGGGCCTGGCGCTGGGTGGCGAATACCGCCGCGAGGAGCAGGCCTACCACCAGTCGCCCGAGCTCGCGGCCGACCTGATCCTGGGCGAGGTCTCGCAGGGCCCGGACGCCGACTTCAGCTACTCGCGCAAGGTCGCGGCGATCTGGTCCGAGCTGGACGCGCCGCTGACGAAGGCGCTGGACCTGCAGCTGGCCATCCGCCACGAGCGCTACCAGCGCACCGGCAGCGCCACCAGCCCCAAGGTCGGACTGCGCTACCAGCCGGAGCGCTCGCTGGTGCTGCGCGCCTCGGCCGGCGCCGGCTTCCACGCGCCGTCGATGACCGACCTGTACCGCCCGACGACCGAGTACGACGGCCCGCTGCTGTACGACCCGGTGTGCGGCGACTCGGTCACCGACTGCACCGACACCTGGCGCGTGCGCAGCTACAGCAACCCGGCGCTGAAGCCGGAGAAGTCGCGCCAGTTCTCGCTCGGCGCGGTGTTCGAGCCGAGCAAGACCTTCAACGCCAGCGTCGACTACTGGAACATCGAGCGGCGCGACCTGATCAGCAAGATCGGCGCCCAGGTCATCCTCGGCAACCTGGCCAAGTACGAGCCGCTGGTGCACCGCTACAGCGAGGACGAGGGCCTGCCCGGCTGCGACTACGACCCCGAGGACACCAGCATCTGCTTCATCGAGCTGCGCAAGGACAACCGCGGCAAGCAGAAGGCGTCGGGCATCGACCTGTCGATGGCCTGGACCGGCCTGCAGACCGAGGCCGGCACCTTCGGCCTGCGGCTGAACGGCACGCTGACGCTGAGCTCGAAGGAACAGACCGGCGACGGCGACCCGTACATCAGCAACCTCGGCCGCTTCGTCAACGACCGCGCGGTGCAGCGCTGGCGCCACACCGTCAGCCTGGACTGGGAGCGCGGCGCGTTCGGCGCCACGCTGTCGAACAGCTACCTGTCGAGCTACGTCGACCAGAACAACGCGCCCGACCTCAACACCGACACCTACGTCGCCTACAACCGGGTCAAGGCCTACTCGATCTGGGACCTGCAGGGCAGCTGGCAGGCCACGCCCGAGCTGGCGCTGCGCCTGGGCGTGAAGAACCTGTTCGACACCGCGCCGCCGTTCTCGAACCAGGCCTACTACTACCTGTCGGGCTACGACCCGAGCTACACCGACCCGCGCGGCCGCTTCTTCTACGCCAGCCTGAACTACAAGTTCAAGTGAGCCCGCGCGATGCCATGGCGGGCGTGCCCGCGGCCTTCGACCAGCCGGTGGACCGTGCCGAGTTCCGCCGGCCGGCGTGGCGTCAGGGCGTCGAGCTGTACCGGGCGCGCATCGTCCACCACCACTTCGCGCCCCACCTGCACGACGGCTACGGCCTCGGCGTGGTCGAGGCCGGCGTCGAGCGCTTCCGCTACCGCGGCCGCGAGCACCTCGCCACCGCCGGCGCGATCGTGCTGATGCAGCCCGGCGAGCTGCACACCGGCGGCCCCGCGGCGCCGCAGGGCTGGCGCTACCGCATGCTCTACCTCGACGAGGCGCTGCGGGCCGAGCTGCTCGGCGGCGCGGCGCCCTGGCACTTCGACGACACGGTGCGCCAGGAGCCCGCCCGCGCCGCCGCGCTGGCCGGGGCGCTGGCGCGCC
>JABLTH010035952.1_pt1 | contig 20963 bp, 16 predicted proteins | sample 7875711 | NCBI WGS metagenome assembly JABLTH01 (sample SAMN14941262, study PRJNA633318) | bioreactor metagenome | isolation source: bioreactor | place: China | collected 2019-03-05 | reverse complement strand
GGAGAGGTACCCATGGCCGCTGCCAGGTCTACCGCGTCCCGCCGGTTGCCGGGCGCGCTGCGGCGCGCAGGCATCGGCGCCCTGCTGACCGTTGCCTGCGCCGCGGCGCCGTCCGCGTGGGCGGACGACACCGCCTTGCTCAACCGCGGCAACGATCCCTTCCTGCAGGTCAGCGCGGCCGTGCCCGCCTGCCCGGAACCGGCCGGGCCGCGCGTCAGCGAGGCCGAGTGGATGCGCGAGTCGCACCATCGCATCGAGCATGGCAACCACTGCTGGCTGGAGGGGCGCTGCCGCCTGCCCAATGCCTACCAATATGACAAGGATGTCGCTGACAGCCTGCAGCGCCGCCTGCACACGCTGGACCTGCAACTGCCGGCCTGGCGCCGCAGCTCCCTGTGGATCACGGTGAGCGCCCGCTGGATCCTGGTGCAGGGCTGCACCGCGCCGGAATTCCCCGCGGCGGCCTTCTTCGCCGCGCTGCGCGAGGTCGCCGACGCCGAGCGCGTGATCGACCAGACCACTGCCACGCCGGCGCGCGGTGTGCCGTACCCCTTGTTTCATCCGGCCGCGGCTGCGCCGAAGTGACGCGCGCGCGGGCCGCGCCGCCGCGTGCTGTGCGTTCCAGTCACCCGGCCTGCCCGTGAGCGCCGGGCCGGCCGTGGCGATGTTGCTATAATCCGGCCCACCCCCAATTCCGCCATCCGCTGCTTGCACGACCGGCATGCCAAGCGGCTGTTCCACGATGACGCGCCAGCCCTGCCTGCGGCCCCCGCGGCCTGCTCCAGGCCAGGGCACTCGCTGTTGGCCTCGCCGGCTCATCACGAACGGCCTGCTTGCCGCCGCCTTGCCTGCCGGATGGCTCAGAGCGTGCCGAGGAGTGACGTGTCTGGTACCGAAATCGCAGCGCCGAGCATGCCGTCCGAGGCGAATGTCGTCTCGTCGAGCAGTTCTTTCCATGCGGCCATGCGGATCCTGCCCGCGCCACAGCGCGAGGCCATGTTCCATATCTACGCCTTCTGCCGCGCGGTGGACGACATCGCCGACGGCGACGCGCCGCATGCGGCGCGGCTGGCCGGCCTGGATGCCTGGCGCCGCGACATCGCCGCCTGCTATGCCGGCGCGCCGCCCGCGGCCCTGGCCGAACTGGCCAGGCAGATCGCCCGCTACGACCTGGAGCAGGCCGATTTCCTGGCCGTGATCGACGGCATGACGATGGACGTGGTGGCCGATATCCGCGCGCCGGACGCCGCCACGCTGGACCTGTACTGCGACCGCGTCGCCAGCGCCGTGGGGCGGCTGGCGGTGCGCGTGTTCGGCATGGGCCGCGAGGACGGCGTGGCGCTGGCCTACCACCTGGGCCGGGCCCTGCAGTTGACCAATATCCTGCGCGACATCGACGAGGACGCCGAGCTGGGCCGCCTCTACCTGCCGGCCGAGGCGCTGGCGCAGGCGGGCATCCCGGCGGGCGAGCCGCGCGAGGTGATCGCCCATCCCGCCATCGGGCAGGTCTGCGCCGGGCTGGCGCGCGAGGCGCAGGCGCACTATGACCGGTCGCACGCCATCATGGCGCGCTGCCCGGCGCGGCAGGTGCGCTCGCCGCGCATCATGGCCGCCGTCTACCACGAGATCCTGGTGCGCATGCTGGCGCGTGGCTGGAATGCGCCGCGTGCGCGCGCCAAGGTGCCGCGCGTGCGCCTGCTGTGGCTGGTGCTGCGCCACGCGCTGGGCTGAGCGGGCAGGCCGCGCGCGGCCATGCCGGAGATGTCCGGGTGCGGGCATCGACCGGCAGCCGCCCGCGCCACGGAAGCCGTTCGGCATCCGTTCGAAGCCAGTCGTCCGCGGCGTTCGAAGACCGCAGTTCGACAGCCGTAGTTTGAATACCGCAGTTTGAAAGTCAGAGTAAGAAGAGGGTTCTGCCGACCATGACCCAGCTAGCAGTTTCCAAGAGTTCCTCCGCCCCGGACGCCGGCGCCGCGCAGGATGCGGCCCGCGACGATGCGCTCGAGCGGGCGATCGCCGGCGCCACCGACGCGCTGCTCGCGCTCCAGAAAGCCGATGGCCACTGGGTGTTCGAACTCGAGGCAGATGCCACCATCCCGTCCGAGTACGTCCTGCTGGTGCACTACCTCGGCGAGAACGCCGACGCCCGGCTGGAGGCCCGCATCGGCCGCTACCTGCGCCGCATCCAGAATGCCGACGGCGGCTGGCCGCTGTTCCATGACGGCGCGTCCGACGTCAGCGCCAGCGTCAAGGCTTATTTCGCGCTGAAGATGATCGGCGAGTCGCCGGACGCCGAGCCTATGCAGCGCGCGCGCGCTGCCATCCATCGCATGGGCGGCGCGGAGGCCAGCAACGTCTTCACGCGCACGCTGCTGGCGCTGTACGGCGTGATGCCGTGGCGCGCGGTGCCGATGATGCCGGTCGAGATCATGCTGCTGCCGGAGTGGTTTCCTTTCCACCTGTCCAAGGTGTCGTACTGGGCCCGCACCGTGATCGTGCCGCTGCTGGTGCTGAACAGCCTGCGCCCGCAGGCACGCAACCCGCGCAAGATCGGCATCGACGAGCTGTTCCTGCGGCCGTGCCAGGCCACGCGGCTGCTGCCCAAGGCGCCGCACCAGAGCCGTTTCTGGTTCACCGCGTTCAGCATGCTGGATGGCGTGCTGCGCGTGGCCGAGCCGCTCTTCCCCGGCGCGCTGCGCCGGCGCGCCATCGAGCGCGCGCGCGCCTTCGTGGTCGAGCGCCTGAACGGCAAGGACGGGCTCGGCGCGATCTTCCCCGCGATGGCCAACTCGGTGATGATGTTCGACGTGCTGGGCGTGCCGGCGGACCACCCCGACCGCGCGATCGCGCGCGAATCGATCGAACACCTGCTGGTGGTCCACGAAGCCGGGGACGAGGCCCACGACGAAGCCTACTGCCAGCCCTGCCTGTCGCCGGTGTGGGACACCGCGCTGGCCAGCCACGCGCTGCTGGAAGCCGGCGGCGAGCGCGCCACCGCGGCGGCCGAGCGCGGCCTGCAATGGCTGCGCCCGCTGCAGGTGCTCGAGGTGAAGGGCGACTGGACCGTGCGCCGCCCAGACGTGCGTCCCGGCGGCTGGGCCTTCCAGTATGCCAACGACTACTATCCCGACGTCGACGACACCGCGGTGGTGGCGATGGCCATGGACCGCGCGGCGCGCGTCGACGCGCCGGTGCCGCTCGGGCAGCGCGAGCGCTTTGCCGACAGCATCGCGCGCGCCACCGAATGGATCGTGGGCATGCAGAGCAGCGACGGCGGCTGGGGCGCTTTCGAGCCCGAGAACACCCACCTGTACCTGAACAACATCCCCTTCTCCGACCACGGGGCGCTGCTCGACCCGCCCACCGCCGACGTGTCGGCGCGCTGCCTGTCGATGCTGGCCCAGCTCGGCGAGATGCCCGAGCGCTGCAGCGCGGCGGCGCGTGCGCTGCGCTACCTGCTGGCCGAACAGTTGCCGGACGGCAGCTGGTATGGCCGCTGGGGCATGAACTATATCTACGGCACCTGGAGTGCCCTGTGCGCCCTCAATGCCGCGGGCCTGAAGCCGGACGCGCCGGAGATGCAACGCGCGGCAGATTGGCTGGTCGGCATCCAGAACGACGATGGCGGCTGGGGCGAGGACGGCGCCAGCTACAAGCTGGAATACCACGGCTACGAGCGCGCGCCGAGCACGGCGTCGCAGACCGCGTGGGCGCTGATGGCGCTGATGGCGGCCGGCGCCGTGGCGCATCCGGCCGTCGCGCGCGGCATTGCTTACCTGCAGGCCACGCAGCAGGAGGACGGCTTCTGGGCCGAGGCGCACTTCACCGCCACCGGCTTCCCGCGCGTGTTCTACCTGCGCTACCACGGCTACGCGCGCTTCTTCCCGCTGTGGGCGCTGGCGCGCTACCGCAACCTGCGGCGCGCCGGCAGCCGCCACGTGGCATGGGGCATGTAAGTCCCGGCGGGCGCGACGCGTCCGTGCTGGTCGTGTGCGGCATGGACTTCGAGGCGCGGCTGGCGGCCGCGCCCGGTGTCGCCACGCTCTACGGCTTCCGCGCCGGCGCCCTGCAGGCGGCATTGGAGCAGGGTGACTGGCCCCGCTGCGCGGGCGTGATCAGCTTCGGTGTGGCCGGCGGCCTGGAGCCGGGACTGGCGCCCGGCGCCGTGGTGCTGGCCGACGGCGTGTATGACGGCACCAGCCTGCACCCCGCCGACGCCGACTGGCTCGGCGCGCTGCGCCGGGCCTTGCCGCAGGCGCGCGTCGGCAGCCTGGCCGGCGCCGATGCCGCGGTCACCGACCTGGCCGGCAAGCGCGCGCTGCACCAGCGCACCGGCGCGCTCGGCGTCGACATGGAATCCCATCTTGCGGCGCGTTTCGCCCAGGCCCGCGGCCTGCGCTTCGCCGCCTGCCGGGTGGTGATCGATCCGGCCGACCGTGCCGTGCCGCCGGCTGCGCTGGCGGGCATGGCGGCCGACGGCAGCACCGACGTGCCGGCCGTGCTGCGCAGCCTGCTGCGCGCGCCCGGGCAGATCGGCGGCCTGCTGCGGCTGGCGCGCGACGCGTCCGCGGCGCGGGCGACGCTGAAGTCCGTGCGGGGAAGGGTCGGCGCGGGGTTTGCCCTGCCGGCAGGCTGAGCGGAGGGCGCCCGGCCTTCCGTGCCGGGCCGCATCCTGCAAGCCCTGCCGCTCCCGGCAGCGGGCCTGCCGGGAGCGCGAGGGCAGGGATCAGGCGCTCAGGCGGGCAGGAACCCTTCCACCGTCAGGTACCGTTCGCCGGTATCGTAGTTGAAGCCCAGCACCGTGGCGCCGGCCGGCAGCTCGGGCAGCTTGTGCGCGATCGCCGCCAGCGTGGCACCGGAAGAGATCCCCACCAGCAGGCCTTCCTCGCGCGCGGCGCGGCGTGCCATCTCGCGTGCCGGCTCGGCATCGACCTGGATGATGCCGTCGAGCAGCCCGCTGTCGAGGATGCGCGGCACGAAGCCGGCGCCGATGCCCTGGATCGGGTGCGGCGCGGGCGCGCCGCCGGACAGCACCGGCGAGGCGGTCGGCTCGACGGCATAGACCTTGAGCTTGGGCCAGGCATCCTTCAGCACGCGCGCGCAGCCCGTGATATGGCCACCGGTGCCGACGCCGGTGACCAGCACGTCGACGCCTTCGGGGAAGTCGGCCAGGATCTCGCGCGCGGTGGTGCGCTCATGCACGGCCACGTTGGCCGGATTCTCGAACTGCTGCGGCATCCAGGCGCCCGGGGTGGACGCGACCAGTTCCTCGGCGCGGGCGATAGCGCCCTTCATGCCTTTCTCGCGCGGAGTCAGTTCGAAGGTGGCGCCGTAGGCCAGCATCAGGCGGCGGCGCTCGATCGACATGCTGTCCGGCATCACCAGCACCAGCTTGTAGCCCTTGACCGCGGCCACCATGGCCAGGCCGATGCCGGTATTGCCCGAGGTGGGCTCGATGATGGTGCCGCCCGGCTTGAGGCGGCCATCCTGCTCGGCGGCCTCGATCATGGCCAGGGCGATGCGGTCCTTGATCGAGCCGCCCGGGTTGCTGCGCTCCGACTTGATCCAGACGCGATGCTGGTCGCCGAACAGGCGCTGGATGCGGATGTGCGGCGTGCCGCCAATGGTGTGCAGGATATTGTCGACCTTCATCTGGTTTCTCCGTTGACTGGTGCCTGGTGCCTGGCGGCGCGTCCGAATGCCGGCGTGCCGGTTCGCCGCCGTGATTCTAGCGGCTTTGGCAGGCCATCGGTCCGGCGTGGCGGCAGGTTCCGCGCTGTGGCTGCGCGCCTGCCGGGCGTGTCGAAGGGCGTGGATCGCTGTGCTCGGGACACAGTTGTTGACAGTAGCCATTGACTTCAAACGCTAACATTCGGCGTCATCACGGGGAAAATTCTCAAGCCAAAGGTCTTCTTTGGCTCATTTGCTGAAGCGGGGCACTGAGCGCGTTGGTCGGAATCGTCTTCCGCAGCGTCCTGGGATTCTCCTTCGAAGTCCGCTCCGCGCCAGCGGCGCCCGCTGCCGGTGTCCGACACGGCATCGACACCAAGGAACGCAAGATCGACCTGTTCCAGAGCCAGTGGATCCGTGGCAGCCGCTATGCGTTCCAGCGCGATGGGCCGCAGGCCAGCGATTTGCGCGAATTTCCGCGAGCCGTGCGTGCACGTCTTCGACACCTTGGGCCGTGCCTGCTAAGAGGCCGGCGCAGCGCTCCAGCACCATCCCCGACGGCATCGAGCTGCCACGCTCGCCGCGCGGCTGCTGTTCGCGGCGGGCCGCTGGGTGCTGGCGCTGCCGGGGGCTCAATCTCGACTTCTGCCTGGAGCAGCGCCACGAGGTGCCGCTGAACGCGCTGTTCCCGATGCTGAACCCCTGTCTGGCGCGGTTGACGCTGGAGCCGGGGCCCGACCTGGTACGGCCATGGCTTCGCCGCGGCCCTGCCGAGGGTGGTGGCGCGGCGCTGCAGCTGCTCGATCGCAGGCCGGGCAGGCTGGAATACGAGACCTTCATCCGGCAATGAAGGCCGCCGGCAACCGGGAGCAGTCCCCCGCCCGGCAGGGTCGACGGAAGGGGGGGCTGTTATGTACCATGCGCAGGAAAGGCGCCCTGGCGCGTTTCCGGAGCCGTGCCAGGTGGGCGCGGCGGAGGCAGAAGAGGGAAGTATGAGAATTGCCTCGGTCGAGGATGACAAAGACCAATCCGAGCTGATCCGGCAGATCCTGGTGGACGCCGGCCACGAATGCACCAGCTTCGGCGACGGCAGGAGCCTGTTGCGGGCCCTGCGCGACCAGGTCTTCGACCTGCTGCTGGTCGACTGGCAACTGCCCGACATCGCCGGTCCGGAGATCGTGTCCTGGGTGCGGCAGAACTCCGGGCGCCTGCCGCCGATCCTGTTCGTCACCAGCCGCTCCCAGGAAGAGGACATCGTCGCCGGCCTGACCGTGGGCGCCGACGACTACATGATCAAGCCGATCCGGCGCGCGGAACTGAACGCGCGCGTGCAGGCGCTGCTGCGCCGTGCCTATCCCGAGGCCGCCCAGCAGGAACAGATCGTCCGCCAGGGCAACTACTGCCTGGACGCCGGCGCGCGCACCGTGCTGGTGGGCGGTGAGCCCGTCGAAGTGTCGCCGCGCGAGTTCGAGCTGGCGCTTTTCCTGTTCCGCAACATCGGCCGCCTGCTGTCGCGGGAGGTGGTGGAGCAGGCGGTGTGGGGCCGCAGCATCGGCGCGGGCTCGCGCACGCTCGACACCCATATGTCGCGGCTGCGCATCAAGCTGTCCCTGCGCCCGGAGAACGGGGTCAGGCTGACATCCGTCTATTCCCATGGTTACCGTTTCGAGAGCGTGAATGCAGCGGATGAGCAGGCGGAGTGAAGGGGCGCGTGCCGGCGCCCGGCTGGCGCTGGCGGCTTGCGGGGTGGCGGCTCTCTGTGCCGTAGCGGTCACGCGGGTGTGGGCCGGTCCGGCGGGAACCGAAGGCGAGGACTTCATCTACCTCGTGGAGCGGGGCGATACCCTGATCGGCCTGGCGGACCGCTACATGACACGGCTCGACGGCTGGCGCATGCTGCAGCAGCTGAACCGGGTCGGCGACCCGTACCGGCTGCAGCCGGGCACGCGCCTGCGCATTCCCCTGAAATACATTGCCGAGCAGGCCGGCAGCGCCCGCGCGGTGGCGGTGCACGGCGACGTGCGCGCCGACGGCGCGCCGCTGCGTGCCGGAACGCAACTGGCCGAGGCGGCCCGCATCGAGACCGGCGTCGACGGCCTGGTGACGATCGAGCTGTCCGACCGCTCGCGCCTGACCCTGCCGCCGTCCAGCGCGGTCCAGGTGCGCCGCCTGCGCGCCTTCGCCAAGACCGGGCTGACCGACTCCATGCTGGAGGTCGGGCGCGGCGGCGCCGAGGCCCAGGTGGCGCCGGGCGGCACCGGCGTGGGCCGCTTCGAGATGCGCACGCCGATGATGGTGACCGGCGTGCGCGGCACGCGTTACCGTGTGGCGGCCGACGATGCGGGCAACCGCAGCGAGGTGCTGCAGGGCATCGTCGGCGTGGCCGGCATCGCGGGCGCCGGCAAGGTTGGCAAGGCCGGTGCGGCGGCCCGGGTGGGCGCCGGCTATGGTGTGTCGGCGTCCGGCGGCGGCAAGCTGGCCGCGCCGGTGCCCCTGCCGCCGCCGCCGCAGCTGGGCGCGTTGCCGCAGCCGGTGCTGGGCGCCACGGCGCCGCTGCAGTGGCAGCCGGTCGCGGGGGCCAGCGGCTACCGCGTGGTGGTGTCGCGCGATGCCGAACAGACCGAGTGGCTGTCCACGCAGCGGGTCGCAGGCCAGCAGGCCACGCTGGCCGACCTGCCCGAGGGGGTGCTCTACGTGGGCGTCAGCGCCATCGGCGCGCAGCACCTGACCGGGCCGGCCTCGGTGCAGCGTTTTGTCGTCCGCTTGACTCCGCCGGCGCCGTTCATGCTGCGTCCCGGCAAGGATTCCTCGCAGTACGGGCAGCAGGTCGGCTTCGCCTGGGCCCACGTGGACGGAGGCGTGCGGGCCTACGAATACGAAGTGGCCGGCGACAGCGATTTCCGCGATGCGGCGGTGCAGCCGCTGCGCAGCGAGCAGACCGAGGCCGGCCGCGAACTGGCGCTCGGCAGATGGTGGTGGCGGGTGCGCTCGCTCGACGCCGCGGGCCAGCCCGGCCCGTGGTCGGAGTCGGTGCCGTTCACGGTGGAGCCGCCGCCACCCCAGCCCAGCCTGGCCGACGATGGCGGCGACACGCTGCGCATCCGCTGGCCTGCCGCCGGCGCGGCAGCCGCAGCGGGCTATCGCGTGCAGCTGGCGGACGAGGCACGTTTCACCCATCCGCTGGTCGACGCGCATACCGGGACCAACGAGGTGGCGCTGCCGCGCCCGGGCTCGGGCTTCTACTACGTGCGCGTGGCGCGAGAGGGGAAGGGCGGCGGTAAAGCAGCCGTCAGCGAGGCAGCCTTCTCGGCGCCGCAGCGGATCGAAGTCGTGCAGTACCTGCGCGATGGCACCGGCCAGCCGGTCGCCAGCGCCGGCGGCATGATCCGCCGTGGACAATAGCCGGCCCGGCACATCTCCTGGCGGGCTGCGCGGCGCGCTGGCCGCCTACCTGGCGCCGTACCGGCGCCGCACGCTGCTCGACTGGTGGCTGCTGAGCGCCGCGGTGGCCGTGCTGGCGATCGCCGCCGCACACTGGCAGTGGACCCAGCGGGCGGACCTGGCGGTCTACGACATCGGCATCGCGGCACAGGCCCATGCGCCGCAGCCGGACATCATGATCGTCGCCATCGACGATGCCAGCATCACCTCGATCGGCCGCTGGCCGTGGCGGCGCGCGGTGCTGGCCGACCTGATCGATCACATCGCCGCCGGCAAGCCGCGCGTGATCGGCCTGGACATCATCCTCTCGGAGCCTGACCTGCGCTCGCCGGGCGACGACATGGCGCTGGCGCGCAGCATGGCGCGTGCCGGCAACGTGGTGCTGCCGGCCCTGGCGGAGGCCGTCGGCGGCAGCTGGACCATCCGCTATCCGCTGCCCTGGCTGGGCGCCGCCGGCATCGGCCATATCGACATGGCGGTCGACGTGGACGGCGTGGCGCGCCAGGTATTCCTGCAGGAGGGGCTGCCCGGCGCCTTGCTGACGCATTTCTCGGCGGTGATCGCCGGATTCGGCCGCAGCGCGCGCCCGGTGGCGGACTACCGTCACGAGAACGCTCCCGATCCCTTCCGCGCCGACGGCGACTGGCAGCGGCGCTACCTGGTGCGCATCCCCTTCGCCGGCCCGCCCGGCACCTTTCCGCGCGTATCCGTGCGCGACGTGCTGTCGGGCGCGGTGCCGCCCGAAGTGTTCCGCGGCAAGGCGGTGCTGGTGGGCGCGGCGGCCACCGGGCTCGGCGACGTGTTCCCGACCCCGGTGTCGCGCGACGGCCGCGGCATGAGCGGCGTCGAGATCCTGACCAACACCATCCAGGCCCTGGAGCAGGGCAGCACGATCGTGGCGGTGGCGGCACCCTGGTTCTGGCTCGGCACCTTGCTGCCGATCCTGCTGGCGGCGCTCGCCGCGCTGATGCTGGCGCCGCGCGCGGCACTGCTGATCAGCGTGCTGCTGGCCGGCGCGGCCTTCGCCGCCAGCCTGCTGCTGATGGGCCTGGCGCACCTCTGGTTCGCCCCGGCCTCCGCCATCGTCGGCTGCCTGCTGTTCTACCCGCTGTGGAGCTGGCGGCGCCAGGAGGCGGTGCTGCGCTTCCTGGCCCAGGAAGCCGCCCGGCTGGAGGCCGAGCCCGGCCTGCTCGGGGCGTCGCCGCCGCGTGGGCCGGCCGGCCGTTCGCTCGACCACCGCATGGAAGCGGTCTACCGCATGAGCTCGCGCCTGCGCGACCTGCGCCAGTTCCTCTCGGACGCGCTGGAGAGCCTGCCCGAGGCCACCGTGATCTGCACGCCGGAGGGCCGCGTGCTGCTGGCCAACCGGCGCTGCGCCATGCTCTGTGCGGCCGCGGGTGGGCGTAGCGCAGGCGAAGGGGAGACGGGCGTGCCGGCCGACGTGCACGAGTTGCTGACCCGGCTGTTTCCCGTGGCCGGCCCCGGACTGGCCTATTGGGAGGGCCTGCATGCAGCGCTGTCGACCGGCGAGGGCAGCCAGGGCGAGGTGGAGGAAGGCGGCGTGGAACTGAGCAGCGGCGACGAGCGTCCCTTCCTGCTGCGCGGCGCCGCGCTGCGCAGCAGCAACGGGGGGCTGGCCGGGGTGATCGTCAGCCTGATCGACATTTCCGAGGTGCGCCGCGCCGAACGGCAGCGCGAGCAGACGCTGCGCTTCCTCTCGCACGACATGCGCTCGCCGCAGGCCTCCATCCTGGCGCTGCTCGAACTGCAGGCCGATGCCGCCAAGGCGCTGCCGCAGCCCGCACTGCTGGCCCGCATCGGCGGCCTGGCGCGGCGCACGCTGGACCTGGCCGACGACTTCATCCGGCTGGCGCGCGCCGAGACGCAGCCACTGCGCCTGCTGGAATCGGACCTGGCCGGCCTGGTACTCGACGCCACCGATGCGCTGTGGGCGCAGGCCAGCGCGCGCCGCATCGAGCTGGCGCTGGATATCTGCGAGGAGGCTTGCGTGATGATGGCGGAACCGGCGCTGCTGGCGCGCGCCGTGGCCAACCTGGTCGGCAATGCCATCAAGTTCAGCCCGGACGGCGGCACCGTCGCTGTGAGCCTGGCCCGGGAGGCGGGCACCTATGCGATCCGCGTTTCCGACCAGGGGCCCGGCATCGCGGTAGAGGACCAGGCCAGGCTGTTCCGGCCCTTCAGCCGGCTGCACGAGGGTGAGCACGGCACGCCGGGCGGCGTGGGGCTGGGCCTGGTGTTCGTGCGCACCGTGGTGCAGCGGCACGGCGGCACCATGGCGGTGGAGAGCGAGCGGGGCGCCGGCGCCACCTTCATCATGCGCCTGCCGGCGCCGCCGGAGTCCGGCCAGCGGCCAGCGTCCGGCGGCTAGCGGGTTAGCGGGTTAGCGGCGCGCCGCCTGCGTGGCGGCACCCTCGGCGCCCGCGGAGCCGGGCGCGGCGAGGCCGGTCACGCGGCTTTCCATCTGCTTGATCTTGCGGGCCTCGCCCGCTTCCTTGCCCTGCTGCAGCGTGACGCAAAGCACTGCCGTCAGCGCCACGGCGACCATGCCGAGGGCGAGATACCCGATCACCTTCGTGCGGTTCATGGCGAAGCCGCTCCTTTCTTGCATTCCACGGAATAAGCACCGCAGTCTAAGGCCGCGCCCGGCAGGCTACTGCAAACAATTGCAATGCCTTGTGCGGCACGCATGACGGGCCGCACGTGCCTGGCGGTCGACACAATTGTTGGCAGTGCCGCACAGCGACCCTCAGTAATATCGCCGCACTGCCGGACCGGCCTCGATCCGCGCGGTTTTCGTGCCCGCCCGGTCCCCCCGCACAGCAGTAGCCGGGCGGGCACGACTTTTTTCCCGGCGCCGCGCCTGGCCGCCATGCCGGTCCACCGTCGCGCGTTACGCGCCTATCCCTTCAGCCGCGCTTGTGCGCGCTGCCTTCCCGCAGCAGTTCGATCATCCGTTGCGCCAGCGGCGACAGGTACGCGCCGGCCCGCGAGATCGCGCCGATGCGGCGCCCCAGGTCCAGTTCTCCCTGCCGCAGCGGCAGCGCTCTCAGCCCACCATGCGCGGCACCGTCACGCGTGCCGGCGATGGTGAGCAGGTGTGTGCCGGCGACCAGCTGGAACAGCGAGGTACTGCCGAAATCGATTTCGATGCGCAGCTTCGGCTCGCCCAGGCCGCGCTGGCGGAAGGCGGCGTCGACCTGCTGGCGCAGCACGATGTGGGGCTCCGGCAGCAGCCATTCCTGCTCCGCCAGGTCCGCCAGCCGCAGCGGACCGCGGCCATGCAGCGGGTGCGCCGGGTCGGCCAGCACGGCCAGGCTGTCGTCGAACAGCAGTGTGGCGGCGAAGGCATCGGCATGCTGGCGGGGCAGGGGGGCCACGACGAGATCGAGTTCACCGGCCTGCAGCGAGTCGGTCAGCTCGCGTGCCAGCCGCCGGTGCAGGCGCAGCCGGCCGGCGGGGCGCTCGCGCAGCAGCTGGCGGCAGGCATCCAGCACCAGCGCCTCCGGGATGGAGGGGGAGTAGCCCAGCCGCAGCATGCCGAGCTGGCCGGTGCGGATGCCCTGCATTTCCTGCAGCGCATCGTCGTACTCGAGCTGGATGCGGCGCGCGCGTTCGAGAAAGCGCGCTCCCGCCTGGGTCGGACGCATGCCATTGGCACTGCGCTCGAACAGCGGCAGGCCTGCCTGCGCTTCCACGCGCTGCAAGGCCTTGGTCAGCGCCGGCTGGCTCAGCCCGAGCGCCTCCGCCGCGCGGCCGATGCTGCCGTGCAGGGGGATCGCCAGCAGGTATTCCAGGTCGCGGGTCTCCATCTTTGCATTCCTTATGGTTATGGCTTGATAGCTGATGCGCCATTGTAGGAATGGGGGGCATCTTACAGACTGGGGGCCGGATACATCAAGGAGACAACGATGGCTTTTGCCCTCTTCCTGCAGCGGGCCGCGCGCTACTGGGGCGACCGGCCCGCGGTCATGCATCGCGAGCGCGTGCTCAGCTTCCGCCAGCTCGACGAGCGTTCCACCCGGCTGGCCAACGCCCTGCTGGGCCTCGGCCTGCGCCCCGGCGACCGCGTCGCGGTGCAGTCGCGCAACTGCGCGGAACTGGTCGAGATCGAATGCGCGCTGTACAAGTCCGGCCTGGTCAAGGCGGCGCTGAATCCGCGCTTCACCGCCGCCGAGGCCAGCGACGTGGTGGAGAACTGCACGCCGCGCGCCTTCATCGGCGGCGACGGCTATACCGGCTACGCGCGCACCACGCCGGGCTTCGCCGCGGTCGAGGCCTTCGTGGCGCTGGGCGGGCCGGCGGCCGGCTACCTCGGCTACGAGGACCTGCTGGCGCGTGGCGGCACCAGCCGGCCGCCGCATCGTGCGGCGGCGGCCGATGCCGCCGTGCTGCATTTTTCCTCGGGCTCCACCGGCCGCATCAAGGCCGCCGTGCAGAGCTACGGCAATCGCATGGCGTCGCTGCGCAAGATGCTGCTGGGCATGGACCGGCAGGCGCGGCCGGGCGACCGCCTGGCCCTGATCGGCCCGGTCACCCATGCCTCCGGCATGCTGATGCAGCCCTTCCTGTACTGCGGCGCCACGCTGGTCCTGTTCGATCGCTTCGAGCCGGCCCATTTCCTGGCCGAGGTGGCGCGCCTGCGCATCACCCATGTGTTCATGGTGCCGGCGATGATCCACATGCTGCTGGCGGATCCGGCGCTGGAGCAGGCCGACCTGAGCAGCCTGAAGACGCTGAGCTATGGCGCCGCGCCGATGGCGCCGGCGCGCATCCGCGAGGCCTGGGAGCGCATCGGGCCGATCCTGTCGCAGGGCTACGGCGCCAGCGAGTCGACCTCGGGCGTGACGCGGCTGTCCACCGCCGACCATGCCGAGGCGATCGCCGGCCGGCCCGGGCGGCTGGCCTCCTGCGGGCGCCCGCACGGCGAGACCGAGGTGCGCGTGGTCGACGAGCAGGGGCGGGAGGTGGAGGGCGACGCCATCGGCGAGATCGTGATCCGTGGCGAGGATGTGTTCCAGGGCTACTGGGGCGAGCCGGAGCTGACGCGCGAGGTGCTGGTCGACGGCTGGCTGCGCACCGGCGACCTGGCGCGGGTGGACGAGGAGGGCTTCATCTACCTGGTCGACCGCAAGAAGGACATGATCATCTCGGGCGGCTTCAACGTCTATCCGACCGAGGTGGAGGCCGTGCTCTACCAGCACCCCGACGTGATGGAAGCCTGCGTCATCAGCGTGCCCGACGCGACCTGGGGCGAGAGCGTCAAGGCCGTGGTGGCGCTGCGCCCGGGGCGCGCGCTCGAGGCCGCCGCGCTGATCGCGCACTGCCGCGAGCGCATCGCCGACTACAAGACGCCGCGCTCGGTCGAGTTCGTCGGCGAACTGCCCAAGAACCCGAGCGGCAAGGTGGCGCGCAAGGTCGTGCGCGAGCCGTACTGGCAGGGCGTGGCCCGCCGCGTGAACTGAGGAGGAAGCAAGCCATGTTCGATCATCTGACCGATCCCGCCCTGGTCGACCTGCGCGCGCGCATGCGGCGCTACGTCGAGGAGGAACTGGTGCCGCTCGAGCGCGAGCTGAGCCTGGACGCCGAGGCGCCCTGGCCGCGCGAGGTGCTGCAGGGGGTATGGCGCCGCTCCAGCGAGCTGGGCTTCTACCAGGCCTGCCTGCCGGTGGCGCTGGGCGGGCAGGGCCTGAGCATCGCCGCCCAGTGTGCGCTCAAGGCCGACCTGGCCGCCAGCGGTGCCGTGCTGGCGCCGCACGTGCTGGGCGACCTGGGCGGCCCGCCGCGCGTCGGCAATATGCTCAAGTACGCCACGCCGGACCAGCTCGAACGCTACTTCAAGCCGGTGATCCGAGGCGAGAAATCCGTCTGTTTTGCCTTGACCGAATTGCACTCGGGCTCGGACGCGCAGAGCATCACCACCAGCGCCGTGGCCGACGGCGACATGCTGCGCATCGATGGCGGCAAGCACTACATCAGCGGTGCGCCCTTCGCCGACTTCGCCATCGTCATGTGCGTCACCGACGCCGGCGCCTCGCCACCGGCGATCTCCGCGGTGCTGGTCGACCTTGACCTGCCCGGGGTCAAGGTCAGCCAGGACTATGTGCCGATGTCCGGCCAGCACATCGACGCCGACATCACCTTCACCGACGTGCGCGTGCCGCGCGCCAACATCCTGGGCGGCGAGGGCAACGGCTTCAAGCTGGGCATGTCGCGCATCAACGTGAACCGGCTGCTGCATTGCCCGAGCATGCTGGGACTGGCCATGCGCGCCTACCGCTCGTCGCTGCAGTACGCCGGCCAGCGCCGCCAGTTCGGCGGCCCGATCGCGTGCTTCCAGGCCATCCAGCACATGCTGGCTGACATGGCGGCCGCGCTGTGGGCCTGCGAGAGCATGATCGCGCAGACCGCCGCGCTGGCCGATGCCGGCGCCGACCTGCGCATGAAGGCCGCGGCCTGCAAGCTGTTCGTCTCCGAACGCTGCTTCGAGGTGGCCGACAAGGCGGTGCAGATCCACGGCAACGTGGGCGTCACGCGCGGCCACCCGGTCGAGCAGGCCTTCCGCAAGCTGCGCATGTTCCGCGTCTTCACCGGCACCAGCGAGATCCAGCGCAACACCATCGCGCGCGCCATCCTGCAGCCGGCGCAGGGAGAACCGTCATGAACCGCAGGCAATGGCTGACGCTGGCCGGGGCGGCGGCGCTGGGCGGCCTGGCCGGCCCGGCGCGCGCGGACGCCGGCTACCCGAAGCGCCCGCTCCGCCTGCTGGTGCCCTTCCTGGCCGGCAGCGCGCCTGACAGCACGGCGCGCGTGCTGGCCGAGGGCCTGCGCCAGCGCCTGGGGCAGCCGGTGGTGGTGGAGAACGCGGCCGGCGCGGGCGGCGTGATCGGCGCCGGCATGCTCAAGCGCGCCGCGCCCGACGGCTACACGCTGGGCGTGCTGGCCAACACGCACGTGATCAATGTGCACACCTTCCGCCGTCCGCCCTACGATCCTGCGCGCGATTTCACGCCGATCGCCGCGCTGGCGGGCGGGCCCACCGTGCTGGCGGTGCCGGCATCGGCGCCGTACCGCAGCGTGGCCGACCTGGTGGCCGCGCTGCGGCGCAAGCCGGGCGGATTCAGCTTCGGTTCCGGCGGCAAGGGCAGCATCGCCCATCTTGCCGTCGAGATGCTGCTGCACCAGAGCGGGACCCGGGCCCTGCACGTGCCTTATAAGGGCGCCACCGAACTGGTCGCCGCGATGCTGAGCGGGCAGACCGACTTCGGCATGCCGGTGCTCGGCACCGCCGCGCAGTACCTGCACAACGGGCAGCTGCGCGCCCTGGCGGTGTCGTCGCCGGCCCGCTCGCCGTACTTCCCCGAGGTGCCGACGCTGGCCGAGGCGCTGCCGCCGGGTTTCGTCATCGACAACTGGAGCGGGCTGTTCGCGCCCGCCGGGCTGCCGGCGCCGCTGCTGCAGCGCCTGTTCGCCGCGGTCGGCCAGGTGCAGGCCAGCGGGGCGTTCGACACACAGTTGCGAGCCACGGCGGGCGAACTGCGCCGCAGCCCTTCGCCGGCCGAATTCGCCGCGCTGGTGGCCGGCGACGCCCGCCGCTACGGCGCGTTGATGAACGAGATCGGCATGGAGTCGACCTGATCGGAGCTGGTGCGATGGAGAAAGCGGAGTGGTCCTGCCTGAAGGACGTGAAGATCATCGACCTGAGCCAGCTGCTGCCGGGTCCCCATGCGACCACCTTGCTGATGCAGCTCGGTGCCGAGGTGGTCAAGGTGGAGCAGCCTGGTACGGGGGACACCTCGCGCCAGCTCGGCGCGGCGGTGTTCGCGCAGTTCAACCGCGGCAAGCGCGCGCTCGCGCTCGACCTGAAGAGCGCGCAGGGCAAGGCGGATTTCCTCGCGCTGGTACGCGGGGCGGATGCCGTGGTCGAGGGCTTCCGCCCGGGCGTGCTGCGGCGGCTGGGACTGGACTATGCGGCGCTGTCCGCGGTCAACCCGGCCATCGTGCTGTGCTCGATCTCGGGGTTCGGGCAGGACGGGCCCTATGCCGACCATGCCGGCCACGATCTCAACTACCTGGCGCTGGCAGGCTACTGGTCGGTGCCGGCGCAGGTGGAGGACAAGGTCTCGCGCCCGCGCACCCGCGTGTCGGACTACGCGGCCTCGGGCTACGCCGCGCTGGCGCTGGCCGTGGCGGTGATGAGCGCGCGCCGGCATGGGCGCGGCCAGCATCTCGACGTCTCGATCCATGACGCCATCCTGTCCTGGACGGCGCACGGCGCCTGGGCCGCGCGCGCGCACGCGGACAAGCCGCTGGACGCGCCCAGCGTGCTGCCGGACAACGACCTGTTCGCCACCCGCGACGGCCGCTGGCTGGCGCTGGGCATCCTGGAGAACAAGTTCTGGCTGGCGCTGGGCGAGGCCCTGGGCGCGGCGCATCCCGTGCTGCACGATCCGCGTTTCGCCACGCGCGCGGGCAGGATGCGCTACAAGGAAGAGGTCCACGCCATGCTCAAGGGCATCTTCCTGGGCGGCACGCTGGCGGAATGGGAGGCGGCCTTTGCCGGGCGGGACCTGCCGTTCTCGCCCGTGCTCGAGGCACAAGCGCTGTTCGACGACCCCCATGTGCAGGCGCGCGGCATGATCCGCTCGCTGCCGGAGGAGAAGGCGATCGCGCTGCGCTTTCCCGTCAAGTTCTCGCTCGGCCTGCCCGACAGCGGCATGGAGGTGCCCCCGCTGGGCGGAACCTGACGCTGGGTGGCGGCTGGGTGGCGGCGGGGACGGCGGGAGCGGGTGCGCCGACAGGGCGCAATCTGGGTATGATGGAAACGATGGCGTCGCCCAGGCAGGCGCCGCCGAATATGCCGGATCACGCCGGATCACGCCGGATCACGCCGTCAAGAGCCACCCCCTCATGCAACGCACGGTCGCGCCCGCACGCCCAGGAGCTCATATGCCACGGTCGCACAAGCTGCCGTCACCGCGTTCCCTGCTGCTGGCGGCCTGGCTCGCCGCGCCCGCTCTATGTGGCGCCGTGACGCTTGCCATGCCGCTGCGCGATCCCGCCACCCATGCCACCACCACTTGCCAGCTCGAGCCGCCGGTGTTCCCGCCGGCCCTGCGCGCGGCCCACGCCAGCGGAGGGGTGCAGGTCGAGCTGGTGCTGGGCCTGGACGGCAGCATCGAGTTCGCCCAGGTACGGCAGGGCTCCGGCCAGGCGGCCTTCGACGACGCCGCGCTGGCCGCGGCGGGCCGGGCCAGGTGCCAGCCCTTCCGCGATGCGGCCAGCGGTGCCCCGGTGCGCGGCAGCGCGCTGGCGCGCTTCGAGTTCCACCTTGCGGACGGCGGCGGGGCCTCGCGGCCGCAGGCCGAACCCTTGACCCTGAACAGCGAGCAGCGCGCCGCACCGCCGCCGCAGGTGTTTCCCGCCAATTACGACGAGGCGCTCAGCGTGCTGGTGCGCGCTTATGACGTGGACGCGGTGGTGACGGCGGGCATGGACAAGGCCTTCGCCAGGCTGCCCGAGCGGATCGGGCCGGTGCCGAAGGCACGCTTTGTCGAATGCACGCGCGGGCACTTGTCGGGGCCGGTACTGGAGCAGGTGGTGCGGCCCGGCTTCGCCATGGTGCTGTCCGATCCGGACCTGATGCTCAAGCTGGCGCGCCTGCTGAACTCGCCGCTGGGCCGCAAGGTCAAGGAGGCGACGCTGGCCGGCAAGGCGCTGGAGGCTGCCGGCATCACCGGTGCGGACGCGCTGGAGGCCAACCGCATGCTGGAAAGCCCCGACCTGAGGGCCTTTCTCGACGGGGGCGGCCTCAAGCGCATCAACGACGCGGTCGCGCCCTATCTCTTCGTGGCCAGCCGGCAGGCGCGTGACGCCTGCCTGAAGGAACTGGTGCCGCCCGGCACCTACCCGCTGCAGAACGAGCGCCCCGCCTGAGCGCGGCGGGCCGTGGCAGGCCGCGTCCGGTGCCTGCGCGGCGCCGCCGCGCTCAGCCCACGGCGACCGCCTCGGGCCGGTGTAGCTGCGTGGCGGCCTCGCGCACGAAGCGCACGCTGGTGTCCACCGCCGTGATCGGCAGCATGTGCCCGCCCGGCACCAGCACCAGCCGGGCGCCCGGCACCTTGGCGGCGAGCGCCTCGCCGTTGTGCGCCGGATCGAGGATGCGGTCTTCGCGTCCGTACAGGATGCTGAGCGGCAGGCGCAGACCGGCATAGGCCGGCACCTGCGGCGTCAGGCTGTGGCCGGCCGCCACCAGGTCCTCCGAGGCGGCGATGAAGTGGCTGGGCCGCAGCGCCAGCAGGCCGCCGCCGCGCGTGGCGAAGTCTTCCGGTACCGGGTCGGGACCGAACACGATCGACATGACCTGCTCGCGGCGGGCGATCGACATCGGCACCGCCAGTGTCCAGGCGATCAGCCGGCGCAGCCAGGGGCGCTCGGTGGCGAGCGCCTTGAATACCGCCGGCACGCTTTCGGGCGGATGCGTGAGCGGGGCCAGCAGGGCCAGTCCGCCGACGCGCCCCGGGTGGCCGAGCGCCAGGGCCAGCGCGATCGCGCCGCCCAGCGAGTGGCCGACCACCAGCGGGCGTTCCAGGCCGAGCCGGTCGATCAGCGCGGCCAGCGCGGCGGCCTGGGTCGGCAGGTCGGCGCCGGTGCCGGGCTGGCGCGTCGAATAGCCGGAGCCCGGGCGGTCCACCGCAATCACGCGGAAGTCGCGCGCCAAGGGCTCGATCATGCCGTAGGCAAAGTTGCCGAGCTGGCCGGACAGGCCGTGCACCAGCAGGATGGCCGGACCCTGGCCGCGCTCGACCACGTGCAGGCGCGCGCCCGGCACGTCGACGAAGCGGCCGGTGGGCGGCATCCCCTGTTCGATGCGCCGCGCGATGCGGCCGGTGACCCAGGCCAGGCTGGCGCCCAGCACGAGCAGCAGCGCGAGCACGGCGAGGAGGACGGTGGTGAGGACGCTCATGATTGCAGGCTCCGGCCGATCAGGTTCCAGTAACGGACCGGCGCAAGCCGCTCCAGCAGGGAAAGCACCACCGCGTCGCTGCCGACCAGCACGCGTGAGCGGCGTTTCTCGATGCCACGCAGGATGATATCCGCGGCCTTGGCCGGCGGCATGCGCAGCAGCTTTTCCGTGCGCTTCAGGCGTTGTTCGACCTGTTCGCGCGGGATGTCGCCGGCCACGCGGGCATTGCGCGCGATCGAGGTGGCGATGCCGCCCGGATGCACCACGGTCACGCCGATGCGGCTGTCGGCCAGCTCGTGCCGCAGTGCGTTGGAGAAGCCGCGCACGGCGAACTTGCTGGCCGAGTAGGCAGCCTGCCCCGGCGGCGAGATCAGGCCGAACAGGCTCGACAGGTTGACGATGCGGGCATCGTCGCTGCGGCGCAGCAGAGGCAGGAAGGCACGCGTCATGCGCACCACGCCCTGGAAGTTGATCGACATCAGCCAGTCGAAGTCGGACTCGCTGACCTCTTCGAAGCTGCCGCCCAGCGCCACGCCGGCGTTGTTGACCAGCAGGTCGACGCGGCCGTGCTCGGCCATCACCGCCACCGGCAGCGCGGCCACGGCCTCGCGGTCGGCCACGTCGAGCACGTGCAGGCTCACGCGTACCTGGCGCAGCTCCGGCAGCGCGGCAGTCTGCTCCAGGCCGGCGCGATCGCGGTCGGCCAGGGCCAGGTGGCAGCCGCGCAGCGCCAGCGCCTGCGCCAGCGCGCGACCGATGCCGCTGCCCGCGCCGGTCAGCACCGCCACCCGACCCTTGAGCTGCATCTGCGCGCCGAGCGGCGCGTCGAACTGCATCACGCCGTCGTCGATGCGGCCGTAGCGGATGG
>JABLTH010001078.1_pt1 | contig 20990 bp, 20 predicted proteins | sample 7875711 | NCBI WGS metagenome assembly JABLTH01 (sample SAMN14941262, study PRJNA633318) | bioreactor metagenome | isolation source: bioreactor | place: China | collected 2019-03-05 | reverse complement strand
TCGACGCCGAGTACGCCTTCGACGCGGTCGGCAACGTCGTCTCCGAGAAGGTCGACGCGAACTTCGACGGCGTCTTCGAGACCACCGCGCAGTACGAGGGCGGCAAGGTCGTGAGCCGCGCGACGGGAGCCGAGGGCGCGAAGGAGCGGATCGAGGTCTACGGCGAGGGCCGGCTCGTCCGCGTCGAGCTCGACGAGAACAAGGACGGCCGGATCGACCTGTGGAACTTCTACGATCCGCAGGGGCGGCTCGAGAAGCAGGAGCAGGATTCCGACCACGACGGGCGCGTCGACACCTGGGTGACGCTCGACCCCGCGACGGGCAAGGAGACGCGCGTCCTCGAGGACACCAATGGAGACGGGAAGATCGACAACTGGCGCACCAACGACGCCAGCGGCGCCACGGTGAAGGTGGAGGAAGACAAGAACTTCGACGGCAAGCCCGACCGCGTCGTCGAGTTCGAAGGCGGCCGCGCCGCGCGCTTCGCCGAGGACACGAACGGCGACGGCAAGCCCGACCTGCGCGGCGAGCTCGACGCTGCGGGAAGCGTGACGCGCGAGGAGCGCGACACGACCGGCAAGGGCTTCTTCGACGTCGTCACGACCTTCGAGAACGGAAAGCCCGTTCGCCAGCAGCGCGACACCGCCGGCAAGGGCCGCTACGACGCGGTGACGCTCTACGAGAACGGCCGGGAGGTCGGGCAGCAGATCGACACGAACGGAGACGGCAAGCCCGACGCGACCATCACGTTCGACGCCAGCGGCAAGCCCGCGCGCGAGGAGATCGACACCAACGGCGACGGGAAGCCCGACGCGGTGAAGGTGTACGAAGGCGGCGTTCTCGTTCGAGAGGAGCTCGACCGCAACGCCGACGGCCGCTTCGAGGTCGTGACGTCGTACGCGAACGGCGCGCCGGTGCGCTCCGAGGAGGACACCAACGGCGACGGCCGGCCCGACGTGGTCGTCGAGTACGAGGGAGGCCGCCCCGCCCGCCAGACCGAGGACAAGAACGGCGACGGTCGGCCCGACCTCGTCACGACCTTCGGCGCCGACGGAAAGCCCGCGAAGACCGAGGCCGATCTCGATGCCGACGGCCGGCTCGAGACGACGACGATCTTCGAGGGCGGCGTCATCGCCCGCGTCGAGAAGGACACGAACGGCGACGGGCGCCCGGACGTCTTCGCGATCTACGAAAACGGAAAGCTCGCCCGCGTCGAGCAGGACACGAACTTCGACGGCACGATCGACCGCCGGAGCGTCGCGGGCGAAGGCGGCGCGCAGGTGGCGGAGAGCGACGCCAACGGCGACGGGCGGCCGGACACGTGGACCGTGACGGACGCCTCGGGCGCGGTCGTTCGAATCGAAGAAGACAAGAACGGAGACGGCGCACGCGACACGTTCACCTTCTTCGAGAACGGCAAGCCCGTGCGCCAGGCGCAGGACACGAAGGGGACCGGACAGCCCGACGTGCTGCTGATCCTCGACCCGTCCGGCCGGGCCGTCGCACAGGAGGTGGCGTCGTCGGGTGCGCGGCCCGACAAGAAGCTCTTCCTCGACGCCGCAGGAAACGTCGTTCGGCAGTGCCTCGACACCGACGGCAACGGCAGCCTCGACGCGCAGGCCGAGGTCGAGAACGGCGCCGTCACGGCGGTCCTGCTCGACACGAAGGGCAAGGGCCGCGCCGATCAGCGCGAGATCTACGCGGGCGGAGAGCGCGTCCAGCTCCAGGCCGACACCAACGGCGACGGCCGGGTCGACGTGATCCAGACCTTCTCGGGCGGACAGCTCGCTCGCCAGGACGAAGACGCGAACGGCGACGGCCGCATCGATCGCAGCTTCGCCGGCGGCGCGTCCGTTCCCGTCGAAGGGGCGGCGGCCGTGCCCGCCGAGCCTCTCCCGCGCCTCGACTGCGGCAGCTTCGACGCGTTCTGGAAGACGCGAAAGTAGAGCCGCCGCGCCGGCCCTACTCCGCCGCGCGGCGCGCCGGCGCCTGCGCCGCGAACAGGCCCGGCGCGATTCCGCGCAGCGCGAGCGCGACCATCGGTCCCGCCATCTTCGGCCCCACGCGGCGTCCCGTGAAGAAGAGCCGCACGCCGATCGGGCCGACGATGAGGTCCGCCGCCAGATCGAGGTCGATGTCCGGCGCGATCTCGCCGCGCGCGACCGCCCGCTCGAGCGTGCGGCGTAGCGGCTGGCGCCGGTGCCGGAGCAGCGGATCGATCAGCTCGGCGAGCTCGGGGTTGTGCAGGCGCTCGCCGACGAGGCTCGGCAGAACGGCCGCGAGCGGCGTCGCGTTGAAGCGCTCGAGGTAGTTGCGGAGCATCTCGGTGAGGTCGGCCTGCAGGTCGCCGGAGTCGACCTCCTCGAACGCAGGAAGGCCTCCGAAGGCCTCGATCACGAGCGGGAGCTTCGACGGCCAGCGCCGATAGATCGTCGCCTTGCCGACCCCGGCCCGGCTCGCGACGCCTTCGACCGTGAGCGCCGAATAGCCCTGCTCCGAGAGCAGGACGAGCGTCGCGTCGAGGATCGCCTGGTGCGCCTCTTCGCTGCGCGGCCGTCCGGCCCCCGGGGCGGCCGAATCGGGGCCACGCCGGCTCCCGCGCCGCGCCGCCGCGCCTCGTCCTCCGTCGCCGTGCGCGCGCTGCCTCGGCTTCGCGTCCTCGCTCACGACCTGCTCCGGCGCCGGCCGCAGCGGCCGGCCGCATTCCGAAACTACACGTTCCGTTCCGGTTTCTGCAATCGACCCCGGCTCACGCCGGGGTGAGCGGGGAGCCGCGGTAGCCCGCGTCGCCATCGAGCACCGACGCCGCAATGCGCTCTTCGAGCGCGCGCGCGTCCCACCACGTCATCTGGAGCTGCTTCGCGCGCCGGAAGTAGAGCTGGATGTCGTACTCGATCGTGAAGCCGTAACCGCCGAAGACCTGCTGGCACATCGCGGTGACGTCGCGGTAGGTCTGGCACGCGAAGAGCTTCGCCATCGGCGCGAGGCGCTGCGCCGAGCGACCCGTCGCCCGCGCCCACGCCGCCTCCCAGACGAGCGTGCGGCCGCCATCGACGAGCGTCGCGGCGTCCGCGAGATAGTGCGAGATCGCCTGGAAGGCGCCGAGCGGCTTGTCGAACTGCACGCGCTCGCGCGCGTACGCGACCGTGATCTCGAGCGCGCGGTCCGCTCCTCCCATGGCGAGCGCGGCGAGGAGGATCGCGCCGTCGTGCAAGACGGCCTCCCAGGTCTTCCAGCCGGAGCGGGCGGCGCCGATGCGATCCGACACCGGAACGCGTACGTCGTCGAGCCGCACCCGGTACTGCGCGTCGCCCGCGAGGCTTCGCCGCTGCTCGAGCGTGACGCCGGGTGCCTGCGGATCGACGAGAAAGAGGTCGACGTCGCCGTCCGCGGCTCCCGTTCGCGCGAGGACGACGAGCCGCGTCGCGGCGCTCGCGAACGGCACGTGCTCCTTGGTCCCCGTGAGGCGGAACTCTCCGGCGTTCTCGCGAGCGGCGAGCTGCACGCCGCGCGCGCCGAACCCGCGCCGCGGCTCGAGCCAGGCCGGCGCGAGGATCGCCTCGCCGGACGCGATCCGCGGCAGCCACGCCGCCTGCTGCGCGGCGCCGCCCGCCGCGAGCAGAGCGCCCGCGCAGACGACGCAGCTCGGAAAGTGCGGCGACGGACTGAGCGCGCGGCCGAGCTCCTCGTACACGATCGCCGCCTCGACCATCGTCTGGCCCGCGCCGCCGTACGCCTCGGGGATCAGGAGCCCCGGAAGGCCGAGCTCGGAGAGCTTGCTCCAGAAGGCGCCGGGATAGCCCGTCGGGTCGTCTTCCATGGCGCGAACGACCGAGAGCGGCGCGAGCTCCGCGCACACGCCCCGCACCATGTCGCGCAGCAGCTCCTGCTCCTGCGTGAAATCGAGATCCATCGTGCCTCCCGGTGCGGCGCGCCCTCACGGCGCCCGCTTCGAGCGCTCAGGGCTTCCAGCGGTCGCCCTTGCGCGCCCAGGGGTTGTCATCGTCGCTCACCGGCACGGCGACGCGCGCCGTGCACTCGGTCATCGTCTTGTCGCCGACGGTGAGCCGGAGCGCGAGCTGCACCCAGCCGCACCCCGCCTCGTCGGTTTCGACCTTCTCGACGGCGCCGCGCAGCAGCATCGTCTCGCCGGGAAAGACCGAATCGCGCATGCGGAACTTCATGCGGCCGAGCCGCCCGCGCGGCCCGGTCCAGTCCTCGACGTAACGCTCGAACCACGCGGCCTGGTTGGGCGTGTTGAGGAAGATGTCCTTCACGCCGTTTCGCTGCTGGGCGAAGTCGCGATCGTGGTGCATCGGCCGCCAGTCGCGCGTTGCGAGCGCTCCCAGGATGACGGTCGTCGCCGTGACGTCGTGCGCGAGCGGCGGGATCTCGTCGCCGACGCGGACATCGGAGAGCAGCAGATGCGCTGCGTGCGGAGTCATCACCCCTTCCCCTTCACGTAGCCGAAGCCGGTGTAGCTCTCGCGGCCGGCGAGCTCGCCGCGCTGGTTCATGTATTCGACGTCGATCACCCAGAAGCGCCCGGTCCCGATCCGGGTCGTCTTCGGCGCGCTCACGCTCCGCAGGATCTGCCGCGTCGTGAGCCGGTCGCCCGGCCGCACCGGCTCGTAGAAGACGATCTCGTTGTCGGTCATGACCGCCTCGGGAAGGCCGAGGACGCGCTTCAGATCGAAGTGGACCTGCAACGGCTGCTTCGGTTCGGCGCGGCCCGGTGCCCAGAAGTGCGGCCGGAACCAGAGCGAGAGCGTCGTCGGCGGAGCGATCCAGCCGCCCGCGAGCTCCTGCGCCACGCGCTCGTCCCAGAACAGCGGGTTTCCGTTCTCGACCGAGGCGAGGCTCGTGAGCGCGTAGCCGCGCTCGATGTCGAACTCTCCCGCTTCTTCGTAGCGCGGCTGCCCGATCCAGCCCGCGACCTCCGACGGAAGCTCGTCGGTCATGCGATCACCCCTTCCTGCTGCAAACGCTCGATCTCCGTCGCGCCGAGCCCCGCCGCCCGCAACAGCTCGAACGTGTCGGTCTCGTCCTGGCCGCGCAGGGCCACGGGCCCCGGCTCACGCACCGAGCCGGCGAGGAGCGGCGCGAGCTGCCGGAAGCTCCCGCGCTCCGGGTGCTCGGCGCGAACGAACGCGCCGCGCGCGGCGAGCTGCGAGTCGTCCGCCAGCTCGGCCACCGACAGAACCGGCGCGACGCAGGTGTCGGCCGCGGCGAGCCGCCGCGTCCATTCGTCGCGCGGCCGCGCCGCGAAGGCCGCCCGCAGGTCGGCGCGGATCGCGTCCTGCGCCGCGTCGTCGAGCTGGCGAGACGTCCAGCGATCGAGGCCGAGCTCGCGGCACAGGTTCGCCCAGAAGGCCGGCTCGATCGCCGCGACCGCGAGCCACTTGCCGTCGCCGGCCTCGTAGACGTCGTAGCAGGCGTAGCGCCCGGAGAGCAGATCGCCGCCCGGCGCCGGATCCTCGCCCGTCGCGAGGTGCTGGTCGACCGCGAGCGCCATCAGCGAGACGACGCCGTCGGCGACCGACACGTCGAGGCACGCGCCCCGGCCCGTCGCGCCGCGGCGAACGAGCGCGGCGAGGATCGCGATCGCGGCGTGCATGCCGCCGGCCGCCGCGTCGGCGATCGTCGCGCCGGGAAGCGCGGGGCCGCCGTCGGCGCGCCGCCCGCTCATGTGCAGAAACCCGCCGACGGCGAGGTAATCGAGGTCGTGCCCCGCCCACCGCGCGCGGTCGCCCTGCTGGCCGTAGCCGCTCGTCGAGCAGTAGACGATGCGATCGTTCACGCGCCGAACGTCGTCGTAGCCGACGCCGAGCCGCGACGCGACTCCCGGGCGAAAGCTCTCGATCACGACGTCGGCACCGGCCGCGAGGCGCAGTACGGCGGCGCGGCCCGCCTCGGCCTTCAAGTCCACGCGCACGCGCTTCATCCCGCGGCCGCCCGCGTACGCGTGGAACGGCGGCTCGATCTGCACCGCGCCGGCGCGCCGCGGCGCGCCCACCTTCACCACCGTCGCGCCGTAGTCGGCGAGGATCCTCGCGCAGCGCGCGGCGGGCCCTACGCTCGAGAAGTCGAGCACGGTGACGCCTCCGAGCGCCGCGCAGGCTTCCATCGCCCCGCCCTAGAAGTTCTTCGGCAGGCCGAGCTTGCGGCGCGCGATGATGTTCTTCTGGATCTCGGAAGCGCCGCCGCCGATGGTGTCGATCACCGTGTAGCGGTACGTGCGTTCGGCGCGTCCGCGAAGCGGAGCATCCGAGGAGTGGACGCGGAGCTGCCCGCCCGCTCCGACGACATCGAGCGTCGCGTTCGCGAGCCGCTGCGAGAACCCCGTCGCGTAGAGCTTGTACTCGGAGGCCTCGACCGTCGGCGGCTTCCCGCCCTTGAGCGCCTTCGCGAGGAACCGCAGGCCGAGCACGCGCGCCACCTCGGTCTGCGTCACGAGCTGTGCGATCGTCTTGCGAACGTGCGGGTCCTCGCGCAGCGGATCTCCGTCGCGCTCCTCGCTCCGCACGTGGTCGACGAGCTCCTCGAGCCGCTGCTGGATCGGAGAGAACGTGAACATCGTGAAGCGCTCGAGGTCGAGCGCCTCCGAGACGTATTGGAAGCCGCGGTTCAGCTCGCCGACGACGGCGTCGTCAGGGACGAAGACGTCGTCGAAGAAGACCTGGTTCGTGAGCTCGTCGCCGATCGTCGGCATCGCCTGGATCGTGACGCCCGGCTGCCGCATCGGGATCAGGAACAGCGTGATCCCGTCGTGCTTCGCCTTCGCCGGATCGGTTCGCGCAGCGACCCAGTACCAGTCGGCGAAGTGCGCCGACGTCGTGAAGATCTTCTGGCCGGCGAGCCGCCAGCCCGCGCCGTCGCGCGTCGCGCGGAGCTGCATGTTCGCCGCGTCGGAGCCGGCCTGCGGCTCGCTGTAGCCGATCGCGAACTCGATCTCGGCGCGCAGGATCTTCGGCAGGAACTCGCGCTTCATCTTCTCGCTGCCGTGGCGGATGATCGTCTTGCCGACGATTCCGACGCCCTTGCCGATCTGCGGGGCGCCGCGCCGCGCGAGGCACTCGTTCAGCAGGTACTCGTAGACGCCCGAGCGCTCGCCGCCGCCGTACTCCTTCGGCCAGGTCATGCCGAGCCAGCCGCGCGCGGCGATCTTCTTCATGAACGCGCGCCGAGCGGGTGTGTCGACGAGCTGCGCCATGTTCTCGCGCGTCGGGTCCATGACCTCGGGGTCCGCGTTCTCGTCGAGGAACTTCTCGACCTCCTCGACGAACGCCTTCTCGGCTGCGGAGAACTCGAAGTCCACGCCCGTCCTCCCCAAGACTGCCCGGAGCCGCGAGGCGCCGCCGGCCCCGCTTTGAATATATACGAGACGTAGCGTATAGTAAATCGGTCGGCGGGGGGCGGGAATGACGCGGGCGGCCAGAGCGGCGCGGGAGCGGCAGGCGACGGTCGTCGGAATCCACGCCCTGCCCTACGCGAAGAACATCGGCATGACCGAACGCAGCGCGGGCGCGCGCGCGATCCTCGCCGCGCTCCGCGACGCCGGCCTCGGCGTCGCCGACGTCGACGGCATGTTCCGGTACGTGTGGGAAGGCACGACCGAGATGGAGATGGCGCGCATCCTCGGCGTGCGGAACCTGCGGGCGTTCGGCGAGGTCGACTACGGCGGAGGCGCCGGCGCTCCGACCGTCGCGCTCGCCGCGCTCGCGATCGAGCACGGGCTCGCCGACGTCGTCGTCTGCTGGCGCGCCCGCAACCGCTCGTCGGGCGGCCGCCCGTGGGTGAGCCAGTACCACGCGACGGGCCAGGACCAGTTCGAGCGCCCGTATCACGTCGTGCGGCCCGTCGACGGCATGGCCTTTCACGCGCGGCACTGGATCCATCGCTACGGCTGGAAGCCGGAGCTCACCGGCGGCGTCGCGATCACGATCCGCGAGCACGCGCGCCGCAACCCGATGGCGATGATGCGAAAGCCGCTCTCGATGGACGAGTATCTCTCGGCGCGAATGATCGCCGACCCGCTGCGCCTGTACGACTGCTGCCTCGAGACCGACGCCGCGCTCGCGATGGTGCTGACGACCGCCGAGCGCGCACGCGACCTTCCCTCCTGCCCTGCCTACGTGCAGGGCTACGCGATGGGGTCGGGCCCCGAGATGACGGCGATGACCTTCTTCTACGGCGACGAGATCGGATCGACGCCGAATCGCTGGGTCGCTCCCGAGCTGTGGCGCAACACGGGCCTCTCGCCGCGCGACATCGACGTCGTCCAGTTCTACGACGCCTTCACCTTCCAGATCCCGATCGCGTTCCAGGAGTACGGCTTCTGCGGCGACGGCGAGGCGGCGGCCTATCTCTCGAGCGGCGAGCACCCGCCGTACAACACGAGCGGCGGCGGCCTCTCGGAGGCCTACACGCACGGGTTCAACCTGCTCGTCGAAGGCGTTCGCCAGGTTCGGGGCACGTCGACCGGCCAGGCGCCTCGCGTCCGACACAGCATGGTGACGAGCGGAAACGTCGTCCCGACCGGCGCGATCGTGTTCTCGAAGGAGCCGTGGTGAGCGCCGCCGCCGATCCCGCACCGTCGTTTCCGGTCCCGGTCGCGGACGCCGACACGCAGCCGTTCTGGGACGGCTGCCGGCGCGGCGAGCTCCTCGTCCAGTGCTGCGCGAGCTGCGGCCGCTGGCTGTGGCAGCCGCGCCCGATCTGCTCGCGCTGCCAGACGCCCGACCCCGTGTGGACGCGCGTCTCGGGGACCGGCGCCGTCGCGTCGTGGACCGTCATTCGGCCGCCGACGCTCCCGGCGTACGCGGAGATGGTGCCGTTCGTCGTGCTGCTCGTTCAGCTCGACGAGGGCGTTCGGCTGCTCGGCTATCTCGTCGACGGCGAAGGGCACCTCCTGCGCACGGACGGCGTCGCCGAGGGCGTCGCGATCGGCTCGCGCGTCGCGCTGCGCTTCCACGAGCAGGCCGGGACGATCCTCCCGTGCTGGACGCTCGCGGCGTGAGGAGCGCGCAGTGAGGATCGGCCTCACGATCTTCGCGACCGACCGCACGATCGATCTCGCGACGCTCGCGCGCGAGGCCGAGGCGCGCGGCTTCGCGTCGCTCTACGTCCCGGAGCACACGCACATCCCGGTGAGCCGCCGAACGCCGCCGCCGACGGGCGACGCCGAGCTCGCCGACGAGTACCGCCGAACGCTCGACCCCTTCGTCGCCCTCGCCGCGGCGGCGGCCGTCACGTCGAAGATCCGCCTCGGAACCGCGATCGCGCTCGTCGCGCAGCGCGATCCGATCCTGCTCGCGAAGGAGGTCGCGACGCTCGACCTCGTGTCGCACGGGCGCGCCGTCCTCGGCGTCGGCTACGGCTGGAACGTCGAGGAGATGGAGAGCCACGGCGTCGCGTACGCCTCACGCCGGCGTCTCGTCCGCGAGAAGATGCTCGCGGTCGAGGCGCTGTGGACGCAGGACGTCGCAGCGTACGACGGCGAGCTCGTCCGGATCGCGCCGAGCTGGCAGTGGCCGAAGCCCGTGCAGAGGCCGAGGCCGCCGGTGCTGATCGGCGGCGGGCCGGGTCCGAAGCTCTTCGCCGACGTCGCCGAGTGGGCCGACGGCTGGATGCCGATCGGCGGCAAGGGGCTCGGCGAGGCCCTCCCGCAGCTCCGCGCCGCGATGCAGAAGCGCGGCCGCGACCCGCGCGCGCTCGAAGTCGTCGCGCTCGGCGTCGTCCCCACGCGAGGCAAGCTCGACCACTACGCGTCGATCGGCGTCACCGAGGTCGCGCTGCGCCTTCCCGCGGCATCGGCCGCCGAAGTCCTTCGCGAGCTCGACGCGCACGCGGCGTTCCTGTCGTAGCTACCGCTTCGCCAGCACCGCGGAGCCGTGTCCGAACAGGCCCTGGTTGACGGCGATGCCGAGCCGCGCGCCTTCGACCTGCCGGCCGGCCGCCTGCCCGCGGAGCTGCCACGTGAGCTCGCAGAGCTGCGAGATCGCCTGCGCGGGGATCGCCTCGCCGAAGCTGGCGAGGCCGCCGCTCGCGTTCACGGGGATCCTTCCGCCGAGCGTCGTCTCGCCGTCGCGCAGCAGCTTCTCGGCGCCTCCCGGCTTCGCGATTCCGATGTTCTCGTACCAGTCGAGCTCGAGGGCGGTCGAGAGATCGTAGACCTCGGCGAGGTCGAGATCCTCGGGGCCGACACCGGCGGCCTCGTACGCGCGCCGCGCGATCGAGTCCTTGAACGGAACGTCCGGCGCCGGGACGGCCGCCGCCGAGTCGGTCGAAAAGTTCGGCATCTCGATGATCGTGTTCGGAAAGCGCGGCGTCACCGTCGAGACGGCCGCGATCGTGACCGGGCTCGCCGCGCGGCGGCGCGCGAACTCCATGCTCGAGAGCACGACCGCGGCGCCGCCGTCGCTCGTCGCGCAGATGTCGAGCAGGCGAAGCGGATCCGAGACGATCGGCGACGCCATCACCTCGTCCAGCGAGACCGCCTTTCGATAGCGCGCGTTCGGGTTCGCGAGGCCGTGGCGGCTGTTCTTCACCTTGACGCGCGCGAAGTCCTCGAGCGTCGCTCCGAAGACCTCCATGCGGCGCCGCGCGTAGAGGCCGAAGTAGATCGGGTTCGTCGCGCCGAGCAGCCGAAAGCGCAGCCAGTCGGGATCGCTCGGCCGGTCGCCTCCGGCCGGCGCGAAGAAGCCCTTCGGTGTGGTGTCCGCTCCGACCACGAGCGCCACGTCGCACAGGCCGGCGAGGATTCGCGCGCGAGCGAGGTCGATCGCCTGCGCTCCCGTCGCGCAGGCGCCGTACGTGCTCGCGACGTCGACGCCCGTCCATCCGAGCGCCTGCGCGAAGGTCGCCCCCGCCACGTAGCCGGGGTAGCCGTTGCGGATCGTGTCGCCGCCCGCAACGAACTGCACGTCCTTCCATGCGATGCCGGCGTCGGCGAGCGCCGCGCGCGCGGCCGCGACGCCGTACTCGACGAAGCTGCGGCCCCACTTGCCCCACGGATGCCTGCCCACGCCGAGGACTGCGACCGGCTCCACCGCGCCCGCCATCCGCCTCTCCTCCTCGCGCGCTAGGCCGCGACCGGCCGCCACTTCCAGACGACGACCTCGTTCGCGCCCTCCTCGAAGAGCGTGTCGAGGACGAGCTCCATCTCCTGCCCGACCCGAAACGCCGACGTGTCGGCTCCGGAGGCGACCTGACCGAGCACGACCATCTTCTCGGCTTCGAGCTCGACGGCGGCGATCGTGTACGGCTCGAACGGCTGCTCCGCAACGAACGGGGGCGGCGGCGCGTAGCGGTTGTCGGTCCACGACCAGAGGCGCCCGCGCCGCGAGAGCGGCGTCTCCTCGAGATCGGAGCCGCCGCAGCCGGGGTTCCGGCAGAAAGGCTCTTTGGGGAAGTAGACCGTTCCGCACGCGCGGCAGCGAGCGCCGAGCAGACAGGGCGCCGCGGCGTCCATTCGGAACCAGCCCTCGACCGCGGGGACCCGCGTCTTCGCGCCCGACATCGCCGCTCCTCGCCGGCCTCCGCCGCACGCGGGGAGGCTGGCCCTATACGAGACGTAGCGTATCATAACTCCCCGCCGCGCGTTTCCGGGCCCCGCGCCGCTGCCCTCGGCAGCTCCCGGCGCCCTGCCGAACGCTGCGGCCCGGCTCGCCGACCGCGAGGAGGACCGATGGACAAGCGCGCGACCGCGGACGAGGTGGTGCGCGAGATCCGCGACGGGATGACTGTCGGAATCGGCGGCTGGGGATCGCGCAGGAAGCCGATGGCGCTCGTTCGCGCGCTGCTGCGCTCGCCCGCGAAGGATCTCACGATCGTCTCGTACGGCGGCCCCGACGTGGGGCTGCTGTGCGCGGCGGGCAAGGTGCGCCGCGTCGTCTACGGCTTCGTCTCGCTCGACTCGATCCCGCTCGAGCCGCACTTTCGAAGGGCGCGCGAGGCGGGCAGCGTCGAGGCCGTCGAGTACGACGAGGGCATGCTTCAGTGGGGACTCTACGCGGCGGCGCTGCGCCTTCCGTTCCTGCCGACGCGTGCGGGCCTCGGGTCGGACGTGCTGCGTCTCAATCCGCAGCTCGCGACGGTGCGCTCGCCGTACGAGGACGGCGAGGAGCTGGTCGCGATGCCGGCGCTCCCGCTCGACGTCGCGCTGGTCCACATGAGCCGCGCCGACGCGCGCGGCAACGCGCAGTACCTCGGCCCCGACCTCTACTTCGACGACCTCTTCTGCATGGCCGCAAGCCGCCGCTTCGTCTCGTGCGAGCGCGTCGTCGAGACGCCGGATCTGCTGAAGTCCGGCCCCGTCCACACGCTGCGCCTCAACCGCACGATGGTCGACGCCGTCGTCGAGGCGCCGCGCGGCGCGCACTTCACCGAGTGCCCGCCCGATTACGCGAGAGACGAGGCCTTCCAGCGCGCGTACGCCGCGACCGCAAAGAGCCCCGAAGCCTTCGCCGCCTTCCGCGCGAAGTATCTCGACGTCCCGGAGAGCGAGTACCAGCGCCTCGTCCGGGAGGAAGCGCCGCGATGAGGCGCTCGTTCGCACGCCCGCCCCTCGCGCACCGGGCGCTCGGAGGCGCCGGCCGATGAGCGAGGCTCGGCGCGACGAGGTCTGCGCGGTCGCGATCGCCGAGATCTTCCGCGGCGACGGCGAGATCCTCGCGAGCGCGATGGGGACGCTGCCGATGATCGGTGCCCGCCTCGCGAAGATGACCTTCGAGCCGGACCTGCTGATCGGCGACGGCTTCGCGTACCTGCTCGCCGAGGTGCCTCCGCTGGGCGCGCCTGCCGAGCCCGTGGTCGAGGGCTGGCTGCCGTTTCGCAGCGTCTTCGATCTGCTGTGGTCGGGGCGGCGCCACGTGCTGATGGGCGCGACGCAGATCGACCGCTTCGGCAACCAGAACATCTCGTGCATCGGCGATTTTCGCCGCCCCTCCGTGCAGCTCATCGGGACGCGCGGCGCGCCCGGCAACACGCTGCACCACAAGACGAGCTACTGGATCCCGAACCACTCGAAGAAGGTCTTCGTCGAGAAGGTCGACGTCGTCTGCGGCGTCGGCTACGACCGCGCCGCCGCGCTCGGGCCGGTGTCGTCGCGCTTCCATTCGATCCCGCGCGTCGTCTCGAACCTCGGCGTCTTCGACTTCGAGACGCCGGAGCGCCGCATGCGGCTGCGCTCGCTCCACCCGGGCGTCTCGCTCGAAGACGTCGTCGAGAGCACGGGCTTCGAGCTCGCGATCCCCGGCGACGTTCCCGAGACGCGCTCCCCCACGGCCGCGGAGCTGCACCTGCTGCGCGAGCACATCGATCCGCAGGGCCTCGGCGTGCGCGAGCTGAGGAGCTGACCCTGCACCCCGCCCTGCACACGCGGCTGTGCGACCGGCTCGGGATCCGCGTCCCGGTGCTGCAGACGGCGATGGGCTGGGTCGCGACGCCGGAGCTCGTCGCGGCGTCGTGCAATGCCGGCGCGATGGGCTTTCTCGCAACGGCGACGATCGCGCCGGACGAGGTCGACCGCGCCATCGCTCGCGTCGCAGAGCTCACCGACCGCCCCTTCGGCGTGAATTTCCTGATGGAGGCGCCGGGCGCCGAGAAGACCGTCGAGGCGATCGTTCGCCACCGCGTGAAAGCCGCGAGCTACGGCCGGGGTCCGCGCAAAGACTTCATCCAGCGCATGAAGGACGCGGGGGTCGTCTGCATCCCGACCGTCGGCGCGCCGCGGCACGCCGAGAAGGCCGCCGCCCTCGGCGCCGACGTGATCGTCATCCAGGGCTCGGAGGGCGGTGGCCACACCGGCTCGGTTCCGACCACCCTCCTCCTGCCGCAGGTGCTCGACCGCGTGCAGGTGCCCGTCGTCGCGGCGGGCGGCTTCTACGACGGGCGCGGCCTCGCGGCCGCGCTCGCATGGGGCGCCGACGGCGTCGCGATGGGGACGCGCTTCCTGCTCACGGCCGAGAGCCCCGTCCCGTCCGAAACGCTCGCGCGCTACTTCGCCGCGAGCGTCGACGAGATTCGCATCACGACCGAGGTCGACGGCCTTCCCCAGCGCGTGATCGTGAACGACTTCGTTCGCAGGCTCGAGTCGGGCAGCGCTCCCGCGCGTCTGCTCCGCGCGCTGCGAAGCGCCCTCGCCTACCGCAGCCTCACCGGCGCCTCGGCGCGCGAGCTGCTGCGAAGCGCCGTCGCGCTTCGCGAGGGCGAGAAGCTGACGCGCACGCAGACGCTCATGGCGGCGAACGCGCCGATCCTCATCCGGCGCGCGATGGTCGAGGGCGTTCCCGACGAGGGCGTCCTGCCGAGCGGACAGGTCGCGGGCCTGCTCCGCGACCGCCCGCCGGTGAAGGATCTCGTCGAGCGAATCGTCGCCGAAGCCTCGGAGCGCCTCACCGCGCTCGCAACGCCGGGAGGACCCCCGTGTACGTGAAGACGTCGATCGAGAACGGGATCGCCGAGGTGCTCCTCGCGCACCCGCCGGTGAACGCGCTTCCGAGCGCGGGGTGGATTCATCTCGCCGAGACACTCGGCGCGCTCGGACGCAACGACGCCGTTCGCGTCGTCGTGCTCGCGGCCGAAGGCCGCGGCTTCTGCGCGGGCGTCGACATCAAGGAGCTCGCCGCCGACGCGCGCCGCATCACGCAGGTGAACCGAGGCTGCTACGCCGCCTTCGCGGCGGTCTACGACTGCGCCGTCCCGGTGATCGCCGCCGTCCACGGCTTCGTCCTCGGCGGCGGAATCGGCCTCGCCGGGGCGAGCGACGTCGTCCTCGCTTCGGAGGACGCGAGCTTCGGCCTTCCCGAGATCGACCGCGGCGCGCTCGGCGCGGCGACGCACCTGCTCCGGATGTTCGGGATGCAGAAGACCCGGCGCATGCTCTACACCGGCGAGCCGATCGGCGCCGCGGAGGCGTACCGGCTCGGCGCGCTCGAGCAGGTCGTTGCGCGCGACGCCCTGCTCCCGGCCGCGCGCGACCTCGCGGCGAAGATCGCGGGCAAGAGCCCGCGCGCCGTTCGCCTCGCGAAGGAGTCGCTCAACGGCATCGAGCTCCTCGACGTGAAGCAGAGCTACCGCTTCGAGCAGGGCTTCACCTTCGAGCTCTACACGTCGCCCGATTCGCAGGAGGCACGCGACGCCTTCGTCGAGAAACGCGACGCTCGCTTCTCCGACGAGAAGAAGGGCTGATCTCGTGGATCTCGCCTACACCGACGAACAGAAGCGGTTCCGCGCCGAGGCGCGCGCCTGGCTCGAGGCGAACGTCCCGCGCGAGCCCCTCGCCTCGTTCGACACGCGCGAGGGCTTCGAGTCGCACCGCGCGTGGGAGCGGCGCCTCAACGCCGGCGGGTGGGCGATGGTGTCGTGGCCGCGCGAGTACGGCGGCCGCGGTGCGAACCTGCTCGAGTGGCTCGTGTTCGAGGAGGAGTACTACCGCGCGGGCGCGCCGAAGCGCGTCAACCAGAACGGCCTCTTTCTCCTCGGCCCGACCATCATGGAGTACGGGACTCCCGAGCAGAAGGCGCGCTTTCTGCCGAAGATCGCGTCGAGCGAAGAGGTCTGGTGCCAGGGCTGGAGCGAGCCCAACGCGGGCAGCGACATGGCCGCGATCCAGGCGACCGCGATCCGCACCGGCGACCGCTACGTGATCAGCGGCCAGAAGACGTGGGCGTCGCGCGGCGCGTTCGCCGACTGGACCTTCGGCCTCTTTCGCACCGACCCCGCCTCCGAGCGCCACCGCGGCCTCACGTTCGTGCTCGTTCCGCTGGATGCGAAGGGCGTCACCGTCCGCCCGATCGCGCAGCTCGACGGCGAGACGGGATTCGCCGAGATCTTCTTCGACGACGTCGAGGTGCCGGTGGCGAACCGGCTCGGCGACGAAGGCAAGGGCTGGAACGTCGCGATGGCGACGGCCGGCTTCGAGCGCGGCCTCATGCTGCGAAGCCCCGCGCGCTTCCAGACCACCGCCGCGCGGCTGGTCGCGCTCTACCGCGAGAACGCGCTGGCGTGCGACGCCACGCTGCGCGACGAGGTCGTCGCCTGCTGGATGGACGCCGAGGCCTACGCGCTCGAGACGTACCGCACCGTCTCGCGCCTTCTCGCCGGCGGCAAGATCGGCGCCGAGGCGAGCCTCAACAAGATCTTCTGGTCGGAGCTCGACCTGCGCATGCACGAGACCGCGCTGCGGATCCTCGGCGACCGCGCGGACCTGCTCCCCGAAGCGCCGTCCGCTGCAGCCTGCGGCGACTGGCTCGACGGCTGGCTCTTCTCGCTCTCCGGGCCGATCTATGCCGGAACGAACGAGATCCAGCGCAACGTGATCGCCGAGCGAATCCTCGGCCTGCCCCGGAGCTGACGATGCGCTTCGGCTTCACCGACGAACAGCTCCTGCTGCAGAGCACGCTGCGCGACTTCCTCGCGAAGGAATGCGCTCCGGCCGTCGTTCGCGCGCTGTGGCAGAGCGACACGGGCCACGACGCGGCGCTCTGGACGAAGCTCGCCGAGCTCGGCGCTGCGGGCCTTCTCGTTCCCGAGGCGCACGGCGGGCTCGGCCGCGACGAGATCGACCTCGTCCTGCTCCTCGAAGAGGCCGGCCGCGCGGCGCTGTGCGGGCCCATCGTCTCGACCGCCGCCGTCGGCGCGCCGCTGCTCGCGGAGCTGCCCGCGCCCGAGCTGCACGCGCGCTGGCTCGCGCGGATCGCGCAGGGCGCGGCGCGGCTCGCCGTGGGGCTCCCGGGGCTGCGCTTCGTTCCCGATGCCGCCGGAGCCGATCTCCTCCTGCTCCCGAGCGGAGACGAGCTCCACGCGCTCGCTCCGGGCGACGTGACGCTCACGCGAGAGCCGGCGAACGATCCCTCACGCCGCATCTTCAGCGTCCGCTTCGCGGCGTCGGCCGCGACGCGTGTCGCGTCGGGAGACGCCGCGCGGCGAGCGCTCGCGGCCGCGTTCGACCGCGCCGCGCTCGCCGCCGCCGCGCAGGCGATCGGCGTCGCGGACCGCCTCGTCGAGATGACGTGCGCGTACGCGCGCGAGCGCAGGCAGTTCGACGCGCCGATCGGATCGTTCCAGGCCGTGAAGCACATGCTCGCCGGCGTCTCCGTTCGCCTCGAGTACGCGCGCCCGGTCGTCCACCGCGCGGCCCACTCGGTCGCGCGCCGCCTCGCGACCCGCGCGACCGACGTATCGCATGCGAAGCTCGCAGCCACCGGCGCGGCGCGCCTCGCGGCGCGGATCGCGCTGCAGGTGCACGGCGCGATCGGCTACACGTGGGAGCAGGACCTCCACCTCTGGCTGCGGCGAGCGTGGAGCCTCGATCTCGACGCGGGCGGCGAGCCGCTGCACCGCGCGCGCGTCGCGGAAGCCGTCCTCGCGGACGGCGCGCGGATCGGCCCTGGCGAGACCTTCGCGGAAGGAGCGTAGATGGAAGAAGCGTACATCGTCGATGCGGTACGGACGCCCGTCGGGCGTCGCGGCGGCAGCCTCGCGCGGATCCACCCCGCCGACCTCGGCGCGCACGCGATCGCGGCGCTCGTCGCGCGCACCGGGATCGACCCGCGCGCGGTCGAAGACGTCGTCTTCGGCTGCGTCGACACGATCGGCCCGCAGGCCGGCGACGTCGCCCGCACGTGCTGGCTCGCGGCCGGCCTTCCCGACGAGGTGCCGGGCGTCACCGTCGACCGCCAGTGCGGATCCTCGCAGCAGGCGATCCACTTCGCCGCGCAGGCCGTGATGAGCGGGACGAGCGACCTCGTCGTCGCGGGCGGCGTGCAGAACATGAGCGCGATTCCGATCTCGTCCGCGATGCTCGCCGGCCAGCCGCTCGGCTTCGCCGATCCCTTCACCGGATCGAAGGGCTGGGTCGCCCGCTACGGCACGCAGGAGGTCTCGCAGTTCCGCTCGGCCGAGATGATCGCCGAGAAGTGGGACTGCACGCGCGAAGCGATGGAGCGCTTCGCGTTCGAGAGCCACCGCCGCGCGATCCGCGCGATCGACGAGGGGCGCTTCGAGCGCGAGATCGCACCGATCGAGGGCGCCTCGCGCGACGAAGGGCCGCGCCGCGACACCTCGCTCGAGAAGATGGCGAACCTCGAGCCCCTCACCGAGGGCGGCCGGCTGACGGCCGCCGTCGCGAGCCAGATCTCGGACGGTGCGGCTGCGCTGCTCATCGCGTCGGAGGCCGCGGTGAAGACGCACGGCCTTCGCCCGCGCGCGCGGATCCATCACCTCTCGTGCCGCGGCGCCGACCCGATCTGGATGCTGACGGCGCCGATCCCGGCGACGCGCCACGCGCTCGAGAAGACGGGGATGAAGATGTCCGACATCGCCGCGGTCGAGATCAACGAAGCGTTCGCTCCCGTCGTGATGGCGTGGCTGAAGGAGAGCGGCGCCGACCCCGCGATCGTGAACCCGAACGGCGGCGCGATCGCGCTCGGACATCCGCTCGGCGCGACGGGCGCGCGCCTCATGACGACGCTCCTCCACGAGCTCGAGCGGACGGGCGGCCGGTTCGGCCTGCAGACCATGTGCGAGGGCGGCGGGCAGGCGAACGTCACGATCATCGAGCGGCTCTCGTCGTGAGGAGCGCGGTGCCGGGCCTCTGCGAAGGCCGCGTCGTCATCGTCACCGGGGCCGGCCGCGGCCTCGGCCGCGCGCACGCGCTCGCCTTCGCGCGCGAAGGAGCGAAGGTCGTCGTCAACGACCTCGGCGTCTCGCTCGACGGCCGCGACCCGTCCGGCGGTCCCGCCGCTGCGGTGGTCGACGAGATCCGCGCCGCGGGCGGCGAAGCGATCGCGAGCACCGCGGACATCGCCGACTGGGAGCAGTCGGCAGGCCTCGTGAGAGCCGCGCTCACCGCCTTCGGCCGCCTCGACGTCGTCGTGAACAACGCGGGCTTCGTCCGCGACCGCATGTTCGCGAACGCGACCGAGGACGAGTGGGACGCCGTGATGCGGGTGCACCTCAAGGGCCACTTCTGCCTCTCCCGGCACGCCGCCGCCCACTGGCGTGACGAGGCGAAGGCCGGCCGGCCCGTCGACGCGCGAATCGTCAACACCAGCTCGGGCGCGGGTCTGCAGGGAAGCGTCGGGCAGAGCGCGTACTCGGCCGCGAAGGGCGGCATCGCTGCATTGACGCTCGTGCAGGCCGCCGAGCTCGCCCGCTACGGCGTCACGGCGAACGCGATCGCGCCCTCGGCGCGAACGCGAATGACCGAGACGGTCTTCGCCGACATGATGAAGAAGCCCGAGCAGGGCTTCGACGTCATGGATCCCGCGAACGTCTCTCCGCTCGTGGTCTGGCTGGGAAGCGCCGCGTCGCGCGAGGTGACCGGCCGCGTCTTCGAAGTGGCCGGCGGGAGCATCAGCCTCGCCGACGGCTGGCGAACCGGCCCGCGCGCGGAGCGCGAGGCGCGCTGGGAGCCGGCCGAGGTCGGCGACGCCGTGCGCGAGCTGATCGCGAAAGCTGCTCCGCCGCAGAAGGTCTACGGCACCTGACGCCGTTCCGGGGTTCGCGTGGACTTCGCCTTCACCGAAGAGCAGGAGCAGCTTCGCGAGGCCGCGAGCGGCTTTCTCGCGGCGCACGCCGGCTCGGAGAGCGTGCGTCGCGCGATGCAGACCGAATCGGGATTCGATCCCGACGTGTGGAAGCGCATCGCCGGCGAGCTCGGCTGGCCGGCGATCCTCGTCCCCGAGGCGTACGGCGGGCTCGGGCTCGGCTGGGTCGAAGTCGCTGCGCTCCTCGAGCTCACCGGTGCGTCGCTGCTCTGCGCGCCGCTCTTCTCGACGCTCTGCCTCGGCATCCCGGCGCTCCTGCTCGCGGGCAGCGACGAGCAGCGCGCGGCGTGGCTTCCCGCGCTCGCGGGCGGCCGCGCGACCGCGACGCTCGCCTTCCAGGAGAGCGCGAGCGAGGCCAACTCGGCCTCGCTCGCTCCGTCGGCTGCGCCGGGCTCGCCCGCAACCACGGCGCGCACCGCGGGCGGCGGCTTCGTCCTCACCGGCAAGAAGCGCTGGGTGCTCGACGGCGCGAGCGCCGACGCACTCGTGATCACGGCACGCGACGAGCCCGGCGGCGCCGTCGCCCTCTTCCTCGTCCCCGGCGACACCGAAGGGCTGGTTCGCCGCATGGTCCCGACGCTCGATGCGACGCGCCGCTTCGCCGAGATCGAGCTGCACGGCGTTCGGCTGCCCGCGAACGCGCGAATGCCCGGCGGCGCGGCCGCGCTCGCGAAGACGCTCGACCTCGCGGCGATCGGCCTCGCCGCCGAGCAGACGGGCGGCGCGCAGCGCTGCCTCGACCTCGCCGTCGCGTACGCGAAGACCCGCGTGCAGTTCGGCCGGCCGATCGGATCGTTCCAGGCGATCCAGCACGCGTGCGCCGATCTGCTACTGCTCGTCGAGTCGTCTCGCTCGGCGAGCTACTACGCCGCGTGCGTCGCGGCCGAGGATGCCCCGGATCTGTCGGCCGCCGCGTCGCTCGCGAAGGCGTACTGCTCCTACGCGTACTTCCGCTGCGCGGCCGACTGCCTCCAGATCCACGGCGGCGTGGGCTTCACGTGGGAGTACGACGTGCACCTCCACCTCAAGCGCGCGAAGGCCGGCGAGCACTTCCTCGGAAGCCCGTCGTCGCACCGCGAACGCATCGCGAAGCACATGGGTCTCTGACGTGGAGCCGGGCGCGCTCGACCTGCGGGGCAAGGTCGCGATCGTTACGGGCGGGTCGCGCGGCGTCGGCCGCGGAATCACGCTGCGCCTTCTCGAGGCCGGAGCCGAGGTCGTGATCTGCGGCCGAAGCGACCCCGAGCAGATCCCCGAGGCGCAGGGGCGGCGCGCCGTCTTCGTTTCGGCAGACGTCCGCGTCCCCGAGCAGATCGACCCCGTGATCGAGGCCGCCACTCGCCGCTTCGGCCGGCTCGATCTGCTCGTCAACAACGCCGGCGGCTCTCCCCCCGCCGATGCGGCGACGGCCTCGCCGCGCTTCTCCGAGGCGATCCTG
>JABLTH010062486.1_pt1 | contig 21040 bp, 35 predicted proteins | sample 7875711 | NCBI WGS metagenome assembly JABLTH01 (sample SAMN14941262, study PRJNA633318) | bioreactor metagenome | isolation source: bioreactor | place: China | collected 2019-03-05 | reverse complement strand
GCTCGGAGCCTGGTTCGCCGGCTGCTGGGGCGCCGAGGAACTGCTCCCGCCGCACGCCACCATCACCAGCGCCAGCGCTGAAAGCGAGCCGATCCCGGCCGCGGTACGAAGATTCTGACGGTTCATTGGGGCCTCCTGGCGCACCATGGGCCGGGAAGTGGCTCCCGGCGGGTGGGAAAGTTGTTGGGGTGAGTGTGTCGCAAAAACTGCAGTGGAGCCAAAACTTTATCAGCAGGAAAGGGCTCTAGCAACAATCAAACCAACTTATGATTCGTGGAATGCAATCGGTCACGGCTTGATTACTGCAATAAACGTGGACGTGTTAGTTGATTTTATTTTGTACAATTTTTGATTCGATGGCGGAAGTGCTGTAACCCGGGAGAAAGGGGATCAGGACCAGTTTACCGCCCCGGCCCTCGACCAGCCTGCGTCCGACCACCGCATCAGGAAGGTAATCCCCCCCTTTCACAAGGACTTCCGGAGAAAGCGCCGCAATCAGCTCCTGGGGGGTGTCTTCCTCGAAGAGGATCACGGCATCCACGCTCCGGAGGCCGAGCAGGACCCGGGCCCGGGCCCACTGGTCCTGAATGGGGCGGCCGGGTCCCTTAAGCCGGGCCACCGAGGCGTCGCTGTTCAATCCGACGATCAGATAGTCCCCGAGGGCACGGGCCTCTTCCAGGTACTGGACGTGCCCCGGATGAAGCAGGTCGAAGCATCCATTGGTGAAGCAGAGCGTCTGCGGCCGGTTGGGCACAGCCTGCCTCCATGCGGCCGCGTCTGGAAAAAAGTTGGGCAGTGGTAGGGAGGCATCCATGGCCATAAAATGGTAGGCCCCCCAGGCCCGCGGGGGGAACCCTGTTTGAGGAAGCGATGCCGATCTACGAATACTCCTGCAGCACCTGTGGAAAGTCGGAAGAGCGGATCCAGGGCTTCTCGGCCCCGACGCGGCACGATTGCAGCGCCTGCGGCGCTCCCCTTGGCATGGAGCGCCGCCTCTCCAGGACCGCCTTCATCCTCTCCGGTGGGGGCTGGTACGCCTCCGGGTATGGATCCCAGTCCCCGGATTCCGGCGCGTCCGCCACCGGCAACCCGCCGTCCGCAGCCGCGGAGCCCGCCTCCAAAGGCTGCGGGACCGGGTGCGGCTGCCACCCCAGCACGGGATCCAGCACGCCGGCGGCGGGGAATACCTGATTGACGCTGCGGCTGACCCTGGTAGATTTGAAGATTCCGGCCCTGTCCAGGGCCTGATCGTTCATCCATCCGATGTCGCAGGGGGCTCCCCTTCGACCTCTCGGGTCCAGGCCGAACCCCGATCCCCGGGGACCCATTTCGGGCGGCCTTTCTAGGAGGATGGTGTGCCAACCATCAATCAGCTCATCCGCCTCGGGCGGAAGACCTTCACCAACAAGACGAAGAGCCCCGCGCTCGACGCCTGCCCCCAGAAGCGCGGCGTGTGCACCCGCGTCTTCACCACCACGCCCAAGAAGCCGAACTCGGCGCTCCGCAAGGTCGCCCGTGTGCGCCTGACGAACGGCATCGAGTGCACGACCTACATCCCGGGCGTCGGCCATAACCTGCAGGAGCACAGCATCGTGCTCATCCGCGGCGGCCGCGTGAAGGACCTGCCCGGCGTGCGCTACCACGTGGTGCGCGGCACCCTCGACGCCACCGGCGTCGCGGGCCGCAACCAGTCCCGTTCCAAGTACGGCGCGAAGCGGCCCAAGGCCGGCGCGGCGCCCAAGAAGTAAGGAGAAGGTGAACCATGTCCCGCCGTTCCACCCCTCCCAAGCGTGAGATCCTTCCGGATCCCGTCTATAACAGCCTCCTCGTCTCCAAGTTCGTGAACATCATCATGGAGCGCGGGAAGAAGGCCACCGCCGAACGCATCGTCTACGGCGCCCTCGAGATCGTCTCCAAGAAGAGCGGCGAGGAGGCCCTTGAGGCCTTTACGAAGGCGCTCAACAACATCAAGCCCGCGGTCGAGGTGAAGTCCCGGCGCGTCGGCGGCGCCACCTACCAGGTGCCCGTGGAGGTCCCCCAGAACCGCCGCGTGTCCCTCGCCATGCGCTGGCTGAAGACCTACTCCGCGTCCCGTGGCGAGCGCACCATGCGCGACAAGCTCGCGGGCGAGATCCTGGACGCCATGAACTTCCGCGGCGCCGCGATCAAGAAGAAGGACGACGTCCACAAGATGGCCGAGGCCAACAAGGCCTTCGCCCACTTCCGCTGGTAATACCGATCCGCCGCAAAGAGGGGCCGCGGGCGCGGCCCCTCTTTGCGGTAGCCAAGGCATCAACGAAGATCCGAGCTCTTTCCGAACTGAACCGCGCAACACCTCCCGGAGGCCGCCGTGGCCCGCACCACACCCCTTGAGCGCTACCGCAACATCGGCATCATGGCCCACATCGACGCGGGCAAGACCACCACGACGGAGCGCATCCTCTACTACACCGGCAAGATCCACAAGATCGGCGAGGTGCACGAGGGCGCGGCGACCACCGACTGGATGGTCCAGGAGCAGGAACGCGGCATCACCATCACCTCGGCCGCCATCACCGCCGTGTGGACGCCCCAGACCGGCCAGCTGAAGGACATCGAGCACCGGATCAACATCATCGACACCCCCGGCCACGTGGACTTCACCGCCGAGGTGGAGCGCTCCCTGCGCGTGCTGGACGGCGCCTGCGCCGTGTTCTGCGCGGTGGGCGGCGTGCAGCCCCAGTCCGAGACGGTGTGGCGCCAGGCCGACAAGTACGGCGTCCCCCGCCTCGCCTTCGTCAACAAGATGGACCGCGTGGGCGCGGACTTCTTCCGCGTGGTCGAGATGATGAAGACCCGCCTGAAGGCGAAGCCCTGTCCCATCCAGATCCCCATCGGCGCCGAGGAGAATTTCAAGGGCGTCGTGGACCTCGTCCTGATGAAGGCCCTCACCCACGATGAGGGCGACAAGGGCTTCAAGGTCATCTACGGCGAGATCCCCACGGATCTCGTGGAGACCGCCCAGGAGTGGCGCGAGAAGATGATCGAGATGGTCGCCGAGACCGACGAGGCCCTCATGGAGAAGTACCTCGGCGGCGAGGACCTCACCGAGGCCGAGATCCGCGAGGGCCTCCGCAAGGGCTGCGTGAGCCTCGCCTTCACGCCGATGACCTGCGGCTCCGCCTTCAAGAACAAGGGCGTGCAGCCCATGCTCGACGCCGTCGTCTCCTACATGCCCTCGCCCCTCGACATCCCGTCCATCAAGGGCACGGACGCGGACGGGAACGTCGTGGAGCGCAAGGCCGACGACAGCGAGCCCTTCAGCGCCCTGATCTTCAAGATCATGGCCGACCCCTTCGTCGGCTCCCTCGCCTTCATCCGCTGCTATTCGGGCGTCCTCGAAGCCGGTTCCGGCGTCTACAACGCCTCCAAGGGCCGGAAGGAGCGCATCGGCCGCCTCCTGCAGATGCACGCGAACAAGCGCGAGGACATCACCGAGGTCCGGACCGGCGACATCGGCGCCGCGGTGGGCCTGAAGGATGTCCTCACGGGCCAGACCATCTGCGACGAGAACCACCCCGTCATCCTCGAGTCCATGGACTTCCCGGACCCCGTGATCACGGTGGCCATCGAGCCCAAGACCAAGGCTGACCAGGAGAAGATGGGCATCGCCCTGAGCCGCCTCGCCCAGGAGGATCCCACCTTCAAGGTGAAGACCGATCCTGAGACGAACCAGACCATCATCGCCGGCATGGGCGAGCTGCACCTCGAGATCATCGTCGACCGCATGATGCGCGAGTTCAAGGTGGAGGCCAACGTCGGCAAGCCCCAGGTGGCCTACCGCGAGACCATCCGCAAGCGCGTGGAGTCCGAGGGCAAGTTCGTCCGCCAGTCCGGCGGCCGCGGCCAGTACGGCCACGTCAAGCTCATCGTCGAGCCGAACGATCCCGGCAAGGGCTACGAGTTCATCAACGAGATCAAGGGCGGCGTGGTGCCCAAGGAGTACATCAAGCCGACCGACCAGGGCATCCAGGAGGCCATGGAAAGCGGCGTGCTCGCGGGCTACCCGGTGGTGGACATCAAGGTCACCATCTACGACGGCAGCTACCACGACGTGGACTCTAACGAAATGGCGTTCAAGATCGCGGGCTCCATGGGCTTCAAGGCCGGCTGCGAGAAGGCCAGCCCGGTGATCCTCGAGCCGATCATGGCCGTCGAGGTCGAGACCCCCGAGGACTACATGGGCGACGTGATCGGCAACCTGAACAGCCGCCGCGGCCGCATCGAGAACATGGAGGACCGCAGCGGCTCCAAGATCGTCACCGCGAAGGTGCCCCTGGCCGAGATGTTCGCCTACTCCACCACCCTGCGGTCCATGACCCAGGGCCGCGCCTCCTACACCATGCAGTTCTCCCACTACGAGGAGGCCCCGCGCCAGGTGGCCGAGGAGATCATCGCCAAGGCCAAGGGCGCCAAGTAGCCCCCGATTCCCCCAGCCCCTCCGGGGGCGAGGCTCCGCGCCTCTTCATAGCATCCCGACGGGACCTCCGGGTCCCGGACCTCCAGGCCGCCGGGCCCAGAAAAAACCTTTGAGCTTCCGGCGGCCTTTGATATGCTGGTCAGTCCCTGTCCCCCTTGGGGGCAGTCCCGCCCCCGCCGGGGGCGAATCAACCAGGTTGGGCGGCCAGCGCCCCACGTCTATGGACGGCCCGTCCGTCCCAATGGAGTGAGCATGAAAGACAACATCCGTATCCGCCTGCGGGCCTTCGACCACCGGCTGCTCGACCAGTCCACGCGCGAGATCGTGGACACGGCCAAGCGGACGGGCGCCCAGGTGGCCGGCCCCATCCCCCTGCCCACGCGCATCAGCAAGTACACGGTGAACCGCTCGCCGCACGTGGACAAGAAGAGCCGGGACCAGTTCGAGATCCGCACCCACAAGCGGCTCCTCGACATCCTCAACCCCACCCAGAACACGGTGGACACCCTGATGCGCCTCGACCTGCCCGCGGGCGTCGACGTCGAGATCAAGGTCTTCAGCCGCCAGGGCTCGCGCTAAGGGAAGGGGGAGAAAAAAATGTCCAAAGGAATCATCGGCAAGAAGCTGGGCATGACCCAGATCTTCAATGAGCAGGGACAGGTCGTCCCCGTGACCGTCATCCAGGCTGGCCCCTGCGTGGTGCTCCAGCGCAAGACCTCGGCCAAGGAGGGCTACGACGCCATCCAGCTCGGCTTCGTGGACCCCGTCGGCGGCAAGCGCGCTTCCAAGCCCGAGAAGGGCCACGCCGAGAAGCACGGCGTCGCGCCGCTCCGTGTCCTCCGCGAATTCCGCGTCGAGGCCGGCGACGCCCGCAAGGCGGGCGACAGCGTGACCGCCGCCGAGTTCGAGCCCAAGGCGAAGGTGCACGTCACCGGCGTCAGCAAGGGCAAGGGCTTCGCCGGCGTCGTCAAGCGCCACCACTTCCGCGGCGGCCGCGCGACCCACGGCTCCATGTTCCACCGCGCCCCGGGCTCCATCGGCGGGTCCTCGAACCCCAGCCGCGTCTTCCCCGGCATGCGCATGGGCGGGCACATGGGCGCCGAGCAGGTCACCGTCCGGAACCTGGAGATCGCCAAGGTGGACGCCGAGAACAACCTGCTGCTCATCAAGGGTGCCGTCCCCGGCCCCAAGGGCGGCTACGTCGTGATCAAGCAGGAGGCCTAAGATGGCGACCTTCTCGCACCCCGTCCTCAGCCTCGACGGCAAGCAGGCCGGCTCCGTGGACCTGCTCCCCGAGGTGTTCAAGCTCGAGGAAATCAACACCCACCTGATCTGGGAGGCCGTGCGCCACTTCCTCGCGAAGCGCCGCGCCGGCACCGCCAAGACCAAGGACAAGTCCGAGGTCTCCGGGTCGGGCAAGAAGCTCTGGAAGCAGAAGGGCACCGGCCGCGCCCGCATGGGCTCCGTCCGCAGCCCGCTCTGGCGCCACGGCGGCATCGTGCACGGGCCGAACCCGCGATCCTACGACTACGCCTTCCCCAAGAAGGCCCGCCGCTCCGCCCTGCGCAACGCCCTCTCCGCCAAGCTCGCCTCAGGCCAGCTGATGGTGGTGGAGAGCTGGAACCTCGACACCCACAAGACCAAGGCCCTCGCGGGCACGCTGGGCAAGCTCGGCGTGAACGGCTCCGCCCTCCTGGTGGGCAGCGAAGCCTCCCGGAACATGGAGCTGGCCGCCGGCAACAACCCGAAGGTCTCGGCGGTCGCCAGCCTCGGCGTGAACGTGTACGACCTGCTGAAGCACGACCAGGTGGTGTTCTCCAAGGACGCCATCCTCGCCCTCCAGGAAGTGGTGAAGCCATGACCAAGATCTTCGAAGTGATCCGCAAGCCCCTCCTCACCGAGAAGGGCCAGATCCTCCGCGAATCGCGGAACATCCAGGTGTTCGAGGTGGCCCCCTGGGCCTCCAAGCACCAGATCAAGGAGGCCGCGGAGCTCCTGCTCCAGGCCAAGGTGAAGTCCGTCCGCACCGTCAAGGTGAAGGCCAAGGCCAAGCGCCTCGGCCGCTGGATGGGCACCACCACGGCGAGCGAGAAGGCCTACATCGAGCTCGGCGAGAGCCAGCTCGGGGCCCCCGCCGCCGAGTAGCCCCCTTTCCGGGGGGGCAGGAGCCGGCGACCCCGGCTGACCACCTCCCCATAACCCCGCGGACGGACAAGTTTTGCCACTATCGTCCGCATCCACCCAGGCAAGAGGAACCCACATGAGCATCAAGCTGCTCAAGCCGACCACACCGGGTCAGCGCGGGATGTCCAAGCAGGGCTTCGAGGAGATCACCTCGGAGAAGCCCCAGCGCTCCCTGCTGGCCAAGAAGAACCGCACCGGCGGCCGCTCCAACACCGGCCGCATCACCACCCGCCACATCGGCGGCGGGCACAAGAAGAAGTACCGCATCATCGACTTCAAGCGCGACAAGGCCGGCATCCCCGCGACCGTCGCCACCATCGAGTACGATCCCAACCGCACCGCCCGCATCGCCCTCCTGGTCTACGCCGACGGCGAGAAGCGCTACATCCTCGCTGCCGACGGCCTGACCGTGGGCCGCAAGGTGGTGAGCGGCAAGGACGCCGACATCCTGGTCGGCAACGCGCTGCCCCTGCGCAACATCCCGGTGGGCAACGAGATCCACAACCTCGAGCTGAAGCCCGGCAAGGGCGGCCAGCTCTGCCGCGCCGCCGGCGCCTTCGCCCAGTTGGTGGCGAAGGACGGCGACTACGCCCAGGTCCGCATGAAGTCCGGCGAGATCCGCAAGATCCACCTGGACTGCATGGCCACCATCGGCAAGGTCGGCAACCTGCAGCACGAGAACGTCAAGCTGGGCAAGGCCGGCCGCAAGATCTGGATGGGCATCCGCCCGACGGTCCGCGGCGTCGTCATGAACCCGGTCGACCATCCCCACGGCGGCGGCGAAGGCCGCACGTCCGGCGGGCGCCACCCTGTGACGCCCTGGGGCCAGCCGACCCGCGGCTACAAGACGCGCAAGAACCAGCGCACCGACAAGTTCATCGTCAAGCGCATCAACTAAGGAGACCCACAATGGCGCGTTCGCTTAAAAAAGGACCGTTCATCGATGGCCACCTCCTGAAGAAGGTGGAGACGGCCCAGCAGAACAACGACAAGCGCGTGATCAAGACCTGGTCCCGACGCTCGACGGTCGTCCCCCAGATGATCGGCCTCACCCTGGCCGTCCACAACGGCAACAAGTTCATTCCCGTCTACGTCACCGACAACATGGTCGGGCACAAGCTGGGCGAGTTCGCCCTCACCCGCACCTTCAAGGGCCACGCCGGCAAGGCCGACGCCAAGGCCAAGGGGAAGTGACCATGGCTGAAATCGTTTCCTCCGCCACCGTCCGCCACCTCCGCGGCAGCGCCCAGAAGGCGCGCCTGGTCGTGGACCTCATCCGCGGCAAGAAGATCGCCGAGGCCCAGTGGATCCTCGCGTCCACCAAGAAGTTCGCCGCCGATCCCATCCGCAAGCTCCTGGACAGCGCCGTGGCCAACGCCATGGACAAGAACCCCTCGGTCGATCCCGACGGCCTCGTGGTCCGCACGGCCTTCGTGGACGAGGGCTTCCGCATGAAGCGCGTCCGCCCCGCGCCCATGGGCCGGGCCTACCGGACCCAGAAGCGCACCTGCCACATCACCCTGCAGCTGGCCGAAGCTGCCGTTGCCGGGGAGGAGTAATCCATGGGCCAGAAAGTCCATCCCTACGGTTTCCGGGTCGTCCACAGCAAGGCGTGGAAGAGCAAGTGGTTCAGCAAGCGCGAATACGCGACGCTGCTCCATGAGGACCTCAAGCTCCGCAAGGAGCTCAAGGCCCAGCTGCACGCCCTCAACGCGATGATCAGCAAGATCGACATCGAGCGCGCCGCGGACAAGGTGACCATCCGCATCTTCACGGCCCGGCCGGGCATCGTGATCGGCCGCAAGGGCGCCGAGATCGACAAGCTCCGCGAGGACCTCCAGAAGAAGCTGAAGCGCCCTGTGGCCGTCGACATCCAGGAGATCAAGAAGCCCGAGATCGACGCCCAGCTCGTGGCCGAGGGCGTCGCCCAGCAGCTCGAGCGCCGCATCGCCTTCCGCCGCGCGATGCGCAAGGCCGAGGAGGCCGCCATCCGTTTCGGCGCCAAGGGTTTCAAGATCAAGGTCTCCGGCCGCCTCAACGGCGCCGAGATCGCCCGCACGGAAGACTACCTCAGCGGCCAGATGCCGCTGCAGACCATCCGCGCCAACGTGGACTACGGATTCGCCGAAGCCAACACCACCTACGGGATCATCGGGGTCAAGGTGTGGGTGAACCTCGGCGAAGCCGTCCTCGAAACCACGAAGCGGTGAGGTGACCCCATGCTGATGCCCAAGAAGGTCAAGAACCGCAAGGTCCAGAAGGGCCGCACCCGCGGCACCGCCACCCGGGGCCACGAGCTCGCCTTCGGCGACTTCGGCCTCAAGGCGATGGAGCACTGCTGGCTCACCAACCGCCAGATCGAGGCCGCCCGTATCGCCATGACCCGCCACATCAAGCGCGGCGGCAAGATCTGGATCCGCATCTTCCCCGACCGCCCCACCACCTCCAAGCCCGCCGAGACCCGCATGGGCAGCGGCAAGGGCGCTCCGGACGGCTGGGTGGCGGTGATCCGCCCCGGCCGCATCCTCTTCGAGATGGAGGGCGTGGACGAGACGACGGCGCGGGAGGCGCTGCGCCTGGCCCAGATGAAGCTCTCCGTGGCTTCCGAATTCATCACCCGCACGCCGCCTGAGGAATGAGGGAGACGACGATGAGCAAAAAGAACCCGTTCAGCAACCTCACCGCCAAGGGCGTGGACGAGCTGGCCCAGCTTGAGGCCGAGCTGGCCGCGAAGCGCTTCACCCTGCGCTTCCAGCACGCCGTGGGCCAGGTGGAGAACACCGCCGAGATCCGCAAGACGCGCCGCGAGCTCGCGCGCGTGAAGTCCGCCCTGAGCCAGAAGATGGCCCAGAAAGCGGAAGGGAAGTGAGGAGCCGCCCATGAGCCTAGAGAAGAAGATGGTCCGCAGCGGCGTGGTCGTGTCCAGCGCCGCCGACAAGACGGTGGTGGTGAAGGTGGAGCGCAAGTTCCAGCACCCCCTCTACCACCGCACCGTGAAGCAGTCGAAGAAGTTCATGGCCCACGACGAGAACAACACCTGCGCCGTCGGCGACGTGGTGAAGATCGTCGAGGCCCGTCCGATGTCCAAGCGCAAGCGCTGGGCGGTCCTCGAGATCGTCCAGAAGGCTGGCGAGTAAGGAGCCGACATGATCCAGATGGGTTCCATGCTCACGGTGGCCGACAATTCCGGCGCCAAGAAGATCTGCTGCATCCTCCCCCTCGGGGGCGGCGTCGGCAAGACCGCCCAGCTCGGCGACGTCATCACCGCGTCCGTGAAGGAGGCGATCCCCGGCGGCACCGTCAAGAAGAAGGCGGTGGTGCAGGCCGTGATCGTCCGCCAGCGCAAGGCCTACCGCCGCAAGGACGGCTCGTACATCCGCTTCGACGAGAACGCCGCCGTCATCATCAAGAAGGACGGCGAGCCGGTCGGCACCCGCGTGTTCGGCCCCGTGGCCCGCGAGCTGCGCGAGCGGAAGTACATGAAGATCGTTTCGCTTGCCCCTGAGGTGCTCTGATGGAAGCGTCCACCAAGATGAAGTTCAAGAAGGGCGACGAGGTCATCGTCATCGCCGGCAAGGACAAGGGCAAGGTGGGGACCATCTCGAAGGTGAGCCCCAGCACCAACCGCGTCCTGGTCACCGGGGTCAACCTGGTGAAGCGGGCGGTCAAGCCCAATCCCCAGACCGGGGAGGAGGGCGGCATCGTGGCCAAGGAGGCCCCGATCCACGCCTCCAACGTGGCCTTCAACGCCGGCGGCAAGCCCTCCCGCAAGCGGGGCGCCTGATTTTTCCGCTTTTCCGGGGCCATTCTCCGTGGGAGAATGGCCCTTCCGCCGCTTCCCTCCAGGGATCCCCGGCGGGTCTTTCCCACAACCTGAGGCCGAGGGGAAACGGGACCGCCCAAGCCCCCTCCGCACTCCCGAACCCCTAGGGCTTCACCGGACGACCGCTGGACGGCGCCGGAAGCTCGAGTCCGCCCCGAAACGGGCCCCCGGACACGTGCTGGCCCCTACGGAAATGGAGGAACCATGACCGAGCCTCGATTCAAGGCTCACTACACCACCAAGGTGGTGCCCGCCCTCAAGCAGGAGTTCGGCTACACCAGCGCCATGCAGGTGCCGAAGCTCGAGAAGATCGTCATCAACATGGGCGTCGGCGACGCGATCCAGAACATCAAGGTCCTGGACACCGCCGTCGAGGAGCTCACCGCCATCACGGGCCAGAAGGCCATCGTGCGCAAGGCGAAGAAGAGCGTCGCCCAGTTCAAGCTGCGCGCCGGCATGCCCATCGCGTGCATGGTGACGCTGCGCGGCCCCCGCATGTGGGAGTTCTTCGACCGCCTGGTCACCCTGAGCCTGCCGCGCGTCCGCGACTTCCGCGGCGTGCCCACGCGCTCCTTCGACGGCCGCGGCAACTACACCCTCGGCCTCCGGGACCAGGTGATCTTCCAGGAAATCGACTACGCGAAGGTGGACAAGCTCAAGGGCATGAACATCACCTTCGTCACGTCCGCCCCCACCGACGCCGAAGCCAAGGCCCTCCTGGCCCACCTCGGCATGCCCTTCCGCAAGTAGCCCGGAGCGCGACCATGGCACGCACCGCCAAGAAGTTCAAAGACAGCCAGAAGCCCAAGTTCAGCACCCAGCACCGGAACCGCTGCAAGTCCTGCGGGCGCCCCCGCGGCTTCATGCGCAAGTTCGAACTCTGCCGACTCTGCTTCCGCAAGCACGCCCTCCAGGGCGAGCTTCCGGGCGTCCAGAAGTCCAGCTGGTAAGGAGGAATCGACATGAACACCGATCCGATCGCCGATTACCTCACGCGCATCCGCAACGGCATCATGGCCGGCCACGACGCCGTCGTGGTCCCGAGCAGCAAGCTCAAGGAGCGGCTCTCCTCGATCCTCCAGCAGGAGGGCTACATCCACTCCTACAAGGCGGTGGAGCACGAGGAGCGCAACTACCTGATCATCAACCTCAAGTACACCAAGGGCGGCGAGAACGTGATCCACGGCCTGCGCCGCGTTTCACGCCCCGGCCTGCGCATCTACACCGGCGTGCGGGACATCCCCGAGGTGAACGGCGGCCTGGGCGTCGCCATCCTCTCCACGCCCAAGGGGCTGCTCACCGGCAAGGACGCCAGGAAGCAGAACCTCGGCGGCGAGGTCCTCGCCCACGTCTGGTAGCACCCTCCCCTGGTAGGACGCGGCGCCGAGGCCCCGCGTTATTCCAAAGCCCCCAAACCCCAAGGATCCACAATGTCCCGAATTGGAAAGAAGCCCGTGACGCTGCCGAAAGGCGTCAAAGTGAGCGTCCATGGAGCTGAGGCCGTCGTCGAAGGCGCCAAGGGCAAGCTGTGCTGCCCGATCCCGAGCGGGATCACCCTCGACATCCAGGCCGACTCCATCACCCTGAGCCGCGCCAACGACGAGGCCCAGAACCGCGCCTACCACGGCCTGACCCGCGCCCTCCTCCAGAACGCCGTCACCGGCGTCACCGACGGCTGGAAGAAGGAGCTCGACATGGTCGGCGTGGGCTACAAGGCCGCCATGGAAGGCGCCAAGCTGCGCCTCGACCTCGGCTACAGCCACCCGATCATGTACGAGGCCCCGGCGGGCATCTCCATCGCCGTGGAGAAGCAGACCCACATCGTCGTGACCGGCTCGGACCGCCAGCTGGTGGGCCAGGTCGCCGCCGATATCCGGAAGTTCCGCAAGCCCGAGCCGTACAAGGGCAAGGGCGTCATGTACACCGGCGAAGTCATCCGCCGCAAGGCCGGCAAGACCGGCAAGTAAGGGGGGAACCATGGCCACGCCGACTGAACTCAAGCAGCACACCCAGCGCCGCGAAAAGACCAAGGCCCGCATCCGCGGCCGGGTCGCCGGCACCTCCGACCGTCCCCGCCTCACGGTCTTCAAGTCCCTGAAGCGCATCTACGTCCAGGCGGTGGACGACGCCAAGGGCGTCACCGTCGCCTCCGCCAGCAGCCTGGAGAAGGACCTCCGGGAGAAGCTGAAGAATGGCGCCAACATCGAGGCCGCCAAGGCCGTCGGCGCCAGCATCGCCGCCCGCCTCAAGGAGAAGGGCATCACCTCGGTGGTCTTCGACCGCAATGGCTACGTCTACCACGGCCGCGTGAAAGCGCTCGCCGACAGCGCCCGCGAAGCCGGGCTCCAGTTCTGAGGAGGGAGCGATGGCGACCGCAGAAAAGACCCACAACTCCGCTCCGGCCTCGGCCCCTCATGGCGAGGGCCAGGGCGAATTCAAGGACCAGGTCATCTACGTCGGCCGCGTCACCAAGGTGGTGAAGGGCGGCAAGAACTTCTCCTTCAGCGCCCTCGTGGTCGTGGGCGACGGCAAGGGGAAGGTCGGCTTCGGCCTGGGCAAGGCGCTGGAAGTGCCCTCCGCCATCAAGAAGGGCATCGAGAGCGCCAAGCGCAACATGATCAAGGTCCCCGTGACCCCGGGCGCCTCCATCCCGCACCCGATCACCGGCAACTTCGGCTCCGGCTCGGTGCTCATGAAGCCCGCCCCCGAGGGCACCGGCATCATCGCCGGCGCCGCCGTGCGCGCCATCATGGAGGCCGTCGGGATCAACAACGTCCTCACCAAGTCCCTCGGCTCCTCGAACCCCCACAACGTGGTGCGCGCCACGTTCCAGGGCCTCGAGAGCCTCATGGACCCCTACACGGTCTCGGTCAACCGCGGCCTGGACCAGGCGGAGGCCTAAGATGGCGAAGAAGACCTACGTCCCGGTGGCTGAGCACCTCGGCAAGCAGGTGGTCATCACCCTCAAGCGCAGCATCATTTGCACCGTGCCCAAGCAGCGGGCCTACTGCCAGACCCTGGGCCTCAAGAAGGTCGGCGACACCCGCGAGTGCGAGTACACCCCCCAGATCCACGGAATGGTGAAGCTCATGCCCCACCTCGTGGACGTCACGGTGAAGGGATAAGCCATGAAGCTCAATGAACTCAAGCCCGCCGAGGGCGCCGTCAAGAGCCGCAAGCGGGTGGGCCGGGGCAAGGGCTCCGGCATGGGCAAGACCGCGACCCGCGGCGAGAAGGGCCAGAAGAGCCGCCGCGGCTACAGCGGCCGGGCCGGTTTCGAGGGCGGCCAGATGCCCCTGGTGCGCCGCCTTCCCAAGCGCGGCTTCACCAACCACTTCGCCCCCCTGACCGAGGAGATCTCCCTCGGCCTGATCTCCACGCACTTCGCCGATGGCGAGAAGGTCACCCTGGCCTCCCTCCGGGAGAAGAAGCTGGTGGGCTCCAAGATCGAGCGCGTGGTGGTCCTCGCCAGCGGGGAACTCACCCGCAAGGTCACCGTCGCCGTCGACCGCGTCACCAAGGGCGCCCGGGAGGCCATCCTGGCCAAGGGCGGCGTGGTGGAAGACCCCAAGGCCTGAACCTCAAAGATCTGACAAAAAAGATTTTAGGTTAGCCTCGGGGACACCATCGGATGAACAAACTCAAGCAGCTGTTCAGCAATCCTGAACTCCGCAAGCGCCTCCTCGTCACCCTCGGCCTGCTGATCATCTACAGGCTGGGGGTGCACGTGTCGGTGCCCGGCGTGAACGCCGACGCCCTGGCCAAGAACCTGGGCAAGGCCGGCGACCTCCTGGGGGTGGTGGACCTCTTCTCCGGCGGCGCCTTCAAGAAGTTCTCTGTCTTCGCCCTGGGGATCACCCCCTACATCACCGCCAGCATCGTCCTGCAGCTCCTGGGGGCGGTCATTCCACAACTCGAGCATCTGCAGAAGAAAGAGGGCGAGGCTGGGCGGGAGAAGATCAACCAGTGGACCCGGTACCTCACCGTCCTCCTGGCCCTGATCCAGGGCTTCGGCATCGCCTCCCTGGCCCAGAGCCTGGGGGAGAACGTGGTGGCGAACCCGGGCACGGCCTTCAAGCTCCAGGCTGCGTTCACCCTGGCCACCGGAACCATCTTCGTGATGTGGATCGGCGAGCAGATCACGGCCAAAGGGATCGGGAACGGCATCTCCCTCCTGATCTTCGCCGGCATCGTCGCGGGACTTCCCAAGGGGGCGACCACCCTGTTCACCCTCTTCAAGGACTCCCTCGCCGGGACGAACCCCATGCCCCCGGGCATCTACCTGCTCCTCATGGCGGCCATGGCCGCGGTGCTCCTGGCGGTGGTCCTGGTGGAGAACGCCTTCCGGCGCATTCCCATCCACTACGCCCGGCGGGCGGATTCGGCGGGCATGTCCAGCCAGCGCAGCAGCTACATGCCCCTCAAGGTGAACACCGCGGGCGTGATGCCGGTGATCTTCGCAGGCTCCGTGATCGCCTTCCCGGCCACCATCGCCCAGTTCACCAAGTGGGAGTGGATGGCCAAGGTGGCGGGCTGGCTGAGCCCCCAGGCCCATTTCTGGATCTACACGCCGGTCTTCGTGGCGGTAACCGTCTTCTTCTCCTTCTTTTACACTAGCATCATCTTCAACCCCGACGAGACCGCCGAGAACATGAAGAAGTCCGGCGGCTACATCCCGGGGATCCGCCCGGGCAAGGAGACCAGCGTCTACATGGACGGGGTCCTGAGCAAGCTGACCTTTGCGGGGGCCATCTACCTGGCGGTCATCTCCATTGTCCCGCTCCTGCTCCTGAACAACATGCCCGGCCTGGCCTTCTACTACGGAGGCACCTCCCTCCTGATCGTGGTGGGCGTGGCCATGGACACCTCGGCCCAGCTGGAGAGCTACCAGGTCATGCGCAGCTATGACGGGTTCCTCGAGCGGGGCAGGGTCCGCAGGCCTGGCGGGAGGCCGACGCCCCCCGGCGGCCGTTCCGGGGGGAGGACGGTGGCATGAAGGTCCACATCCTCCTTGGCGCCCCGGGGTCCGGCAAGGGGACCCAGGCCAAGCGCCTGGTCCAAGAATTCTCTTTGGTGCACCTGTCCACGGGTGATATTCTGAGAGACGCCGTTTCGAAAGAAACGGAGATCGGCCTTCGGGCCAAGGCCATCATGGCCAGTGGAAAATTGGTGGACGATCAGACCGTCAATGGACTCGTCTTCGCGCGGCTGCAGGACGAAACCCAGGATGTTCTGTTCGACGGGTACCCCCGGACCCTCCAACAAGCTGAAGCCCTCCAGGAATTCCTCTCCGCCAAGGGTTTCGCTTTGGGACTGGTGATGAACGTCGAAGTCCCCGATGCGGTGCTTGAGGCCCGGGTCGTGGGCCGCCGCGTGTGCAGCAACAACGCCTGCGGCGCCATCTACCACCTGGAAACCAAGCCCCCCAAGCAGGACGGCGTGTGCGATCTGTGCGGAAGTCCCCTGAAGCATCGGTCGGACGACACCGCTGAAGCCTTCCGGAGCCGGATGGGCGAGTTCAACTCGACCTTCCAGCCCCTCCTGGGCTTCTACCGCGGGAGGGACACCTACCGCGCGGTGGACGGGAACCGCTCGCCGGATCAGGTCTTCGAAACCCTGAGCCGGATTTTCAAGGAGCATGCTTGAGCAAAGAAGAAGCCATTGAGCTCGAAGCGACAGTGGTGGAATCCCTGCCCAACGCGGTGTTCCGCGTCGAACTGGAAAACAAGCACCAGGTGCTAGCCCACATCAGCGGGAAGATGCGCAAGAACTTCATCCGCATCCTTCCCGGCGACCGGGTCCTCGTGGAGGTCACCCCCTACGACCTGACCCGCGGGCGCATCATCTACCGCTTCAAGTAAGCAACTCATTCACACGGACTCGGGGTATCCCAATGAAAGTTCGGCCCTCCATCAAGAAGCTCTGTGAGCACTGCAAGATCGTGCGGCGCGAAGGCATCGTCCGCGTGATCTGCAAGAAGAACCCCAAGCACAAGCAGCGCCAGGGTTAAGGAGCAGGAATGGCACGCATCGCAGGCATTGATCTTCCGGTCGGCAAGCGCATCGAGATCGCGCTGACCTACATCTACGGCATCGGCCGGGCGAAGGCCCACAGCATCCTCGACCGCGCGAAGGTGGGCTACGGCACCAAGGTGCGCGACCTCACCGAGGACGAGGTCGGCCGCATCCGCCGCGTCATCACCACCGAGGAGACGGTCGAGGGCGACCTCCGCAAGAACATCGCCCTGGACATCAAGCGCCTCATGGACATCGGCAGCTATCGCGGGCTGCGCCACCGCAAGGGCCTTCCGGTCCGCGGGCAGCGCACCCACACCAACGCGCGGACCCGCAAGGGCAAGCGCAAGACCGTGGCCGGCAAGAAGAAGTAAAGGCGAAGGGACTCAACGATGGCTAAACAGCAGACCAAGACCACCGGCAAGAAGGTGGTGAAGAAGAAGGAAAAGAAGAGCGTTCCCCACGGGATCGCCCACATCCAGGCCTCCTTCAACAACACGATCATCTCGATCTCGGATCCCATGGGGAACATGCTCTCCTGGGCCTCCAGCGGCAACCAGAGCTTCCGCGGCACGCGCAAGGGCACGCCCTTCGCCGCCCAGGTGGCTTCCGGCGTCGCCGCCGAGGCGGCCAAGGAGCACGGCGTCCGCAGCGTGGACGTCCGCGTGAAGGGGCCCGGCGCTGGCCGCGAGAGCGCCATCCGCGCCCTCAACGCCGCCGGCATCTCGGTGACGAGCATCCGCGACGTCACGCCCATCCCCCACAACGGCTGCCGCCCCCCCAAGCGCCGCCGCGTCTAACCGAGGAGACAGAACATGGCTCGTTACAAGGACGCCGTTTGCCGCCTCTGCCGCCGCGAAGGCATGAAGCTCTACCTCAAGGGTGAGCGCTGCTTCAAGTAGAAGTGCTCCTTCGAGACCCGCAAGGGCAAGATCCCGGGGCAGCACGGCGCAGGCAAGATGAAGAAGCCCACCGGCTACGCGATGCAGCTGCGCGAGAAGCAGAAGGTCAAGCGCATCTATGGCGTGCTGGAGAAGCAGTTCCGCATGTACTTCCAGAAGGCCGACGCCAAGAAGGGCGTGACCGGCCACAACCTGCTCGGCTTCCTCGAGAGCCGGCTGGACAACGTGGTCTACCGCCTGGGCTTCGCCCCCAGCCGCTCCGCCGCCCGCCAGATGGTCATGCACGGCCACGTGAAGGTGAACGGCAAGCGCGTGGACATCCCCTCCTACCAGACCAAGTCCGGCCAGAGCATCGAGCTCGGCGAGCGCGCCAAGGCCAACGAAGGCGTGAAGGGCTCCGTCGAGACCGCCGCCGGCCGCGGCATTCCCAAGTGGCTGACCCTAGACGCGTCCGCGTTCAAGGGCCAGGTCATCGCCGCCCCCACCCGCGAAGACATCACGCTCGAGATCAACGAGCAGCTGATCGTCGAACTCTACAGCAAGTAAGGGAGACAGATGCTGAACCTCAGCGACTTCCAGCGCCCGCGCTTTGCCGAGACCAACGCCGGCTCCCTGACGGCGTCCTACGGCGAGTTCGTGGCGTATCCCTTCGAGCGCGGCTTCGCCACTACGGCGGGCCACGCGCTGCGCCGGGTGCTGCTCAGCAGCATCCAGGGCGCCGCCGTGACCAACGTCCGCATCAAGGGCGTGCAGCACGAGTTCACGACGCTGCCCGGCGTGTGGGAGGACATCACCCACATCCTCCTGAACCTCAAGGAGATCCCCTTCAAGCTCCACTCCTCGCAGCCCCAGGTGGTCACCCTGTCCGCCAAGGGCGAGGGCGTCGTCACGTCCGCGGCCATCAAGACCAACCAGAACGTGGAGGTCATGAACCCGGGCGTGCACATCGCGACGCTGGGCGAGGATGGCGAGCTGGAGATGGAGATCGTCGTCGGAATGGGCCGCGGCTTCGTCACCGCGGACCGCAACCACGACGAGAACCTCGGGCTCGGCTTCGTGCCCATGGACTCCAACCACAGCCCCATCACCCGCGTGAACTACATCGTCGAGCCGGCCCGCGTGGGCCAGAGCACCGACTACGAGAAGCTCACCCTGCAGGTCTGGACCAACGGCACGGTGTCCCCCAAGGAGGCCGTGTCAGACGCCGCCCTCATCCTGCGCGAGCACTTCCTCGTGTTCGCCCGCCAGGACGAGGATTTCGTGGACGAGGATTCCTCGACGCCCGCCCTGTCCGGCGAGAGCGTCAACGCCTGGCTCGGCAAGTCCGTCGAAGAGCTCGAACTGTCCGTCCGCGCCAACAACTGCCTCCGCAACGCCAACATCACCACCATCGGTGAGCTGGTGCAGCGCACGGAGGCCGAGCTGATGAAGACCAAGAACTTCGGCAAGAAGTCCCTCCAGGAGATCAAGGACGAGCTCGCGCGCATCGGCCTCTCCCTGGGCATGCGGCTCGAGCAGGAAGTCTAAGGAGCCCCCCATGCGCCACAACCTCGCCGGCCGCCGCCTGAGCCGCAGCACCAATCAGCGCAAGGCCCTGATGAAGAACCTCGCCACCGCGCTCATCCAGCACGAGCGCATCGAGACCACCCTTCCCAAGGCCAAGGAGCTCCGCATCTACGTGGAGCCCTTCATCACCCTGTCCAAGACCGACAGCGTGGCCAACCGCCGCCTGGCGATGAGCCGCCTCGGCAACAAGGACGCCGTCCAGAAGCTCTTCAGCGCCGACTTCCGTAAGCGCTTCGAGAGCCGCCCCGGCGGGTACACCCGCATCCTGAAGATGGCCAGCCGCCCCGGCGACGGCGCGGACATGGCCCTCATCGAGCTGGTGGACTACGCCCTCCCCGAGGTCGAGGAAGCCGCCGAGTAGGCTTTCGGCCCCTTTCCAGACGCAACAAGGAAGCGCCCCTTTCGGGGCGCTTCCTGCTTTTTGGGGCGGGCGCGATCAGTGCTCGTAGGTCGCGATGTCGCGGTCCTTCGTCTCCTTGAGGAAGAGGCCGCCGATGATGAAGGTCATCACAGCCACCACCACGGGATACCAGAGCCCGTAGTAAATGTTCCCCTTCAGGGCGACGATGGCGGTGGCCGTGAGCGGCAGCATGCCGCCGAACCAGCCGTTCCCGATGTGGTAGGGCAGGGACATCGAGGTGTACCTGATGTTGGTGGGGAAGAGCTCCACCAGGAAGGCCGCGATGGGCCCGTACACCATGGTCACGTAGATCAGGAAGACGAACAGGATGAGGAGGGTCATCACGTAGTTGACCTTCGACTTGTCGGCCTCCTTGGGGTAGCCCAGCTCCGTCAGGGCCTTCTTGAGGGCGGCCTCGGACTTGCCTTCCTTGTCCCATCCTTCCACGCGGTAGGTGGCGTACTGGCCGGTCGTGGGGTTCTTCCCCGTGATCGTCGCCACCACGGGCTTGCCCGGTTCGGGCGGGATCTTGAAGAAGTTCAGGCCCTGGTTCGAGAAGAAGCTGTTCACCCGATCGACCTCGGAGAACTTGGTCTTCGGCGTCACGAAGAGAACGAAGTTCTCGTCCTTAGGGTCGGCGGCCACCTGGATCTGGGTGGTGTTCTGGAAGGCCTCGAGGGCCGGGTTCACGTAGTGGGTGAGGGCCTTGAACATGGGGAAGTACGTGCAGGCGGCGATAAGGCAGCCCGCGAGGATGATCTTCAGCCGCCCGATCTTGTCCGACAGCCATCCGAAGAAGATGAAGAAGGGGGTGCCGAGCAGGAGGGAGGCCCCGATCAGCATGTAGGCCGTGGCGAAGTCGAGCTTCAGAGTGATCTGGAGGAAGAACAGCGCGTAGAACTGACCCGTGTACCACACCACGCCTTGGCCGGCGGTGGCGCCCAGAAGGGCCAGGAGCGCGTACTTGTTGTTGGGGTACTTCAGGAAGCTGTCGGAAAGCGGGGCCTTGGACGTCTTGCCCTCGGCCTTCATCTTCTGGAAGACCGGCGACTCATGCAGCTTCAGGCGGATCCACACGGACACGCCGAGCAAGGCGATGGAGACCCAGAAGGGGATGCGCCAGCCCCAGGAGGCGAAGGCCTCCTTGGCCATCCAGACGCGGCAGGACAGGATGATGGCCAAGGCGAGGAAGAATCCCACGGTGGCGGTGGTCTGGATCCAGCTGGTGTTGAAGCCCCGCCGGTCGTGGGCGCTGTGCTCGGCCACATAGGTCGCGGCGCCGCCGTACTCGCCGCCCAGGGCGAGGCCCTGGAGGAGCCGGAGGGTGACGAGGATGACCGGGGCCGCCCAGCCGATGGTGGCGAAGGTGGGCAGGAGGCCCACGCCGAAGGTGGATAGGCCCATGACCACGATCGTCACGAGGAAGGTGTACTTGCGCCCGATGAGGTCGCCGATCCGGCCGAACACCAGCGCGCCGAAAGGGCGGACCAGGAAGCCCGCGGCATAGGTCGCGAAGGCGGAGAGCAGGGCGGCCGTCTCGTTGCCCTTGGGGAAGAAGAGGGCCGCGAAGAAGGGGGCGAGGGTCGCGTAGAGGTAGAAGTCGTACCACTCGAAGACCGTCCCCACGGAGGAGGCGACAATCACCAGCTTTTCTTCCTTGGTGATCGGGGCCTTGGCGGCGACTTGCTCGGT
>JABLTH010012243.1_pt1 | contig 21048 bp, 20 predicted proteins | sample 7875711 | NCBI WGS metagenome assembly JABLTH01 (sample SAMN14941262, study PRJNA633318) | bioreactor metagenome | isolation source: bioreactor | place: China | collected 2019-03-05 | reverse complement strand
GGTGAAGAAGGTGATGCTCGGCAATACGGTCGACGGCGTGTTCACGACGGTGCAGGACGTCGCGCAGACGGTGCTGTTCCTGTCGGCGTTCCCGAGCGCCGCGCTCACGGGCCAGTCGTTCATCGTCAGCCACGGCTGGTTCATGCAGTGAAGCCGCGCGCCCCCACGGAAAAGCAGGCCGTCGATGCGGCGGACCTGCATCACGAAGCCGGCGCACCGGTCCCCGCACGGTCGCTGCCGTACGAAACGATTGCACTCGTGCTGCAAGGCGGCGGCGCGCTCGGCGCGTACCAGGCCGGCGTGTTCGAAGGGCTGCACGAGGCGGGCATTCCGCTCGACTGGATCGCGGGCATCTCGATCGGCGCGCTCAACACCGCGCTGATCGCGGGCAATGCGCCCGAGCATCGCGTCGAGCGGCTGCGCGAGTTCTGGGAAACGATCTGCAAGCCGGCGTTCTTCCCGACGGTTCCGGCCGCATTCGAGTTCGCGCTGTTCAACAGCATCGACCAGGTTCGTACGTTCTTCACCGCGTCGCAGGCCGCAAGCGCGATGATGCAGGGCCAGCAGGGCTTCTTCGTGCCGCGCTTCCCGCCGCCGCTGCCGGGCGTGTCGGATCATCCGGAGAAGATCAGCTGGTACGACACGTCGCAATTGCGCGCGACACTGCTGAAGCTGTGCGATTTCGACCGGATCAATTCGGGCGAAACGCGCGTGTCGGTCGGCGCGGTCAACGTCGGCACCGGCAACTTCGTGTACTTCGACAACTCGCGCATCCGCCTGGCACCCGAGCATTTCATGGCGTCCGGCGCGCTGCCGCCCGCGTTCCCGCCGGTCGAGATCGACGGCGAGTACTACTGGGACGGCGGTGTCGTGTCGAACACGCCGCTGATGGAAGTGCTCCGCGCACGGCCGCGCCGCGACACGCTCGCGTTCCAGGTCGACCTGTGGAGCGCGCGCGGGCCGCTGCCGCGCACGATGGCCGACGTCGCCGAGCGCACGAAGGACGTGCAGTATTCGAGCCGCACGCGTTTCGTCACCGATACGCTGCAGCGCGAACAGCGCTACCGCAACGTGCTGCGCCACGTGCTCGAGCAGGTGCCGGAAGAGCAGCGCAAGGCGGATCCCTGGTGCGTCGAGGCCGACGCGATGTCGTCCAGCAAGAAGTACAACATCCAGCACCTGATCTACCAGCAGAAGGCGTACGAGCATCACTACAAGGACTATCAGTTCGGTCTGTCGACGATGCGTGACCACTGGTCCGCGGGTCTCGACGACATCCGCAAGACGCTCGCAGTCAAGGACGGCCTCGCGCTGCCCAACAACGACGCGGGCTTCGTGACGCACGACATTCACCGCAAACGGTAATGCCGTGCGCGACGGATCGGCGCGATGCATGCGCCGGTCCGTCCTCTTCCCCGATCAGACATGCCGATTTTCATTGCACTGTTCGCGCTCATCGCTGCCGGATGGGGCGCGGTTCACCTGTTTCACGTCATCGCCGCGCAGTTCGGCCAGCCGGTCGCGATCGCGGCCGCCGTGCTCGCCGCCGCGATCCTGATCGCGCTGGTCGCCTGGTGGATCAAGCGCCGCCGCGACATCGCACCGAATACGAAGGAAGAAGGCTGGACCCACGTCGTGCATCGCGCGTGGGGCGAGCTGCGCGTGTCCGCGACGCAGGGGCTGCTGTGGCTGTCGCACGACGGCGCGGACGGCCGCTATACGCTGTCGCAGCTCGACGGCTGCCAGGCTGCGCCGATCGGCGGCCGCTGGCATCTCGTCGTGCACGTGCGCGATGGCGTGCGCAGCGAATGGAAGCTGCCGATGATGGACAAGCGCGACGCGCAACGCTGGGCGCGCGTGCTGACGCTCGCGAAGGACAACCGGCTTTGAGACGGCATGCCGTGGATGCACGGGCACGGCATGCACGCATGAACAGCCGCGCCGCCTAGCCTGCATGCCGGTGCGCTATCGCGCGCCGAGCGCCCACAACGCATCGAGTACATGCTGGGTCGCCCGCTCGACCGGCCCCGCCCGATGGGCGATCCCCAGTTCACGCCACAACGCCGGGCGCAACGCCCGCATGACAATGCGCGCATCGGGGAGCGGGGCGCCCGCCTCATGCGGCAGCAGCGTCGCGCCGTAACCCGCGGCGACCAGGCTCTTGATCGCATCGTTGTAGTTGAGTTCGATCCGCGGCTCCGGCCGGTGGCCGCCGAGCGCAAACCATTCCGTCGTCAGCCGTGACAGGCGGGTGGTCGCATCGTTGAGAATCAGCGGGCGGGCGGCCAGATAGCCGGGCGTCACGCGCGCCGGAAGCGGCCAGTCCGCCGGCAGAAACGCCATCACCGGATCGCGCCGCCACGCACGGATCGACAGCCCCGCGACGGCCGTCTGCGGCAGCGCCACCAGCCCGACATCGAGCGTGCCCTGCGCGATGCGCGCCAGCGTGTCGTGCGACGTGAGCACCGCGATCTGAACATCGATGTCCGGATGCTGCTCGCGCAAGCGGGCCACCGCCTGCGGCAGCAGGTGCGCGATCGCCCCGGTCGATGCGCCGAGGCGCACGCGTCCGGTCAACCCCTGCACCTGTCGCTGCACGTCGTCCAGCGTGGATTCGACCTCGGCCAGCAGGCGGCGCGCGCGCTCCACCAGCACTTCACCGATGGGCGACGGCCGCACGTTTCCGCGCGTGCGGGACAGCAACGGCGCGCCGATGCGGCTCTCCAATTCGGCAACGTGAAGGCTGACGGTCGGCGGCGCGAGGTGAAGCAGTTGCGCCGCGGCGACAAAGGACCCTTGGTCCGCGATGGCGACCAGCGTGCGCAGGCGGTCCAGGCTGATCTCCCGCATTCTCCACCTCTCGTTCAAGAAAACTGAATCTGATGGTCAGTAAATTCAACTTTTTCTATTCTAGGCGCTCGGTGGACGATACGGCTTTCCCGACCACGAACGCAAGGAACGCGACCACCATGAGCCAGCCCACTGTCTACATCGACGGCGATCAAGGGACGACCGGATTGCAGATCCACGAGCGCCTGCGCGGGCGCACCGACTTGCGGCTCGTCGCGCTGCCGGAGGCCGAGCGCAAGGATCCCGTGCGGCGCGCCGAAGCGATCAACGCGGCCGACATCGCCATTCTGTGCCTGCCCGACGCGGCCGCACGCGAAGCGGTCGGCTTCATCCGGAATCCGGCGGTACGCGTGATCGACGCGAGTTCGGCTCATCGCACGCAGCCGGAATGGGTCTACGGCTTTCCCGAGATGGCCGACGGGCAGGCACGGGCAATTGCACACGCGCGGCGTGTCACCAATCCGGGCTGCTACCCGACCGGCGCGATCGGGCTGCTGCGGCCGCTACTGCAGGCCGGGCTGCTGCCGCGCGACTACCCGGTGAGCATCCATGCCGTGTCCGGATACTCGGGCGGCGGCCGGACCGCCGTCGACACTTTCGAAGCGAACGACGCTTCGCGCGCGAAACCGCTCCAGGTCTACGGCCTCGCACTCGCGCACAAGCATGTGCCCGAGATCCGGCTGCATGCCGGTCTGGCGAACCGTCCGTTGTTCGTGCCGGCTTACGGTGCCTATCGGCAAGGCATCGTGCTCACCGTGCCGATCGAGTTGCGCCTGCTCCCTGCCGGTGTGACCGGTGAGCAACTGCATGCGTGTCTCGCGCACCATTACGCCGAGTCGCACCACGTCGACGTCACGCCGCTCGCGGACACGCATGCGATCACGCATCTCGATCCGCAAGCGCTGAACGGCACCAACGACATGCGGCTCGGCGTGTTCGTCAATGCCGAGCACGGCCAGGTGCTGCTGTCCGCCGTGTTCGACAATCTCGGCAAAGGCGCATCCGGCGCAGCCGTGCAGAATCTCGACCTGATGCTCGGGGCGGCAGGCGCGGCACAAGCGGCGTAAGCCGTGCGCAGGCACCGGCGTCGGCAGGCCCGGCACCTCGCGACCGCGACGTGTGGGTACCGTTCGACGCGACCGGCTCGCGACGCGATTGCGAGCCGGAAACGGGGCCTGCCGATGTTGTGCGCATGCCCCCGTAAAAGCTCACCTTTAGCCGGATTCAGGCCGTATCGTCACCCGCCGCGGCATTCAAGCCAGCCAGCGTCTCCATCAGAAAATCCACGCACACGCGCACTTTCGCCGACGCAGCCACGCGCTCCGGATACACGGCCCAGATGTTCGCGGGCTGGATTGCGTCCGGCAGCACGCGACACAGTGCACCGCGTTCGATCAGCGGCGCGGCTTCCCAGATCGAACGCAGCACGATGCCGCGCCCGGCCAGCGCCCATTGCACGGCGACCTCGCCATGGTTCGTCGACAGCGCGCCGCCAACCTTCACCGTGGCCGTTTCACCGCGCACGTTCAGCCGCCACACGCCGAACGGGTGATCGCGCTCCTTGATGGCAAGACAGTCGTGCGAAGCGAGATCCGCGAGCGAGCGCGGTGTACCGCGCCGGGCGAGATAGTCGGGCGACGCACACAGCACGCGGTAGTTCGCGGCGAGGCGGCGCGCGATCAGGTGATCGGCGATCTCGTCGCCGATGCGCACGTCGAGGTCGTAGCCTTCGCCCGCGACGTCGACGAGCCGGTCGAACAGATCGAGCCGCACGTTCAGTTGCGGATAGCGTGCCGAGAAGTCGAGCAGCGCCGGCGCGATGACGTGCCGGCCGAAGCCGAAGCTGCTCGAAATGCGCAGCGTGCCGCGCGGCACCGTGCGCGTGGTCGACACGTCCTCGACGAGATGATCGACGTCGTCGAGAATCTTCTCGGCGCGCGCGAACACGCGCTCGCCTGCTTCCGTGACCGTCACGCGGCGCGTCGAGCGATGCAGCAGGCGCGTGCCGAGCTGCGCCTCGAGCAACGCGATGCGCTTGCTGACATAGGCAGGCGACACCGCGAGCTGCTCGGCGGCCGCGCTGAAGCTGGTCAGGCGGACGACCAGGCTGAACACGCGCAGGTCGTCGAGATTCGGCGATTTATTCACGATTCGTGGAAAGTCGATTAACCTTTCGCGCGATTTTAATCCAGATGGAAATAAATAGAATGACGTGACGCGCCGCTGCCTCTCCCCGCGGCCAGCCCACCAGCCAAGGAGCTTTGCATGACCGACAGGACCTACAGAATTGCCGTGATCCCCGGCGACGGCATCGGCCGTGAAGTGATGCCCGAGGGCCTGCGCGCGCTCGACGCCGTGACCGCGCGCTTCGGCATCCGCTTCGACTTCGTCCAGATCGACTGGGCGAGCTGCGACTACTACGCACAGCACGGCAAGATGATGCCGGACGACTGGAAGGCGCAACTGTCGGGCATGGACGCGATCCTGTTCGGCGCGGTCGGCTGGCCCGCGACGGTGCCGGATCACGTTTCGCTGTGGGGCTCGCTGCTGAAATTCCGCCGCGAATTCGACCAGTACATCAACCTGCGGCCCGCGCGCCTGTTCGACGGCGTGCCGTCGCCGCTCGCCGGCCGCCGCGCGGGCGACATCGACTTCATGATCGTGCGCGAGAACACCGAGGGCGAGTATTCGTCGGTCGGCGGCACGATGTTCGAAGGCACCGATCGCGAGATCGTGATGCAGCAGGCGATCTTCACGCGTCACGGCACCGAGCGCGTGCTGAAATTCGCGTTCGAACTCGCGCAGCGGCGCGCGAAGCGCCTCACCGTCGCGACGAAGAGCAACGGCATCGCGATCAGCATGCCGTGGTGGGACGCGCGCACGGCCGAGATGGCCGAACGTTATCCCGACATCGCCGTCGACAAGCAGCACATCGACATCCTGTGCGCGCGTTTCGTGCTGCAGCCGGATCGCTTCGACGTCGTCGTCGCGTCGAACCTGTTCGGCGACATCCTGTCGGATCTCGGGCCCGCGTGTACGGGCACGATCGGCATCGCGCCGTCGGCGAACCTGAACCCCGACCGCACGTTTCCGTCGCTGTTCGAACCCGTGCACGGCTCCGCGCCCGACATCACGGGGCAATACATCGCGAACCCGGTCGCGATGATCTGGTCGGCGGCCCTGATGCTCGACTTCCTCGGCAACGGCGCAGGCTGCGAACGCGAAGCGCACGATGCGATCGTCGCCGCGATCGAGGACGTGCTGCGCACGGGGCCGCATACGCGCGATCTCGGCGGCAACGCGGGGACACAGGAAGTGGGCGAGGCGATCGCCGCGCGCATCGCGGGCTGACGTCAGGCCCGGCGCAATCGCACGCGCCGGGCAGAGGCTGCACGAATCGGTGTGCGGTGAGTTGCACGCCATGCGTTTGCGCACGCATGCGAATTCCCGAGCCTGCCTGGTGAAGTCGAGCGGTGAGCAACGTCGCACTGCAACGCGCCCGGCACGCGCCATCAGGCGTCGACGTCGATACGATCGGTGAGTTGCACGCCACACGCGTGCACACCGATCGTCAAACCGCTACGGGCCCCAATCGATCGGTGAGATGCATCATGTGGTGAAGCACACCGTTGCATACCGATACGCGCATCACGAAATCCCGACGTGCATGGCACGTCCGCGTTGCCCGGGACGATGCCGCGTCGAACGGCTCGAAGCACACAGTCCGACGCGACATTTCCCTTCGTCCCGAAAAACCTCACCTTCAGCGCATCGACTCCCGAATTTCCTCACCGTTGAAGCCCGGCGATGCGTTCGCCGGTCCGTCGAGTCGGCACGCGCGTCACAGGCCGAGATCGGACAGCCCGGAATGATCGTCCGGACGACGGCCGAGCGGCCAGTGATAGAGACGATCCTGCTCGCGAATCGGCAGGTCGTTGATACTCGCGTGACGATGCGCCATCAGCCCGTTTTCGTCGAACTCCCAGTTTTCGTTGCCGTACGAACGGAACCAGTTGCCGGCATCGTCATGCCATTCGTACGCAAAGCGCACCGCGATGCGATTGCCGTCGAATGCCCACAGCTCCTTGATCAGCCGGTAGTCGAGCTCGCGCGCCCACTTGCGCTGCAGCAGCCCGACGATCTCGTCGCGGCCGGTCACGAATTCCGCGCGATTGCGCCATCGGCTTTGCGGCGTATAGGCGAGCGACACGCGCTGCGGATCGCGCGTGTTCCACGCATCCTCGGCGGCGCGCACTTTCTGGCGCGCCGTTTCGAGCGTGAAGGGCGGAACGGGCGGACGGATTTCGAGGGAAGCGGACATGGGTTGCTCCTGTTCAGGTTCTGGCCACGGACGACCGCGGCCGGTTCGGATTCGCTGCTTCGACTACCGTGACACCGCGTCGAGCAGCAGTTCGGCCGTCGCGCGCGCATCGCGCGCGGCGTTTGCATCTCCACTGACGAGCGCCACGCCGATTGCGCCGTCGATCAGCACGAGCCACTGACGCGCGATGCGCGCGAGCCCACGACGCTCGATGCCGGTTTCATCGGCATACGCATCGAACCGCTCGCGCACGAACGCCAGCAAACGTGCCTTGTGCGCGCGTGCGACGACGCGCACCGGATCGTCGGCATCGGGAATCTCGCCCGATGCGTTGAGGAACGCGCAGCCGTGAAAGTCGGGTTGCCCGAACCAGTCGCGCAGCACGTCGAACATGCCGAGCAGCTGCACGCGCGGTGCCTTGCCGCGCGCGAGCGTCGCGTCGACGAACCAGCGCATCCAGCGCTCGTCGCGACGCTCGAGTGCGGCCAGCACCAGCGCCTCTTTCGATTCGAAATGCGAATAAAAGCTCTTTCGCGCCGCGCCGGATCGCTTGACGATCGCGTCGACACCGGTTGCATGGATGCCGCCCGAGTAGATCAGCGCTTCGGCTGCATCGAGCAGCCGGTCGCGAACGCCCGGTTCGCCGGAAAGGTCGTGATGTGTGTTCATGGGTTTACGGTAGAACGATCGTTCTCCATCGTCAACACCCGGATGAAAAAGCCCTGCTGGCGGGAAGGCTGAAGCGCAACCTGGCGCGCGATGCGCGCCCGCCGCGTTTACGACATTTTTTCTTGAAGCGGACGCGCGACGCTCACTACACTTCGGTCACCCCGTCTGGGCGAAAGGACATCATGCAGCGACCGGAATCCGCGCGCCCCGCGCGCGCCTATGCGGCTTATGCCAAGCGGCTCGACGGCCGCATCGTCGTGCGGCGCTTCGACCCGCGCAACGATTCGTACGACACGTTGACCGCGCTGCTGCATCGCGCCTTCGCACCGCTCGGCGCACTGGGCTTCAACTGCCCGTGCGTCGATCAGCCGGCCTCGGCGACACGCGAACGCGTGCTCACCGGCGAGTGCTTCGTTGCGCTCGGCAACGCGCATCTGGTCGCGACGATGACGATGCGTTCGCACGATCCCGATTCCCGCTGCGATCCGTACCGCAGCCGGCACGTCGCGACGCTGGGCCAGCTGGCCGTCGATCCCGTCTGGCAGGACCGCGGCATCGGCCGATCGCTGCTCGCATTCGCGCAACGGCGGGCCGCCGCGCGCGGCGCGACGCACCTGGCGCTCGACGCACCTTACGCGGCGGTCCGGCTCATCGATTTCTATCGTCGCGAAGGATTTCAAGCGGTCGACGTGATGCGCTTTCCGGGGCACAACTACGACAGCGCGATCCTGTGCAAATCGGTCTGCGTCACGAACGGTCGCTTCGGTGCCGGTGATACGACGCAGATCGACATTGCACGACCGGTCGGTGCCGCGTCGTGAAACACGACATGCCGAAGCGCGAAGGCGGCGACGATCGCACCCGGCTCGCCGTCCGGCAGGCACGCGTGCGCGCTGCACTGCGGCTGCGTGGCGTGTTGAAGCTGACGATCGTCACGATCGCGGTCGCGCACGTGCTGGCATTCGTGTTCGACAACCTGCTGGTCGTGGCCGGTTTCGCGCCGGATGCTGCAGCGGTGCTGCTGTTCCGTTTCGTGACGTGCGCGCTGGTCAGCTTCTGGCTGCAAGCGGATGCGTTGCGCGCGTATCAATACGCGGCGCAACACGGGTTCGTCACCGCGCCCGGAATGCACGGCGGCCCGGTCGACGTTGCGCCGCAGTGTCCGAGACGCTGGCTCGTCGTGTTGAGTCTTCAGCTCGACCCACGCGGGTTGAACGGTGAACGGATCAAGTAGCCGTCGGCGCACCGATCGACGTCGATCGATATCGAATGGTTTCACGCATGAGTGAGTCGCGACGATGCGCGCAGGCTCACGGTTGACGCCACGGTTCGGCACGACATCGCGTGCGGCGCATGACGAGCGGTCGCGCGGCAAGGCAAGCGGGGAAGTGTCTGGAAGGGGAGAGCAGGTGCCGGAAGGCACGAGAGCGGAAAGCGACGCAGCTTCCGTCAGGTGAAGTGAACGTGCGATTGCAGTTCACCGATGCGCGGTCGTGTCGCGATTCGGCGCGCCAACACAGCTCCCGAATAATCTCACCTTGAGCCCGGATTCGTGCGTTTCGGCCTCGGAAACGCAGACGTAAACGAAAGCGGGGCAGGCGGCGAACACGCAGCACTGCCCCGCTGCACTCAGGCCGTCCAGTCGAGAATCACCTTGCCGCTCTCGCCGGACAGCATCGCGGCAAAGCCTTTCTCGTAATCGTCGGCCGCGAAGCGATGCGTGATGATCGGCGACAGGTCGAGGCCGCTCTGCAGCATCGCGACCATCTTGTACCAGGTCTCGAACATCTCGCGGCCGTAGATGCCCTTGATCTCGAGCCCCTTGAAGATCACCTGGTTCCAGTCGATCGCCGTCTGCGCGGGCGGAATGCCGAGCAGCGCGACCTTGCCGCCGTGGTTCATCGCCTCGAGCATGCTCGTGAACGCGCTCGGCACACCCGACATTTCGAGGCCGACGTCGAAGCCTTCGGTCATGTGCAGGTCGGTCATCACGTCGCGCAACGACTCGCGCGCGACGTTGACCGCGCGCGTCGCGCCCATCTTGCGCGCGAGTTCCAGCCGGTAGTCGTTGATGTCGGTGATGACGACGTTGCGCGCGCCGACGTGCTTCGCGATCGCAACAGCCATGATGCCGATCGGGCCCGCGCCGGTGATCAGCACGTCTTCGCCGACGAGGTTGAACGACAGCGCCGTATGCGTCGCGTTGCCGAACGGATCGAAGATCGACGCGAGATCGTCGGAGATCTCGGGCGGGATCTTGAACGCGTTGAATGCCGGAATCGCCAGATACTCGGCGAACGCGCCTTCGCGGTTCACGCCGACGCCGACCGTGTTGCGGCACAGATGCCGGCGCCCCGCGCGACAGTTGCGGCAGAAGCCGCACGTGATGTGGCCTTCGCCGGACACGCGATCGCCGATCGCGAAGCCGCGCACTTCCTGCCCCATCTCGACGATCTCGCCGACATATTCGTGACCGACGTGCATCGGTACGGGAATCGTCTTCTGCGCCCAGTCGTCCCACTTCCAGATATGGATGTCGGTGCCGCAGATCGCCGTGCGGCGGATCTTGATCAGCACGTCGTTGTGGCCGACTTCGGGACGCTTCACGCGCGTGAGCGTGAGGCCGGGGCCGCGTTCGAGCTTTGCCAGTGCTTTCATGGTCGCGCCTCCGTCAGATCACGCCGAGCGACTTGCCGACGCGCACGAACGCGGCGACCGTCTGGTCGATCTGTTCGGGCGTATGCGCGGCGCTCATCTGCGTGCGGATGCGGGCGCGGCCGCGCGGCACGACGGGGAACGAGAAGCCGATCACGTAGACGCCTTCGCCGAGCAGCCTGTCGGCCATGTTCGTCGCGAGCTGCGCATCGCCGAGCATCACCGGGATGATCGGATGCGCGCCCGGCACGAGCGTGAAGCCGGCTTCGGTCATCTGCTTGCGAAACCGCGCGCCGTTCTCGCGCACGCGCTCGCGCAGCTTCGCGCCTTCGTCGCTGCCGAGCAGTTCCAGCACCTTCAGCGATGCCGCGGCGATGCTCGGCGTCAGCGTGTTCGAGAAGAGATACGGGCGCGAGCGCTGGCGCAGCAGCTCGACGACTTCGCGACGCGCGGCGACATAGCCGCCCGATGCGCCGCCGAGCGCCTTGCCGAGCGTGCCCGTGATGATGTCGACGCGGCCTTCGACGCCGCGGTGCTCGGGCGTGCCGCGGCCGTGCGTGCCGATGAAGCCGACCGCATGCGAATCGTCGACCATCACGAGCGCGCCGTAGCGATCGGCGAGATCGCAGATGCCTTTCAGGTCGGCGATGATGCCGTCCATCGAGAACACGCCGTCGGTCGCGATCAGCTTGTGGCGTGCGCCCGCTGCATCGGCTTCCTTCAGCTTCGCCTCGAGGTCGGACAGGTCGTTGTTCTTGTAGCGGAAACGCTTCGCCTTGCAGAGGCGGATGCCGTCGATGATGCTCGCGTGGTTCAGCTCGTCGCTGATCACCGCGTCGTTCTCGTCGAGCAGCGTCTCGAACAGCCCGCCGTTCGCATCGAAGCAGCTCGAATAGAGGATGCTGTCCTCGGTGCAGAGAAAGGCGGCCAGCGCGCTTTCCAGTTGCTTGTGCACGGTTTGCGTGCCGCAGATGAAGCGCACCGATGCCATGCCGAAGCCGTCCTGGTCGAGGCCGGCCTTCGCCGCATCGATCAGGCGCGGATCGTTCGCCAGGCCCAGGTAGTTGTTCGCGCAGAAATTGAGCACGCCGGCACCGCCGGCGAGCCGCACGGCTGCCGCCTGGGGACTCGCGATCTCGCGCTCGGTCTTGTAAAAACCGTCCGCGCGGATCTGGTCCAGCGTCCCGCGCACCTGGGCGAGAAAGGCATCACGCATCGCAAAGCTCCTGACAGGGTTTCGCATTCCGCAACGCGCCACTCGTGGCGGCGGCGCAACGGCCTGCTACTGTTATAGTCGGTCGTTCGGTTGACCGCATTTATCCGATATTCCGAACTAGAATTCGAAATACCGAACAACTCTAAGCGAACGGAATCCAAATGGCAAGTTCCTCCGGTTCGCGGCGCACGCCTGCCAGCGCCGCACCGCAACCGCCGGCCGCCACGCCGCCGCGTGTCGGCGAGCAGATCCAGCGGCTGCGCAACGAACGCAAGCTGACACTCGACGACCTGTCGCGCGCAGCCGGCGTATCGAAATCGATGCTCTCCGAGATCGAACGCGACAAGGCCAACCCGACGATCGCCGTGGCGTGGCGGCTGACGAACGCACTCGGCATCACGCTCGACGAGCTGTTCTCGCAACCGAAGGCGCCCGAGACGATCCGCGTCGACGGCCCGCACGACATTCCGACGCTCGCCGGCCATGACGGCCGATACCAGTTGCGCGTGTGGGGCCCGATCGACCTCGCCGGCAAGTTCGAGTGGTACGAGCTGACGCTGCCGGGCGGCGGCGCACTGATATCGAACGCCCACGAGCCCGGCACGCGCGAGCACCTGACCGTGCTGCAGGGCGCGATGGAAATCGAAGCCGCGGCGGCAAGCCGGCGCCTGAAGGTAGGCGACACCGCGCGCTACCCGGCCGACGAGCCGCACGCGATCCGCAATCCCGGCAAGGCCGAGGCGCGGGCACTGCTGATCGTGATACACCGCTGACGGCGCGGATAGCCGGCCGAAAGGCCAATTGCAGGCCAGTTGCGGAAAACACTGTATGTTTGTACAGTATACAGACATTCCGCCATGCATGGGCTGGAGCCGGCGCACCGAGGCGCCTGCCCGGTCGACAGGAGCCTGCAATGACAGAAGAACAAGATTTGGCCGCGCTCAGCTTCAAGGCTGCCGCGCACGACCTCGAGTTGATCGTTCGCCATATCGCCGGGCGTTATATCCGCCAGCGCGTGCCGCTGACGTGGCGCCTGCTGCACGCGATCGAAGCCGAGGCGCTTGCCGATCTCGGCTTTGCCAGCCGGCACGAGGCCGGCATGCGTCAATTGTTCGAACGGCCGTCGGACATGACGTTTCCCGAAACGGACGATCCGATCGACTTCGGGCGCTCGAACGCGCTACCCGCCGTATTTTCGTTCGCGGTGCTCGCGTACGAAGCCGCGTCAACCTCTAACGACACCGTGCCTCGCGAGCGGGCTCACCGCCCGTCCAAGGCGTGGGGCGACTGACTGCCCGCCCGGGCCGTCACGCGTGGCGGCCTTGTCCTGCCCCTTGCCTCTTGATGCCCGAGACGTTGCGGAAAGGGCTACCATATACGCAACTAACGGAATAAATCACATGTCTCTTCCCGCCTCTCCCGACACCCCGGCACGCCCGGAAGAAACGGACCTGTTCGACCGCGGCGCGTCCGACTGGATCGCCTCTCCCGAAGCCGCATTCGATGCATGGCTCGCCATGCAGGACTATCGTCGCTCATCGGCCGACGTCTATCGCGCGCAATGGGGCGCGTTTCTCACATGGCTGCGTACGCACCAGAAGAATCTGGCGACGGTCGATACGGCAACCATCGCGAATTTCGTCGGCGAGCTTCCGATCCGGAAAACCCAGCGAATGCGCTATCTTCGGCTGATCGAGCGTGTGCTCGACCATATCCGGCGCACCGAATACGCGTCGACCAACCCGGCCCGGTTCATTGCTCAGGATGGCGAAGCGAACTGGCGCAAGGCGCGCGACAACGAACCTACCGGTTTCCTCACGCCGGCCGAGCGCGCGACGTTGCTCACGTACCTGTTTTCGCCGATCGGCGTATCCGGTTCCGCGTACTGGAAAGAGCGGCGCGACCGCGCGCTCGTTGCCGCGTTTCTTGGCGCCGGCATTAAAACCGGTGAAGCTCGCGCACTTACGATTAGTTGCATCAATACGGCCGGAACGTCGCTTCAGATCGAGTCGACGCACCCTGATTTCTCGCGCGAAACCCATCTGGCGTCGTTCGCGATCGCCCTGCTCGAAGCGTGGCTCACCGAACGCAAGCGCCAGGAGATTCCCGGCGAACTCGTGTTCCCCGCATCCCATGCCGGGCGGCCGATGCACAAGGCGACGATGCTGCGCGCCATCGACGCGATCGTCGAATCCGCCGGGCTCACGTCGTCACGCACCGCACGCGCCAGCCCGCAAACCCTGCGTAATACCTACGCGGCCGAACTGTTCGAACACGACGTGCCGCCCGAACGAGTCGGCAAATGGCTGGGCTTCATGCGACCGATCTCGTCGAACCGCCTGCATCGCGCATGGAAGAACTGGCGCGACGGTCTGGCCGACAACAATGCCGACGGTGACGCGTCGGGCATCGACGAAACTCACTGATCCTCAAACGGCTGCTCACGCCAAGCGATCCGTGAGCAGCCTTGTGTGGCACAGCCTCACCGTTCAATCGCTCCCGAAAAACCTCACCTCTGGTTTCCCGGATCATCTCACCTGTGCGATGCAGCCGCCCCTTGCGTCACGTGCGCACAAAGCGGGCGACGGCTTCCAATCGGGATGGCCATGCGCCCGAAGCGTGTTCGCACTCGGGGCAGGCCACTTCAAAACCCTCTTTTCCGTGTGACAGCTCGGGCTCGCCGTCGCAATGCGGGCAATGGGCCGGTACCGGAGTCTCTTGATCCAGTGAGGTACCGATCGCGGCAAACGCCTCCGCATCCAGTTGCCCGGCATCAGCCAGGCGGCGGATCAGCGCGGCGATTTCCGGATTCATTCCGCGGCTCGCGCGCAGCAAACTCACATCGCGCGTCGCGCGTTCCAGTTCGTCTCCCTGGCTGCGCAACTGTTCTTCGAGCCGGTCGGCACGCGCCTTGGCCGCACTCAATTGCTGCAGGAAATCGAATTCCTTGCGCTGAACGTCGCGTAAGCCGTTCTGGTAGGTCGACGCCGTGCTGCGCAACGAATCCAGCTCGACCAGCATCGGCTTCACGCGGCGTTCGGCTTCGGCCACCGCGTCCTTGATTTGCTGCGCGTAGTGCTCGGTGCGCTGCTGCAGTTCGGCTTGAAGCGCATCGATGCGGTCGCGCAGCGTGGCGTTCTGCGCCTGCTCGGCTTCGACACGGCCGACCGCCGCAGCCAGTTCCTTCTCCAGTCGAGCGACTGTGGTGAGTAACGTCGCTTCGCTTGCCGAACCGTGCGTCGTTTGCGATGCGAGCTGGACTTCGAGTTCGGTCACGCGCGCCTGCAATTGCTCGTTTTTCGCTTCGCCACGTGCGAGTGCACCTTCGAGCGTCTCCTGACGGACGATTGCGTCGCGCAACCGCTGTTCGGCGTCGGCCACGCCGGCGCGGACCTGTTCGCGATCGACGTCAAGGCTGTCTCGCGCGGCTTTCAACGCTTCTTCATAGAGTGCCCCGAGCAACGCGCCGGCTTTTTCCTCGACTGCTTTCGGAATTGCGGCACCGTCGAGCCTGACCTTGGAGGCGGAACGGATGCGCTCCCAGAAATGGTCGATGTCTTTCGGGATATCGCTGGCGCTGCCGGTCTGGGTGAGATCGCGGACGTTCGCAGCCGACGGCCGGATGCCAAGATCGAAGAACAACCGCTTGCATGCATGCAGCGACAATTCCTGCCGTCGCGCACCTTTTGCACGCAGCGATTCCAGTTCGTCCCGAATGGTTTGGCGTATTTCGTCCAGGGTCATCGCTGTGCTCACAGACATTGAAGTGTGGCAATCATAACGAAATACGTACTTATCGATACTTTTTCCGGCTCAGCGTTGTGAATTTACGTCGCTTCGCACAGAAATCGGGTCTGTGAGCCGATCTGGGCGACTGTGGTCCAGGATTCCGTGAAACAAAGCGAAGAAAGTTAGCCAAGTCCTTGTCGTACAAGCGTTTTCCTGTCGATCCCGAATTTTGGCATTTGTTTCACATGACAGCGGATCCGGTTGCCTGTCGGTGTTCAGGGGTTGGGGTGTCTGTGGAAAACTCTGCAGCCGATGTCTTGAGAGTATTAGAAGTAAACACCCTTGAACCCTTAGTTAAAAACGTTAACGCCACGGCACAGCCTTATGCTGCAAGGCTTTCCGGCCGACAAGGTGAAGTTTTACGGGAGCCAAGGTGATCTTCTGCGGGAGCTGAAGTGATGGGGTTCAGGGAACTGCGTGAGCCGTTGCGGGAAAGGTCGTGAGCGGATTCGGGATCACAGTGAAACACGAGATTTCCCAAAGGTGAGGCTTTTCGGGGCCCCACAGCCACAGAACCCGCGCTGTGCCTGACTGCACAGTTTTCTGCCTGTGCAGACATAGGTGAGAATTTGCGGGACCTTCTTTGTGCCCCGATTCTGCCCATCTTTTAGGCAGTTTCTGTGAAAGGTGAGGTTTCACGGGACTCCGCGGGCGTTTGATGTGAGGATTTCCGGGAAACGGACGCCATTTTGCACAGCAAAAGTGCTCTCGTGGGCCTGTGATGCACTAAAGGTGAGGTTTTTCGGGAGGGAAATCCGGGTTTTCCTGCCCGGATCCCGCTGAGGTGAGCTTTTTCGGGGCATGGACCACAGGCTGTGATTCGGGCCACAGGTGAGCCTTTTCGGGAATGGAATTTGCCAGAAAAATGGTCAAAGGTGAGGCTTTTCGGGATCCGTGGACGGTCGAATTGGCCGAAAAGCCCGCCAGGACTGGAAGAAATCTCGTTTTTGCTGTGCCTCTTTTTGGCACAGGTGAGATTTTTCGGGGGGCCATACACCGTTGTCGTATGACGGATTTCAGTCGAAAGGTGAGGCTTTTCGGGGGATGTCGGCGGCGCACAGCCAAATGCCTTCTGTGCATAAGTATCGGAAGGCATTGAGGTTTTTGATACCGCGTCAGTTACGGTGAGATTTTTCGGGAGCCATTTCCGTGCCAGGGGCGGCACAGCGATTTTTCGGTAAGGTGAGCATTTTCGGGAGGCTCTGGTGGCGAATCCCACGCGTGCCGGGCATTCGTCGGTATCCAGACGAATGAACATGCTGTGCTCAAGGTGAGTTTTTTCGGGACCCGATACGGTTTGTGCGCTGTACAATGCGCGCCCGGGCCGGCACAGCAGGCTCGTTCGGGTCGCGCGGGCCGGTTTGGCGGGCGTCTTCCGGGGTGGCGGGCCCGATCACGATCTCCCGGCGGGTCGCGCCTGTACATGCATACAGGGCTGAGCGGGTCGATCGGGATGCGCGATGAGGTGGGATCGCAACCCTGTGCCGAACTTCCGGCAGCGCAGTCGTAAAATTACGACAAATCGAAAGGTGAGCCGATACGGGAGCACATTTCGCACGTTCCGTGCACAGGTGAAATTCTGTGAATCGGCGCATCCCGCAGCACGTCTGGACGAGTCCGGAACGCTGCAAATCCGGACTGGTGAGGGTTTTCGGGAGCGCCTGGGGTGAGTGCCGTTTTACACGCGCACTTCACCCGCTATGGTGAGCATGTCGTTCTGGACGCACTTCACCGCAGACGCTATCCTTCCGGAAAACTTCTCCTCCGACCCGACGTATGGCCACGACGAAGCGCGCCAAGAAAACCGATGTGGATGTGGTGAGTGCCAGTTCAGCCGAATTGCGGAAGGCCGTCGAGGCGATCGCAATTCAGCCGAAGAGCGGCAAGATCACGCTCCTCACTCGCAAGCTGTTCAATGTCCTGCTGGCCGTGGCGCAGCAGGCCGACGACTCGGGCGATACGTATCGCGCGCTGCTCTCGGACATCGTCGCCAACTCCGCCTTCGATTCGAACGACACCGCGCTGGTGAAGGAACACCTGCGCCGCATGGTGTCGGTGCAGGTCGAATGGAGCACGGGGACGTCGAGCCAGAAGCCGGGACGCAAGTGGGGGATCTCGACGCTGATCGCAGACGCCGAAATTCTCGAGGATCCGGCGACCCGCCGCGTGTGGGTCGAATTCTCGTTCGCGCCGAAGATCAAGAAAAAGCTGCTCGATCCGGTCCAGTACGCGCGACTGAGCCTGCAGTTCCAGAGCCAGCTGCGCAGCAGCGCCGGCCTCGCGCTGTACGAAATCTGCGTGCGCTACCTGACGAACCCGAGCCACCTGACGATGCGCGAGCCGTGGGAATGGTGGCGGCCGATCCTGTCGGGCACGCCCGACACGGAAGCCGGCGACGAAGCGAAACGCGAGTACAAGTACTTCAAGCGCGACTATCTGCGTCCCGCGATCGCGGAAGTCAACGCGGTCACCAACATCTTCGTCGAGCTGATCGAACACCGTGAAGGGCGTCGGGTCGCGGAGATCCAGTTCCGCGTGACCGAGCGCAAGCAGCCGATGCTCGCGCTCGACGAACATCCGAACGTGTTCGACAGCACGCTGGTCGACCGGATGGTGAAGATCGGGATCCCGCTGAAGGAAGCGCAGACGCTCTATGCGGACAGCGAGGAAAACCGCATTCGTGCCGCGCTGCAGATGACCGAGCAGCGGATGCGCAGCACGACGCTGCCGCCGGTGCGCAGCGCGCCGGCGTTGTTCAAGGATGCGCTGAAGAAGGGTTATGCGCCGCCGGTCGAATCGGTCGACGCGCTGCCTGCCGGCACGCCGCCTGCGAAGATGGCGGCGGCCCAGCCGGACGATCTGAAGGCACGCCTGTTGAGCGAGTTCGCTGCGTTCCGTCGCAAGGAAGCGAAGGTGCTGTACGAAGAGCAGGGCGACGCCGAGCGCGAAGTGGCGCGCGAGTCGTTCGAGTCGGAGGCGCTGCCGACGATGGGCACCCATCTGCGCGACGACTGGCGCAAGCGCGGCCTCGATTCCAAGCTGGCCGAGACGGCCTTTTTCGACTGGCTGGCCCAGAAGACCTGGGGCGAGCCGACGGACGGCGACCTGCTGTCGTTCACGCTGAACCAGTCGCGGGCCGCCTGAGGCCCGCTCAGGCCCGCTTACGGGCCGCCGCCGGCCCCGCCCTCGGTTGGCGGGCCCGGCATCTTCACCAGGCCCAGCCGGCCGTTTCCATCACTCCGACAACAGCATCCGCTCGAGCTGCTCGAGGATCGCGTCGCGCTTGTCCTTCGGGAGGCCGCGCAGGCGCAGTTCGATGCGATCTTCGCCATACGACTTCAGGTCGCCGACTGACTTGCCGCCAAGCTTGATCTCGAGACGCTGCGCATAGCGCTGACGGCCGGCAGCCTTCGGCGTTTCCTGCGCCGCGACGCGGCCCTTGACGATGTCCGACACCTGGCGCGTGCTGAGATCGTCCGACACGATCTTGTTGATCAGCCGCAGCGTGGCCTCGGTGCCGCGCGCATTGTGATAGCGGCCGACCTGATACGCCATGTTTGAACCGAAGCGATCGGGGCGCGCGACCATTTCCTGCATGATCGCTTCCGGCAGTTTGCCGATCGACAGGGCGACGGCCACCGTCGATTCGTCGAGGCCGAGGTGCTCGGAGAGTTCCTTCTGGCTCTGGAAATGCTTGTCGTCGAGGAAGCGGCGCCACACGACGGCGTTGTCGAACACCGTCTGCGAATCGCGCTGGACGTTGAGATCGTAGCCGAGCTTGTAGCTCTGGATGCCGATCGGCACGTCGATCACGATCGCCTTGACCGACTCCTTGTTGGCTTCCTTCAGTGCCCGCACGCGGCGGCCGCCATCGCTGACGAAATACGTGCCCGGATTGTCGTAGTCCGGAATCACGTGGATCGCTTGCTGTTGCCCTTGCTTCGCGAGGTTGACCGCGAGTTCGGCAATCGACGATTTCAGATAGAAGTGTCGCGGATTGAACGGGCTATGCTTGATCGCCTTCAGCGACAGCTCGATCACTTGCCCGGGCGCATAGCGGTTCTCGAGACGCCACGCACGATATTGCGCCGATTCATCGATCGACGGATCGAGCGTGAGCTCAGGAGCGGGCTGCGGCGCGGTGTCTTTCTTCGCGGATTTGGTCGGTGCCGGGGTAGGGGTCTCGGACTTGACGATGCCGTCGATCGCATTGAGTCGATCGAGCGCCGTGCGCTTCTCGCTCGTCGTGATATCCGGGCGCGCTTGGAATCCTTTGGCAAATTGGGAGGGTTTCATGTGACTCCTTTGTGCGCATAAAGTCAGGGCAGCATCGCGACGATTTCGTCGGCGCATGCGCGGATTTCCATGGCGGCCAGCTTGCCGCCACGATCGTTCATCTGCAGCACGGTCTGACCGAGCGCCATCGCCTGCTTGTACGCCTCCCGGGTCGGGATCTGCGTTTTCAGCAACGGGAAGCCGAGTTCCTCGAGCGCGCGCTTGAGCTCGCGGGTCAGCATGCGCTTCTCTTCGGTCTTGTTCAGCAGGAAGACTGCGCGGAGGTCTTCGTTCATGACCTGCGCCTGCTGGATCAGTTTGACCAGCCCTACGCTCGACCAGTAATCAGCCGGCGACGATGACGTCGGAATCACGGCAATCGATGCGGCCAGCAGGACGACGCCCGACACCTTCTCGGTGATCGACGGCGGGCAGTCCACGACGATGATGTCGTAGTCGTTGATGAACTTCTTGATCTCGCGATGGATCTGGCCATCGGCTTCGGCAAGGTTGACGACCGGAAACGGGATGCCGTTTTCGCTGTCGCCGGATGCGCTCGACCAGTGAACCAGCGTGTTTTGACGGTCTGCGTCGATGACGAGGACGCGCTTCCCTTTTTCATGGAACGCGGCACCGAGGTGCATGGCAATCGTGCTTTTGCCGACGCCACCTTTTTGTTGAGTGACTGCAATGATTTCCGCGGCCAATTTTCACTCCTATTTTGATCGTTGGAATTCTACAGGACGATATTTGAATTTCAATGAAATTGTCGTTCGACAACTACGCATTGGCCATTCGGGCTATCGGTTTATGCGCATAAACGAACCGGAGATGGCGAGTGACTCGATTGGAGGGTGTGGCGGGTGTCTGCAACGTCGATGAACGGGGCGGGGTTTGAGTCATCGAGTGTGGCGTCGTCGGTGTGAATAGCGAGTTGCCGCGGGATCGTGGCGCGCTGTCCTTTCCGTTCGATGAGGCGGTTCGGGCTGAGAGCTGGAGAGTTTGTGCGCATAAACTCCGCTGAAACCGAGGCTGTCGATCGCGCGACCGAGGGAGCGACTCCTCTGAGAGTGGAGTGTGAGCGGTATGTCCTGGCCCGGAACACCGCGTTGAGGCGTGCAATTGAATCCGAGAGCGTCGGCATAACCCGCCCCTTGGGTGCCTCGTTTATGCGCATAAACTGCGGCCGATGGCGATGGCGATGGCGATGGCGATGGCGATGGCGATGGCGATGGCGATGGCGATGGCGATGGCGATGGCGATGGCGATGGCG
>JABLTH010067857.1_pt1 | contig 21068 bp, 17 predicted proteins | sample 7875711 | NCBI WGS metagenome assembly JABLTH01 (sample SAMN14941262, study PRJNA633318) | bioreactor metagenome | isolation source: bioreactor | place: China | collected 2019-03-05 | reverse complement strand
CACGCAGAACCTGAAGGTGGCCGAGCAGTTCCTGTCGGCGGCCGGCAGCGACTGCGGCATCGCCAACGTCAACATCGGCACCTCCGGTGCGGAGATCGGCGGCGCCTTCGGCGGCGAGAAGGAAACCGGCGGTGGCCGCGAGTCCGGCTCGGACGCATGGAAGGTCTACATGCGCCGCCAGACCAACACCATCAACTACTCCGACGCGCTGCCGCTGGCCCAGGGCATCAAGTTCCACGTGTAAGCCGTCGTCCGGCCTGCGCGGGCGCCCGCCCGCGCAGGTCTTGCCGGGCGGGAGGCAACGCGGTTCTCCCACCCGCCAGCCAAGGGGATATCCGAGATGAGCACGACGTCCGCCCCCCGCTCCACCTGCACGCTGGCCGTGGTCAGCCTGTGCTTCGGCATCGCGGCCTGGACCGTGCTGCCCTTCATCGGCGCGATCGTCGCGGTGATCTGCGGCCACATGGCACGCCGCGATATCCGCCAGACGATTTCCGAGCCGCTCGACGGCGACGGCATGGCCGTGACTGGCCTGGTGCTGGGCTATGCGCAGCTGGCCCCGTCCCTGCTCACCGCGATCGCCCTGCTGTTCTTCGGCTCGGTGCTGCTCGGCTTCCTGGTGCACGCCTGGTCATGAATCTCCCGCTGCCGTCCGACGCCCCGTTCCGCCTGGACGGCTACCGCGTCGTGGTGGCCGGCGGCAGCCGCGGCATCGGTCGCGCGATGGCGCTGGCCTTCGCGCGATCCGGTGCGGTGGTGTCGGTTTGTGCACGCGGCGAGGCGGCGCTGGCCGAGGTCCGCGACACGATCCACGCTGGCGGTGGCACGGCGCATACCCAGTCCTGCGACCTCGCCGATCCGCAGGCGATCGCCACCTACATCGAGACCGCGGCCAAGGCGCTGGGCGGCATCGACGTCCTTGTGAACAACGCCACCGGCTACGGTTTCGCCGAGGATGACGAGGGCTGGACCGCCAACGTCCAGATCGACCTGATGGCCGCCGTGCGCGCCTCGCGCTGCGCGCTGCCCCACCTCAAGCGCAGCGGTCGCGCCAGCATCCTGCACACCAGCTCGATCGCCGCGCTGCGGCCACGTGCCGGCGGTGCGCCCTATGCGGCGATCAAGGCGGCATTGAGCCACTACACCGGCTCGCAGGCGCTTGCGCTGGCGCCGGACCGGATCCGGGTGAACGCGATCGCCCCCGGCTCGATCAGTTTCCCCGACGGGCTGTGGGAGCGTCGACGGGTGGAAGAGCCCGCGCTGCATGCGGCCACGCTGGCGAGGATCCCGTTCGGCCGCTTCGGCACGCCCGACGATGTGGCCCATGTCGCCCTGTTCCTCGCCTCCCCCTGGGCTGGATGGATCACCGGCCAGACCCTCGCCGTGGACGGCGGCCAGATGCTCAACGGCTGAATCCCATGTCCGACCTGCGCAGCACCGAGCGCTTCAGCGACCGCGTCGCCGACTACGTGCGCTATCGCCCCGACTATCCGGTCGCGCTGGTCGACTGGTTGCGTCGCGAACACGGCGTGGACGCGTCCTGGGACGTGGCCGATATCGGCGCCGGCACCGGCATTTCGGCAAGGCTGTTCCTCGATGCAGGCCACCACGTCACCGCCGTGGAACCGAACGCGCCCATGCGCATGGCAGCCGAGCGCTGGCTGGGCGACAACCCGCGCTTCAACGCCGTGGATGGCCGCGCCGACACCACCGGCCTGGCCGATGGCAGCATCGCGCTGGTCGTGGTGGCACAGGCCTTCCACTGGTTCGACCAAGCGGCGGCCCGCCGCGAGTTCGCGCGCATCCTGCGCCCGGCCGGCCTGGCGCCGATCGTGTGGAACTCGCGTCGCCTCACCGGCACGCCGTTCCTGGAAGGCTACGAGGCGCTGCTCCAGCGCTACGGCACCGACTACACCAGCGTGGCCGAGCGCTACGCCGACGAAGCGCGCATGCGCGCGTGGTTCGGCGGCGGTTTCCGCGGCACGGGGCGGTTCGACCATGGCCAGAAGCTGGACTTCGATGCGCTCAAGGGCCGCCTGATGTCCTCCTCCTACGCGCCGCAGGCCGGCCATCCGCAGCACGCGCCGATGCTCGATGCCCTGCGTAAGCTGTTCGACGCCACCGCGGTCGACGGCCGCATCGATTTCACCTACGACACCCGCGCCTACGTGGGCACCGTGAGCTGACTGCATGTACCGAACCCTGCGTCCCCTGCTGTTCGCGCTTGCCCCGGAGACCGCCCACGGCCTGACCCTGTACGGGCTCGACGTGGCCCATCGCAGCGAACTGCTGCGCTTCATCGCCACGCCACCGGCAGACTTCCCGGTCGATGCCTTCGGCATCCGCTTTGCCAATCCGGTCGGGCTGGCGGCCGGCCTGGACAAGAACGCCGATCACCTGGACGCGCTCGGCGCGCTGGGCTTCGGCTTCGTCGAGGTCGGCACCACCACGCCGCGCCCGCAGCCAGGCAATCCGAAGCCGCGGATGTTTCGCCTACCGGCGCACGAGGCGATCATCAACCGGCTCGGCTTCAACAACGACGGCGTCGATGCGCTGGTGCGCAATACGGAGAAGTCCGGCTATGCCGGCGTGCTCGGCATCAATATCGGCAAGAACAAGGACACGCCGAACGAGAAGGCGGTCGACGACTACCTGTTCTGCCTCGAGCGCGTCTACGCCCGCGCCAGCTACGTCACGGTGAACATCTCCTCGCCCAACACCCAGGGCCTGCGCGACCTGCAGGAAGAGGAGACCCTGCGCCGCTTCATCGGCACTTTGCGCGAGGCGCAGGAGCGACTCGGCGCACGGCACGGTGCGCGCAAGCCGATGCTGCTGAAGATCGCGCCGGACCTGTCCGAAGCCGAGCTCGACGCCATCGCCGAGGTGCTGCTGGCCAGCGGCGTGGACGGCGTGATCTGCACCAACACCACGATCGACCACGGCGCGGTGGCTTCCGACCCGCAATGGCAGGAGACCGGCGGCCTGTCCGGCCGGCCGCTGATGGCGCGCGCCACCGCGGTGCAACGCGGCATGGCCGAGCGACTGCAGGGCAAGGTCGGCATCGTCGGGGTGGGCGGCATCCTCGACGGCGACGACGCGGTCGCCAAGCTCGACGCCGGCGCATCGCTGGTGCAGGTCTATTCCGGCCTGATCTACCGCGGCCCGGCACTGATCGCCGAATGCGTCGATGAGATCCGTCGCCAGCGCGGAGGCGCCGATGGTCGCTGAGCGCATCGACATGGGCGGCTACACGCTGATCGAAAACGCCCCGCTGGACCGTCGCAACACGCTGCGCGTGGCCGCGAAGGCGCAGTTGCTGGCGGAGATCCGCGACGCCAGCAAGCTGCCCGAACTGCTCGCCTTTCCCGCCGTGCGGCAAGGACCGCTGCTGGTGCTCGGCGAAGGCAGCAACGTACTGTTCGCCGGCGACTTCGGCGGCACCGTGCTGGCGATGGCCACGCAGGGCGTACAGGTGGAGGACGACGGCCGTATCGTGCGCCTGGCGGTGGCCGCCGGCGAGCGTTGGGACGATTTCGTGCGCTGGACCCTGGGCCAGGGCATCGCCGGGCTGGAGAACCTGATCCTGATCCCAGGCACGGTCGGCGCCGCGCCGATCCAGAACATCGGCGCCTACGGCACCGAGGTGGCCGAATTCATCGACAGCGTGGAGGCCTGGGACACCCGCGAACAGCGCGTGGTCACGCTGGACCGCGACGCCTGCGCCTTCGGCTATCGCGACTCGCTGTTCAAGCGCGGGCCGGGGCGCTACGTGGTCACCGCGGTGCGCTTCGCTTTACCGCGCACGCGCGAGCTGCGGCTGGACTATGCCGGCATCCGCGAGGAACTGGCCCGCATGGGCGTGGACAAGCCGGCACCATTCCATGTGGCCGAGGCAATCATCCACCTGCGCACGCGCAAGCTGCCGGACCCGGCGGTGATCGGCAACGCCGGCAGCTTCTTCAAGAATCCGATCGTCGACGCCGCCACCGGCGAGGCGCTGAAGCGTGAACACCCCGGGCTGGTTGCCTGGCCCACGGCCGACGGCCGCTGCAAGCTGTCCGCCGCCTGGCTGATCGAGGCGGCGGGACTGAAGGGCTATCGCGAAGGCGACGCCGGCATTTCCTCGCGCCACGCCCTGGTGCTGGTCAACCACGGCCAGGCCACCGGTCGCGAGCTGTGGGCGCTGGCCTGCCAGGTGATCGCCAGCGTGGAAGCCACCTTCGGCGTGAAGCTGGAGCCCGAGCCGCTGGTCATCGGCGGCTGATAAAAGCGCGGCCGCCCGGCCGCGCGACTTTTTTACGCGATCTATATGGGGTAGCGATTTTTCGCTACCCCTTTCTTATGCGCCGCTTTCGAGAATGCGCACCGTCTTTCGACGGAGCCTTCTCCCGTGGATCTCCCCTACCTCCTGCTGATCGCCGCGCTGGCCGCCCTCACCGGCGGACTGGTGCGCCTGTGCGACCGGCTCGGCCGCCGCTGAGCCGCCGTGCACCGAAGGAACCTGCCATGACCGTTCTCTACCTCCTCGCCGCCGTACTCGCGGTGGCCGTCACCGGCTACCTGTGCGTGGCCCTGCTCAAACCGGAGTGGTTCGAATGACCGCCAACGACTGGCTCCAGATCGGCCTGTTCCTGGGCCTGCTCCTGCTGCTCGCGATGCCGCTGGGCAGCTACATGGCGCACGTGTTCGCCGATACACCGAACCGCATCACCCGCCTCGGTGGCGGCATCGAGCGCGCGATCTACCGGCTGTGCGGCATCCGTGCCGACGAAGACATGGGCTGGAAGCGCTACACGCTGGCCATGCTCGTGTTCAACCTGGTCGGCCTGCTCGCCGTCTATGCGCTGCAGCGCTGCCAGGCGTGGCTGCCGCTCAATCCGGCGCACCTGCCGGCGGTCTCCGCCGACTCGTCGATGAATACCGCGATCAGCTTCGCCAGCAACACCAACTGGCAGGGCTACGGCGGCGAGTCGACGATGAGCTACCTGACCCAGATGCTCGGCCTGGCGGTGCAGAACTTCCTCTCAGCGGCGACCGGCATCGCCGTGCTGGTGGCGGTGATCCGCGGCTTCGTGCGCAGGAGCTCGCAGGGCCTCGGAAATTTCTGGGTCGACCTGACCCGCAGCACGTTGTACGTGTTGCTGCCGCTGTCGCTGCTGCTGGCGCTGGCGCTGGTCTCGCAGGGGGTGGTGCAGAACTTCCACCCCTACGCCGAAGCCACCCTGGTGCAGCCCACCCACATCACCGAGACGGTCAAGGACTCTGCCGGCAACCCGCTGAAGGATGCCCAGGGCCACGACCGGACCCGCGACGTGCCGGTGACCGCGCAGACCCTGCCGATGGGTCCGGCCGCCTCGCAGATTGCGATCAAGCAGTTGGGCACCAACGGCGGCGGCTTCTTCAACGTCAACTCGGCCCATCCGTACGAGAACCCGACGCCGCTGAGCGACCTGCTGGAGGTGTTGTCGATCCTGCTGATCCCTGCGGCGCTGTGCCTGAGCTTCGGCCGCATGGTCGGTGACCGCCGCCAGGGCTGGGCGCTGCTGGCGACGATGCTGGCGATCTTCGTGCCGCTGTTGATCGCCTGCACCGCCGCCGAGCAGGCCGGCACGCCGCTGCTGGCCCACCTTGGCGTGGACCAGCACGCCAGCGCGCTGCAGGCCGGCGGCAACATGGAGGGCAAGGAGACGCGCTTCGGCATCGTCGGCTCGACGGTCTGGGCGACCGCGACCGCCGCCGCCTCGAACGGCTCGGTCAACGCGATGCACGACTCGTTCACCCCGCTCGGCGGCCTGGTGCCGATGTGGCTGATCCAGCTCGGCGAGGTGATCTTCGGTGGCGTCGGCTCCGGCCTGTACGGTCTGCTCGCCTTTGCCGTGGTGGCGGTGTTCATCGCCGGCCTGATGGTCGGGCGCACGCCGGAGTACCTCGGCAAGAAGATCGAGGCGCACGAGATGAAGATGGCCTCGATCGCCGTGCTGATTCCCTGCGCACTGGTGGTGATCGGCACCGCCATCGCGGTGATGGCGCCGGCCGGAGTGGCCGGCGTCGCCAACCCCGGTGCGCACGGCTTCAGCGAGATCCTCTACGCGCTCAGTTCGGCCTCCAACAACAACGGCAGCGCGTTCGCCGGGCTCTCCGCCAACACGCCGTTCTGGAACGTGCTGCTCGGCATCTGCATGTTCCTGGCGCGCTACCCGCTGATCGTGGCGATGCTGGCCATGGCCGGCTCGCTGGCCGCCAAGCGCCACGTGCCGCCGTCGGCCGGCACCTTGCCCACCCACACGCCGCTGTTCGTCGTGCTGCTGGCCTGCGTGGTGATCGTGGTGGGCGCGCTCACCTTCCTGCCCGCGCTGGCGCTCGGGCCGATCGTCGAATCTCTTTCGGGGCATTGATCCATGACTTCGCATACCCAGTCGAGCGTGCGTTTCGACCGCGAGCTGGTGCTCGCCGCCGTCGCCGACGCCTTCCGCAAGCTGTCGCCGCGGCTGCAGTTCCGCAATCCGGTGATGTTCGTGGTGTTCCTGTGCAGCGCGCTCACCACCGGGCTGTGGCTGCAGGCGCTGACCGGCCATGGTGAGGCGCCGACCGGCTTCATCTTCTGGGTGAGCCTGTGGCTGTGGTTCACCCTGCTGTTCGCCAACTTCGCCGAGGCGCTGGCCGAAGGCCGCGGCAAGGCGCAGGCCAACGCGTTGCGCAGCACGCGCCGCGCGGTACCGGCGAAGAAACTCGCCGCGCCGCAGCGCGGTGCCGCGGTGACTGTGATGTCCTCGGCCGACCTGCGCGCCGGCGACGTGGTGCTGGTGGAAGCCGGCGACATCCTGCCCGGCGACGGCGAGGCGATCGCCGGCGCGGCCAGCGTCAACGAGGCGGCGATCACCGGCGAGTCCGCGCCGGTGATCCGCGAGGCCGGGGGCGACCGCAGCGCGGTCACCGGCGGTACCGAACTGCTGTCGGACTGGCTGGTGGTGCGGATCACCCGCAACCCGGGCGAGAGCTTCCTCGACCGCATGATCGCGATGGTCGAAGGCGCCGCACGGCGCAAGACGCCGAACGAGATCGCGCTGACCATCCTGCTGGCCAAGTTCACCCTGATCTTCCTGCTCGCCTGCGCGACGCTGTTGCCGTATTCCATCTATAGCGTGCAGGCCGCCGGCAGCGGCAACCCGATCACCCTCACCGTGCTGGTGGCGTTGCTGGTGTGCCTGATCCCGACCACGATCGGCGCGCTGCTGTCGGCGATCGGCATCGCCGGCATGGACCGGATGATCCGCGCCAACGTGATCGCCACCTCCGGCCGTGCGGTGGAAGCGGCCGGCGACGTCGACGTGCTGCTGCTGGACAAGACCGGCACGATCACCCTGGGCAACCGCCAGGCAGTCGCCTTCCTGCCCGCGCCGGGCATCGACGAACGCGTACTGGCCGAAGCGGCGCAGTTGGCTTCGCTGGCCGACGAGACGCCCGAGGGCCGCAGCGTGGTGATGCTGGCGCGTGAGCGCCATGGCCTGGCGGCGCCCGAGCGCGACGAAGCCATCGGCGAGTTCGTGCCGTTCACCGCGCAGACCCGCATGAGCGGCGTCGACCTGCCCGACCGCGTCATCCGCAAGGGCGCCGTCGATGCGGTCGAGCGTTACCTGACCGCGTCCGGAAGCATGCTGCCGGCGGCGGTGAAGCGCGCCGCCGAGGAAGTGGCCCGCCGCGGAGCCACACCGCTGATCGTCGCCCAGGGTCCGCTGGCGCTCGGTGTGATCGAGTTGAAGGACATCGTCAAAGGCGGCATCAAGGAGCGCTTCGCCGAGATGCGCGCCATGGGCATCAAGACGGTGATGATCACCGGCGACAACCCGCTCACCGCCGCCGCGATCGCCGCCGAGGCCGGCGTGGACGACTTCCTCGCCGAGGCCACGCCGGAGGCCAAGCTCGCGCTGATCCGCCAGATCCAGGCCGAGAACCGGCTGGTGGCGATGTGCGGCGACGGCACCAACGACGCGCCCGCGCTGGCGCAGGCCGACGTCGCGGTGGCGATGAACAGCGGCACGCAGGCGGCAAAAGAGGCCGGCAACATGGTCGACCTCGATTCCAACCCGACCAAGCTGATCGAGATCGTGGCGATCGGCAAGCAGATGCTGATCACCCGCGGCGCGCTGACCACGTTCTCGATCGCCAACGATATCGCCAAGTACTTCGCGATCATCCCGGCCGCCTTCGCCAGCACCTACCCGGCGCTCGACGCGCTCAACGTGATGCACCTGGCCACGCCGCGCAGCGCGATCCTGTCGGCGGTGATCTTCAACGCGCTGATCATCGTCTTCCTGATTCCGCTGGCACTGAAGGGCGTGGCCTACCGCGCGCTCGGCGCCGGTGCGCTGCTGCGGCGGAACCTGCTGGTGTACGGGCTGGGCGGCATCGTCGTGCCCTTCCTCGGCATCAAGCTGATCGACCTGTTGCTGGTGCTGCTCGGCCTGTCATGAGCCCCCTTCCTCCTGGAGCCTCTGCAATGTCCCGCTTTCGTGCCGCCACGGCGGCCCTGTCCCTTCTCACCGCCATTGCCGCCGTCCATGCCGGCGACGCGACGCCGCCGGTCACCGGCAACCTCGCCGTGACCTCCGACTACCTGTTCCGCGGCCTCACCCAGAGCTGGGGCCGTCCGGCCATCCAGGGCGGCGCCGACTATGCCAGCCCGAACGGCTTCGCCGCCGGCTTCTGGGGCTCGAGCATCAGCGAACGCAGCTATCCCGGCGGCGCGATGGAGCTGGATCTCTACGCCAGCTATGGCCGCGCGATCACTCCCGACTGGTCCTGGCGCGTGGGCCTGTATGGTTACGTCTATCCCGGTGCCAACCTGGACCAGGCCGGCCTGCCGCGGCGCTCGCTCAATACCGCCGAGTTCAATGCCGCGCTGGGCTGGAAGGTGTTCACGCTGAAGTACAACCGCGCACTCACCGACTACTTCGGCGTCGATACCGAGCAGGGCTATACCGGCAACTCCAGGGGCACCAGCTACCTGCAACTGGATGCCACCTTCCCGCTGACCGCCGCCTGGAGCCTGGCCCTGCACGCCGGCCACACGCACGTCACCACCACGCTGGCCACGCCGCTGGCGAACGGCGCGCGCGACCCCGGCTACAGCGATGTCGGGGCCACGCTCAAGTTCCAGCTCGATCCGCACTGGTCGCTCGGCGGCGGCGTCACCCACGCCACCAACGCCGCGTTCTATCGCCGCACCGTCAGCTTTCTCGACGCCAACGACACCCGCAACGTGGGTGGCACGCGCGGCTTCGTGATGCTGCAGGGCACGTTCTGACCGGAGGTCTGCCATGTTCAAGCTGCTGCGCCCTTCCCTGCTCATGCTGCTGGTGATGACCGTCATCACCGGCGTGCTCTATCCGCTCGCCGTCACCGGCCTGGCCCAGGCGATGTTTCCACGCCAGGCCGACGGCAGCCTGATCGTGCGCGACGGGCACGTCGTCGGTTCACGGCTGATCGGCCAGCCGTTCGACGACCCGCGCTACTTCTGGAGTCGTCCCTCGGCCACCTCGCCGCAGCCGTACAACGGCGCGGCGTCGGGTGGTTCCAACCTCGGCCCGACCAACCCCGCGCTGGCCGATGCGGTGCGCCAGCGCATCGCGGCGCTGCACGCGGCCGATCCCGGCAACACGCAGCCGGTGCCGGTGGACCTGGTCACCGCGTCGGCCAGCGGCCTGGACCCGGAGATCAGCCCGGCGGCAGCGCAGTACCAACTGGCACGCGTGGCGCGTGCCCGTCACCTCGACGTAGCGCGGGTACGGCAACTGGTTGCGGCGCACACGCAGGGCCGCTGGCTGGGCCTGTTCGGCGAGCCGCGGGTGAACGTACTGGCACTGAACCTGGCGCTGGACGCGCCCTCGCACTGAGCCCACGACCATGACCGACGCGCCCCGCGACGCCCGCGCCGACGCCCTGCTGCAGGCCGTGCAGGACGACGCGCGCGCGGTCGGGTTGAAGATCTTCCTCGGCGCGGCGCCCGGCGTCGGCAAGACCTTCGCCATGCTCTCGGCCGCACGCGAGCTGCGGCGCCAGGGTATCGACGTGGTGGTGGGACTGGTGGAAACCCACGGCCGCGCGGAAACCGCCGCCCTGCTGGATGGCCTGGAAATGCTGCCGCGGCGGCCGGGCGAGCAGCGCGGCAGCCACGCGATGGAGGAATTCGACCTCGACGCTGCGCTCCTCCGACGCCCCGCCGTGCTGCTGGTCGACGAACTGGCCCATACCAACCTGGCCGGCGGTCGGCACGCCAAGCGCTGGCAGGACGTGGCCGAACTGCTCGACGCGGGCATCGCCGTCTACACCACGCTCAATGTGCAGCACCTGGAAAGCCGCAACGACCAGGTGCGGCGGATCACCGGCGTCGCCGTGCGCGAGACGGTGCCGGATGCCTTCCTCGACCGCGCACGCGACATCGTGCTGGTCGACCTGCCGCCGCGCGAGCTGATCGGCCGGCTCAAGCAGGGCAAGGTCTACGTTCCGGAAACCGCCGCCGCCGCGCTCAATGCGTTCTTCTCGCCGGGCAACCTGGCCGCGTTGCGCGAGCTGGCGCTGGAAACCATCGCCCATCACGTCGACAGCGACCTGCGCGACCACATGCTGGCGCGCGGCAGCGCGATGACCGTGCGACGGCGGGTCATGGCGGCGATCGACGGTCACGGCCAGAGCGAATACCTGGTGCGCGTGACGCGGCGTATCGCCGAGCGACGCGGCGCGCCGTGGAGCGTGGTGTTCGTCGATACCGGCGCACCGCTGGACCCGACGCGCCGCGAGCGGCTGGACGCTGCCATGCGGCTGGCCCAGCGGCTCGGCGGCGAGCCGGTGACGCTGCGCGGGCAGGCCATCGCCGACGAACTGCTTGCGCATGCCGACCGCGAGGGGGTCGGCCAGATCCTGATCGGCCGGACCCGCGAACGTCCGCTCGCGCGGCTGCTCGGCATCTCGCTGACCCAGCGCCTGATGCGCCGCGGCGCGCACATGGAGCTGACCATCATCGCCACGCCGGCCGAGCGGGTGCAGGCGCGGCGACGGGCCCGGCAGCCGGTCCGCACCGCCTCCGGCAGCGCCTATGGATACGCCACCGCGGTGATCGCGATCGCTTTCGTGCTTGCCTTCGTCGCCAACACCTGGCTGGGCGTCGCCAACCTGTCGCTGATCTTCCTCACTGCGGTACTGGTGGTCGCGGTACGCTCGCGCATGGCGGTGGCCGTGTATGCCGCGTTGCTGTGCTTCCTCGGCGACAACTTCTTCTTCACCGAACCGCGCTACACGCTGCGCATCAGTCACCCGGACGACGTGCTGGCGGTGGGATTGTTCCTGCTTGCGGCACTGGTCTGCAGCCGGCTGGCAACGCGCCTGGCGACCCAGGTCCGCTCGCTGCGTATCGCGCAGGTGCATGCGCGTGCCCTGCTGGGCCTGGGCCAGCAGCTGACGGCCAGCGCCGATGCCGGCGGTGCGCGCCAGGCCGGAGCACGCGCCATGGCCACCGCGCTGGACGCCGAAGTAGCCATCCTGGCGCGCGGTGCCGACGGGCAGCTGCAGGTCGCCCACGCGGCGCCCCGCGCCGTCCACCTGTCGGCGCAGGACACCGCGGCGGCGGACTGGTGCGATCGCCACCACGAACCGGCCGGACGCTTCACCGACACGCTGCACGGTGCCAGCGGCTGGGCGCTGCCGCTGGCGGTGGACGAGCACCGGCTCGGCGTCGCCTTCGTACGCCTGCCGACGGACGCGACGCTGGATGCTGAGCGCCGGCGCCTGGCGCTGGCGATGGCGCAGGATCTGGCCCGCGCGCTCGAGCGCGCCCGGCTCGCCGACGAGCTGGAGGGCGCCCGCGTGCAGGGCGAAACCGAACGCCTGCGCAATGCCCTGCTGTCCTCGGTCTCGCACGATCTGCGCTCGCCGCTGGCGGCGATGATCGGCGCCGCCGGCACGCTGGTGTCCTATCGCCACCAGTTGCCAGAGCGCGAGCTCGACCAGTTGCTGCAGTCGATCCTCGGCGAGGGACAGCGGCTGGACCGCTACATCCAGAACCTGCTCGACATGACCCGGCTGGGCCACGGCACGCTGACCTTGAATCGCGACTGGATCGCCGCCGACGACATCGTCGCCTCGGCCAGCGCGCGCGTGCGCAAGCTGTTCCCCGAGCTGCGCCTGCAGGTGCACGGCACGCCGGAGCCGGTGCTGCTGCACGTGCATCCGGCGCTGATCGAACAGGCCCTGTTCAACATCCTGGAGAACGCCGCGCGGTTCTCGCCGAGCGGGGAGGCGGTGCGCGTGGACGCCCGCCTGGTCGAGGGGAAATTGACGATCGACGTCGCCGACCGCGGCCCCGGCATTCCCGAGGAGGAACGCGCGCGGATCTTCGACATGTTCTATTCCGTGGCGCGCGGCGACCGCGCTCCGCAGAGCACCGGCATGGGCCTGGCGATCTGCCGCGGCATGATCGGCGCCCATGGCGGCAGCGTCGAAGCGCTACCCGGCGACGGCCGCGGCACCACCATCCGGATCACCCTGCCGGTGCCGCCGGCACCGCCAGCGGACGGCTGATCAGCGCCGCGCCTTCGACAGCAGGCGCAGGATCTCCAGGTACAGCCACACCAGCGTGACCATCAGCGCGAACGCGCCGTACCACTCCATGTACTTCGGTGCGCCCTGTGCGGCCCCGCGGTCGATCAGGTCGAAATCCAGCGTCAGGTTGAGCGCAGCCAGCCCCACCACCAGCAGGCTGAAGCCGATGCCCAGCGCGCCGGACTCGTGGATGAAGGGAATCTGGATGTGGGTGAAGGCACGCAGGCCGATGTCCACCAGATAGAGCAGCGCGATGCCGCCGGTGGCCGCCACCACGCCGGTGCGGAAGCGGTCGGTGACCTTGATGATGCCGGTGCGGTAGAGCGTCAGCATGATCGCCAGCACGGCCAGGGTGAGCATCACCGCCTGCAGCACGATGCCGGCGTAGCGCAGCTCCATCATCGCCGACAGCCCGCCCAGGGCGAAGCCTTCGGCGATCGAGTACAGCGGCGCGGTGATACCCGCCCAACGTGGGGCGAACGCAGTGACCATCGCCAGCACGAAGCCGGCGATGAGCCCACCCCACAGGAACGGCGACACGGCGGCCACGGCCTGGGCGAGGTTGCCGCCGGCCGCGGCATCGAGGAAGCGGTGCCAGGTGAAGCTGCCGGTGACCACGATCAACAGCAACAGCAGGCCGCTCTTGGCGATGGTGCCGTTCATGGTCATCCGCTCGCCTTCGGCGAACAGCCCCTGGAACGTCTTTTCCTGCAATACCGGGTTGCCCGTGCGCATCTGGATCTCCTGAGCGATGCCACGGCAAGCGCGGCGATGTCCGTGATCCTAGCGCACCATCCGCTCGGTTCGCCCGCGATCCTGGCCGGCCCGGCCGCCGGGATCGGGCAGGAACACCGTGATCAGGCCCATCAGCGGCAACCACGCACACAGGTGGTAGACGTAGTCGATGCCGTGGGTGTCGGCCAGCCGCCCCAGCACGGCAGCGCCGATGCCCCCCATGCCGAAGGCCAGCCCGAAGAACAACCCCGACACCATGCCCACGCGCCCGGGGATCAGTTCCTGCGCGTAGACCAGGATCGCGGAGAACGCCGAGGACAGCACCAGGCCGATCGCCACGCTGAGCACGCCGGTCCAGAACAGGCTGGCATGCGGCAGCAACAGGGTGAACGGCGCCACGCCGAGGATCGACACCCAGATCACCCGCTTGCGGCCGATGCGGTCGCCCACAGGACCGCCGATCAGCGAACCGGCCGCCACCGCGAACAGGAACACGAACAGGTGGGCCTGCGCGTTCTGCACCGACACGCCGAAGGTGTGGATCAGGTAGAAGGTGTAGTAGCTGCTGATGCTGGCCAGGTAGAAATACTTGGAGAACACCAGCAGCACCAGCACCGCGATCGCCCGGGCCACCCTACCCCGCGGCAACCCGGCAGCCGGCGCCGACGTGAGCGCGCGTCGCGTGATCTGGTGATCGCGATACCAGCGCCCCACCCGCACCAGCACCGCCAGCGCCAGCAGGGCCGCCAGCGCGAACCAGGCGACGCTGCCGCGTCCATGCGGAACGATGATCCATGCGGCCAGCAACGGCCCCAGCGAAGCGCCGGCGTTGCCGCCCACCTGGAACAGCGACTGCGCCAGGCCGAGCCGCCCGCCCGAGGCGGCCCGCGCTACCCGCGAGGATTCCGGGTGGAATACCGAGGAGCCGGTGCCCACCAGTGCGGCCGCCAGCAGCAGCGTGGAAAACTCGGACGCATCGGCGAGCAGCAGCAGGCCGCACAGGGTGAAGCCCATGCCGACCGGCAAGGAATAAGGCATCGGACGACGATCGGCGGCCATCCCGACCATCGGCTGCAACAGCGATGCGGTCAGTTGGTAGGTCAGTGTGATCAGGCCGATCTGGCCGAAACTCAGCCCGAACCCGCTCTTGAGCAACGGGTAGATGGCCAGGATCAACGACTGGATCATGTCGTTGAGCAGGTGCGCGAAGCTGATCGCGCCAAGTACGGCGAACACCGGCCGGGATGGATCCGGCACGGCAACCGGAGGCGTTGCGGAGGCCGCCTTGGCGGCAGGAACGACGCGGGTATCCATGGGGTCGGTGCAGGCGGGTCGACAGTGGGGAAGGCGGTCACTCTAGTGATGCAGGCGGCGGCCCGTGTACGCTTTCGGGTCACCTGCTGTCGAATCCGGGCCAGACCGGAGGCCCGCCATGCGCAATACCCGCGTCACCGCCTACGAGGACATCCCGCGCGACGTGGTCGCCACCGGCAACGACTACCTGCCGCACCGGGTATTGCCCAGCCATTCGCACAAGCGCGGCCAACTCCTGTACGCCGCCACTGGCGTGCTCACCGTGATCACCCGGGTGGGCGGCTGGGTGGTCCCACCGCAGCGGGCGTTGTGGATCCCGCCGGGCGTCGAGCACGAGGTCCGCATGAGCGGCGGCGTATCCACCCGCAGTGCCTACGTGCACCGCGACACGGTGCAGCGGCTGGGACTGCCCGACCGCTGCCGGGTCATCCACGTCTCGCCCCTGCTGCACGCGCTGCTGATGGAGGCCGTGGACCTGCCGGCCGAATACGCCCTGGATGGCCGCGACGGCCGGGTGATGGCTCTACTGCTCGACGAAGTGGCGGCGGCACCGGAGCTGCCGCTAACCACGCCGCTGCCAAGTGACGAGCGACTCGCCCGGCTGTGTCGCGCGCTGCTGGCAGCGCCCGCGCTGGAAATCGATATCGACGCCATGGCGCACAAGGCCGGGATGAGCCGGCGCAGCTTCACCCGGCTGTTCCGCGCGCAGACCGGCATGAGCTTTGCGCTCTGGCGGCAACAGGCCTGCCTGCTCGCTGCCCTGGCGCTGCTCGGGCAGGGACTGCCGGTCACCCGGGTCGCCACCGAGATCGGCTACGCCAGCGCGAGTGCCTTCACTGCGGCATTTCGACGGGTGCTGGGCGCTCCGCCCAGCCGCTACCTTCAGCCGGACGGGCGCGCGGATGCCGAAACGGCTACCGTCATGGCCCTGTCAATCAATCGCAGCAACATGTCCGAACGATGACGATGCAGGAATGCCCATGACCCGACGCGACGCCTCCAAGCCCAGCCAGAAGGCAGCCCCTGTCGCGTCGCCAGAGGCCGCAACGGAAGCGCCGGCGGCAGACCTGTCCGATCCGTCGCTGTACATCCACCGCGAGCTGTCGCAGCTGCAGTTCAACATCCGCGTGCTGGAACAGGCGCTGGACGAGCAGAACCCGCTGCAGGAACGGCTGAAGTTCCTGCTGATCTTCTCCAGCAATATGGACGAGTTCTTCGAGATCCGCGTGGCGGGCCTGATGGACCAGGTAGCGTTCGAGCACGAGCGCATCGGCCCGGACGGCATCGCACCGCAGCAGGCACTGGCGATGATCAGCGCCACCGCCCACCAGCAGATCGAACGGCAATACGCCATCCTCAACGAGCGCATCCTGCCAGCACTGGCCACGTCGGGCATCCGCATCGTGCGTCGGCACGAGTGGAGCGCCCGGCAGAAGGCCTGGGTGCGCCGGTACTTCCGCCACGAGGTCGCGCCGCTGGTCACGCCGATCGGCCTGGATCCGACCCACCCATTCCCGCTGCTGGTCAACAAGAGCCTGAACTTCATCGTGCAACTGGAAGGGGTGGATGCCTTCGGCCGCGACTCGGGCCTGGCGATCGTGCCGGCGCCGCGTGTGCTGCCGCGACTGATCCGCCTGCCGGACGACATCTGCGAGGGCGGCGAGAACCAGGTGATGCTGTCCTCGGTGATCCATGCCCACGTGGACGAACTGTTCCCCGGCATGCAGATGCACGGCTGCTACCAGTTCCGGTTGACCCGCAATGCCGACCTGGACATCGATGCGGAAGACGTCGACGACCTCGCCCGCGCCCTGCGCGGCGGCCTTTACACGCGGCGTTTCGGCGACGCGGTGCGACTGGAGGTGGCGGACAACTGCCCGCGGACCCTGGTCGACTACCTGCTCAAGCAGTTCGGGCTGGCCGAGCAGGACGTGTACGAGGTGAACGGCCCGGTCAACCTGTCGCGGCTGTTCAGCGTGGCCAGCCAGCCGGGCTTCCCGCAGCTGCAGTACCGGCCGTTCACGCCGGCGATCCCGAAGGCGCTGAAGAAGTCCGAGGACATCTTCGCCACGGTGGCGAAGCAGGACGTGCTGCTGCTGCATCCGTACGAATCGTTCACCCCCGTCGTCGACATGCTGCGCCAGGCGGCGAAGGACCCGGCGGTGCTGGCGATCAAGCAGACGCTGTACCGCAGCGGGGCCAACTCCGAGATCGTCGACGCATTGGTCGATGCCGCCCGTGCCGGCAAAGAAGTCACCGCCGTGATCGAGCTGCGCGCGCGCTTCGACGAGGAATCCAACCTCACCCTGGCCGCCCGCCTGCAGCAGGCCGGCGCGGTGGTGATCTACGGCGTGGTCGGCGTGAAGACCCACGCCAAGCTGATGCTGATCCAGCGCCGCGAAGGCAGCGAGCTGGTGCGCTACGCCCACTTGGGCACCGGCAACTACCACACCGGCAACGCACGCATCTATACCGACTACAGCCTGCTCACCTCCGACCCGGCGCTGTGCGAAGACGTGCACAAGCTGTTCGGCCAGCTCACCGGCATGGGCAAGGTGCAGGCCATGAAGAAGCTGCTGCACGCGCCGTTCACGCTGAAGAAGACCCTGCTCGATCTGATCGCGCGCGAGACCGCGCACGCCGAGGCCGGCCAGCCGGCGCAGATCATCATCAAGGTCAACGCAGTGACCGACGCCAAGGTGATCCGTGCGCTCTACAAGGCAAGCATGGCCGGGGTGAAGATCGACCTGATCGTGCGCGGCATGTGCTGCCTGCGCCCGGGCGTGCCTGGCGTGTCGCACAACATCCGGGTGCGCTCGATCATCGGCCGCTTCCTCGAACACAGCCGGGTGTACTGGTTCGCCAACGGCGGCGACGAGGTGCTCTACCTGGCCAGCGCCGACCTGATGGAGCGCAACCTCGACCACCGCGTCGAAACCGGCTTCCCGATCGAGAGCAAGAAGCTGGTCCATCGCGTGCGCCGCGAACTGGACCTGTACCTTGCCGACAACTGCAGCGCTTCGGTACTGCAGGCCGACGGCAGCTACGTGCGCGCGCAGCCGACGAGCAGCCAGCCGCCACGCAACGTGCAACAACTGCTGCTGGAGAAACTCTGCGGGGCTGGAGCCACGGCAGGCTGAGCGGCGCTCAGCGGGCGTGCCGCCCCACCCAGTCCGCGTAGCGGTCGACGAACTGCTGCAGAAACTTGCGCGTGTCCTCGTTGGCAATGCGCCCTTCGGCATCGATCAGGTCGTCGCTGCGGAACTGGACAAAGACCTCGGGCTGCCCCAGCACCGGCACATCCAGGTAGGCCAGCACGTTGCGCAGGTGCTGCTGGGCCAGCGCGCTTCCGGTGCTGCCGATCGAGGCGCCGATCACCGCGGCAGGCTTGCCGGCGAACGAATTGGTGCCCCATGGCCTGGAGGCGATGTCGATGGCGTTCTTCAGCACGCCCGGCGTCGACCGGTTGTACTCCGGCGTGACGAACAGCAGCGCGTCGGCCTGCTCGACGCGCTTTTTCAATGCCTGGCATGCGGCGGGGTAATCGTCGTCGAAGTCCTGGTTGTAGAGCGGCAACCCATCGACGGGCACGAAGGCGAAATGCTGGTCGTCTGGCGCCAGCCGCTGCACGGCCAGCGCCAGCCGGCGGTTGATGGACGCTTTGCGGAGGCTGCCGACGAACACGGCGATCGAATGGGCGGTCATGGGGACTCCCGGTCTCTGGCTGGGGAAATGGTCACCCGCCTGAGCTTCCGACTTGCGCGGGAAAGGCGACGTGACGATGCAGCGCCCGCGGCGACGCGACCCGGGAGTGCCAAAATGTGATGCATGGCACGTTCCGTGCTTTTCCTGTCCCGGGTTGACCTTGCGGGATCATGGGACAGAGGCATGCGCGACGGGCAGGCAAAATCAGGACGGAGCGAGGCCGGGCGACGACTCGCCGCGCTGCTCTGCTGCCTACTCGGCCTGCTGATGGCCGGGCGGTCTCTTGCCGCGTCGCCGCTGGACGGCAGCTGGCGGGACGTGCGCGCGGGGGACACGCCGGCCAAGATCCTGACCGAGTATGGCGACGGCGATCTCCAGCATTTCGATCCCAACCTTTTGTTCCGCTTGCCCAAGGGAGCCCGCGGCACCTGGGTCGTGCTACGCCCCGGCGCGCCCTGGGTGCAGGAACAACGGGTTCTCAGCGTCTATCCCGCGCCGCTGGGTACAGTGACCCTTTACGACCAGAACGGTCGCAGTGTTTCACTCGCGTTGGACGACTTCGGCCGGGGCCCGCACGGCCACGGCAGGCTGGCCTTCGTACTGGGGCACGACTGGCCTGCATCCGCTCCGCTGCTGCTGAAGTTCGAACCCTCGGCGCGGGTCGCCGCGCCGGTCACCTTCCGCCTGCAGAACTGGACCGACTACCTCGGCGACGACGCCCACTGGCTGGTGTTCGCCAGCGCCTCCCTCGCGGTAATACTGGCGATGGCGCTGATGGCGATGTGCTTCGGCCTGATCCTGCGCGATCTCACCTTTGCCTGGTATGCGGCCTACCTGGTCTGCTACGCGGCGATCCAGGGTATCCAGACTGGCTTTGTCTACCACCCTATGGGCATGGACTGGCTGGCCGGCCTGTCGATCACCGTCGGTTCGGCGGCAGTGGCGCTATCGGTGGCCTTCGCCTCACTGTTCATGACCCGCTTCTGCGAATTGCAGCGCTTCGCCCCGCTGCTGCGCATGCCAGTGCTGTCGCTGGCCGTCGGGATGGTTGCCGTGGTGCTTATGCGCTGCAGCCAGATCCCGTCGCTGGAGGGCATCGGGCAACTGCTGGTCAATCCGCTGCTGACGCTGGGAGCTGCCCTGCTGCTGCTCGCCTCGGTGATCGCCGCCGTGCGCGGGTCGCGCCATGCTTGGTTCTTTCTGGCCGGCTGGACGCCGCTGCTGGTGCTCACCGCAATGACCAGCGCCCAGGTCAACGGCGCGCTGCCGGCCTTGCCCTGGCTCAACGACGCCGGGCTGGCAGCAGGTGCGTTCGAGGCGATCGTCCTGTCGTTCGGCCTGGCCGACCGCGCCCTGCTGATCCGCCGCGACCGCGACCAGGTGCGCGTGCTGGCCGACCGCGACTCGCTGACCCAGTTGCTGAACCGGCGTGCGTGGAAGGAGGCGGCGATCATGACGATGAGCGACCTGTCGGCACGGCCGCAGGCGTTGCTGTTCCTGGACCTCGACCACTTCAAGATGCTCAACGACAAGCGCGGTCACGCCGCGGGCGACGAGGCGCTGGCGGCGGTGGCCGATGCACTGCGCCAGGAGCTTCGCCCGGGCGACCTGCTGGGCCGCTACGGCGGCGAGGAGTTCGTCTCCCTGATCGATGGTGCCGGTGCGGAGGAAGCCCTGCTGGTCGCCACGCGCATGTGTCGGCGCATCCATCGACTGGAGATCCCGGTGGACGGCGACCGACTCACCCTGACCGTGAGCATCGGCGTGGCGATCCGTCGCGCCACCGACTCGATCGACAGCCTGGTGGCGCGCGCCGACCAGGCGATGTACGACGCCAAAATGGCCGGCCGCAACCGCGCCTGCCTGCAGCGGCGGCCGGAAGAGCCGAACGTGCCGCGGCGGATGGCCGGCTGAGCCGGGCCATCCGGCAAACCGTCCTCAGGCCAGGGTGCGCGCCGCGGCCACCACGTCGGCCTCGCCCGGCAGCACCAGGAAGGCGGCACCGGCCAGCGGGGTGAAGGTATCCGCGCCCACCACGCGGGTCAGCGGCGTGGCACCCAGGCCCGCCTCGACGATCGCGGTGATCACGCCCTCGCCCACGCCGGCGCTCTTGCGACCCTCGTCCAGCACCAGGATGCGCCTGGCGCTCCTCGCCTGCGCGGCGATGAAGGCATCGTTGAGCGGCGCCAGCCAGCGCAGGTCGACCACCCGCACCTTCCACTTCAGTTCGGCCTCGATGGTTCGCGCCGCGCGCAGCGCCATCGGCACGCCGTTGCCGAAGGTGAACACCACCAGGTCGTCGGCGTCCTCGTGGTACACGCGGCCCTCGCCCAGCGTCATCGCCTCGCCCGGCGCGGGATAGGCGAACTGCCACTGGCCGTCGCCGGCCTCGTACAGGTCCTTGGTCATGTACAGCGCGATCGGCTCGAGGAAGGCGCAGACGCGACCGTCGACCCTGGCCAGCGCGGTCAACGTGCGCAGCATCGTCGCCGCATCGTCGCCGCGGCTGGGGCAGCCGACGACGAGACCCGGAATGTCGCGCAGCGCGGTGATCGAGTTGTCGTTGTGGAAATGCCCGCCAAAGCCGCGCTGGTACCCCAGCGAGGCGATGCGCATCACCATCGGGTTGCGGAACTGGTCGTTGGAGAAGAACTGCAGGCTCGACGCCTCGCCGCGGATCTGGTCGCCGGCGTTGTGGAAGTACGCCAGGTACTGGATCT
>JABLTH010009403.1_pt1 | contig 21096 bp, 22 predicted proteins | sample 7875711 | NCBI WGS metagenome assembly JABLTH01 (sample SAMN14941262, study PRJNA633318) | bioreactor metagenome | isolation source: bioreactor | place: China | collected 2019-03-05 | reverse complement strand
TGGATAACGTTTACCACTCATACTGCACCTTTCTTTTGTTGCCATTATTACGGCTTAAAGGTGTCTAGTAAATTGGTGGCGATTCAGAATTCAGTTTGATTACCTGAACCATAAAAAGCATTGATATAGCTATCAATTTTGTCTTTGATCTTTTTACCGTCATCAGGTTTGATAACTTCCTTAGTACCGTCAGGTTTCGAAATTTCTCTTTCAAATTCACCTTTAAAGTAGTTTTCCAAACCAATTTTGAGACCTGAAAAAATTTGCACTAAATCGTTGGTTTGTTCCTTGCCTTTAAATGCTTCATCCGCCAATAGTATTTGGGATAGTCTTGAGTTGCGCTTTGCTACCAACTCGCTTTCAGCATCCCGCAATGGTTTTAGATATGTGACTTTTAAATATTCCTTTGCCTCAGCTGTGAGTAAGTAGCCTTCATCATCCACACCTGCTTTTATATCAGCAGGATAAATCTTGTTATCTTTACGTCGACCATCGAAGCTTAACTTGAGAAATGGTTTAGTTTGTTCACCTTCACCAATCCAACCTAGCCACTCAGTAAAATTCTTGGCCTCTTGAGGAGTTAATCCATCAAACGTCAATTCGATTCTGAAATGCTCAGACTCCCTATAGAAATCTTTCTCATCAACCCTTATGTAGTCATAGCTGTGTGTTTTTAGAACAAGTTTAATTGCATCAACAATTGCTGTTTTACCTGAGTCATTTTCACCAATGATTACATTCAAACCATTTTGAAGATTTAAGTCGAGATTTGGTTTTTTAGGATCAAGTGCCCCAGCTAGACCGAACCTCCTAAAATTCCATAGCTTTATATTTGATAAATGCATTTTTATTTCTCAGCGCTAGGTACATAAATGTTGTGAGTTTAAGTATAACGACCCACCTTAATTTAAAATAGTGTTGCAAATTGAGTACCCTATAGAAATAGCAATAACGATCCCTCGTTTTGACTTTTCCCGAGTAAAACAGTCAATTTATGATGTTTAAAAAAGCGCTTACCACCAATATGCCGAATCAAAAGTAATCGACTCATAGTCTCTACGCCAAATCACTTCTTGAATATTCACAGCTAACCACCAAGTCTGCTTTTCTGGTCTAGGCGTATCCTCTTTAAACGCTTGAGGCGTTAATACTGCAACACACCATGCAGGTTGCGGATCTCTCACAGAGGTGTAAATAATGGCGCCTAAACTCACCTCCCTTGCGGTTACAGCCAAAGCTTGGGTAGGTTGATAGTTGGTTTTGTGTTGCCATGCCGGGTCTTGATTAAACGGTGGATTTCTTAAATCAATGGTTTGGGTGGCGAGTGACACTTGAAAGGCGGTGTGTGGCACAGGCTCTATGCGAGTGAGTGCAGGGGCATCCATGAGAAAGCGCCAGCGCCAATAGCCGAGTTCAGCTGCGGCGGTACGAACTGTTTCTGCGGCATAAAACACGCCGGGGTCGTTTGGACCGCGAAAGCGTGAACCTCCAGCGCGGCTGGGGTAACGGAATGGTGTGGAGAGCAAGTAATCAAGATGCTCGGTATCCGCGGCGTACGGTGGCTTGTTGCTATCGAGCAATGCTTCAAGCAGGGTTTGCTCGGCCTCAGTATCGACCAGCTTCATGGTGGAGGCGACATGTTGCGCCTCTACCATGCGCCAGGCCAACGATGTCCAAGCAAAAGCCTCAGACGATACCGCGTGAGGTGTCCAGATATTGGACGACACGGACCAAGCCTTCGGTTTGTTTAATCAGGTCGATGGGGCGCGCATTGAGCGCCAGGTTGGGATTATTTAACCAGACGCGGGCGGTTTCGTCATTGTTGACGATGGAATCCAGCGAGCGGAAGGCGCGCACAAATAGCAAAGCAAAATCCCACTCTTTGCGTTTTTGGTCGAGGACATATTCACCACTATACAGGCGGGTGATGGTGGCAGGACTCAGGCCAAGAATGCTTGCCAACAAGGCTTTGGAAATCTGCAAACGCTCAGCCGCGCGGCTGACTGCTTTAGTCAACACCGACTGTGAATCGGCTTGAGTGACGATATTTTGTGTGATTGCGACCATACAAATTCCTTTCCATGGAAACTCTAACACAATATTATTTCAACAGGAATATTTACTGTGTGTAAGTCGGAAACTTCTGCATCACTTTTTCAAATAATGGGCTTTGCAACCCCCCTTCTAACCAGACACGCAGTTTCGCATAATCACTACCCGCAAACCACTCCGCATCTACTGCCGCAAACTGACGGATAAACGGGAAGATCGCGATATCGGCCATACTGGCCGAAGCGCCCAGCAAAAAGGTGTGCTGGGTTAAAGCATGCTCAAGTTGCTGCAAAAATTGCTCACCTTGAGCACGGTAAAATTGTTGTGTATGTTCAGGGTAACGGTCAGGGTATTTATAGCGGTCAAGTGCTTTTTTAAAGTCACCGTCGTTGATCGTAATCAGCGCGTTGACTGCTTCAGGGTCTGCATTCAGCCAGCCTTGCGGATCGCTCTGGGAAAGTGCCCATTGCATGATATCCAAGCTTTGCTCTAGCACGGTGCCATCTGGCAGTTGTAATACCGGCACGGTGCCTTTGGGTGAAATCTGTAGCAAATGCGCAGGTTTCTCTCGCAGGGAAATCTCTCGCACTTCTACCTGAATATTCGCCGCCCAGATCGCCATACGGGCGCGCATGGCGTAGGGGCAGCGGCGGTAGGAATAAAGGATGGGCAATGCCATTAGAGCAATGCTTTGCGGCAATCTTTAATTAACTGCGGGCCTTTATAGATGAGTCCGCTATAAAGCTGAACCAGGCTGGCACCGGCCGCCATTTTCTCTTTGGCATCGTCGCCATTGAGAATACCACCGACGCCGATAATCGGCAGGCTGCCTTGCAAGCTGGCCGCCAGTGTTTGAATCACGCGTGTAGAACCCGCTTTTACCGGTGCGCCTGACAACCCACCCGCCTCTTCCGAGTTTGGCAAGCCGGCCACAGCGTCGCGCGACAAGGTGGTGTTGGTGGCAATCACGCCGTCCATTTGGTGCTGCATGAGCAGTTCAGCGATTTCTTGTACTTGTTCGGTGGTTAAATCGGGGGCGATTTTGAGCACAACGGGCACATATTTGCCATGCAGTTGCGAGAGGATTTTTTGCTCGGCTTTGAGCGTCGCGAGCAGTTGGCCCAGCGCCTCTTTTTCTTGCAGGGCGCGCAGGTTTTTGGTGTTGGGTGAGGAGATATTCACCGTGATATAACTGGCATAGTTATACACCTTGCGCATGCAGCTCAGGTAGTCTTCAGCGGCACGGTCGTTCGGCGTATCGAAATTTTTGCCGATATTGATGCCCAGGATGCCTTTGAATTTGGACGCCTTCACATTCTGGATCAGTTGATCGACACCGAGGTTGTTAAAGCCAAAGCGGTTAATAATGGCCTCGGCTTGTGGCAAACGGAACAAGCGTGGTTTGGGGTTGCCAGGCTGCGGGCGTGGCGTGACGGTGCCCACCTCAATAAAGCCAAAGCCTAGCGCGGCCATGCCGTCAATCACAGCGGCATTTTTATCCAGCCCGGCCGCCAGGCCGACCGGGTTGGGAAACGTGAGGCCCATGACCTGCGTCGGTTGTGCAGGTAAACGGCAGGCGGCGAGTGTGAGCAGGCCGAGCTTTTCTGCACGTTTGAGCGATTGCAAAGTAATATCGTGTGCTTGCTCTGCATCCAGTTGAAATAGCAGAGGTTTAAGCAGCGAGTAAACATTCATCCGTTTGATTCCTGAACTTTTAATTTTCCAACTCTATCGTTGCATTTTGCCAGCAGTGACTGCCAGACAATACAGTCACCAGGTGTCGCTGACATGACTTTTGCGTTACATCAAAAACCATGATGTCATAAGGGTTCAAAATCCTCTACAGATTCATTGCGTGCAACATGATTCGCTTACTGGAGGAAACCCATGAAAATTTTGATTGATTTGTTATCGACTGACTACGGTTTAATGAGTTTTATCGTGATTGCTGTGATTTTAGTGGTCATGATTTGGGCGGGGATTTATGTCTATGTCAAAGCGCGACAACCATAAATCCTCTGCACTGCCACGATAAACCCCACTTGAACAAACCCCGCTTGCGCGGGGTTTGTGTGTTTACAGCAATACTTTCTCAATGCCACCGTTATTGGCCTTCTGGATGTAATTTTCCATCCAGTTTTCACCCAGCACGTGCTTGGCCATTTCCACCACAATGTAGTCAGCTTCAATGCCAGTGTCATCGCCATAGCGTGACAGACCTTGCAGGCAGCTAGGGCAAGACGTCAGGATTTTGACTGGCTGCTCGGGGGCGCCTACGGTCAAGCCCATTTTCTCCATGCCTTTTTCCAGCTCTTCCTGTTTGCGGAATTTGACCTGGGTAGCAATATCAGGACGCGCCGCAGCAAAAGTGCCGGACTCACCGCAACAACGGTCATTCAACGCCACCTCGGTGCCCATCAGCTTATTGGTGACTTCCAATGGCTTGTACGTCTTCATCGGCGAGTGGCATGGGTCATGATACATATAACGCGTACCGGTCACGCTTTGCAGGCGCATGTCTTTTTCCATCAGGTACTCGTGGATGTCGAGCAGACGGCAGCCCGGGAAAATCTTCTCGAACTCGTACTTCTGCAACTGATCCATACAGGTGCCGCAAGACACAATCACGGTCTTGATATCCAGGTAGTTCAAGGTGTTGGCGACGCGGTGGAACAGCACGCGGTTGTCCGCCGTGATTTCCTGGCCCTTGTCGTGGTTGCCTGAGGCTGTTTGCGGGTAACCGCAGCACAGGTAGCCTGGCGGCAAGACCGTAATCGCGCCCACCTCGTACAACATGGCTTGAGTCGCCAGGCCGACGTTAGAGAACAGGCGCTCGGAGCCGCAGCCCGGGAAGTAGAACACGGCTTCCGAATCCTCGTTCACCTTTTGCGGGTTGCGGATGACCGGAATCATGGTGTCATCTTCCACGCCCAGCATGGCACGTGAGGTCTTGGACTGCATTTTCTTCGGCATCGGCCGGTTGATGAAGTGAATCACCTGCGCCTTGATCTCTGGCTTGCCCACCGTCGCTGGCGGTGCTTTTTTGTCCTTGAGCAGGCCAAATTTCTTGGCCAGGCTGTTAGCAATATTAATCGCCTTGTAGCCCATGCCTATCATGGTTGCACGCAAGAACTTGATGGTGGCCGGATCTTTGGCATTCAGATACAGCATACCCGCAGCCGTGCCAGGGTTGAATTTCTTCTTGCCTTGCTCGCGCAGGAAGTTACGCATCTTGACGGACACATCACCAAAGTCAATATTGACCGGGCAAGGTTTTTCACAACGGTGGCAGACCGTGCAATGGTCAGCCACATCGTTGAACTCGTCAAAGTGCTTGAGCGAAATGCCGCGACGGGTTTGCTCTTCGTACAAGAAGGCCTCGATCAGCAAGGAGGTGCCAAGAATCTTGTTACGTGGGGAATACAGCAAATTGGCGCGTGGCACGTGGGTAGAACACACCGGCTTGCACTTGCCGCAACGCAAGCAGTCAGAAATATCATCGGCGATCTCGCCTATGGCAGACTGCTCCATGATGATGGACTCTTGCTCGAGCAAACCAAAGCTGGGGGTATAGGCGTTTTCCAGCCCGGAACCCATCATCAGTTTGCCTTTGTTGAAACGGCCTTCGGGGTCTACCTTGGCTTTGTAAGCGGCAAAGGTATCAATGGTGGCCTGATCCAGGAACTCCATCTTGGTGATACCGATCCCATGCTCGCCAGAAATCACGCCATTAAGGCTACGTGCCAGAGCCATCACGCGCGCAACAGCGGCGTGGGCGTCTTGCATCATGCCGTAGTCGTCAGAGTTGACCGGGATATTGGTATGCACGTTACCGTCACCGGCGTGCATGTGCAGCGCGATAAACACGCGGCTCTTCAACACGGTTTTCTGAATCTCATCCAGCTTGTCCAGAATCTTCTGGTATTCACGGCCAGCAAAAATATCCGCCATTGGCCGCTTGAGCTCGCGCTTCCAGGAAACGCGCAAATCGTAAGACTGCACGGCGCGGAACACGTTTTCATATTGGGCGTAGGCCTTGCCCATCTCGCCCAGCACAGACACGGGCTCGTCCAGAGTATTCAAAATCAGGCGCCATTTGGCACGCACATCACGCAACAACTGCAGGGCAATGTTTTGTTTGGATTTGACACCTTCGGGGTCGGAGTTGCCATCTTCATCCGGCTGCAAAGGCAGGTCGCCAGCGACAAAGGCTTCCAGCGCATCCACCAGACGCAGCTTGTTATTGATAGACAGCTCGATATTGATGCGCTCAATGCCGTCGGAGTATTCGCCCAGGCGCGGCAATGGAATCACCACGTCTTCGTTAATCTTGAAGGCATTGGTATGGCGGGCAATTGCCGCCGTGCGTGAACGGTCCAGCCAGAATTTTTTACGGGCCTCGGCCGAGACGGCAATAAAGCCTTCACCGTTACGCGCGTTACACATGCGCACCACGGCAGAAGCCACTTCACCGACGGCGTTTTCATCATCAGACGCGATATCGCACAACAACACCATTTTTGGCCGTTGCTGACGTGCGGCCTTGGTCGCATATCCGACGGCTTTCACATAGCGCTCATCCATGTGCTCCAGACCGGCCATGATCACCGACGGGTCTTGCTTGGCAGTAGCGTCCAGATAATCTTTGATCTCGACAATCGCGGGCACGGCGTGCGACACATTGCCAAAAAACTCCAGCGCAATGGTGCGTACATGTTTGGGCATGCGGTGCAAAATAAAGGTGGCAGAGGTAATCAGGCCGTCACAACCCTCTTTTTGCACACCAGGCAAGCCGGACAGAAACTTGTCGGTCACGTCTTTACCCAGCCCGACCTTACGGAAGCTCGGCCCCGGAATTTCAAGAATCTCAGGCTCAGACAGCAGGTTTTTATGGTCGATGTCGTAGCGGCTGATTTTAAAGCGCGCCATGTCAATATCGTGAATTTTGCCCAGGTTGTGATCCAGACGCTCCACTTCTAGCCAGGTCGCATCTGGCGTCACCATGCGCCATGAGGCGAGGTTATCCAGCGCGGTCCCCCACAGCACGGCTTTTTTACCACCGGCGTTCATGGCGACGTTACCGCCAATGCAACAGGCATCGGCAGAGGTCGGGTCGCAGGCGAATTCCAGACCGGCGGCGGTGGCCGCATCCATGGCGCGACGGGTCACCACACCCGCGCCGCACTCAATCGTAGCCACCTGACGGGAGACGCCGGGCAAGGTGCGCATTTGCACACCTGTGTGTTGGTCCAGTTTTTCAGTATTGATGACTGCAGACAATGGCGTCAACGGTACCGCGCCGCCCGTGTAACCCGTTCCGCCCCCACGTGGAATAATGGTCAGCCCCAATTCAATACAGGCGCGCACCAGATAAGAGATCTCGGCTTCAGTATCCGGATTGATCACCACAAATGGGTATTCGACGCGCCAGTCGGTCGCGTCTGTCACATGTGAGACACGTGCCAAGCCATCAAACTGCACATTGTCTTTGCGAGTGTATTTGGTCAGTTTGGCTAGGGCTTTTTTGCGCAACTCGGCTGTTTGCTTGAAATCATCGGCAAACTTCTCTACCGCCTTGGTCGCGGCAGACACCAGTTTTTGTACTTTTTCATTGCCACCGCTACGTTCTTGAATGGCAGAAATACGATGATATAGCGCCTCGATCAAGGCCTTGCGGCGCTTGGGGTTTTCCAGCAGGTCATCTTGCAGATAAGGATTGCGTGACACCACCCACAAATCGCCCAACACCTCAAACAGCATGCGCGCACTGCGGCCTGTTTTACGCTCGGCGCGCAACACATTGAGGATTTCCCAGATTTCTTCGCCAAGAAACCGGATGACGATTTCGCGGTCAGAGAAGGAGGTATAGTTGTACGGAATTTCGCGTAATCGTGCGAGAGGGGTAGAATTGCGCTTTAACAAATCTGCGTTGACAGGTGCGTTCATTGATAATTTATCAAAAACAAAAGTCAATTATACCATGTCGTATACAGCACAAACACGTTACACGGCCTATGGTTTTTAGCGTGCATTTTTGAGTCATCCGTTTTTTAAGAGGCTAAGTTGAAATCAATATTCAGAACATGGGGCGTAGCAATAGTTGCATTGGCGCTCATCGCAGGCCTGGTATTTGCTGTCATGCAAAAACCGCAGGCACCAGAAGTCACCTTCACCACGCTGGATGGCCAGAAAATCAGCATGCAAAGCCTGCGCGGCAAAACGGTGCTGGTCAACTTCTGGGCAACAGACTGCTCTGGCTGCATCAAGGAGATGCCTGACCTCATCCACACTTACCAGCAGTATAAAGACAAAAACCTGGTGGTGATTGCCGTGGCGATGCCGTATGACCCGCCTGCGCAAGTGCTCAATTACACCAAGGAAAAAGCGCTGCCGTTTGCCGTCATGCATGACGGTTACGGCGAAATGGTCAAGGCGTTTGGTAATGTCAACCTGACCCCGACCACCTTTATCTTTGACGGCAACGGCAACCGCATCCAGAAAACCATAGGCGAACTCAACTTTGCCGAATTACGCAAACTCCTGAATCAGAAAGCCAGCTAAATGTTGTGGGTCAAAGCGCTACATATTATTTTTGTCACCAGTTGGTTCGCAGGCCTGTTTTACCTGCCCCGTATCTACGTCAACCTGGCGATGGAAACAGAAACTCACGCCTATGCGCGCTTGCTGCTCATGGCGCAAAAACTCTACCGATTCATGCAGCCCCTCATGCTGCTGGCGCTCGCATTTGGCTTATGGTTATGGCTGGGTTACGGCATCACCGGCGGCTGGATGCATGCCAAACTGACCCTGGTCATCCTGCTGATTGGCTACCATCACTATTGCGGCAAACTGCTTAAACAATTTCTTGCGCAGCAAAACAAGCGTAGTCATGTCTGGTTTCGCTGGTTTAATGAAGTCCCGGTGCTGATCCTGTTCGCCGTGGTAATTCTGGTGGTCGTCAAGCCATTTTAAGCAGGTATGTTGCACGCATTATTACAATCAGATTGGCTGATAACCATGCTGGACAAGTCCGGCAAGCAGGCCGCGCACAAGCTGCTAGGCTTATTCAATATTCTGGATGACTTGCTCTCCAGCCCGCTCGCAGAGGCGCAAACCACGCCCGCGACAACATCGACCCAGCCTGGGCGACTGCAGGCATACCTGAGCACACAGGCACAACTGGCAGGCGCGCGCCTGCCTGACATGCTCGCTAACCAGTTATATTTCATGGCACTCAGCGCCTGTCAGGAAAAGCTGGCACACAGACAATCCAGCGCCCTGCAACATGCAAAACAGGCAGCAAAAGCACTTATCGACGAGCAAACCAAACTGCAAATCAACTGGCTGGCCATCCGCAACTATGGCGTGGTGGCGGTGACCTTGGTCTGTGGCGTCTTGGGTGGTTATTACTGGCATATGCAGCTCGAATCCGCGCCCAGCCTCCAGACCGCAGCGGTGCATCAGCCTCCGCCCCGCCCGTTATCATTCGAGGCCAGTCCCACCGAAACCGCAGCCATTTACAGCCGCCTCGAAACCATGAAACATGGCGATTGCCGACTGATCGAAGCGATTCAACTGCCAGAACGCTTGAAAAGCGTTTACATCGAAAACATCATCAATGGTCACGTCACAACCAACCGCGACGAGCAAGTACTGGTCAACCAGCTGCTTGATCAGGTGCAGTGCAATTACACGCCCAAACTGATGGCCAACTCCAGACAGTAGACTGCCTGACAATGAACCAGGCCGTCATTGCACAACAAAAAAGCCGCCACTGCTCGTGACGGCTTTTTTTACAGCAAACGCTGATTTATTGGAACAGGGTTTTAAGCTGATTCAAACCACCATCGTAAACGCTTTTGATCGCGTCAGAGGCTGCTTTTTCATCTGCAGGCGCTTTTGGCAAGAAATGACTTTCCCACACCACTACAGACTTGCCATCCCCATTGCTATGCACACTCACGGTGGATGCGTAGTCATTCACAGGCAACACGCCATCAGTGATTTTGTAGCCATAGCTTTTCTGTTTTGGATTGTAAGCGGTCAGTGTTTCATTCACTTTTCCGCCATCCTTGAGCGTCAACACGCGCTTGGCGCCCACGCTGTTATTTTTACCCGAAACGATCTCGGTTTTGGCAACGGCTGGATGCCAGGCACCCAAATCGCCAAAGTCAGAGACTTTTTTCCAGACCACGTCTACCGGCTGATTCAGCTCCACAGATTTAACAACATACAGTGGCTCGGCCGCAAATGCCGTGCTTGAGAGGGCGAACAGGCTAGCTAATAATAATTGACGCATGATTTTCTCCTTGTTGTAGATGAAGTACATTGTAAATAAATTGACCATAAATGTATACTATACGGTATAGTATATTTAACACGACAAGCAAAGTCAAACAATAGGATTTGTTCCCTGGCTGAAAGTTCTGGGGGTATACAAACTTGTATAGGGTGTTATAATTTTAGGCATGAATGCGCTTAAGCAAAAAATTTTGCAGGTATCGACGGATCTATTCCAGACACGTGGCATTAATTCCACGGGGGTAGATACGATTGTGGCTGTCGCAGGCACCACCAAAATGACGCTTTACAAGTATTTTGAAAACAAGGAAGAACTGATCCTGGCCGTGTTGCAACAGAGCCACCAGGACTTTCAGGACTGGATGAATGAAAAACTGGGCGGTCTTGGTGGCAGCCCAAATGAAAAAATCCAAAAACTGTTTGAATTTATTGAAGAGTGGGTGACTTCCCCCTCGTTCACCGGGATCGCTTTTATCAAGGCTTCCGCCGAGTTCCCCAATGAAGAAAACCGGATTCATCAGCTGTCTTCGCAACAGTCCCGTGAATTCAGGCAATTTATTACCAAGCTGGCACAAGAAGCCAATATCAAAGATGCCGAAGGCCTGGCGCTGCAACTCTCCATTCTGTTTGAAGGTGCCGTACAGGCCGAGCAAATCAAACGCGGCTCAGGCGCCATCAAGTCTGCCAAAAAGGCCGCCAAAACGCTGATTGATCTGGCCATCAAGCAGTCCTGACCACTCTTAGCCGCTCGTAACACTTGCCACACTGCTGGCGCACAGCAATAATAGCCCTACTTTTATCCAACCCCGTATTCACTTCATGAAAATTCTTATTTGCGGCTCACTCGCCTACGACACCATCATGGTGTTCCCTGACCAGTTTAAAAATCATATTCTGGCAGACAAAATTCATAAACTGAGCGTGGCATTTCTGGTCCCTGAAATGCGCCGCGAATTTGGCGGCACCGCGGGCAATATTGCCTACAACCTGCAATTGCTCGAAGGCCAGCCGCAGATCATGGCGACAACCGGGGATGACTTTGCCCCCTATGAGGCATGGCTGAACCAGCATCATATTGATACGCAGCACATCAAGGCGATTGCTGGTACCTACACTGCTCAAGCATTTATCACCACCGACATGGATGATAACCAGATTACCGCGTTTCACCCCGGGGCCATGCAATATGCGCATACCAACAGCGTGAACGAGGCCAAAGATATTGCCTTGGCCATCATTGCCCCGGATGGTCGCGATGCCATGTTCCAGCACGCAAAAGAGTGTCATGAGGCCGGGATTCCCTTCATGTTTGATCCGGGCCAGGGCTTGCCGATGTTTAATGGCGAAGAACTCATGCATTTTATTGAAATGGCTGACTATCTGGCAGTGAACGATTACGAGTCACAAGTCATCCAAGACAAAACAGGGCTCAGTCTGGAACAACTGGCGGCCAAGGTCAAAGCCTTGATTGTGACCTTGGGTAGCGAGGGCTCGCATATTTATGCTGACGGTCAACGCCATGACATTCCGTGCGTTAAAGCAGATAAGGTCGTAGACCCAACAGGGTGTGGCGATGCTTACCGTGCTGGCCTGTTGTATGGCATTGTGCGTGGCTGGGACTGGAAAGCCTGTGGCCGGCTGGCGTCTACCATGGGCGCGATCAAGATTGCGAGCCGTGGCGGGCAAAATCATCAGCCGAGCCGGGCCGAGATTGAAAACATTTACAGTCACGCCCTGGTACAGGATGCCCTGAAAGAGGATCCTAGTCTGGGCCAGGCTACCCATTAAAAGAAGCTTGTTCAATATTGGAGAAAAAAATGAAAACACGTGTATTGCAATGGCTTGCTGTCGTATTGGTCACCGGCATTCTGGCCGCGTGCGCGAGCTCTAACTCTGGTAGTGTGTATTCGCGTGATGAAGCACGCAGAGCACAAACGGTGAAAACCGGGGTAGTGGAAAGCGTGCGTGCCGTCAAACTTGAAGGTACCAAGTCCCCTGTCGGCACGATTGCAGGGGGGGCAATTGGTGGGATTGCTGGCAGCTCAGTGGGCGGTGGTCGCGGCAGCGCGATTGCAGCTGTCATTGGTGCCGTCGCCGGTGGCCTGGCTGGTTCAGCCGCCGAAGAAGCCGTCACCCGCAAAAACGCATTGGAAATCACCGTCAAACTGGATGGTGGCGGCCTGGTGGCCATCGTGCAGGAAGCGGACGAACAGTTTAATGCGGGCGACCGTGTACGCATCGTTGAAAACGGCGGCACCTCACGCGTTTCCCACTAACAGAAGCTGGTGTTAAGCGCCGCATGGCAACCATCCCCTTCTGGGGTGTGGTGATTAAAAAGAGCAGCCTAGGCTGCTCTTTTTATTAGTGCATAGGGCACGTCCACCACGATAGTCAACGTCACAGAATTGTCATGTGAACGTCACCAATCATTCATGTGACACTTCTAATATCACCCTAAACCTCAACCAAGGAGTCGCGTGATGTTAGAACGCAATTTGCAGGAACATGGCCTATATCAAGCCGAAATTCAGCCAACTACCGAGAACAACCGTAAAGTCAACTCAACGCTGAGTGTTGCTCTGGCAACAACCGCAGAAGAAATCATGGAAGCGCAACGCTTGCGCTATCAGGTGTTTGCTGAAGAAATGGGCGCGCAGATCAAGAGCCAGAATGGCCTTGATGTAGACGGCTTCGATGCCTTTTGCGATCACTTGCTGGTCCGCGATGATGCCACGCAGCAAGTGGTGGGCACTTACCGCATCCTGAACCCGATGCAGGCCATGCTGGCAGGCGGTTACTACTCTGCCGGAGAGTTTGATTTGAGCCGTCTGGCTCCCTTGTCTGACAGGATGGTAGAAGTGGGCCGTGCCTGTGTGCATGCCGATTATCGCACCGGTGGCACCATCACCATGTTGTGGGCAGGCCTGGCCAAATACATGATGGCCCGCCAGTATGAATACATGATTGGTTGCGCCAGCATTTCCATGCACGATGGCGGCCACACCGCTGCCTCGCTGTTCAACAGCCTGCGAGAAGACTATCTGTCTCCCGCGGAATATCGTGTGTTTCCGCACCATCCATTGCCGATCGAGGCCCTGGATCAGTCACTCGAAGTGACCTGCCCACCATTGGTGAAAGGCTATTTGCGCCTGGGGGCTTATATTTGTGGCGAACCTGCCTGGGATCCGGCTTTTAATACGGCCGATATGCTGGTATTGTTACCTTTATCCAGAATCAATCCCAGATATGCTGCGCATTTCTTGAAATAACTTGCCAAAAACAAATTTTCTTACCTTCTGCTGGCGCACCGCCCGCATTTTTCTCCACACACTTACCGGACTCACATTGGCAACGCTCGTGTTGCCTGTGTGTGGCCGTCGTGGCCGCGAGCAGTTGATTCGCTGGTGGTGTGCCAAACTATTGCGCTGTTTTAACCTGCAGTTATCGGTGAGCGGCGTACGCCCGGCACCGCAGTCCAAGCATGTGCTGTTTGTTGCCAACCATATTTCCTGGTCAGATATCCATGCCTTGAACAGCCTGATTCCAGTGCGTTTTGTCGCAAAAGTCGAAATCAAGGATTGGCCAGTGTTTGGCTATCTGGTCAAAAAGTCTGGCACCATTTTTATTAACCGGACACGCCAACGTGATGCGGCACGCGTGCTGAAAGTAGTCACGCAGGCGATGAAACTGGGGGACAATCTGTGCGTGTTTCCCGAAGGCACCACCACCGATGGACAGCAAGTATTACCGTTTAAAAGTAGCCTGATTCAGGCCGCGATTGATGCAGAGGCAACGGTGATCCCGATTGCGATCCACTATCCCATGCCTGACGGCAGCCCTAACCTGGCGGCAGCGTATGCAGGCGAAACCAGCATGATCGAATCCATGCTGTCTTTTCTGAACATGCAGTCACCCAAAGTGCATTTGCATTTTTGTGCGCCGATAGAGGCGCGCCTGCTGGACCGGCAAACGCTGGCCAGTCAGGCAAGAAATGAAATCATGGCGCGCTTACCCTGGGCGATCGTGCCTGAAACCGTCAGCGAAGCAGCGGTGCAAAAGCAAGCCTGACTGTGGTGGCTCAGCCCATCGTTAGACATATGCCTGCCAGGCCGTTTTAAGCAGCAAAAGCGTTACAACTGCCACAAACACCCGGCGCACCAGCGTGGTTCCATGCTTTAGCGCCAGTGCACTCCCTAGCAGGCTGCCCGCGATATTGGCGGCCGCCATGGCCAAGCCCAGTTGCCACCAGACTGCACCGCTCCAGCCCAGCACCGCTAACGTTGCCAGATTGGTACTGGCGTTTAACACTTTGGCAGAGGCAGAAGCATGCAAAAAATCCTGGCCGAGAAAACGCACCAGCATAAAAATAAAAAAGCTGCCGGTGCCTGGTCCAAAGAAACCGTCATACCAGCCGATGCTGACCCCAATGGCCAACGCAATCATCCATCGCTGCCGCACGCTGTGGCCCCGGGCCCCCTGTTCGACCCCAAACTGCGGAAACTTGAGCGTATACACCAACACCAGCAACAACACCGCTGGCAATAGCTTACGCAAAAAATCTGGCGCGACCCAGGTCAAGGTCCAAGACCCCAGGCAAGCACCTAAAAATGCAGCCAGCGTTGCAGGGACTAACCAGGCCCAATCCAGACGCACATGCCGACTATAGCGCCAGGCGGCGACACTGGTGCCAAACACACTGGAACATTTATTGGTGCCAAGCAACAGCACGGGCGCGGTATTCGGAAAGCTGGTTAGCAAAGCGGGGACGGTCACCAGCCCACCGCCGCCCACCATGGCATCCACCACGCCCGCCCCAAAAGCGGCCAGAATCACCCACCAGAGTTCCACCCCCACCCCCGGACTAATCGCCACCCAGGCCGGGCGGCTGATCACGCGGATCCAGCGCCACCTGCGTCGCCTCGCCAGTGTCCAGGGCGTATGCCGTCAGTTCTCGCCCCCATAAACAACCGGTGTCCAGCGCGATCACGCCATGCGCTTGATACAGGCCCAACGCCGACCAGTGCCCACACAGGATGGGCTGCTTGGCCTGGGCGGACTGGCGACCGGCCGCCTGAAACCAGGGCAGATACCCGGCCGGTAGCTCAGACAGTTCGCCTTTAAACGCAAACTCCATCGCGCCGGCCGCATCCACCACACGCATGCGGGTCAGCGCATTGGTAATCGCGCGCAAGCGGTCCATGCCGGTCAAGTCCGCGTGCCAGGCGGCAGGCTGATTACCATACATCTGTTGCAAAAAGCCCAGATAGTCGGGCGATTGCAACACCACCTCAACCTCGGCAGCCAGCGCCCTCGCTTGTGGCAACAACCACTGCGGATACAAGCCGGCATGTATCATGGCATAGTCGTCTTCCAGCACCATCAATGGTTGATGCCGCAACCAGTGTAATAACGCTTCGCCATCCTCGGCTGCCAATAAAGGCGCTAAAGTGTCAAAGCGATGCGGTGGCCGCACGGCGTGTGCGACGGCAATGGCATGCAAATCATGGTTACCCAGCACCACCTTGATATGCTCGCGATGCGCATATAACCAGCGCAATACCGGTAGTGATCCCGTGCCGCGGTTGATCAAATCGCCAACCAGCCACAACTGGTCGCGCCCAGGCGCAAAGTTTAGCTTTGCCAGCAACTGCATAAAAGAATGATAGCAACCTTGCAGGTCGCCAATTGCGTATCTCGCCATGGCTATGCACCTATCTGAAATCGATTTACGGGCACTACTACACACTCAACTTCCGTCGCGATACGGCGTTGCTCATCAAGAAATTTCTCCTGCCATATCAACTATATGCAGCATCAAATTTTTTCATGCGCGCCTTGCCTGGCTTAGCGATTTGAAGGTGTAGAAGCGCCCTGACCAATAAAAAAGCCGCTTGAGATTCAAGCGGCTTATCGCAATATTGCTGTTTATTTTTTCAAGCTGGCAGGATCAAATTTGGCCCCTGCCTGATTCGCCATATAGGCCACCGCATCCGCGACTTCGTGGTCAGTCAATTCCGCGTTACCGCCGCGCGCTGGCATGCTACGAATCCCTTCGATGGCATGTTTTACCAAGGTTTCATACCCTTGTGCAATACGTGGACCCCAGTCACCGGCATTACCGATTTTTGGCGCACCCAAGGCACCCACACCGTGGCAAGCGATACACACGCCTTTAACAATCTCTTCACCACTCTTTTCAACGTGCGCGCCACCTGCTTCAGCCACGGCCACTGTCGCAACCGGGGCAATATTGGCCAGCACTTTTTGCTCTGCTGCTTCAGCCGCTTCTTTGCTTGGGGCTGCTTTTTCGGCACCAAACACGCCAAAAAGATATGCCAGCAGCGAAACCAGCAATGTGAAAGCAATAATGGCGCCTGGAATGGCAATAATTAACTCTTTAATGCTTGAACTCTGATTGTAACCCGACATATCTGCATCCCGTTGCGTTAGAAAAATTTTCCACGTGATTATAGCGCAGAACCGCCAGACAGGAAACGCGCACCGGTATTTACTGCCATGCAAAACAAACAGCCGGGCTGATTCCCAGACCCGGCTGATATTCGCACAGATAAAACCGTACTACTTTTGTCGACGACGCAACATCGCCAATGAGAGCAAGCCCATCCCCAGCATCGCTGCGGAGCCGGGTTCAGGGACAGCACTGACCTTGAACAAGGAGGTGGTGTTGGAGCTTTCATTCGAGAACGCCAGGAAAATCTGTCCGGCTTTTTCAAACGCAACCAAGCCTTCTGGCGCTTTGTCGCCGTCTGAGACAATCATATCAATAAAGCTGACTTTGGTAGGATCAGTGATATCAAATAGCGCTACGGCCCCTTTCAGGGTTCGCTCCAAACCGATAGCAGCGATGGTACGGCCACCCAGGGTAAACAAGTCCACACCTTCTGGCTCAACCCCTTTGTCGCGGCTACGGGCGTCATCATAAATCCCACGTGCAAAAGCTTCCTTATCAAGGATATCGCCACTGTCGTAAACCAGACTGCCATCGGCATTACGGATGCTGAAAGAACGCGCGCCCGCGGCGTACAGATCGCCTGCAGATGAATCGGTGTTTGATACGCGGATATTGGCCAAATCCCCAGTCGCGCCTAATGAACTGGCATTAGAACGATCGCCATCATCCTCACGGAAATCACCTTCGTTCGCAGTCACCAAGTAGTCCTTGCCAGCGACGTTGTAAGTCGCGATCCCGTCAGGCATGTACAACCCTTTTACGTTGGCGCTAATAAAATTAACGCTACCATTGTTAAGCGGGTCTATGCTGTTACCCGGCAGGCTGAAGTCTTTGGCACCCAAGCCAACCACCTGGGTAAATGAATTGGTGTTCATGTCCAAAATGCCGATGGCATTCGCCTCTTGAAGGGTCACGTAAGCCTTGCTGCCATCTGCACTGACGGCAATATACTCAGGCTCATAATCCATGCCAGTATTATTGCGAATATGGCTACCAGAAGTAGGCACTCCAGACAACGTGGCAGTGGCCACCACGCTACGCTTGGCTACATCAATAATAGTCACGCTACCGACTGGATCATTGGCTGCCGGGTTGAATACGCGTGGCACCGTGCTGCCTTTACGTGTGCCATACACATCTGGCGTCCCTTCATTGGCAACCAAAATCTTGCTGCCATCCGGCGTAAAAGTCAGCATATCTGGCAATGCACCGACCGTAAATGTATTAGTCCCAGACGCAAGACTTCTGGTTGTGGTGTTATATAACTGCACGATCCCCGGTTGAGTACGTGCACTGTTTTCGATGGCAAATGCCGCCATGCCATTGCTGATGCTGACGCTATTGATGTTACCGAAGCTACTGGTGTCAATATGCTGCACCAGGCTGCCAGTAGCCGCATTCAAAACATCTACGCCTTTGACGCCGGCGACCCATAAAGTATTGGTCATGGCATCAAATGCCGGAATTTCAGACAAATAACCACTCCCACTATGGCTGAAGGTCCATTCTTTGCTAATCTGGTAACTGGTTGCAGCCTCAGCCACGCCCATGCTGCCCACTAGCAAGCCAATCATTAAAGTCATTTTTTTCATGTGTATACTCTCCTCAAAAAGTGAGAAAAGCATAGGCATCATGCATGACAAATCCTTGACAGTTAAATGTCAATCAAATGAAAACGGACTAGTCATTTAAAATCAAACCGCGCTGAAATTACAACCTCGCATAAGCGTAGTTTTGCGGATACACCACTTTTTCCCGTGCATCAGTCCAGATAATGTCGCAGCTATCATCATCCATATGCACCATGCGGCCATTACGGTCTACGCAATACTCGCCACAGACGATGCGCTCAACAATTTCATAGCCCTGCGCAATGCGGGTGTAATCAAACAAAATGGAGCGGATGACCGTACTGTCGCGCTGGATATGGCAACCCGAGTTAATCCAGGTTGGGCCAACAATGCGGGTATTTTTATCAATCCGGCTACCAGAACCAATGTATACCGGCCCCTCAATCTGCGTGTGCTCCCAGTCAATATGCACATTGAGGCCCACCCACACACCCGGTTTCACCTGCGTGCCCGGAATCGGCATCGACGGGAAGAAGCCTTGCATCATTTGCTGCATCACCAGCCAGTAATCGGTCACCACGCCAATATCAATCCAGTTAAACGGATGCTGAATCGCGTAAAACGGCAAGCCCTTTTGCACTAACAAGGGAAACAAATCCGAGCCAATATCGAACTCGCTGCCAGAAGGGATCAAGTCCAGCACCTCCGGCTCAAAAATATAAATGCCGGTGCTCGCCCAGTTAGAGCGCGCCTCCAGCTGGCTAGGCTTCTCCTGAAACGAAATAATGCGCCCTTCATTGTTGGTCACCACCACGCCATAGCCAGATACCTTGTCCATGGGCACCTGCATGGTCACCAGGCTCGCCAGTGCGCCTTTTTCCTTGTGCTCTTTCACCGCACGCGTAATGTCCAGGTCTATAATCGCATCCCCGCACAACACAATCGTGGTTTCATCAAAAAAGCCGCTAAAGTCCTGAATCTTGCGCATGCCACCGGCTGAGCCCACTGCATGCGGCACCACCTGACCATCGACAATATCCCCCTCAAACGAGTAGCCAATATTCACGCCAAAACGATGACCATCCTCAAAGTAATCCTGAATCTTTTTGTGCAGATAACTGACATTGACCATAATATCCGCCACCCCATGCAATGCCAGGTGCTCCACCAGATAAGCCATCACAGGCTTGCCCAGCACCGGAATCATCGGCTTGGGTAAATCATAAGTCAGTGGCCGAACGCGAGTGCCCTTCCCCGCAGCTAAAATCATGGCTTTCATCGTGCTATATCCTCATATGTTTAGATTTATCAGCCAAGCATAGTCACGCTCTATGACACGATTATTGCAACCTTTAGTACGCTCCCCGAGTCAAGGCAAGGTGAGCGCTAACCCCCTGCCAGCCAAACGACTGCCGCTTTTTTAGTGATGCTTACTAAAAGCCCAGGCATTTGGGCTATGATTTAAGCGTTTCAAATGCAACCACAAACATAACGCCTGCCCTGCCCCACATGATTTATTTAAATGTTTTCCTCATTGCCTTCATCGCGTTTGCAATCAGTATGGTTTGCGGCGGCGGAGCAGGCCTGCTACTGATCCCCATTCTGGGCCACGTGCTCCCGGCGTCTCAGGTGCCAGCGGCGCTATCGGTAGGCACCTCAGTGAGTTCACTGACCAAGCTCTATTTGTTCTTCCAGCACATTAACTGGCGCATCGTCAGGCACTTTCTGCCCCTCGCCTTACTGGGGGTGATCGTCGGCGCCTGGCTACTCAGCTACCTGGCCCCGATGTACATCGAGCTGTGCATGGCCATTTTTCTGGTCTGCAACCTGCCCTACCTCTTCAAAAAAACCACCGCCCCCAGTGCAGACACACCCGCGCTATCCAACCACTTTCTTAAATTCATCGGTTTTCTCGCAGGCTTTATCTCCGCCCTCACCGGCGCAGTCGGCGTCTTGTTCAATGGTGTTTACCTCAGATACGGGCTCAGCAAAGAAGGAATCATCGCCACCCGCGCAGCCAATGAGATTTTTCTGCACATCGTCAAACTGGGCCTATATGCCTATTTCGGATTATTTACGCTAAAAGCACTCACCATCGGCATACTGGTCGCCATTGCCGCCGTCGCAGCCACCTACCTGATGAAATACGTGCTACCTAAAATCTCCATCAGCCTCTTTAGCAAAGTCGGCTATGGCGCCATGGTCTTGTCAGGTGTCGTCTTGCTCAACAGTGCCATCATCCGCATTCAAGAAGCACACGACCCCAACATACACATCGTCCGCGTCTCCAAGGGCTATGACGCCACGCTAAACTGGGATGATTTAATCTACACCATCGAGTTCAAATACGGCGAAGGCTTTGAGTTTGAAAGGATTATTCCATTCACAGCGCTGGACGCGCCAAGACAAGCCCATGTAAACGCGCAGAATATAGGCGCTGACAAAATTGTCATCGAAAAAGTCTACTCTCTGAAGAAAATCTCATACGAAGCCTATTACTACAAAGGCGAAACCAACTTGATCAAAAAGATCAAGTTTAAGTAACAGCGAGCAACGCTTTGAATCAAACACCCCTAAAAATTGAGCGGCGACAAGCGAAGCCAGCCGCACTTAATTTGCTATAATGGCAGGATTGCGCCCGTAGCTCAGCTGGATAGAGTATTGGTTTCCGAAGCCAAGGGTCGTGGGTTCGACTCCCGC
>JABLTH010042807.1_pt1 | contig 21161 bp, 24 predicted proteins | sample 7875711 | NCBI WGS metagenome assembly JABLTH01 (sample SAMN14941262, study PRJNA633318) | bioreactor metagenome | isolation source: bioreactor | place: China | collected 2019-03-05 | reverse complement strand
GTTGCGAAGCTTGCGAATGGAACAACCATTCGCCGCGCCTCGCGCCTTGCATCCATCGCGTTATCTTGGCAACGCAGGCGTGAAATGCGTGTGAACACGCCCTAGTCCACGGTTTTGCCGATGGCATCCAGTTCCTGCTTGATGCGCATATTGTAGAGCTTTTCCAGCGGCAGGGCGGCAAACAGCTTGATGCGGTTTTCCAGGTAGCTGCAAATCCTGCGGAAAGCCCGGAGCTTTTCATCATCGGAACCTTCCACCGCGGCCGGGTCTTCCACGCCCCAGTGCGCGGTCATCGGGTGTCCCAGCCATACCGGGCAGATTTCCCCGGCTGCGTTATCGCACACGGTGAAAATAAAATCGAACTGTGGCGCGCCTTCCACGGCGAACTCATCCCAGCTTTTGCTGCGCAGGCCCTCCGTGGGCAATCCGCGGGACAACAGCAGTTGAATGGCGAACGGGTTCACCTTGCCGCTGGGGTGGCTGCCTGCGCTGTAAGCCTTGAATTTCCCCTTGCCCCAGTGCTCCATCATTTTTTCAGCCATGATGCTGCGGGCGGAGTTGCCGGTACAGAGAAACAGTACGTTATAGATTTTGTTTTCCATGTTTTTTCCTTGACTGAAAAAGCTTAAGGCGCGCAGCAACTGCCTTTGATTTCGATGGTCTTGCGGCCGCCGGCCAGGCGCGGGGTGGCGCAGGCGGCAGGGGCACCGCCGTAAGTGGTGCTTGCGCCGGTGGTGAGGAAGGTTTCCCACGGGATGCCGGCAGGGTCGGTTGCCCACGCCTTGCTTGATTCCGCATAGCAGCAGGTGGTGGCGGCCTGTTCCAGCACGGCTTCGCCGGCGGATTGCAGGCGTTGCGATACTTCTTGCAGGTCGCTTTCGGTTTCCACCTGCAAACCCAAGTGATCGAGGCCGGGTTTGCGCCCGCGGCTGGAAATGGCGAAGTTGATGCGTGGGTCGTCCAGCATCCATTTGGCATAATCTTCTTTCAGCACGCTTGGCTCGGCGCCGAACATCACGCTGTAAAAGCTGACGGATTTGGCAAGATCGTCAACCGCCACGTGTACGTGGAATCTTTTCATGACACTTTCCTTTCTTCAGGGGTGCAGCAGACGGTGCTGCTGGTGCAGGTGTTGCCTTGGCAGCAATTCTCCGTCATGTAGGCAATCAGGCCGTTCATGGCGTCGTAATTGGCGCTGTAAATGATCTGCGTGCCGTTGCGGGTGGAGTCTATCAACCCGGCATGACGCAGTTGTTGCAGGTGGAACGACAGCGTCGGTGCCGGCGCGCCAAGCGTCTCGGCCAGCTTGCCTGCCGCGATGCCTTCCGCCCCGGCCTGTACCAGCAGGCGGAAGATGCTCAACCGCGTTTCTTGCGCCAAGGCGCCGAGCGCCTCAATCACATTTTTTGTTTCCATATTTCCATAATTATGGAAAAATAGAATTAAGTCAACAGGGGGAATGTCTTCATGGGTTTTTTCGAACGTTATTTAACGGTGTGGGTATTTGCCTGCATGCTGCTGGGTGTGGCGGTGGGGTACTGGCTGCCGCAACCGGTGGCGGCGCTGGGCGGCATGACGGTGGCGGAGGTCAACCTGCCGGTGGCGCTGCTGATCTGGCTGATGATTATTCCCATGCTGCTGAAAATAAATTTCCGCGCCTTGTCGCAGGTAAAGGAGCATTGGCGCGGCATCGGCGTGACGCTGTTCATCAACTGGGCGGTCAAGCCGTTTTCCATGGCGCTGCTGGGCTGGCTGTTCATCCGCGTGCTATTCGCGGAGTATTTGCCCGCCGACCAGATTGATTCCTATATCGCCGGCCTGATCCTGCTCGCCGCCGCGCCGTGTACCGCGATGGTGTTCGTGTGGAGCAATCTTTCCAACGGCGAGCCGCATTTCACCCTGAGCCAGGTCGCGCTCAACGACGCCATCATGGTAGTTGCCTTTGCCCCCATCGTCGGCCTGCTGCTGGGGATTTCCGCCATCAGTGTGCCCTGGCGGACACTGCTGCTGTCGGTGCTGTTGTACATCGTGATCCCGGTGGTTTTCAGCCAGTGGCTGCGGGCAGTGTTACTGGCGCGGGGCGAGGCGGCACTGCAACGCCTGCTGCAACAACTCCACCCGCTTTCGCTTTCCGCGCTGCTGGCGACGCTGGTGCTGCTGTTCGCCTTCCAGGGCAAGCAGATGCTGGAGCAGCCGCTGGTGATTGTGCTGCTGGCGGTGCCCATCCTGATCCAGGTGTATTTCAACTCCGGCCTGGCTTACCTGCTGAATCGCCACTTTGGCGTGGCGCATTGCGTGGCGGCGCCGTCGGCGCTGATCGGTGCCAGCAACTTTTTCGAGCTGGCGGTGGCCCCCGCGGTCAGTTTGTTCGGGCTTAACTCCGGTGCGGCGCTGGCGACGGTGGTCGGTGTGCTGATCGAAGTGCCGGTGATGTTGAGCGTGGTGAATATCGTCAACCGCAGCAAGGGCTGGTACGAAAAGCGTTAAAAGCTTAAAGTTCGGGGCATGAATATTCCCGATTTTTCTATTTCCTCGCTGCCGCGCATCGAGTTCGGCGAAGGCGCCGTGTCACGTATTCCCAAATTGGCCGCCGAATTCGGCCAGCATGTATTGCTTGTCACCGGGACGGCTTCGTTCCGCAACTCGCCCCACTGGCCGCTGTTGCTGGATGGTTTTGCGCAGTTGGACATGCGATGTCTACACTTCACCGTCAGCGGCGAACCTTCACCGCAGCTGGTGGATGATGCCGCTGCACAGTTCCGCGACGCGGATATCGATGTGGTGGTGGCGATCGGCGGCGGCAGCGTGCTGGATGCGGCCAAGGCGATTGCCGGCTTGTTGCATATTCCCAATTCGGTGATGGATTTCCTCGAGGGCGTGGGCCCGGAACTGCCTTACCCTGGCCCGGCGGTGCCGTTCATCGCGGTACCCACCACTGCCGGTACCGGCTCGGAGGCCACCAAGAACGCGGTGCTGTCGGTGCAGGGCGAGTCGGGTTTCAAGAAATCGTTCCGCCATGAAACGCTGGTGCCGCGCCATGCGGTGATTGACCCACAACTGATGGCGAGTTGCCCCAAGCCGCAGGTTGCCGCCAACGGCATGGATGCGCTGACGCAGTTGCTGGAATCCTACGTGTCGCTGAAAGCCAACCCGATGACCGATGCACTGGCGTTATCGGGCATCGCCGCGGTGCGGAGCGGTTTGCTGGCGTGGTACGAAGATCGCCCCAACGCGGCGCAGGGCAGGGCGCAAATGGCGTATGCCGCGCTGTTGTCCGGCATCACCCTGGCGCAAGTGGGCCTGGGTTCGGTGCATGGGCTGGCGGCGCCATTGGGCGCGTTTTTCCCGATGCCGCACGGCGTGGCCTGCGGTACGCTGGTGGCGATGTGTACCGAGATGAATATCCGCGTGCTGCAGGAGCGCCAGCCGGACAGCCCGGCGCTGGCAAGGTACGCGCACGTCGGGCGCTTGCTGCTCGATATCCCGATGCTGGATGATGACGCCGCCCGGAACGGGCTGGTAGCATTGCTGAACGGCTGGACCGAGCGGCTGGCGCTGCCGCGCCTGTCGCATTACGGCATGGGGGCCGCGGATATTCCGCGGGTGGTGGAAAACTGTAGGGGAAGCAGCATGAAAACCAACCCGGTCATCCTGCGCGACGAGGAAGTGGCCGATATCCTGCGGAGGCGGTTGTGAACACGCAGGAAGAACAACAAAGCTGGCACTGGATGCGCCGGTTGGTGCACCGCCACGGGGTGTGGCCGACGGTATGCGCGATGACGCTGATCGCCATTGTTTATTCGGTGCTGGTGGGGGTTGCGCTCGATCTGCTGCTGAAGCCGGCTATCGTCTGGATGGACCTGCTGTACTGCATCGTGATTCCGGCGTTGGTGGCGCCCATTGTCTCTTACGCCGCGATCCGGCTGCTGCACGAATTGGAAGTGGCCGAACGCAAGCTGCGCCAGCTGGCCAGCAAGGACAGCCTGACCGGCCTGGGTACGCGCCGCCACTTTCTGGAACTGGCGGAGTGGGCGATGGAAAAATCGCGCCGCAGCGGCCAGCCGACCAGCATGCTGATGATGGATGCCGACCATTTCAAGCAGATCAACGATACGTTCGGGCACGCGGTGGGTGACCGCGTGCTGGTGGCCATCGGCCAGGTGATCCAAAACGTCTGCCGCACGGCGGACCTGGCTGGCCGCTATGGCGGGGAGGAGTTTTCCATCCTGCTGCCGACCACGCCGGCTGCAATGGCGGTGGCGGTGGCGGAACGCCTGCGCAGCACGGTGGAGGCGGAAGTGGCGCAGCTTGCCGGACTGGAACAGGCGGTGACGGTCAGCATCGGCATTGCCACCAGCGATGCCGGCAAGACGCACTTGCCGCAGCTGATCGAACAGGCGGATGCCGCCATGTATGCCGCCAAGCACGACGGCCGAAACTGCGTGCGGGTGTATGGGGCCGAGGGCGCGCCGTGACGCAGCGGCATTTTATCGGCCTGCTGCTTGCGATGGGGGGCGCGGTGTTTGCCTGGTCGGCGTGGCAGCCGCGCGATGTGTTTACCTGGTGGCTGGAGGTGGCGCCGGTGCTGATCGGTTTGCCGATCCTGGTGGCGACCTATCAGCGCTTTCCCTTGTCGCGCCTGGTCTACGGGCTGTTATTGGTGCATGCCGTGATCCTGCTGGTGGGCGGGCATTACACTTATGCCGAAATGCCGGTGTTCAGCTGGCTGCGCGATGAATTCGGCCTGGCCCGCAACTATTACGACCGTCTTGGGCACGTGGCCCAAGGGTTTATCCCGGCCATCCTGACGCGCGAAATCCTGCTCAGGACATCGCCGCTCAGGCCGGGCAAATGGCTGTTTTTCCTGGTCACTTGCGTGTGCCTCGCCATCAGCGCCTGTTATGAATTCCTGGAGTGGTGGGTGGCGGAAGCCTCCGGCAGCGACGCCGTGGCATTCCTGGCGACCCAGGGCGATGTCTGGGATACGCAGTGGGATATGTTCCTGGCCTTGCTGGGGGCGATGGCCGCGCAAGTGTTGCTGGCGAAACGGCATGACCGTTCCATGGCCGCATTGGCGTGGCGCCTGCTCGGCGGACGCTAGGACGACGCTGAATAAATGGCTACGCGGGCGAATTGCTGCGTTGCGCGGTGCTCGCCCACTCGCCTATCCACCTGATATGTCTCGTGTTCTGCGCTCCGTGCGCCTTGCACTTCATCCCGCTCGCTCATTTATTCAGCGTCTCCCTAGGTTCTCAAATCGCGGATATGGGCCAGCACGTTGGCCTTGCCGATCTGCCCGGTCAACCCGGCTGCCTTGAGTTTTTCCTGCACGTTGTGGCGTGCGCCGCATAACACCAGCCGGGTCTGGTTGCGCTTGCAGGCGTCCAGCAAATCCCACAATGTTTGCAGCCCGGTGGCGTCGATCAGCGGGACGTCCTCCATCCGCAGCACGAGGATGTCGGCATGCCGGTGCGCGGCTTCCAGCGCGGTTTCCAGCCGTTCCTTGATGCCGAAGAAAAACGGGCCTTCCAGGGCGTATACCGCGGTGCCCGGCAGCAGTGCCGGATGGTCGCCGCCGACTTCGTTGCGCAGGGATTCCAGGCTTTGCTGTTCCACCAGCACCGTCTCGCTCATGCGCTTCATGAACAGCAGCGCGGCGAGCATGACCCCGATGTTTACCGCAATCACCAGGTCGCCGAATACCGTGAGCAGGAAGGTAATCAGCAGCACCGCAACATCGGCCCTGGGCGCGGTGCGCACCATATGCCAGAAGCGATGCAGCTCGCTCATGTTCCAAGCCACCACGAACAGGATGGCGGACAGCGCGCACAGCGGGATATTGGCTGCCAGCGGCGCCAGCAGCAGCACGATCAGCACCAGCGTCAGCGCGTGGAAAATCCCGGCCAGCGGGCTGCTGCCGCCGTTGCGGATATTGGTCGCGGTGCGGGCGATGGCGCCGGTGGAAGCAAAGCCGCCGAACAGCGGCGAGAAGATGTTGGCGATGCCCTGGCCGATCAGTTCCTGGTTGGAGTTATGCCTGGTGCCGGTCATGCTGTCCGCCACGACTGCCGACAGCAGCGATTCGATGGCGCCGAGCAGCGCGATGGTGAATGCCGGGCCGATCAGCTTCAGCGTTTCGGAAAACGTGACCGATGGCGGCTCGAAGTGCGGCAGGCCTTGCGGGATACCGCCGAAAGCGCTGCCGATGGTGGCCACGCCGTCGAACTGGAACAGCCACTGCAGGAACGTGACGCTCACCATGGCTACCAGCGGCGACGGGACGCGCTTGAAAACACGCGGCGACAGCAGCAGAATCGCCAGCGTCAGCACCGCCAGCAGCGTGGTGGTCAGGTGCAGGCCAGGAAACGCCTCGACCAGGTGCCACACTTTCTGGTGAAAATGCTCGATGCCGGTGGTGGGCGTCAGGCCGAAGAAATCCTTCCACTGGCCGACCCAGATGATCACGGCGATGCCGCTGGTAAAGCCGACAATGACCGGGTCAGGGATGTACTTGATGACCCCGCCCAGCCGGGTCAGCCCCATCAGCAGCAGCATGACGCCCGCCATCAGCGTTGCCACCTGCAAGCCTTCGATGCCGTATTTGGCAGTAATGCCGGAAAGGATAACGATGAACGCGCCGGTGGGCCCGGCAATTTGCAGGCGGCCGCCGAACAGCGACGTCAGACACCCGGCGACAATGGCGGTGTACAGCCCTTGCTCCGGCTTGGCGCCGGAAGCAATGGCAAAGGCCATCGCCAGCGGCAGCGCAACCACCCCCACAATCACCCCCGCCAGCAGGTTGTTGAGCCAGTGTGCTTTGCCAAGCAGGCCTGCACGCTTGGCTTCAATAATGGCAATCATGGCAGCCGATTCATTTGTGATGATGTGTTAATCATATTAACATACGGTTAACATATCAATGACCTTGCGCCATGGAAAACCGCACCGCCCGCCTTACCCTGTTGATCGATCCCACCAAGAAGCAGATTTTTGATGAAATCTGCGCGCGGCATGACTTGACGCCGTCACAGGTCGTGCGCCAGATGATCCGCGACTATGTGCAGTTGCATGGCACGCCGGAGCAGATTGCGCGCATGCCGCTGAACGCCAGGGGAGGCGGGCAGTGAGGTCGCCGATTGTGTTGCATCCGCTGCAGGAAAGCGATTATCCCAAGCTGCTGAAATTGTGGGCGGCGGCTGGCTGTATAGCGGTGCGGCAGACCGATACGCCGGAGGCACTGGCGCAATTTCTGCGGCGCAATCCATCCTGCAACTTTGTCGCTTATGCCGGCACCCGGCTGGTGGGTGCGGTGCTGGCAGGGCACGACGGATGGCGGGGTTATCTCTACCACATGGCGGTGAAGCCGGATTACCGCGAACGCGGTATCGGCGCGCAACTGGTCAGCGCTGCCGTGGGCGCGCTTAAAGGACAAGGCGTGCCTAAAGTACATTGCCTGGTCAAGCGCGACAACCTGATTGCCCAGCAATTCTGGGAGGCCTGCGGGTTTGAGCGGCGCGACGAGTTGGTGGATTTTTCGTCGCGGTAGCGGTGAATTTTAGCTACCGATAGCTAGCGGGCCAAATGCGGAGTGGTAGCAGAAGATAATGTCGGTGATACGGGTTGAATGCCGGCGGCCACTTTAGGTGATTTTTTAGCTAAAGCAAAAGAAATCGCAGCCAAATTCACATAAAGCAAAGAAACCGCGTAGGCATAGGCAGTATTTGCAGCAATGCTCGCCGACAATCTTGTGTTTTTATCCAAGGCCGCATCCTTGGCCGCATTCATTCTTGCATCCTTGGCTGCATCAAGATCATCAGTTGGCGATCCAAGTATTCCTTTTCCATTGTAGGTGATCGATAGGGGTAATCTGCCACTCAGGGTAACAATCGCGCTGAAGTCGGGTGGCATGATGCTTTCTTTTTGTATCAAACGAGTCATCGGCTTTATGTTGCCCGAATGTTTGGTTGCATAAATGCTAGGTGTGGCCTGTATGATGTTCATCGAAAGTCCTCCGGCAAGGATGCGCGAGCGGCATCAATCGCTCATGCATTTGTCGGCGGAAGGCCCGGTTACTTACAGGTTTAGGCGCTATCTTTCCGCTGCCCGGCGCAGTCCTTCAGGAGTTGTGCGATGTCCCACTCGCAGCCGCCGCAGCCCGTGAGTGCGCCGGTCCTCCTGGAAATTGCATCCATATCCAGGCCCTGTTCACACAGGCTTTGAATGTTGCCGCGCGTGGTGCCGCTGCAAGGGCACATGATTTCGTCTGCCGGGTTGGTGTTCTTCAGGTGTGGCATGTTCGGACAGGAAGTTGTTATTCAGTTGCGGCGGGTGTCGGCCAGTTGCCCAGCGCCAGCCTGATGACGGCCAGCAGTTCTTCCTTGGTTGCCCCGCTCGTCGCCTGGACGGACATGCCCTGGTGGATGGTGACTACATATTTGGCCAGCGCCGCGGGGTCGGTTTCCCTGGGCAGGTCACCTTGCTGCCGCGCGAGTTCGAATCGCTGCCTGAGCGCATCTTCGTAGCCCTTCCGGTAAGCGCGCAGGGTTTGTTGAATCGGTGTGGATTCCTTGCCGCCGAACAATGCGCCAATGGCGATCATGCACCCTGCCGGGTGGTCCGGGTTGGTTAAAAATTCAGCGGAGGTGACCAGCAGCGTTTCGGCGGCTTTCCTGGCGGTCGGCTCGCTCATGGCTGTTATGACATAAGCCACGGGGCCGGACCGGTATTTTTCCAGCGCTTTGCGGAACAGTTCTTCCTTGTTGCCGAAAGAGGCATACAGGCTGGGCCGGTTGATGGCCATGGCCTCGGTGAGTTCTGACAAGGATGCGCCCTCGTAGCCTCTCTGCCAAAACACGTCCAGGGCTTTATCCAGCGCGTCTTCATGATCAAACGCTTTTGGGCGGCCGCGCCCTTTTTTCTCATTGGCCGGAGTCATCAAACATACCTTGCTCATTGATGTAACAAACCAATTATACCATTTGGTATAAAAATGCTTGACGGGTTGATTTGCCGATCATAATATTTATATACCGATCATTACATAAATTGGAGGGCATGATGGACATCAAGGGAAAATCAGTCCTGGTCACTGGGGCTTCGAGCGGTATGGGGGCGGCCATTGCAGTGGCAATGGCCAAGGCCGGTGCCGGTAATGTGGTGCTTCTGGCCAGGAATGAGGAGGGGTTGCGCAAGGTGGCCGGTCAGGTTGAGGCCGCCGGTAGCAAGGCCAGGATGTATGCCATCGACCTGGCTCAGGATGATGCTGTGGCCGCATTGGCGCAGCGGATCATCAGCGAGGTCGGGGTACCGGATATTCTGATCAACAATGCGGGTAGCGGCCAATGGAAATTTATTGAGGACACCTCGGTTGAAGAGGCAAGACAGATGATGGAAATACCGTATTTCGCTGCTTTCAGCGTCACGCGGGCATTTTTGCCCGGTATGCTGCAGCGCAATACCGGGCATATCGTTAACATGAGTTCGGTTGCCTCGCGTTTCGTGTGGCCGGGGGCGACAGCCTATACCGCGGCCAGATGGGCAATCCGGGGCTTTACCGAGGCCCTGCGCGCCGATCTGTACGGTACCGGAATCGGCGTCACCCTGTATGAATCCGGCCATGTCAAATCACCCTATTGGCAGCATAACCCTGGCAGCCTGGAGCGGATTCCCAAGATCGGCAACTATATCCCGTCATTGACACCGGAGCAGGTGGGCGACGCAGTGGTCGCTGGCGTCCGCAACAACAAGCGCCTGGTTGTGATCCCGGGCATGATGAAATTGATCTATCTCCAGCACTTCTTTTTCCCATGGGTGGTGCAGTGGCTGATGACGGTCACGGGGTACAAGCGCAACCAGGTTGGAGCCGGCTAGACCAATACTTGGCGGGTTTCGGCAAAAAAGCGATGAATTTCCCGTTCAACCTGCGGGTCGGTCATCTGTACCGGCTGCTGGCCGTTGGGGCAGGGCAGGCTGGGGGTGGTGCCGAACAGGCGGCAGATCAGGGGGCGCTCGGCGTAGACGGTGCAGCCGTTGGCGCCTAGGTGCGGGCAACTGAGCTCGGCAAGCGCCGCCGCATGTTCGGCTTCGGTTTTGACCGGCAGCCGGGACATTTCTTCCGGCGAGGTGGTGACCGGGCCGCAACAGTCGTGGCAGCCCGGGGTGCAGGTGAACGCGGGAATGCGCGCGCGGAAGAAGCGGATTTTCTGGGCGTTGCCGGTCATGCGCTTATTTCAGCGTGCACCAGCCCAGCGGGTCCAGCGGCTTGCTCTTGTGGCGCAACTCGAAATACACCCCGGATTCCGGGTTGCCGCCGCTGTTGCCGATGGAAGCCACGGTATCGCCCGGCTTGACGTCGTCGCCCACCCTTTTCAGCAGCGCCTGGTTGTTGCCGTACAGGCTCATGTAGCCTTCGCCGTGATCCACAATCAACAAATTGCCGAAGCCGCGCAGCCAGTCGGCAAATACCACGCGGCCGCTGGCGATGGATCGCACTTCGTTGCCTTCCGGTGCGCGGATGAACAGGCCCTTCCAGGAGATGCCGCTGTCCTCGCGCGCGGCACCGAATTTGTTGGCGATTTCGCCGCGGGCGGGCAGGCGCAGCTTGCCGCGCAAGGCGGCGAATACGCCGTTGTCCTGGGTGGTGTCGGGCAGGGCATCGTTGGTTTGCGCCGGTTCTTCCGGCTTTTCGGCTTTTTGCGCCGAGCCTTTGGCCGCTTTTTTCTCCTTGGGTTTGGACGGCTTGGGTGCGGCGCGTGCCAGGCGTTCCAGGCGTTCCATCAACTCCGACAGGCGCTTTTCATCGCGTTGCAGCTTGGTGATTTCGCCGCGCTGCGACTGGATTTTGGCCGCCAGCTTGGTCATCACGGTTTTGTGTTCGGCCTTCTGCTTTTGCAGTTCCTGCCGGGTGTGTTCTTGCTCGGCTTTCAGGTCTGCCAGCTGTTTCAGCGCCGCTTCGGTCTGGGCGTTCAGTTCGGCGACCTTGTTCAGGTTGCCGCGCAGTTCGGCGATCAGCTTGGCGCGTGCTTTTGCCACGTAGCGGAAGTATTGCAGGTTGCGCTCGATGGCATTGGGGTCCTGCTGTTCCAGCAGCACGCGCAGGTAGCCCTGGTCGCCATTGAGGTGCTGGCGGTAGAACTGTTCGCCCAGCAGGTGCTGTTGCTGGGCAATAGTGTCCTGCAGGCCGGATTGCTTGTGGTTGAGGTTGTTCAGGGTGGCGGCATTGGCTTTTTGCTGCTGGCGCAGCTCGTTCAGCTTGCGGTTGGCTTCGCTGATGGCCTGCTCGCTTTGTTTCAGCGCGTCGGCGGCTTCGTTGTGGGCGCCTTCGGTCTTGTCCAGGTCCTGCTTCAGGGTTTCGATGCGTTGCTGCAGTTCTTTCAGCGATTCCTTGGATGGGGCGGCGTGTACGCCCAGCGGGAGCACCAGCAACAGCACGGACAATATGCGGCGATTAATCATGCGTGAACGATACCAGGGGCGTTCCGGTCATTTCCGCCGGCTGCGGAATGCCCATCATGGACAGCAGGGTGGGCGCAATGTCGCGTAGCGCCCCGCTGTCGCTCACCTGCGCCGGGCGCCCCACATAAATGAACGGCACCAGGTTGGTGGTGTGCTGGGTGTGCGGCTGCTGGTGGATATGGTCTTCCATCATCTCGGCGTTGCCGTGGTCGGCGGTGATGATCACTTCTCCGCCCACCTGCCGCATGGCGGCGACAGCGCGGCCGACACAGGTATCCAGCGTTTCGATGGCCTTGATGGCGGCAGGGAGGACGCCGGTATGTCCCACCATGTCGGCGTTGGCGTAATTGCAGATGATGGCCTGGTATTTGCGGCTGAGGATGGCTTCCACCAGTTTGTCGGTGACTTCCGGCGCGCTCATTTCCGGCTGCAGGTCGTAAGTGGTGACCTTGGGCGACGGCACCAGGATGCGGTCTTCACCGGGATAGACGGTTTCCTCGCCGCCATTGAAGAAGAAGGTGACGTGCGGGTATTTTTCGGTTTCCGCGATGCGCAGCTGTTTCAGGCCTAGGCTGGCAACGTATTCGCCGAAGCCGTTGCGGATCGCCTCCGGCGCAAATACCACGCGCGCCTGGGGGTAGTCGTAGCTGTACTGGGTCAGGGTGTAATAGCCGCCCAGCGCCGGGACGCGGCTGCGGGCAAAACCGTCGAAGTCGGGGTCGAGCAGCGCGGCGGTCAACTCGCGCGTGCGGTCGGAGCGGAAATTCATGAATACCACCACGTCACCGTTTTCCAAGGTGGCGGCTTGTTCGCCGGGCGGCACGATGGCCGTGGCTTTGACGAACTCGTCGTTTTCGTCGCGCGCATAGGCGGCTTCCAGCCCCGCCAGCGCACTGCTGGCGGTGAATTCGCCGCGGCCTTCCACGATCAGCTGGTAGGCGGTTTCCACGCGCGCCCAGCGTTTGTCGCGGTCCATGGCGTAATAACGGCCGATGATGGAGGCGATGCGCCCGGTGCCATATTCGGCGATGGCGTCTTCCATGCGCTGCAGGTAACGCGCCGCGCTGCGCGGCGGCGTGTCGCGGCCATCCAGGAAAGCGTGGATGTAGACTTGCTTCAGCCCGGCATCAGCGGCCATTTTCAGCAAAGCATGCAGGTGCAGTTCATGGCTGTGGATGCCGCCATCGGATACCAGGCCGAAGATGTGCAACGCGTGGCCCCGTGCCTTGGTCACGGCTTCCTGCAGTACCGGGTGGCGGTAGAAGCTGCCATCGAGAATGGCATTGTTGATGCGGTCGAATTCCTGCACCACGATGCGTCCGGCGCCGATATTCAGGTGGCCGACTTCTGAATTGCCCATCTGCCCGCCCGGCAGGCCGACATGTTGTTCGGAAGCGTCGATCAGCGTGTGCGGGTGCTCGCGCAGCAGCGCGTCTAGATTCGGTGTGTTGGCCTGGGTGATGGCATTGTCGGGCGAGTTTTCACCTTCGCCGAAACCGTCCAGAATAATGAGCAGTACAGGTGTTACTTGCATGGAGTGGACTGATAGTATTGCTATCAGCCTATTTTAGACTATTTCATTCCCGCGGTATGAGACAATCAATCATTCAGTCACTTACGCTTTGAACATGCCAGACATCACCATGTACTCCACCGGGACTTGTCCCTACTGCATCAATGCAGAACGCCTGCTGAAGAGCAAGGGCGTGGAAATCACCCACAAAATCCGCATCGACCTGGAGCCTGAGCGCCGCGCCGAAATGATGGAGCGCACCGGACGCCGTACGGTGCCGCAGATTTTTATCGGCGAGCGCCATGTGGGCGGCTTTGACGAACTGTATGCGCTGGACCGGGCAGGAGAATTGGACGCTCTGCTGGCCGCGGAATAGTCATATTCAAAAACCTCGCAAGCGGCTAAAATGCCGCTTGCTTTTTTATATCCCAACCTCAGGAACCCATCATGGCTGAAGAAACACAACAAGGCGCCCAGCAGCAGGAAGCGCAACCCGTTTTCAACATTGAAAAAATCTACATCCGCGATATTTCGCTGGAAGTGCCCAACGCGCCGCAGATCTACCTGGAGCGCGAAAATCCTTCGGTCAGCATCGAACTGCAACAAAAGGCTTCGCAGGTGGAAGAAGGCATTTTTGAAGCCGTGGTTACCATTACCGTGACGTCCAAGATCGGCGAAAAAGTACTGTTCCTGGTGGAAGTGGCCCAAGCCGGTATTTTCCAGGTGCGCAATGTTCCCAATGAGGCGGTTGAAGGCCTGCTGGGTGTGACTTGCCCCAATATCCTGTTCCCGTATGCCCGCGAGGCCGTGTCCGACCTGGTGACGCGCGCCGGCTTCCCGCCAGTGCTGCTCAACCCGATCAACTTCGAAGCGCTGTTTGTGCAGCAAAAGCAGCAACAGGCAGCACAGCAGGCTGATGGCGCCAGCCACTAAGTACCTGCTGTTGTTGTGGCTGGCAGCGATGCCGGCCATCGCTTGCGCGCAGGACTACCGCTCGGTCGCGGTGCCGCGCGCGGTGATGTTCGATGCTCCGGCGGCCAGCGCCAAAAAGCGCTTCGTGGTGAGCCAGTTTTACCCGGTGGAAGTCATTGTCAATCTCGGCGCCTGGGTCAAGGTGCGCGATAAAACCGGCGACCTGGCTTGGATCGAGAGCGCTCAGCTCGCCAGTCTGCGCACGGTGATCGCGCTGGACCACGCCGATGTGCTGAGTGCGGCGGATGCCGGTGCGGCAGTCGTGTTCCGGGTGGAAAAGGACGTGGCGCTGGAATGGCAACAAGCGCCGGTAAAAGGTTGGGTCAAGGTGAAACATAAGGACGGTCTGACCGGCTATATCGCCGCGGACAAGGTGTGGGGTTTATGAAAGTAGCAGTATTAGGCGCCGGCGCCTGGGGCACGGCGCTGGCGATCCAGATTGCGCGGGGGCACGAGGTGTTGTTGTGGTCGCGCAATCGCGAACATGCCGAGGAAATGCGCCGTACCCGCGCCAACCATCGTTATCTGGGGGCGTTCCACTTCCCTGACCTGCTGGCCGTAGAGGCTGACTTTGCCACCGCCGTGCGCGCCGCCGACATCATCCTGGTGGCCGCGCCCACCAACGCGCTGCGCCAGATGCTGCGCGACATCCGTGCCACCGGGGTACATGCGCCGATCGTCTGGGCGTGCAAGGGCCTGGAAGCCTCCAGTTCCAAAATGCTGTACGAAGTGGCGGCGGAAGAACTGCCCGCCGATGCACGCTGGGGCATCCTCTCCGGCCCCAGTTTCGCCGAGGAAGTGGCGCAGGGCATGCCCACCGCCATTACCATGGCTTCCAGCGACGCCAGCCTGGCGCAGGAGTTTGCCCAGGCGCTGCATGGCGGGAATTTGCGCGTCTACAGCAGTACCGATGTGATTGGCGTTGCCGTTGGCGGCGCGCTGAAAAATGTCATCGCCATCGCTTCCGGCATTTGCGACGGCATGGGCTTTGGCCTGAACGCCCGCGCTGCGCTGATCACGCGCGGCCTGGCCGAAATCACCCGCTTCGGCGTGGCTTTGGGCGGCCGCCCGGAAACCTTCATGGGGCTGGCCGGCGCCGGCGACCTGATCCTGACGGCCACCGGCAACCTGTCGCGCAATTACAAGGTCGGCATGCGCCTCGCCAAGGGCGAAACGCTGGAGCAGATCCTGAGCGCGCTGGGGCATGTGGCCGAAGGCGTAAGCACTGCGCGCGAAGTGGCGCGCAAGGCCCGGGAATTGGGTATCGACATGCCGATCACGCAGGAAGTCTGCCGCGTGCTGTTTGAAAATCTGTCACCGCGGGTGGCGGTGGAAAATCTGCTCAACCGCGAGCAGAAACCCGAGAATTAATTCCCCGCGCATCAACTCCCAACGCATCAATTCCCAAGGTTCAGCGACTCGCTGGCCTGGATCACGTCTTTGGCAATGTCGGCCAGCCTGCGGCTCTGGTTGCGGGCATTCTTGCGCAGCAACTCGAATGCGGCGCGGCGATCAAGGTGGTATTGCATCATGACGATGCCGATGGCGATGCTGATGTCGCGTTCATTATCCAGCGCGCGCTGCAATTGCTGCTCGGTGGTCTGCAGTCGCTTGATATCCTCGGCGCGCGCCAGCGCCGCGCTGATGGCGGGCAGCAGTTGCGGCGTATCCACGGGTTTTACCAGATAACCCAGCGCGCCGAGTTCGGCCGCCTGCTGGACAATCTGTTCCTCGCTGTAGGCGGTCAGCAGGATGAATGGAATGTGGTCGAGCGAGGCCAGGCGCTCGGCAAACTCCAGGCCGCTGCGGCCGGGCATGTTTACGTCGAGGATGGCCAGTGCCGGTTTTTCGCCGCTGGCCAGCATGGCCTCGGCCTCGTCCACGGATTCGGCGGTCATGGTGGCGTATCCCGCTTTTTTCAGGCTCTTCGAGATCATCGCCAGGACCAGGCGATCATCGTCTACCAGCAATAGGGTTGGGCTTTGCATGTTATCGGCTCCAGACAATGACGGGCGGTTCGAGTTCAAGTGTGGTGACGACAGTTTCGCCTTGCTGTTTCCAGGTCAGGTGGATTCCTTTCGGCGGCAGCAGCGATGCTACCAGATCGAGGCCGGTGCCGAACGCGGACGGATGGTCCAGGCCGAAGCCGGGCGGAATATGCCCGGTGTTGTGGATGGTCAGCGCGATGGCGTCCGGGCGCGGTTCATGGCAAATCGCAATGCGGATCGGCTGATCCGGCGCGCTGTGTTTGGCCGCGTTGGAAATGAGCTCGTTCAGTACCAGCGCTAATGGCACCGCTTCTTTTTCGTTGACGGTGCAGCGCGCCCAGTTGTCGGGGATTTCCACCGTAATCGCTTTTTTCCACAGCGACTCAACCCCGGCCGCAATCGCGATTGTCAGTTCGCAAATGCGCACGTTGTCGGGCGAGGCCCGTCCCTGCAGGCCGTGGATCACGGCGACGCCCTTGACCTGGCTGATGGCATGCTGGAGCAGTTCGGCCAGCTGTGGATGCGCGTCCGCATACTGGCGCAGTACGCTGGTGATGCCATGCAGGTTGTTCTTGATGCGGTGATGCACCTCCCGCACCAGGGCATCGCGGTGGGCGCTTTCTTCTTCCAGCCGGCTTTTTTCGACGCGATTGCGTTCGGTCAGGTCAATAAAAATCCCTTGCACCAATTTTCGCCCGCCGGCTTCGATCAGGGTGGGCCGGATTTCGACATCCAGTATCCGGCCATCCTTGCGCAGGATTTTGGTGGTGACTGGATCGGAACTGCTGCCGCTGGCAATGGCGGCAAAACGTTCCTTGACGGTGGGCAATTCGGCATCAGGGTGAATCTGCGGTACGGCCATGCGGCTGAGTTCTTCCCGGCCGTAGCCGAGCAGGACTTCTCCGGCATGGTTTACTTCTTCCAGGTTGCCGTGGATGTCCGCGACCAGGATGGCGTCGCTGGCATCCAGCAACAGTGCGCGGTAGCGGGTCTCGCTGTCGCGGAGTTGCTGTTCCGCTTGCTTGCGCTCATTGAACATGACCGCGACAAACTGGCCGCACAAGGTCATGGTGATGCCGATCAGCCATAAATCCCAGCCGATGCTTACCCTGTCACCTGACGGCAATCCCTGCAGATGGGCGATGGCGAGATACACCGCGTAAATCAGCAGCGCGATCAGCGCGGTTCCGCGTTGCCCCAGGCGGCCTGCCGCCCAGATGAAAAACGGGATCACCAGGATGATGTTGATCGGTCTTTCGAACAGGGTGCCGAAGGTGTGGCAGGCGATCCAGGTCAGGATGGTGGCGGCCAGCGCCAGGATCGCGGCTTCTGCCGGGCGCTTCAGCACCATGAAGCTGTCTTTCGGGCGGGTAGCCAGCATCAGCAGGAGCGGCGTCAGCATCATGACGCCGATAAAACACGACATCCACCAGTTCATGAGCATGTGGAAAAAATCCGCAGTCGGAATGTCTTCGGCCAGCATGTAGGCCGGCACGCCGATGATGGTGCTGGGCAAGGTGCCGACCAGTCCGGCGCACAGTACTAACCACCACAGGTCGCGCTGGCGCATCAACTGGATGTCGAAATTTTTTACGGCATGGTTGAGCAGCCAGACCCCCAGCAGCGGGTCCAGCGTGTTACCCACTGCCGCGATGGCGCTGGTGAGCAGCGGGTCGCCCGCCAGTCGCGACCCGAGCAATGCGCCGGCGAACACGCCGGGCCAGAGGCAGCGCCCGTACAGCAGCATGCCGGCAATGGCGATGCCGCTGGGCAGCCAGATGAGGTCGCCAATGTTGTTGCTGGCCGATATTTCCAGGGAAAGCAGCAGTAGCAGCGCATAGGCGACGGCTAACGCCACGTTGCGCAGAATGTTTTTGTGGCTGCAGCAGTGCAAGACCTTGAGCCAGGCATCCTGGGCCAATTTTGTGTGCGCTAGCGGTAAAGGGGATTTCAAAACGCCCATCGTGTTGGTATTCCTAATGTTCGCCCGCAAACTGATGTTGCCGCCAGGCTTCGTAAACCAGTACGGCGGCGGTATTGGCAAGATTCAGGCTGCGGCTGTTGGCCTGCATGGGCAATCTTAGTCGGCGTTCCGGGGCAAAAGTTTCAAGTATTTCCGCCGGCAGTCCCCGCGTTTCCGGCCCCAGCACAAAACCATCCCCAGCCTCGAATGCCACGCTGTCATAACGGGTGGCGCCCTTGGTGCTCAAGGCAAACAGCCGGATATCACCCAGGGCCGACAAACACGCCTGCCAGTTTTCATGCACCTGCATGTCGGCGTATTCGTGGTAGTCCAGGCCGGCACGGCGCATGCGCTTGTCGTCCAGCGGGAATCCCAGCGGTTTCACCGGGTGCAGTGTTACGCCGGTATTGGCGCACAGGCGGATGATGTTGCCGGTGTTGGGCGGGATTTCAGGTTGGTAGAGAATCAGGTTAAACATGGTGGGGTAAGGTGCGTGCCGCCAGACAACATTCTACCCGTGTTGCCCCTGCTTGTTTCAGTGTTTTTGCCAGTTCGTTGAGGCTGGCGCCGCTGGTCATGATGTCATCCACCACCAGTACTGACTTCCCGGCCATGTCCTGGGTGGCGGCAAAGATGCCTTTCACGTTTTTCGCCCGTTGCGCCAGCGGCAGGCTGGCTTGCGGCGCGCTGTGGCGGACGCGGACAACGGCATCCAGCGACAGTGGGTAACCATGCAATGGCGCCAGCTTGCGGCAGATTTCCAGCGCCTGGTTGAAGCCGCGCTCCTGCAGGCGTTGCGGGTGCAATGGCATGGGGATCAGCAGGTCGGGCGGCGACAGGTCTCGCAACAGCAGCGCCAATTCGCCCGCCACGATGTCGGCCACATGGAGCAGGCCGCGATATTTCAGCGCCTTGAGCAGCGTATCCATGGGGAAGTCGTAGGTGAAGGCCGCATGCGTGGCATCAAACGCCGGGGGATGCCGCAGGCATTGGCCGCAGATTTCACCCAGCGGCGTGGGCAGGGCGCACACCGGGCAGATTGGCATGGCGTGCCGGGGCAGGTCGTCAACACATGCCGGGCATAACGGCGAGTTGCCCGCTGGCGCAGAACAAAGCAGGCAGCGCTGCGGCAGCAGGGTTTGCGCCAATTTTGCGCAGATGTCAAATAATTGCTTCATGGATGGTTGACATACTACAATGCGGGCATTGTTAATTTTGCCATTATGCCCCCATGAACCAGATTGCTGCCGAATCCCACCCGCAAACGGAATCCGCCCATAAAAAATGGCGTGTCGCTGAAATTGCCGCCTTGCTGGAACTGCCGTTTTCCGACCTGATACACCGCGCGCAGACCGTGCATCGCCAGCACTTCGACCCCAATGCGGTGCAAGTAAGCACTTTGCTGTCGATCAAGACCGGTGGCTGCTCCGAGGATTGCGGTTACTGCCCGCAATCGGCGCGTTACCACACCGGGGTGGAAAACGAGGATTTGCTGGCGCTGGACGAAGTGGTGGCCGCCGCCCGTGCGGCGAAGGAAAAAGGTGCCAGCCGCTTCTGCATGGGCGCTGCCTGGCGCGGCCCCAAGCAGCGCGACCTGGAGCCGGTGATGAAAATGATTGCCGAAGTGAAGGCGATGGGTCTGGAAACCTGTGCCACGCTGGGCATGCTCAAGGAAGGCCAGGCCGAGCAGTTGAAGGAAGCCGGGCTGGATTATTACAACCACAACCTGGATACCGCGCCGGAATTCTACGGCGAGGTCATCACCACCCGCACCTACCAGGACCGCCTGGATACGCTGGATGCGGTACGCGAAGCCGGCATGCACGTGTGCTGCGGCGGCATTGTCGGCATGGGCGAATCGCGCACCCAGCGCGCCGGGCTGATCGCCCAGTTGGCGAACATGGACACCCCGCCGGAATCGGTGCCGATCAACCTGCTGACCCAGGTGGAAGGCACGCCGCTATGCGGCACCGAGCCGCTGGACGAAATCGAGTTCGTGCGCACCGTGGCCGCGGCACGCATCACCATGCCGACCTCCCATGTGCGCCTGTCCGCCGGGCGCGGCCAGATGAGCGACGCCATGCAGGCGCTGTGTTTTATTGCCGGCGCCAATTCCATTTTCTACGGCGAAAAGCTGCTGACCACCGGTAACCCGGACACCGATGCCGATCAGTTGTTGTTCGACAAGCTGGGCATCCACCCGGAATAAAAACGGATTCAACGGTTAATAACCTTGTCCTTGCTTTCCGATCTTCAGCACGAACTCGACCAGCGCCAGGCCAACGGCCTGCTGCGTCGCCGTCGTCTGCTGGAAAGCATGCAGGGCGCGCATATCCAGGTGGACGGGCGTGAAGTGCTGTCGTTTTGCAGCAACGATTACCTGGGCCTGGCCGCCCATCCGGCGTTGGCGGTAGCGATCAAACAGGCCGCGGACGCCAGCGGTGCCGGCAGCGGCGCATCCCACCTGATTACCGGGCATCACCAGTACCATCATGCGCTGGAATCGGCGCTGGCCGAGTTTGTCGGCTTGCCCCGCGCCTTGCTGTTTTCCACCGGTTACATGGCCAATATCGCCGTGGTCACCGCGCTGATGGGGCGCGATGACGCGGTGTTCGCCGACAAACTCAACCACGCGTCGCTCAACGATGCGGTGCAGTTGTCGCGCGCCGCGTTCAAGCGCTATGCCCACAACGACATGGCCGCGCTGGAGCATCTGTTGGCCACCTCCGCGGCCCGCCGCAAGCTGGTGGCGGTCGATGCCGTGTTCAGCATGGATGGCGACTTGGCGCCGGTACCGCAGTTGCTGGCGTTGTGCGAGAAATACGACGCCTGGCTGCTGCTGGACGATGCGCATGGTTTTGGTGTGCTGGGGGCTGAAGGCCGCGGCATCTTGCAGCATTTCAATGTGCAAAGCCCGCGCATCATTTACATGGCCACGCTGGGCAAGGCGGCGGGCGTTTCCGGCGCGTTTGTCGCGGGTGACGCCACGCTGGTCGAATACCTGGTGCAAAGCGCACGCACCTATATCTACACCACGGCGGCACCGCCGTTGCTGGCGGCGGGTTTGCTGCAAAGTTTGAAAGTGATGGCGGAAGAAGGCTGGCGGCGCGAGCGTTTGCAGGCGTTGATCCATGCCCTGCGCACTGGATTGCACACGCCGCGCTGGCAGTTGCTGGAATCGCAAACGCCGATACAGCCGCTCATTATCGGCAGCAACGAAGAGGCGCTCAGCGTCAGTGAGCGCTTATTGGAGCGCGGCATCCTGGTCCCC
>JABLTH010029416.1_pt1 | contig 21161 bp, 23 predicted proteins | sample 7875711 | NCBI WGS metagenome assembly JABLTH01 (sample SAMN14941262, study PRJNA633318) | bioreactor metagenome | isolation source: bioreactor | place: China | collected 2019-03-05 | reverse complement strand
TGGTGCGGCCGCGCATCATCTTCAATTGGGCCAGGGCGTTCTCGTGGGTGCCGGGTTTGCCGATCTGTGCGCCATCGAGCGTTGCCACCTGGTCCGAGCCGATCACCAGTGCGCCCGGATGGCGCGCGGAGATGGCCTGGGCCTTGGCCAGCGACAGGCGCAGTGCCGTCGCTTCCGGTGCTTCGCCGGCCAGCGGGGTTTCGTCGATATCGGGCGTGGCGACCTCGAAAGGAATGCGCAGGCGTTCGAGCAGCTCGCGGCGGTAGCGGGAGCTGGAGCCCAGGATCAGGGTGGGGCGCGTGCTGGAAGGCATAAGTCGTTGAGCGGAAAGAGGAAAGATGTGGGTGCCGGTTTTGACTCCGGGCGGAAACTCGACGTATAATCTCGCGTTTAGCCGCTTATGGCTCGCAATCCTTGCGGGTCCGCGCGGTGGCCGTGGCGGAAAGTGACGGTCCGGTGGCTCTCCCCGTGCGTCGGCAGTTGCGGCGCCGGGCGGGGATCGCGGCCGGCGACGTGCTTGTCCTCTTGCGCGCGGCCCGCGTCGCAGAGCGGTGTCGGACAGCCATCATGACCCAGTCGATCGACCTGCGCGAGTTTGATCTCTTTGCCTTTTGCCGGTCGGGCGACACTGCTGACGGCGAAGTGGCGCTGCGCGAGTTGCCGCGCATCTTAGCCGAGACGGCGGCGCAAGCGCCAGCCTCGGCGCCGGACGAGCGATTCCGCTTCCAGGTGCACGGCATGGCGCGCGAGGAGGCCGGCGAGCCCGGCCGGGCGCCGGTGCGGCGACTGTTCCTCGACCTGTCCGTCGAGGGGAGCGTCTGGCTGAACTGCCAGCGCTGCCTGGAGGCCTACGCGGAGCCGGTGTCGACGGCGACGCGCTTCGAGGTCGTAGCGACGGAAGAGGAAGCGGACGCGGCGCCGATGGACGACGATGAGGTCGACGTCATCGCGGGGTCCAAGCGTTTTTCGCTGCTGACCTTGATCGAAGATGAAGTGCTGCTGGCCCTGCCGGTAGCGCCCAAGCATGCTGTCTGCGAATCGGTGCACGAGAGTCTCGTGACCGGCGCGGACGGACAGGTGGAGCCGGAAGTCGAGGCGACGCCGGAAGAAGAAAAGCGGCCTTCGCCTTTTGCGGCGCTGGCCAACCTGAAGACCAAGCACTGAAGCCTCACGCAGCGCGTGCGGACAGGGGGCGGTCGACAGGCCCTGGATACGCATCCGGTCGGGCCCGGCTACGCCTAGCGCCAGATGCTGTGTGTTAATATTGCAAAATTCTCGAAGGAGTCATCATGGCTGTTCAACAGAACAAGAAGTCGCCGTCCAAGCGCGGCATGCACCGCTCGCACGATCACCTGTCGGCGGCTCCCCTGGCTGTCGAGCCGACCACCGGCGAAACCCACCTGCGCCACCACGTGAGCCCGAACGGCTACTACCGTGGCCGCAAGGTCATCAAGACCAAGAACGACTGACACGTCCGTTCGGCGTGACTTCGCGTCTCGCGCACACGTTCTAGGCAAGATACAAGAAAGCGGCAAGCTCGTTGCCGCTTTTTTGTTGCGCGCTCGGAAGGGATTCGACCTGCCAGTTGCCGGAACGGCGGCCAGCCAGGCCGCTCCGCCGGGCCGTCCGGGCAAGATCGGGCGGGAGGCCGGGTCAGAGTCAGCGCAATCGCGCGTCTGCTCCAGGAAACAATGACGATCAAAGTTGCCATCGATTGCATGGGCGGCGATCACGGGGTCTCCGTGACGGTGCCGGCAGCGATCAGTTTTCTCTCTACGCACGAGGATGCCGAGGTGGTCCTGGTCGGCCAGCCGGAAGCCATCGAGCCGCAGCTCAAGAAATTGCATGCGCTCGAGCATCCGCGCGTGCGCATCGTCGCTGCCACCGAGGTCGTCACCATGGACGATCCCGTGGAGGTCGCCTTGCGCAAGAAGAAGGATTCCTCGATGCGCGTGGCGGTGACGCAGGTCAAGGAAGGCCTGGCCGACGCTTGTATCTCGGCCGGCAACACCGGTGCCCTGATGGCGGTGTCGCGCTATGTACTGAAGACGTTGGAAGGCATCGAGCGGCCTGCCATCGCTACCACCATTCCCAACGAGCAGGGCTGGGGGACCACCGTGCTCGATCTCGGTGCCAATGCGGATTGCGAGCCCGAGCATCTGCTGCAGTTTGCCCGCATGGCCGAGGCGATGGTCGCGGTGGTCGACCACAAGCCCCATCCCACCGTCGGCTTGTTGAACATCGGTGAGGAAGTCATCAAGGGCAATGAAGTGGTCAAGCGCGCCGGCGAATTGCTGCGCGCCTCCGAGCTGAACTTCTACGGCAACGTGGAAGGCAACGACATCTTCAAGGGCACCACCGACATCGTGGTCTGCGACGGCTTTGTCGGCAATGTGGCGCTCAAGAGCACCGAAGGCCTGGCGAAGATGATCGGCAGTATGATCAAGGAAGAATTCACGCGCTCCTGGTTCACCAAGCTGCTGGCGGGTGTGGCCATGCCGGTACTGTCGCGGCTGGCCAAGCGGCTGGACCCGGCGCGCTACAACGGCGCCTCGCTGCTGGGGCTGCGCGGCCTGGTGATCAAGAGTCACGGCTCGGCCGATGCGCACTCCTTTGAGTGGGCTATCAAACGCGGGTATGATGCCGCCAAGAATGGTGTCATCGCGCGCATCAGCCAGGCCTTCGCTAACAAGGTCGGCGCCGGTGGCGCCGCAGCGGGCACTTCGCAGCCGGGCACGGCGCCGAACCCGCATCCCAGCGCCCGCGCTGCCTGAGGCCCGCCCAGCGGGCCCGGAGCAGATGCCCCGGGCAACACGATCCGATACGACATGACCAGCTACGCAAAAATCATCGGTACGGGGAGCTACCTGCCCCCGCGGCGCGTCACCAACCAGGAGTTGGCGGAGCAACTGGCGGCGAAGGGCATCGAGACCAGCGATGAGTGGATCTTCTCGCGCAGCGGTATCGCCGCGCGCCATTGGGCCGAGCCGGACGTCGGCAGCAGCGACCTGGCCGTCAAGGCGGCCGAGCGGGCCATCGAGGCCGCCGGCATCGATCGCCAGGCCATCGACCTGATCATCGTCGCGACGTCCACGCCGGACTTCATCTTTCCCAGCACCGCGAGCCTCGTGCAGCAGAAGCTGGGCATCACCAACCAGTGTGCTGCCTTCGACCTGCAGGCCGTATGTTCGGGCTTCGTGTATGCGCTGTCCACGGCGGACAAGTTCATCCGCAGCGGCTCGCACAAGAACGTGCTGGTGATCGGCGCCGAAGTGTTTTCGCGCATCCTCGATTTCAACGACCGTACCACCTGCGTGCTGTTCGGCGACGGCGCTGGTGCGGTGCTGCTGAGCGCGTCGGATGAGCCGGGCATCCTGTCCTCCGCCATGCATGCCGATGGCAGCCATGTCGATATCCTGTGCGTGCCGGGCAACATCAGCGGCGGCAATATCGTCGGCAGCCCCTTCCTGCATATGGACGGCCAGGCCGTCTTCAAGCTGGCGGTCACCGTGCTGGACAAGGTGGCGCGCGAAGCGCTGGCGGCCGCCGAGATGTCGGCGGACCAGGTCGACTGGCTGATTCCGCACCAGGCCAATATCCGCATCATGCAAGGCACGGCGAGGAAGCTCGGCCTGCCGGCCGAGCGTATGGTGGCGACCGTGCACGAGCACGGCAACACCTCGGCGGCTTCCATTCCGCTCGCGCTCGACGAGGCGGTGCGGGACGGCCGCATCCGGCCGGGTCAGAACGTGCTGATGGAGGGCGTGGGCGGCGGCTTCACCTGGGGTGCAGCGCTGCTGCGCATGTAAGGCCCCGATGCGCGCGCGGTCCCCGCGGCCGCGCCGCGGTCTCAACGATTCCACAACGATTCCAATCCGATGACTTTCGCTTTTGTATTCCCCGGCCAGGGCTCGCAATCGGTGGGCATGCTCAATGCTTTTGCTGACCACCCCGTCGTGCGCGCGACGCTGGAAGAAGCTTCCAGTGCCTTGGGTCAGGATATCGGCCGCCTGATCGCCGAGGGTCCTGCCGAGGAGCTGAACCTCACCACCAACACGCAGCCGGTCATGCTGACTGCCGCGGTGGCCGTCTACCGCGCCTGGCTCGACGCCGGCGGCCCGGCTCCCGCCCTGGTGGCAGGTCACAGCCTGGGCGAATACTCGGCGCTGGTGGCGGCGGGCGTGATCCCGTTCGCGGATGCCGTGCCGCTGGTGCGTTTCCGCGCCCAGGCCATGCAGGAAGCGGTGCCGGTGGGCGAGGGCGGCATGGCTGCCATCCTCGGCCTGTCGGACGACGACGTGCGCGCGGCCTGTGCCGAGGCGGCGCCGGCCGGCGTGGTCGAGGCCGTCAATTTCAACGCGCCGTCCCAGGTCGTGATCGCCGGGCAGAAGGCTGCGGTCGAAAAGGCCTGCGAAATCGCCAAGGCCAAGGGCGCCAAGCGCGCGCTGCCGCTGCCGGTGTCCGCGCCGTTCCACTCCTCGCTGCTGAAACCGGCTTCCGATCGCCTGCGCGAGCGTATGGCCGGGCTGGCATTCGCGACGCCGGCCATTCCGCTGGTGAACAACGTCGACGTCGCCATCGTCAGCGATCCGGAGTCCATCAAGGACGCGCTGGTGCGCCAGGCCGCCGCCCCGGTACGCTGGGTCGAGTGCGTGCAGAAGATGGCCGCCGAAGGCGTGACCCATGTGATCGAATGCGGTCCCGGCAAGGTGCTGGCCGGCATGACCAAGCGCATCGACGGCAACCTGGTCGGTGGCGCGATCTTCGATCCGGCCTCGCTGCAGGACACGCTGGCGCTGCTGAAGTAAGAACAGAACACGGGATACCAGACCATGACGAAACTTCTGGACAATCAGGTCGCGCTGGTCACCGGCGCCTCGCGCGGCATCGGCCGCGCCATCGCGCTGGAACTGGCGCGCCAAGGTGCCACGGTGGTCGGCACCGCCACCACCGAAGGCGGTGCGGCCGCGATCGGCGCGTATCTCGAGGCCGAAGGCCTGAAGGGCGCGGGCGCGGTGCTGGACGTCAAGGACGCGGCACGCTGCGAGGCCCTCATCGACGAAGTGATCAAGGCACACGGCGGCCTGAACGTGCTGGTCAACAATGCCGGCATCACGCAGGACCAGCTCGCCATGCGCATGAAGGACGATGACTGGAGCGCGGTGATCGACACCAACCTGTCGGCGGTGTTCCGCCTGTCGCGCGCCGTGCTGCGCCCGATGATGAAGGCGCGCGGCGGCCGCATCATCAATATCACCTCGGTGGTGGCCTCTGCCGGCAACCCCGGCCAGATGAACTACGCGGCCGCCAAGGCAGGCGTGGAAGGCATGAGCCGCGCGCTGGCCCGCGAGATCGGCAGCCGCAATGTCACGGTCAATTGCGTGGCACCGGGCTTCATCGATACCGATATGACCAAGGTCTTGTCGGAAGAGCAGCATGCGGCACTGAAAACCCAGATTCCGCTGGGCCGCCTCGGCCTGCCAGAGGACATCGCCCATGCGGTGACCTTCCTGGCCGGCCCGCAAGCAGCCTACATCACGGGTACGACGTTGCACGTCAACGGCGGGATGTACATGAACTGACTGCGGCGCACGGCAAGCGGTTTCGACGGAGAAGCTGCTTGATGCCGTGTGAAGCGGCTGTTTTTCCAATCAATCGGGCGCGGATCATGCAACGGTCGGCAGGCGGGATTTTTACGTTCCAAACCTGCTAAAATGCGCCCACTTTTTGTCGAACTTCCCTGGAGGGCTACATGGACAATATCGAACAACGCGTCAAGAAAATCGTGGCAGAACAGCTTGGCGTGGCCGAGGCGGACATCAAGAACGAATCGTCGTTCGTGAACGACCTGGGCGCCGACTCGCTCGACACGGTTGAACTCGTGATGGCGTTGGAAGATGAATTCGGCATGGAAATTCCCGATGAGGAAGCCGAAAAGATCACCACCGTGCAGCAGGCGATCGACTACGCCACCGCGCACGTCAAGGCCTGAGCCTGCCTTTTCTGAATTCCCGAGCCACAGAAGGCGGACGGGCGGGCCGTGCGGCCCTGCCTTGCTGTTTTCTGTGGCTTTCGTCTGTCCGAAGAGGCAGAATCGCCGTGAGCGGAGCGCGCCGATGCGGGCCCGCCGAACCGGCTGGCCCGCATCCGCGTGCCGCCGTTCCGCATTCTGCTTCACGCACCCGTAGGAAATCATAGTGAGCCGTCGTCGCGTCGTCGTCACCGGGCTCGGCCTCGTGTCTCCGGTCGGAAACACGGTTGCCGAAGGTTGGGCCAACCTGGTTGCGGGCCAGTCCGGCATCGCCACCATCACCAAGTTCGATCACTCCGCGCTTGCCGTGCACTTCGCCGGTGAAGTGAAGGGTTTCAAGGCCGAGGACTACATCCCAGCCAAGGAAGCCCGCCACATGGATACCTTTATCCATTTCGGCATCGCGGCAGGCACGCAGGCCTTGAAGGACAGCGGCCTGGAAGTGACCGAGGCCAACGCCGACCGCATCGGCGTGCTGGTCGGCTCGGGCATCGGCGGCCTGCCGATGATCGAGGACACCCATGCGGAACTGACCAACCGCGGCCCGCGTCGTATCTCGCCGTTCTTCGTGCCCGGCTCGATCATCAACATGATCTCGGGCCACCTGTCGATCATCCACGGTGTCAAGGGCCCGAACCTGGCCGCGGTAACCGCCTGCACGACCGGCCTGCACAGCATCGGCCTGGCCGCACGCCTGATTCAGGCCGGCGATGCCGATGCCATGCTGGCGGGTGGCGCCGAATCCACGGTTTCGCCGCTGGGTATCGGGGGCTTTGCCGCGGCACGCGCGCTGTCGACCCGCAACGAGGATCCGGCTGCTGCCTCGCGCCCCTGGGACAAGGGCCGCGACGGTTTCGTGCTGGGTGAGGGCGCCGGCGTGATGATGCTCGAAGAGTACGAGTCGGCCAAGGCGCGCGGCGCGCGCATCTACGCCGAGCTGGTGGGCTTCGGCATGAGCGGCGACGCCTTCCACATGACGGCGCCGAACACCGACGGTCCGCGCCGCTGCATGGTCAATGCGCTGAAGGACGCTGGTATCAATGCCGACGCGGTGCAATACCTGAACGCGCATGGCACGTCGACGCCGCTGGGCGACAAGAACGAAGCCGATGCCATCAAGCTGGCCTTCGGCGAGCACGCCTACAAGATGGCGGTCAACTCGACCAAGTCGATGACCGGCCACCTTCTGGGTGGTGCGGGTGGGCTGGAGTCGGTCTTCACCGTGCTGGCGCTGCACCACCAGGTGTCGCCGCCGACTATCAACCTCGTCGACCAGGATCCCGAGTGCGACCTGGATTTCGTGGCCAATACGGCGCGCGATATGAAGATCGACGTGGCGGTGAAGAACAACTTCGGCTTTGGCGGCACCAACGGCACGCTTGTCTTCCGCCGCGCCTGAAGCCGGCACCCGCCGGCCCGCCTCCGTCTTGCGCGGAGGCGGTGCAAGCTGGCCACGCGGTGCGTTCTGCGCCGCGCTTGCGGCCGAACTGGTCGCGCTGTTCCTGCTTGCCGCTGCCTGTCTCGCCGCCGTGGCCTCCGGCGACCGGCCGCGGCAGGTCGCGCTTGGCGCGTTGCTGGCCGCCGTACCGGTCGTGTGGTTCTACGGCTGGCGGCAGGTGCGGTACGCCGGCGCCTGCCGCTGTGCCGGCCTGGCCGGCACGGCAGGATCTCCTGCCGTCATGCTGGTCCTTCCGGACGGACGGGACGCCGTCGCGGGCATTGCTTCCAACTGGGATCTCGGCGGCGCGGCGCTGCTGCTGGCGCTGCGTCCAGGCGGGGTGTCCATGCCACGGTGGCTGATCCTTCACCGCGGCAATACGCCGGGGCCCGCGCTGCGGGCGATCCGGAGGGCGGTCCGCGCGGGCCGTCGATGACGGCTGTACCGCCGCTGGTGGCTCTCTATGCATAGCCAAGACGTGTGCGCCACCGAATCGTAGGTAAAATACAACGTTTGTCGTGACGACGAAACCAAGAGATACACTGCAGGTGAACCATTCGTGAGCGAACGCGAAGCCGATCAGCTCCTAGTTGAACGCGTCCAGCAGGGCGACAAGCGGGCCTTTGAGTTGCTGGTGACCAAGTATCACCGCAAGATCATCCGCCTGATTTCGCGCCTGGTCCGGGACCCCGCTGAAGTGGAGGATGTGGCGCAGGATGCCTTTATCAAGGCATACCGTGCCTTGCCCCAGTTCCGGGGCGAGTCGGCCTTCTACACGTGGTTGTACCGGATCGCCGTCAACACGGCCAAGAACTATCTGGCCACCCAGGGCCGCCGCCCGGAAGCGTCAACAGACATTGATGCCGAGGAGGCTGAAACTTTTGCGGACGGCGAGCAACTAAGGGATATCAATACGCCGGAGTCGATGCTCCACACGCGCCAGGTTGCCGAGACGGTGAACCGGGCGATGGAAGCACTGCCGGAAGAGTTGCGCACGGCCATCACACTGCGCGAGATCGAAGGCCTCAGTTATGAGGAGATCGCGGAGGCGATGGGCTGCCCGATCGGTACGGTGCGCTCGCGCATCTTCCGGGCGCGCGAGGCGATTGCCGAGAAGCTGCGTCCGCTACTTGGAACGGCAGAAGGCAAGCGGTGGTAGAAGCGTTGTAAAGAAATGTCGTGCGGCCAGCGTTGCAGTCAATTCCTGCATCGATAAGCGACAAGCAGTCACGGGATTATCGGTGTTCAATGGAATGTCTTGGGGTGGGAAATGGGTCAGGCTCATAAGCAGTCGGTTCATGTAATGGATGCGGCGGAGCAGGTTTCCGCGCTGATGGATGGCGAGCTGGCACCGCACGAGGCCAGCGCCGCGCTGGAATTCGCGCGCAGCGGCCAAGGCCTGGCCGACTGGTCGACCTTCCAGATGATCGGCGACGTGCTGCGTTCGGAAGACCTCGCGCATATCGATTCGACCAATGCCTTCCTGGCCCGCTTCTCGGCGCGGCTGGACAGCGAGCCGCACGTCCTCGTGCCGGCGGTCGCCCAGGCAGGTCAGGCGCGCCAGCGCCTGCTGCTGCGTCCGTCGTGGGTGCGCCGCGTGGTACCGGGTACCGCCATTGCCGCGGCCGTCGCCGCGGTCAGCTGGGTGGTCGTGCCGCAGATGCGCGGTGCGGGCGACGTGGGTGCGCCGGATGCGGTGGTGGCCCGGGCCGACCAGCCTGCGGCCAAGGCCGGCGGGGTCGTCACCGTGGCGGCCGACAGCGGGCAGATGATCCGGGATCCGCGCCTGGACGAATACCTGCGCGCTCATCGCGTGTCCGTGGCGACCGATGCGGTCGTGCCCACCATGCGCGCGGTTGCCAACAGCGCCAACTTCATTCAGGACAATTCGCAGGAATAATGCCGGACATGCATAAGGGATGGTCGCCCGCCTATGTAGCGGGCGCACACAGAATAAGGGCCCTGCGCAGGTCCTTTTTTCTGGCCTTCTGTCTGACTGCGGCTGCGGCGAGCGCCCAGCCGGCGGACACCGCGCTGGCGCGCCGCGACGCGACGGCCTGGCTGAACAAGATTCACCGCGCGGCGCAGCGTGAGAACTACAACGGCACCCTGATCTACCAGCGCGGCAGCGTCATGCATGCCTCGCGCATCCAGCATTACAGCGACGCGGCGCAGAACGAATACGAGCGTCTCGAAACGCTCGACGGCAAGCCGCGCGAAGTCCTGCGCGAGAACGATGTCGTGCACAGCCTGATTCCGGAGGCCAAGCTGGTGGTAGTGGAGAAGCAGCAGGCCAAGGACCGCTTCCCGGCCCTGCTCGCCACCAACAAGACCGACGTGCTCGATCTCTACGACATGCGCAAGCTGCCGGACGAGCGCCTTGCCGGTCTTGAGTGCGCGGTCTTCGCCTTGCAACCGCACGACGGCGCCCGCTATGCGGTCCGCCTGTGGGCCGAGAAGAATTCGGGCCTGCTGGTGCGTGCACAGACCCTGGACGAGAACGGCAAGGTGCTCGAGCAGGTCGCCTTCTCGCAGGTCCAGATCGGCGTGCCATCGGAGAAGCAGCGCATCCTGTCGGCGATCCGCGGATCCAGCGGCTGGAGCCACTACGAGGTCACCTACCAGCCGGCCAATATCGCCGACGAAGGCTGGTCGATCAATGTGCCGGTCAAAGGCTTCCAGAAGATCCGCGAAGTGCGTCGGCCGCTCGGTGAACTGCGTGGCCAGCAGGGCGATGGCCGCAATCAGACCTTCGAGGTGCAGCAGGTCGTGTACAGCGATGGCCTGACCGGCCTGTCGGTATTCATCGAGCCGGTTTCGGAGCAGCGCGCCAGGCGCGAGGGCGTGGCTTCACTGGGCGCCACCCAGGTGGTGGTCCGCCGCATCGCTGACTTCTGGATCACGGTGGTCGGCGAAGTACCTGCCGCGACGGTGAAGCAGTTCGCGGCAGCAGTCGAGTACCATTCGCCCAAGGTGACGCACTGAGCCAGGTGCCATCCCGAGCCGGGCGCCGCCGCGGGCGGCGCCGGTTGCTTGCGATCGCCGCACGGCGTTCTCACAGTTGTCTCAAATAGACAGACCTTGCCAGCTACAAGCTGAGTTCCCGGGAGTTGTCGATGATTTCCAAATCGCCTGCCATGGCTCGCACCCTGGTGATGGCTGCCATCCTCGCCATCGTGCCGATGGTGTCCGAACTGGGCCATGCCCAGGCCGCGGCCCCCAGCTACGGTGTGCCCGACTTCACCGACCTGGTGGAGAAGACCAGCCCGGCCGTGGTCAATATCCGCACCACCGAGCGGGTCCGCCAGGGCGGCAGCCAGGATGACGACATGGCGGAGTTCTTCCGCCGCTTCTTCGGCGTGCCGATGCCCGGTGCGCCCGCGCCGCGTCGCGGCCAGCCTCCGCAGGGCCAGGGTCAAGGCCAGGGTCAAGGCCAGGGCGAGGAGATGAACCGCGGCGTCGGTTCGGGTTTCATCATCAGCCAGGACGGCTACGTGATGACCAACACCCATGTGGTTGCCGACGCCGACACCATCTACGTGACGCTGCCCGACAAGCGTGAATTCAAGGCCAAGCTGATCGGTTCGGACAAGCGTACCGATGTGGCACTGATCAAGATCGAAGCGACCGGCCTGCCCAAGCTGCCGCTGGGCGATTCCGACAAGGTCCGCGCCGGCGAATGGGTGCTGGCGATCGGCTCACCGTTCGGCCTCGACAACAGCGTGACGGCCGGCATCGTGTCCGCCAAGGGGCGCGACACCGGCGACTACCTGCCGTTCATCCAGACTGACGTGGCGGTCAACCCGGGCAATTCGGGCGGTCCGCTGATCAACCTGCGCGGCGAGGTGATCGGCATCAACTCGCAGATCTACAGTCGCAGTGGCGGCTACATGGGTATTTCCTTCGCCATCCCGATCGACGAAGCGATGCGCGTGGTCGAGCAGCTCAAGGCCACCGGCAAGGTGACGCGCGGACGCATCGCGGTGGCGATCGGTGAGGTTACCAAGGAAGTCGCCGATTCACTGGGCCTGGGACGGGCGCGCGGCGCCCTGGTGGGCAGCGTGGAGCCGGGTGGCCCTGCCGAGCGCGCCGGCGTGGAGCCGGGCGACATCATCCTGAAGTTCAACGGCAGGGATATCGAGCGCGCCTCGGACCTGCCGCGCATGGTAGGCGACACCAAACCGGGCAGCCGGGTGCCGATGCAGGTCTGGCGCAAGGGCGCCACGCGCGAGCTCACCATCACCGTGGTCGAGCTGGAACAGGACAACAAGCCCAAGGCGCGCGCGAGCAGCAGCCCGCGCGATGACGGCGGGACTGCGGCGAAGCCGAACGCGCTGGGCCTGATCGTCAATGACCTGAACGAAGCACGGCTCAAGGAGTTGAAGATCAAGTCGGGTGTGGAGGTGGATACGGTCGACGGTCCGGCCTTGCGTGCGGGCATCCGCCCGGGCGACATCATCCTGCGCCTCGGCGATACCGATGTCACCAGCGCCAGGCAATTCAACGACATGGTGCGCGCGCTCGACAAGAACCGACTGGCGGCGCTGTTCGTGCGCCGTGGCGATGCCACCCAGGTGCTGACCCTGCGCCCGGGTAGCAACGCTTCGCGTTGAGCGGCGCCATGCGGCGATGACGGCGCTCACGCTGTATGGCAGGCACCGCTGCCGTCTGTGTGACGACATGAAGGCAGCGCTGGCGCCGCTGCGCCGTGAATTCGACTTCACGCTGCACGAAGTCGATGTCGAGGCGGATCCCATGCTCGAGTCGCGCATAGGGGAGCGGGTTCCGCTGCTGGTGGGCGGGGCGCCGGGCGCCGGCGGCGAGGCACTTTGCCGCTACTTTCTCGATGCCGTTGCGGTACGGGTGTGGCTTGCCGCACATTGTCGCGACCTGCCGCACTAGCCCGCCTGTGGCAGGGCGCCGGCGCGGCCCCATGTCACGATGCGGGAAGCCCCCGAAATCCGGTAAAATCGCGTTTTGGCGTCGACATCCGCGGATGGCGCGCGCCACCGAATATCAGCGACCGGGAGCGGACGCGCCCGGGCGGGCGCCAATTCCGGGTCGTTCCCTAGCTTTGTCGCCCGGCCCTTCGCGCCGGCGCTTTCCCTGTATATAGATGGACCATATCCGCAATTTCTCGATCATCGCCCACATCGACCACGGGAAATCGACCCTGGCCGACCGCATCATCCAGCTCTGCGGCGGCCTGTCAGACCGCGAGATGGAGGCGCAGGTGCTCGATTCGATGGATATCGAGAAGGAGCGCGGCATCACCATCAAGGCCCAGACCGCGGCGCTGAGCTACAAGGCGCGCGATGGCAAGGTCTACAATCTGAACCTGATCGACACCCCGGGGCACGTCGACTTCAGCTATGAAGTCAGCCGCTCGCTGTCGGCCTGCGAGGGAGCGCTGCTGGTGGTCGACGCTTCGCAGGGCGTGGAGGCGCAGACCGTCGCCAACTGCTACACGGCGATCGAGCTGGGCGTCGAAGTGGTGCCGGTGCTGAACAAGATCGACCTGCCGCAGGCCGATCCGGAAAACGCGATCCAGGAGATCGAGGACGTCATCGGCATCGACGCGCATGACGCCACGCCGTGCTCGGCCAAGACCGGCCAGGGCGTGGCGGACGTGATCGAGGCGCTGATCGCCAAGGTGCCGCCGCCCAAGGGCGATCCGGACGCGCCGCTGCAGGCGCTGATCATCGATTCCTGGTTCGACAACTACGTCGGCGTGGTGATGCTGGTGCGCGTGGTCAACGGCACGCTGCGCACCAAGGACAAGGTGCTGCTGATGGCCACGGGCGCCCAGCACCTGGTCGAGCAGGTCGGCGTGTTCTCGCCTAAGTCGATCCAGCGCGACGCGCTTTCGGCCGGCCAGGTCGGCTTCGTCATCGCCGGCATCAAGGAACTGAAGGCGGCCAAGGTGGGCGACACCATCACCAGCGTGGCACGCAAGGCCGAGTCGCCGCTGCCTGGCTTCAAGGAGGTCAAGCCGCAGGTGTTCGCCGGCCTCTATCCGGTGGAGGCCAACCAGTACGAGGCGCTGCGCGAATCGCTGGAGAAACTGCGCCTGAACGACGCCTCGCTGCAGTTCGAGCCCGAGGTGTCGCAAGCGCTGGGCTTCGGCTTCCGCTGCGGCTTCCTCGGCCTGCTGCACATGGAGATCGTGCAGGAGCGGCTCGAGCGCGAGTTCGACATGGACCTGATCACCACCGCGCCGACGGTGGTCTACCAGGTACAGCTGCGCGACGGCACCATGGTCACGGTGGAGAACCCGGCCAAGATGCCGGACCCGGCCAAGATCGAGGCGATCCTCGAGCCGATCGTCACCGTCAACCTGTATATGCCGCAGGACTATGTCGGCTCGGTGATCACGCTGTGCACGCAGAAGCGCGGCACGCAGATCAATATGAGCTACCACGGCAAGCAGGTGCAGCTCACCTACGAGATCCCCATGGCGGAGATCGTCATGGACTTCTTCGACCGGCTCAAGTCGGTGTCGCGCGGCTATGCCTCGATGGACTACGAGTTCAAGGAATACCGGCCGTCCGACGTGGTCAAGGTGGACATCCTGATCAACAGCGACAAGGTGGATGCCCTGTCGGTGATCGTGCACCGCTCGAACTCGCAGTACCGCGGGCGCGAGGTGGCGGCCAAGATGCGCGAGATCATTCCGCGCCAGATGTACGACGTGGCGATCCAGGCGGCCATCGGCTCGAACATCATCGCCCGCGAGAACGTCAAGGCGCTGCGCAAGAACGTGCTGGCGAAGTGCTATGGCGGCGATATCTCGCGCAAGAAGAAGCTGCTGGAAAAGCAGAAGGCCGGCAAGAAGCGCATGAAGCAGGTCGGCACCGTCGAGATCCCGCAGGAGGCCTTCCTCGCCATCCTGAAGGTCGAAGAGAAATAAGGGAAGCGGCAAGAGAAGGGGGGCACCGGTGCGCGCGGCATGCAGGCGGCGCAGCAGCCGGGCTTAACCAATAATCGTCAACAAGCAAGCCGTCATGAACTTTGCACTGATTCTTTTTGTGCTGGTGGTGGTCACGGGCATCGCGTGGGTCGCCGACAAGCTCGTCTTCGAAAAGCAGCGGCGCCTGGCCGCGCAGTCGGCGCTGGCCGAGTTCGATGCGCGCCAGGCAGAGCTGCAGCGCTACGGCCAGTCCGACCTGGACCATTCGCGCAGCCGCCTGGCCGAGGAGAAGCTGCGCCAGCCCTGGTGGCTGGAGTATTCGGCCAGCTTCTTCCCGGTCATCCTGGCGGTATTCGTCCTGCGCTCCTTCGTGGTCGAGCCGTTCAAGATCCCTTCCGGCTCGATGATCCCCACCTTGCTGATCGGCGATTTCATCCTGGTCAACAAGTATGATTACGGTATCCGGCTGCCGGTGATCAACAAGAAGGTCCTCGATATCGGCGAACCGCAGCGCGGCGACGTGATGGTGTTCCGCTACCCGAAGGACGAGTCCCTCGACTACATCAAGCGTGTGATCGGCGTGCCCGGCGACGTGGTCAGCTACCAGGACAAGCGCCTTACCATCAACGGCAAGCCGGCGGAGTACGCGCCGCTGCCCGACTACCTGGACGAGGAGCGCCTGGCTTATTCGAAGCATTTCCGCGAGAAGCTGCCCGCGGGGCCCGACCACGGAATCCTCAACGACCCGGACCGGCCGGCTTATGTCTCGGGGGCGGACCCGGATTTTCCCTTCCACGAGAACTGCACTTACAATCAGCAGGGGCTGACCTGCAAGGTGCCGCCGGGTCACTATTTCGTCATGGGCGACAATCGCGACAACAGCCTGGATTCCCGTTACTGGGGCTTCGTGCCGGACCGGAACATCGTCGGCAAGGCCTTCCTGATCTGGATGAACCTTGGCAATTTCGGCCGCATCGGTTCCTTCAAGTAGGCCGGGGCAGCCGTGTGGAGCCAGCGTATCACCTCACCATAACAAGCTAGGATAGGCGCAGAATGGGTCAGACGGGGCGGAGCGGAGCAGTCGGTGGAGGGCGGCTCCGGCCGACCCGGATGCGAGGATTCTCGCTGGGAACCCTGCTGGTGGTGGTCCTGGTGGCGGTGGGCGTGGTGATTCCGGTGATCAAGACGATCCCGAGCCTGCTGGAGTACTTCTCGGTCAAGCGTGCGGTAGCCTATGCCCGCCAGCAGGCTTCCGGCAAGCAGGAGGTGGCGGGCTATTTTGACAAGCAGGCCCAGATCGACCGCATCACGGCCCTGCGCGGCGACGACCTGGACATCCAGGAAAGCGAGGGCGGAGGCATAGGGGCGGTCAGTTTCTCCTACCGCAGCGAGGTCCCGATCTATGGCCCGCTCAGTTTTTTGATTACCTATTCGGGAACGCAGTACTGACATGAACCTCGACGCCTTGCAGCAACGACTCGGCTACCGATTCAGCAAGCCCGAATTGCTGCAACAGGCGCTGACGCACCGCAGCCACAGCGCCCAGCACAACGAGCGCCTGGAGTTTCTCGGCGACTCGGTGCTGAACTGCGCTGTGGCCGACATGCTCTACGGCATGTTCGGCAAGCTCGACGAAGGCGACCTGTCGCGCGTGCGCGCCAACCTCGTCAAGCAGCAGGCGCTGTACGAGATCGCGCAGATGCTGCAGCTTTCCGACGTGCTGCGCCTGGGGGAGGGCGAACTGAAGAGCGGCGGTTTCCGCCGTCCCTCGATCCTGGCCGATGCGCTGGAGGCTATCGTCGGCGCAGTTTTCCTCGATGCCGGTTTCGACGCCGCGCGGGCCCTGATCCGCAAGTTGTACATCCCCATCCTGGAACAGGTCGATCCGCGCACGCTGGGCAAGGACGCCAAGACCCTGCTGCAGGAGTACCTGCAAGGCCACAAGATCGCCCTGCCGCAATACAGCGTGATCGCCACGCATGGTGCGGCGCACAATCAACAGTTTGAAGTCGAATGCACGGTGCCTAAACTGGAGGTGCGTGTGTTCGGCACGGGCGCGTCGCGCCGCGCGGCGGAGCAGGCGGCGGCCAAGCTGGCCCTCGAAGAGGTCCAGAAGCTGGTGCCCCAGCTGCTCAAGCGCAGCCGCGCCGAGCGTACCGGCAAGACCCGCAAGCAGCCGGCGCCGCCCGATCCTCAGTTGTCTCTCAGGTTGAAGGAATGACCGAATCCCAAGCGCCGCGGCAGGATGCCGCGGACACCCCTCCCGCCGGCTTCCGCTGCGGTACCGTGGCCATCGTCGGCCGCCCCAACGTTGGCAAGTCCACGCTGATGAACGCGCTGGTCGGCCAGAAGATCAGCATCACCTCGCGCAAGGCGCAGACCACCCGCCATCGCATCGTCGGCATCCAGACCAGCGAGGACGCGCAGTACGTCTTCGTCGACACGCCGGGTTTCCAGACACGGCATGCCAGCGCGCTCAACCGCTCGCTGAACCGCGCCGTCACGTCGACGCTGTCGACGGTCGACCTGGTCCTGTTCGTGGTCGAGGCCGGGCAGTATGGCCCGGACGACGAGAAGGTGCTGGCGCTGCTGCCGAAAAACGTGCCGGTGCTGCTCATCGTCAACAAGCTCGACCGCATCGGTGCCGAGCGCGCGGCGGTGGTCATGCCCTTCCTGGAAAAGATGGGGCAGGTCTTCCCCTTCCGCGAAGTGGTGCCGATGTCGGCCAAGACGCGCGACCATATCCAGCGCCTGTTCGCCATCATCCGGCCTTATCTGCCCGAGGGCGAGCCGATGTACGGTGCCGATGCGCTCACTGACCGCAGCGAGCGCTTCCTCGCCTCGGAGATCATCCGCGAGAAGGTCTTCCGCTGGACCGGCGACGAACTGCCCTATACCAGCACCGTCATCATCGACAAGTTCGAGACGGAAGGGCGCCTGCGCCGCGTCTTCGCCACCATCCTGGTCGAGCGCGACGCGCACAAGGCCATGATCATCGGCAACAAGGGCAGCAAGCTCAAGCAGATCTCCACCGAGGCCCGCCTCGACATGGAAAAGCTGTTCGATGGCAAGGTCTACCTGGAGCTGTGGATCAAGGTCAAGGGCGGCTGGGCCGACAACGAGGCCGGGCTGCGCGCCTACGGCTACGAATGAGCGGGTGACCGGGTGAGCAAGATGCCCGAGCTGGCGGGCGGCGGGCAGGGCCCGCGCGGCGGCCGCCGCGGCGATCCGGTGGCCGAGGATGCGGCGGAGGTCCTGGGCGTCCAGGACGTGCGCGGCGCGAGCGTCGCCGAGCAGCGCGCGATGATGGACCGCGCCCTGCGCATCATGCCGGCGCGCAGCGAGGTGCGCGTCAACAACCAGCCGGGCTTCGTGCTGCATTCGTGGCCCTACCGCGAGACCAGCCTGATCCTCGACGTGTTCACGCGGGACCATGGCCGCATGGCCCTGGTGGCCAAGGGCGCCAAGCGCGCGCATTCCGCACTGCGTCCTGTGCTGCAGCATTTCCAGCCGATCGCGCTGTCCTGGAGCGGAAGGGGCGAGGTCAAGACCCTGACCAAGGCGGAGTGGGTGGGCGGCATGCTGCCGCTTGCCGCCGACGCGCTGCTGTCCGGCTTCTACCTGAACGAACTGCTGCTGCGCTTCTGCCCGCGCGAAGATGGCCACGCGGCGCTGTTCCGCCACTACATGGCCACCTTGACGCGGCTCGGCCACGGTGAGCCCGCTGGCCTGGTTTTGCGCAGCTTCGAGCGCACGTTGCTGCAGGAAACCGGCTTTGCCGTGGCCTTCGACCGTTGTACCAGCACCGGCGAGCGGGTGCGGCCCGAGGTGGACTATGTCTACCATCCGGAGCGAGGCGTGCGGCCGGCGCACGCGAGCGATCCGTCGTCGTGGCCGGTGATCGGCGGCCAGTCCCTGCTCGACATGGCCCAGGATGACTATGGCAGGGCGCAGACGGCGGCGCAGAGCCGCGCGCTGATGCGTTTCCTGCTGCACTATTACTTGCAGGGCGAGCCGCTCAGGACGCGCCAGATCCTGATCGACCTGCACTATCTCTGAGACCTTACCAAAAGACTCGCATGATCTTCCACGCCCATCCCGGTGTCATCGATCTCGGCGTCAACATCGACCACGTCGCCACGCTGCGCAATGCGCGCGGCACGGTCTATCCGGATCCGATCCAGGCCGCGCTGCAGGCCGAGGAGGCCGGCGCCGACCTGATCACGCTGCACCTGCGCGAGGACCGCCGCCATATCCGCGATGCCGATGTGCGCGCGCTGCGTCCGCAGTTGGCCACCCGCATGAATCTCGAATGCGCGATCACCCCGGAGATGCTCGACATCGCCTGCGAGATCCGTCCCCAGGACGTCTGCCTGGTGCCGGAGCGCCGCGAGGAAGTCACCACCGAGGGCGGGCTCGATGTGGCGGGCCGCTTCGAGCAGGTCAAGGCCGCCTGCCGCCAGCTTGCCGGCGCGGGCATCCGCGTCTCGCTGTTCATCGACGCACAGGCGGAGCAGATCGAAGCCGCCGCCGCCTGCGGCGCGCCGGTGATCGAGCTGCACACCGGCCGCTATGCCGATGCGCACACGCCAGATGAACAGGCGATCGAGTTCCGTCGCGTTGCCGACGGCGTCGAGACCGGCCTGCGCCACGGCCTGGTGGTCAACGCCGGCCATGGCCTGCACTACACCAATGTGCAGCCGATCGCGGCGCTGCCGGGCATCACCGAACTGAACATCGGCCACGCCATCGTCGCGCATGCTGTCTTCGCCGGCTGGCAGAACGCGGTGCGCGAGATGAAGGCGATCATGGTCGCGGCGCGCCTCGGCACGCGCTATCCGGGGCCGGGCGGGAGCGCGCCGGCGTGATCTACGGACTGGGTACCGACATCATCCAGATCGAGCGCGTGCGCGGCGTGATGGCGCGCACCGGCGGACGCTTCGCACAGAAGGTCCTGGGCCCGCGCGAACTGGAGAAGTACCATGCCCGCCTGGCCCGCTCCGAGAAGCGGGGGCTGGCCTTCCTGGCCACCCGTTTTGCCGCCAAGGAGGCCTTTTCCAAGGCCATCGGGCTGGGCATGCGCTGGCCCATGACCTGGCGCGCGATGGAGCTGCTGAACCTGCCCTCGGGCGAGCCCGTCGCCCAGTGCAGCGGCGAACTGGCCGAATGGATGCGCGCGCGCGGCCTGGCGGTGCGCGTCAGCGTCAGCGATGAACAAGACTATGCGGTCGCCTTCGCGATCGCCGAGCGCGTGGCGGACGGCGCCGCGCGTGCTACCGAACCGGAACAAGATACTCCATGACTCAACTGATCTCCGGCAAGCGGCCGGGCCCCGTGGTGCTCGACATCGTCGGCAAGCAACTCGACGCCGAGGATGCGCGCCGCATCGCGCATCCGTTGACCGGTGGCGTGATCCTGTTCGCGCGCAATTTCGAGTCGCGCGCGCAGTTGCTGGCCCTGACGCGCGCCATCCGCGCGGTGCGCGACGACGTGCTGATCTGCATCGACCACGAAGGCGGGCGGGTGCAGCGCTGCAAGACCGATGGCTTCACGCACCTGCCGGCGATGTCCCGCCTCGGCGAGTTGTGGGATCGCGATGTGCTGGCCGCGACCAAGGCGGCGGTCGACTGCGGCTATGTGCTGGCCAGCGAATTGCGTGCCTGCGACATCGACCTGAGCTTCACGCCGGTGCTCGACCTCGACTATGGCCGCAGCGCGGTGATCGGCGACCGCGCCTTCCACGCCGATCCGCGCGTGGTCACCATGCTGGCCAACCACCTGGCCCACGGCCTGCTTCTGGCCGGCATGGCCAACTGCGGCAAGCACTTCCCGGGGCACGGCTATGTTGCTGCGGATTCCCACGTGGCGGTGCCGATCGACGAGCGCCCGCTCGAAGAGATCCTGGCGCAGGACGCACGGCCCTACGACTGGATGGGGCTGTCGCTGGCCTCGGTGATGCCGGCCCATGTGATCTACCCGCAGGTGGACGCGCAGCCGGCGGGCTTCTCGCGCATCTGGCTGCAGGACATCTTGCGCAGCCAGCTCGGTTTCGAGGGGGTGATCTTCAGCGATGACCTGAGCATGGAAGGAGCCAGCGTGGCCGGCAGCGTGACCGAGGCGGCCCGCGCGGCGCTCGGCGCCGGCTGCGATATGGTGCTGATCTGCAACCATCCGGAGCGTGCCGACCAGCTGCTCGACGAGCTGGATGTGACCATCGGCAAGGCATCGCAGCGACGCATCCGCAAGCTGTTTGCGCGCCGCAGGCCGCTCGACTGGAACAAGCTGCACCGCCAGCCGCAGTACCGCGCAGCGCTGCGCCAGCTCAAGGCGCTGGACCTGGTCGCCTGAGCTGCGTTGCCGGACGAGGCAAGCGGCCGAGCGTAAGAAAAAAGAAAAAGGGCAGCCGAGGCTGCCCTTTCTTCGTCCCGCCGCGCACGCCGGGGCGCGCACGGTGCATCGCCTTAGTTGGCGCGGCTGCGGTATTCGCCGGTACGGGTGTCGATTTCGATCTTGTCGCCGATGTTGCAGAACAGCGGCACTTGCAGTTCGAAGCCGGTGTTGATCTTGGCGCTCTTCAGCACCTTGCCCGACGAGGTGTCGCCCTTGACGGCGGGTTCGGTGTAGACGATCTCGCGCACCAGGCTGGTCGGCAGTTCGACCGAGATGGCCTTCTCGTTGTAGAACACCACTTCCACGGCCATGCTGTCCTCGAGGTAGTTCAGCGCGTCGCCCATGCTGTCCTTCTCGACTTCGAACTGGTTGTAGTCGGCGTCCATGAACAC